>Ga0182030_10002099_pt1 | contig 42115 bp, 35 predicted proteins | sample 812S3MmetaG_FD_121299 | JGI IMG/M metagenome (GOLD analysis project Ga0182030, IMG submission 121299) | Permafrost microbial communities from Stordalen Mire, Sweden - 812S3M metaG (Illumina Assembly) | ecosystem: Environmental > Terrestrial > Soil > Wetlands > Permafrost | place: Sweden... | reverse complement strand
CTAGTTAGTGTTAGGGGAGACTTGGGAACGCGCGTCCAAGTCTGCCATTAAACTCTGGTTCAGAGTGCGGCATGCTCTCGTATGATCGGTTATCACTGCAACGTGCTTTCCAGCGGCTGCGGAGACTTGTCTCCGGTAGCCAGATTCGTTGATCTTTCAACCGTTATGGTCGGTGAATCCTGGAATACAGGAGTCGCGCTTAGAACGAATCCAGCGCCGCGGACATTGCGAACCATGGGGGCTTCATTTGACCCGTCGACCTTGCGACGCAGCCGGCCCATATGGACATCGACAAGGTTCGTCTCGGGGACGAACTTATAGTGCCATACATCCTTGAAGAGCATTGCCCGCGTCAATAGTTGGTCGCTCCGCTGCATCATGTACTTGAGCAACTGGAACTCGCGTGGTCGCAGATCGATCTTTCGGTCGCCACGCCTTGCACTTCGATCGAGAAGATCGAGCTGCAGGGGCCCCACGCGCAGCACCGTTTCGTTCGGAACGGCAGGGAGGTCGACCGAAGGTTCTCCGCCCGATGTCAACTCGACTATCGGGAGCTGCTGCTTTGAAGGACGGTCACTTCGTAGGGAGGATCCGCGCATCCGATCAACCATCTTCTCGAGTGTGCTCGACAGCAGCGAGTGAATGTCGGCATCCGTCGAGTCAAAATCGGACTGTATCTGCGCGGGTGCATCCTTCACGAGGATTCGAAACAAAACAGGAAAGCCATCGATATCGGTCAGGATCTCCACTATTCCATCCCGCAACGTCGCCGGCGTCTGCATGTGCCGAACAAAGCTCCGATCCCGTCCATGCCTGGTTGATGAATTCAGCGAATATGTTGATCTGTGCTCCGCAGTTATCGAAACAGGGCCAACAAATTCCGATGCCATCCGATCGGGTATCACGCGGGTGTTGCTATGACTTCTCATCGTAGTGTCCTCTATCCCGACCGCGCGGACTTTCTCCACCGATCGGATCCTGGTTGATTGTTCAGCAGATCTCGTGGCCACGATGACGATTTCGGCCAAACCCATGTCTTCTTTGGCCGCTAACGCTCGGCTCGGATTGCGCTTTCATTTGAGACGACGCGAAGAAGCTCAAGGAGGCTGGGGCGAGATTTGCGAGGGCCTGGGCGGCACTTTTGCAGTGATCAGCGTAGCAATCATGATCGCAGTAGAAGAGCCCGGTTCCGATTTCTCGAAGATAGGCTGTCGCGATCGGCTGACTGCACAGCACACAAGAGGATTGCTTGGCGGGCTTCCTGTCATTCACCAATACGAACTTCATGTGGCGTCTCCTGGCGCGACGCGGAACGCGGCGTCGGATGAGTGGGAAGACATTCGGTGGGAGAGCACAGAGGTGATTTCTGCCGTCGGATCGTCCTTCTCAACCCGCCCTTTTCCGGTCGAATCGGAAATGTACTTTCCGACTTCGCAAGGCTGGTCTCGGTTGCGCTCAATCTCTTTGGCCGTGATCCTGGACACTTTGTCACCTGCATTCGGCTTTTCCGAGTAGCAGTGAGACTAATAGGATCGAGGCCGCTGACCAATTGTACGTGGGTAAGCGCCCGATATAGAAAGGGATCGCAAGACTATACCGAGGTATGTGGTGGTTGCCTTTTGCGCCTCTTTATCCCTAAGTTGTAGCGGCGAGTGTCCGCGCGGTGGTAGCGATGATGTAATAAAAGCGGAGAGTGGATTTGACCTGGGAAGCCGCCATCATTTACCGGTTGGAACAAATTGCTGATTGTCCTGCTCGAACCCCGCTCTTCCGAAACCCGGGACGGTATTTGAATGATGCGTAACGACACCATAAATTTCTGGAATTCGGCTGAGCAATTCCTACTGGGCGGCATTGCGTCCGAACTTGCGGTTACCTTTCCCGCCTGGAGGCGCAGGGCGTCGCTACACAACACGACGACCGTCAGCAGTCTCATCACCCTAACCGGGACGAGCAAGGGGAATGATTAAATCCGATCTCCGTCAATCACGGCCGAAGGCCTTTAGCATATCACATTATGCAATGGCAGTTTTGTCGGTCGCCGTTGCGATAATCGTTACAGAGATTACGGCACGTTTGCTGCAAGCTGAGCCGATCGCTTTATTGATGCTTTGCGCGGTAATTTCCACTGCGTGGCTTGGCGGGTTCGGCCCGGCAATTCTGGCGATCGCGCTCTCCCTTTTCGCCTTCTATTACAACCTGGTGCTACCGACCAATTCATTTGTGTGGAAGCAAGATCTTCTTCACATTGGCATTGTCGAACTGCCGCGTCTGTTCCTGTTTGCCATTCTATCTCTCTTTGTTGCATTCGCGGTCACGACGCAGAGAAAAGCAACGGAGGCTCTCCGGCGCTCCCGCGATGACCTGCAGGTAGCGAATGAGGATCTAAAGTGTATTGAAGCTGCGCTGCTGCGCAGTGAAAGGTATTTGACTGAAGCGCAGAGATTGACCGGTACCGGGAGCTATGCATGGAACGTCGCCAGCGGAGAAATCATCTGGTCAGACCAAACCTTCCGAATATTTGGATGTGACCGGGCGACGAAACCGAGCATGGAATTTATTGTCCAGCGTACGCATCCGGAAGATCGCGCTGCCTTCCAGGAGACCATCGAGCGTGTCTCCATCGATCGAAAGGACTATGATCACGAATTTCGATTGCTGATGCCGGACGGCTCGGTGAAATATGTCCGCGCCATGGCTCGTGTGGCGCAGGATCGATCCGGCGGCGTCGAGTTTTTTGGGGCGGTCACGGATGTTACGGTAGCAATGGAAGCGGAGCGGAAGCTGCGACGTAGCGAGGCCTATTTGGCCGAAACCCAGCATCTCAGCCATACAAGTAGCTGGGCCTGGGATGTCTGCCATCGAGAGTTCGTGTATCGGTCAGCCGAAGTCTATCACTTGTTTGGGTTGGACGCGGAAAAGGACGCTGGACGACAGCAATCCTTCCGGGACCGTATCGTTCCCGAAGATAGGGCACGGATTGCCAAGGTGGCGCAACAGGCAGTCAGAGAGAAGGCGGACTTCGAAGTCGGTTATCGGATAGCTCTTCCGGACGGATCAATAAAGCGCGTGCATTCCGTAGGACATCCTGTCGTCAATAAAGCCGGCGATGTGATCGAGCTCGTCGGTACGCACGTGGATGTCACCGAGCAATACGAGGCAAAGGAGAAGTTACAAAGAGCTTTTGACGATCTCAAGAAATCGGAGGATCGGCTTCGACTGGTCATCGATACCATCCCGACGCTGGTCTGGCGCGCCGGACCGGAAGGGGTCCCCGACTTCCTCAATCAACCAGCCCTCGACTACACTGGCCTCTCATTGGACCAAACGGAAACTGGCTGGCCTCGCGCTTTTCATCCTGACGACAAGAAGGGTATGCTGCAGAAGTGGAGCGCGATACGGGAGTCCGGGATGCGGGGTGGACTTGAAGCTCGGCTCCGCCGCTTTGATGGCGAATATCGCTGGTTTTTGTTCCAGGCCGAGCCGCTGTGCGACGAGGCTGGCAACATTGTCAAATGGTACGGGTCGTCCACCGACATTGAGGACCGCAAGCGGGCCGAGGAAGAGCTGCGCCGAAGTGAAGCTAAATTGGCGGAAGCGCAGCGAGTAAGCCAAACCGGCAGCTTCGTCTGGAATTTCTCTACCGGAGAACGCTTCGGCTCCAAGGAATTCTTCAGAATTCTTGGATTCGACGAGCCGCGCTCCGTCACTTTCGAAATGATTCTTCAGCGCGCTCATCCGGAAGATCGTGTCTTCGTGGAACAGACAATTGACTGTGCAACCCGCGACGGAAAAGATCTCGACTATGAGCATCGATTGTTGATGCCGGATGGCTCGGTCAAATATGTCCATGTCGTCGCTCATGCTGTCAGAGATCAAGCGGACCAGCTGGAGTTCGTTGGGGCAGTGGTGGATGTCACTTCGACCAAACAGGCCGAGGAGAAGCTTCACACCGCGCGAATGGAACTCGCGCATGTCACGCGGGTGGCGACGCTGGGCGAACTGACTGCTTCCATCGCTCATGAGGTTAACCAGCCGCTGGCCGCGGTGGTCGCTAACGCCGATGCCGCTCTGCGCTGGCTTAATCGCGAGACCCCCGATCTGGCCGCGGCGCGCCGCTCGGTGGAATGGGTCATCAGCGACAGCTACCGAGCGAGCGAGGTGATCCGGCGTGTCCGGGCGCTCGCCAACAAGACCGACATGGAGAAGGCGCCGCTTGACTTCAATCAGGTCGTCAAGGAGGCCATCGCGCTGGTACAGCGCGAATTGACCAGTCAGCGGATATTATTGCGGGCCGAATTGGCGCCAGTTCGACTGGCGGTCTTTGGCGATCGGATACAACTTCAGCAGGTGATCATCAACTTGCTGATTAATGGTATCGAAGCAATGAAGCCTATCACAGGTCGGCCGCGCGAATTAGTGATCCGATCAAGTCAGGATGAGAGCAGCCAAGTGCGCCTAAGTGTAACGGATTGCGGTGTCGGAATCTCTGCCGAAAACGTAAACCGACTATTCAACGCGTTCTTCACCACCAAGTCTAGCGGCCTTGGCATGGGGCTCTCGATCTGCCGTTCGATTGTGGAGGCTCATGGGGGACGTCTGTCAGCGTCCGGCAATGAGGGGCCCGGTGCCACCTTTCAATTCGTCCTGCCCTTGCATCAGGAGGAGCACGCGTTGTGACCGAACGCCCCAAATCATCGCATGAACCCGAAAACACCAGGGAGCCGATCGTCTTCGTTGTCGAGGACGACGCATCGGTGCGCAGGGCGCTTACCAACCTTTTTCAATCGGTGGGACTTGAAGTTGAACTATTCGGTTCAGCGTCGGAAATGCTGGAAAATAAGCTCCCGGATGTCGCCAGTTGTCTGGTGCTCGATGTCAGGTTGCCTGGTTTAAGCGGTCTGGATTTCCAAACCGAACTAGCCAAAGCGAAAATTCACATTCCAATTATCTTCATGTCCGGCCATGGTGACATTCCCATGACCGTCAGGGCCATGAAGGGAGGAGCGGTCGATTTCCTGACCAAGCCGTTTCGCGATCAGGACATGCTCGATGCCGTAGTGGCGGCGATCGAGCGGGATCGAACGCGGCGCGAGTCTGACAAGATAATCGCGAACTTGCAGGCGCTGCTTGAGACCCTGACCCCCCGCGAGCGGGAGATTTTGGCTTTGGTATCATCCGGCCTCATGAACAAACAGATAGCCGCCGAACTTGGACTTGCCGAGATTACCGTCAAAATTCATCGTGGACATATCATGAAGAAAATGGCCGCGAAATCGCTGGCCGACTTGGTGAGAAAGGCCCAAACGCTCGGAATTCATCGCACCAGGCCTTAGCAGCATGGTTTACGCCCGGTCAATTCTACCATCAGGTGACGGTAGTACCGCACCTTGTATGTACGCGTATCGGCTAGACGACATAGATATAGATACTATCGCCCGATACCGGCTGGCGCGCTGAGTATGCATGTGATGCTGTATAAGGTCCTGAGTTCACAAACCTAAGTATGATTTTGCAAATCCGATTGACATCTCATCTTCGGATTATGACAGTGCCAAGTCAGGCGCCTTGCCCTCGCTTCAGGAAGACCCGTCTTGTCAACGCTTTCGGTGATTTCAGTTATTGACGACGATGCATCCGTCCGCACCGCGACCAATAATCTTCTAAGTTCGCATGGATACGTGATCCAGACATTCGTGTCGGCGGATGACTTCTTGCGATCAGCCCGCCTCGACGAGTCGTCGTGTGTCATTGCGGATGTCCAGATGCCCGGTATGAGCGGTTTGGACCTTCTGACCCATATGCGCTCCCACGGTTACACGGTGCCGTTTGTCTTTATCACTGCCTTCCCCGATGAGAGCGTCCGGGCCCGAGCGCTTAAGGCTGGAGCCATCGGCTTTCTGGCGAAGCCCTTTGCTGGACCTGTCTTGATTGACTGCATCGAAACAGCTCTAACAGTTTGCTGAAAAACTCGGATCAAAATGCGATTTGCGCAACAATAGAATCGAGAGCAGGCGCATCTTGAATCTATCGTGCGTTTTGGGCTCGGTTCTTGAATCAATGTTGCTCACGGACCCCTCAAGAAACCTCTTTCTGCAAACTGCTAAATCAGCATCGCTGCGTCGGCAAATGAGGATTGGGCCGCGGTCGCGGCGTTCCTTGCCGCCGCGGGTGTCCGAACTTGCGAGGCTAGTCCTCACGGTGTCGTCGATATTTGCTTGGCGTAATGCCGGCGAACTTACGATATGCCCTGGTAAATGAGCTAGTTTCGCGAAAGCCGATCTGGCTACCGATCTGTGTCACCGAGATCGTCGATCTCCGCAACAGGCTCCTGGCGCGATCCATCCGGCGGTCCATATGATAGCGATGCGGAGGCACCCCGAAGGATTGCTTGAAGGCGCGCGCAAAGTGAAAGAGGCTCAGATCGACGAGCCCTGCGAGAGTGGCCAACGAAATCACTTCCGCGAGATGCTCGTCGATGAATTCCGCCAGTCGCTTCTGCTGCCGCGCCGGCAGGCCGCCGCGAAGCGGCCTCGCCGCTCCGGATGTCGGTTGTTCCAACCGGATGAGTTCGTGCATTAAAGCGAGGCTTAAGGCCTCAACATACTGGCGGCTCGAGGGATCGGAGTTCCCGATTTCGTCCTTGAGTTTAAGTGACGTGTCCCAGATCGCTTGATTGAAGAAGAATAGGCGAGGACTGATCGTGGAAGAGGTGATTCCGGATCCTGGATCAAACAAGCGATCCTGCAGATCGATATAGAAATAGGTGACACGTGTCAGCACCCGCGGCGTCTCCCACCCGTAGAACCGATGCCCAGCGGGAACGAAGCTCAGCTTGCAATTGAACTCGCGCAAGGTAGATTTTGGCAGGCCCTCGATAAGCGTTTCGCCTTCATGTCGTTCTGCCCGTTCGTGAGCGATCAGCAAATGTCGGCGAGCCTGAAAGCCGTACTCGAAGGTCCCGCGCCGAGTAACCTTTACGGTGTCTGCCTGGATTGCGCCCCAATTCTCTAGTCGGCGACATGCGATATCGGGCGGCGATATTTCAACGATCGATCGATGGGACGGGTGAAGGCCCGAAGGACTAATGCCGATGCCTTTCATTCCTTCTACCGACATGTGCACTGGCTTTCCTTTGCGCCAGAATGTTTCTCCTCGAATGCCCGGAAAGCGTTGGCTGTCCGGGAATTAAAGTCCGAGGACAGAATAGAGGTATCGACTTTGTGCTCCATTAAATTGCGGTTTCAGATGCCTAAATCTGAGGTTAGTCGCAGCCTTGTGCAGTAAGCCGGGACGAAGCCCGCGCCATATCGAGTTCCAGTCGACTATGTCTTCAGGAAATTCAAGCAAGACGACGTAGAGCACAGCAAGCTGAGACAAGCGCAAGATCCACCCGTTACCACATTCCTAGTTGTGTCCGTCGCAAGATACGCATCGTGCGGTGCTGCTGCGGGCGATCAGGAGTCCCTATGTCCCAGCACGAAATCCGCACTCCTCTTGCTGCCGGAGGCGTATCAGAAATTCCGTCAAACCAGCGTCGAGGCAACTCTCAATCCGATCGCCGACCTATCATAGGCGAAATAGGTTTCATCGGGCTTGGACACATGGGAACGGCAATGGCCGCAAATCTCGCGGCTGCTGGACGCCCGGTGATCGCATATGTGCGCCGCCCCGATCAGATTGGTCAGCTTGAGGCAATCGGTCTCAGGCCCACAACGGACATCGGTGACCTGCTCGATTGTGAGGTCGTCATCACCATGTTGCCGGACGACGATGCCGTGCGCGAAATCGTGTTCGGTCAAGGGAACGATGGTGTCGACGGTCTAGCCTCGGGCTTGTGCCCCGGTGCGATCCATCTGTCGATGAGCACGATCAGCACGGCGGCTGCCTCGCTCCTGGCGGGCGAGCATGCGCGGCTTGGACAAGGCTACGTAGCTGCACCGGTGTTCGGAAATCCGGATGCTGCCAAGGCGCGCCAGCTGTTCATCATCGCCGCTGGCGTCCCAGCCGATGTCGTGCGCTGCCAGCCGATCTTCGATAGTCTCGGACAGAGGACGTTTGTGGTCGGCACCGACCCGCAAGACGCGAACCTCGTCAAATTGCTCGGCAACATGATGAGCGCGACGGCGCTGGAGATGCTCGGAGAAGCCGTTGCTGTGTTGCGAAAGCATGGGCTGGATCCACAGCCTTTCATCGACATTATGACGAGCACGATGTTCGGTGGACGCGCGCATAAAATTTACGGCGACAAGATTGTCAGGCAGACCTACGCGCCCGGATTTGTCCTGCCGCTCGTGCTCAAGGATGTGCGCCTAGCGCTTGCCGAAGCAGAGAAAGCGGGCGCTCCTATGCCCTCGGTCAACGTGGTCCGGGACCGGCTCATCACGGGAATCGCGCGCGGTTACGGCGAACTCGATTGGACCGCCCTCGGGCTTATCGCCGCCGAGGAAGCGGGACTCTACGCCGTGCCCGCTGTCATCGCCAATTGAAGTCGGACGTCTCCGTCACTAGCGCTCCCAAACGCACGTACCAAAAGAAGGAACAGCATCATGGTTGGTCAAGCAGAAGCCCTCCAAATGAACATGGAACTTACCAACATTCCTGGAACGTCGCTCAAGGTGTCGCCGGTTGCTATCGGCACCTGGGCCATCGGTGGTTGGATGTGGGGCGGCACCGACGAGGCTCAGTCAGTTGCCACAATCCGCACCGCATTCGAGCATGGCATCAACATTGTCGATACGGCGCCGGTCTACGGATTCGGCCGTTCCGAGGAGATCGTCGGCAAGGCGATCGCCGAAGGCCGACTGCGCTCTCAGGTCCTTATTGCCACCAAGGCCGGGCTGGAATGGAATGACGGAAGGGTATTCCGCAATGCCAGCCGAGCCCGCATCCTGCGCGAGGTCGAGGACTCCTTACGCAGGCTTCGAACCGATTACATAGATATTTATCAGGTTCACTGGCCCGATCCGCTGGTTCTGATCGAGGAAACCGCAGACGCAATGCACACACTCTTGAAGCAGGGCAAGATCCGCGCCATCGGAGTGAGTAATTTTTCGGTTCTCCAGATGGAACGGTTTCGCCGCGTCGCGCCGCTGCATGTGTTGCAGCCGCCCTACAATCTTTTCGAACGCGGAATCGAGGCTCACCTTCTACCGTATTGCCGGGAAAACAAAATTGCGACGTTCGGATATGGAGCGCTGTGCCGCGGCCTGCTGTCCGGGCGAATGAAGGCAGGTACGGCTTTCGATCGCGACGATCTGCGGCGCACTGACCCGAAATTCGTCGAGCCTCGGTTCGCACAATATGTGGCCGCCGTGCAAAAGCTCGATCGGCTTGCTCAGCAACGTTTCAATAAGCGCGTTATTCACCTGGCGGTCCGCTGGATGCTCGACCAGGGTATCACCACGGCGTTGTGGGGCGCGCGTCGTCCTGATCAGCTGCAGCCAGTCGACGACGTCATCGGCTGGTCGCTCGACGCCTCTGCCAAGGCCGAGATCGATCGGATCTTGAGCGAAACCATCACCGATCCGGTTGGCCCGGAATTCATGGCGCCGCCGTCACGCAGCGTCGCAGGTGACGCAACGCAATTGTCGATCGGACGATGAGACAGTGCCGCAACACTTTGTGAAAATTTGTGCCGAGGAAGAATAATCGGACTTGCTCTTCGTCCGCTCGTCGAAGCCCTGGACCATCCACCGTTCCGGCGCGTAGTTGCAAACTAACGGTTAATTTAATGGCCCTCCCGTGTGCCGTTGCTAGCTTCAGGCAGTTCACGCTCGGCCTGGAGTAGTTGCAATGGATATGACGGCGCTTCTCCTGTCGCGAATTCAATTCGCGTTTACCATCACTTTCCATATCATCTTTCCATCCTTCACGATCGGGTTGGCAGCATGGCTCACTGTTCTGGAAGCCATGTGCCTTGCGACCGGCCGCTCGGCCTATCGCGTGCTCTTCGAATTCTGGTTGAAGATATTCGGCGTGGCATTCGGACTGGGTGTCGTGTCCGGGATCGTGATGGCATTCCAGTTCGGCACGAATTGGAGCACGCTTTCAAGAATGTCCGGACCGATCCAGGGGCCGCTTCTGATGTATGAGACCTTTTGGGCATTCATGCTCGAGGCCAGTTTCTTCGGAGTCCTCATCTTCGGCCGCCGCCGCGTGCCGCCATGGTTCTATTTGTTTTCAACCGCAATGGTGGCGCTAGGTACCTCGTTTTCGGCGTTCTGGATCATGGTCAATAACAGCTGGATGCAGGTGCCCTCAGGCTATGTGATGGAAAATGGCGCCTTCGTTCCCACCGACTGGACCAAGATCGTCTTCAACTCGGTAGTGTGGTCGCGATTTCCCCACATGCTGCTCGCCTCCTATCTGACCGGAGCATTCTGTGTTGCCTCGACCGGTGCGTGGTACATCCTTCGCAAGGTATATCACGCCGAGTCGCGCATCATGCTGCGCATGGGCCTTGGTCTTGCGGCCGTGCTGATGCCGATTCAGCTTCTGTTCGGGCATCTGGTCGGCGGGTACGTCAACACGTATCAACCGTCCAAGATGGCCGCGATCGAAGGGCGCTGGAACGATGAGAAGCCAGGTTCCGAAGTACTGTTCGCCTGGCCTGATGTCGAGCACCGGCGCAATCTGTTCGCAATTACCCTACCACCACCGTTCGGGAGCCTGATTGACTCTGACAGCCTCACCGCGGCGGAAACAGGGCTTAACAGTATTCCTCTGGAGAACTGGCCGCCGGTGGTCGTCCCGTTCTTCGCCTTCCGGATCATGGTGGGATGCGGGTTGGCGATGTTGGGGCTCGCCTGGTTCGGTAGCTATTTGAGTTTCAAGCATCGTCTGGCGTACATTCGTCCCCTGCTCTGGATGACGTTCTTGAGCTTTCCGCTGCCCTTCATTGCGATTATTACCGGCTGGTTCACCGCTGAAGTTGGTCGTCAGCCCTGGGTAGTCTATGGAGTGCTGCGAACCGCGGATGCCATGACGCCGTTCTTGACGACGCGCGCAGCGACGATCTCGCTTGTGATCTTCTGCGTGGTCTACGCTTTCATCTTCGTGTTCGGTACGTTTTACATTTATCGGCTTATATACACAGGTCCCCGTGGCAAGCTGTTCGAGGCCCCGCACGACGTCGCCGTACCGAACCGACCGATGTCGCTGGCCAACGCAGATCTGACCGAACCCAGCCACGTCGGCGCCGGAGAATAACCATGGTCATGTTCTGGGTCTCGCTTTTGGCTATCAGCATTCTGCTCTACGTTCTGCTCGACGGGGTCGATCTCGGCGTCGGCTTGCTATTCGGGCTGGCGAACGGCGAAGCCAGGCGTGGCTCAATGCTGAGCGCTGTCGCGCCGATATGGGACGGCAACGAGACCTGGCTCGTGGTCACCGCGGTCATTCTGTGGGCGGCTTTCCCGATCGTCTATGCGACGTTGCTATCGGCATTCTATCTGCCTCTCATCGTCATGCTGCTGGGACTGATCTTGCGTGGCGTGGCATTCGAATTTCGGTACAAGACCCAACGGCTGCGGTGGATCTGGGATTTGAGCTTTGCCGGTGGTTCCCTGATCGCGACTTTCATACAAGGGATGACGGTCGGGGCCCTGGTGCAAGGGTTACAGTTCACGAACGGCGAGTATTCCGGCGGCGAGGTCGGTTGGCTCACGCCATTTGCAGTCCTCTGCGGCATCGGCCTGTGCCTCGGCTATGCGCTGCTCGGCGCCTGCTGGCTGGTGAGAAAATGCGAAGGCGAGGTTCGCGACATCGCACGCCGCCAGACCCCTGTACTCGCAGTCGGCGTGCTAGCGTTCCTCGTAGTAGTCTTCGTTTACGCGCTGGCCGAACACCTTCCAATCCTGCATCGTTGGATCGATCGGCCGTATCTGTTCGTATTTCCGGCGATCGGAGCGGTCGCGGCAACGGTACTCGCACTCAGCATCCTGAAACACAACGATTATTGGCCGTTCTATATGGTCGCACTGATCTTTATATCGGCATTCGGCACGCTGGCGCTGTCCTTCTGGCCATACATGATCCCCTTCGTTATCACTGTCGACCAGGCCTCCGCGCCGCAGTCCAGTCTTTGGTTCATATTCTGGGGATGTGGCGTCGTCGTCTTCCCGTTGATGCTGCTTTACACCGTTATCAGCTACGCCGTCTTTAGGGGTAAGGTTGGCAAAACGTCCGAATACGGACATCATTGAGTTTCAGGCAAACCGGTGAATGACTCGGGCGCCGGAGATGCCGGCGCCGCAGATCTGCGGTCGCCGTGATCGCCGACATCTTCAACAATCCGCCGACGCGATCCTGATTTTTACGACATGATGGAAAGACGCGAAGCAGAAGCCGCACGGGGTATTTGCTAATTACTTTGGGGCGGCCCGGCCGCGAGCTCAGGTTTGTTGAGGCCAGATTCATGGCGAGATGCTTTACTCCGAACCGCTCCTCGAACTCCACCACGTTGACGATACCGCGGCGATGGGTGCCATCGCCTATCTTGCGGTCGCCATCCCAGGCCTCGACCTCGAACACCACGCTTTTGGGATCAATTTCAATGACGCGGGAAATCGCGCGGACCCTGCGGCCGACCGGCGTTGCGGCGAGATGACGAATTTTTACTGCCACAGGTCTATGCTACGCCGATGATGATCCCGTCACGGTCTTCTCCGCGGTCATGCCAAGCGTGACTGTGCCGAGTAGATTCATATCTTCCTGTCATGCCCTCGCAGCCATTGCGCCACCAGCAACCTTATCTGCGTCAGAAACCCCGACCTTGACTTCGTCAGCTACGAATTTGGCATCACGCCAGGGCCATTATCCGGCCATTTCGCGATGATTGCTTCGTCTATGTTCAGATGCTGAGCGACCAACGCCGGCGGCGTATGCGTCAACCAGTCGGATAGTGAAATCTCTTCATAGCGAGGAGCCCTGAAGACACCGACAAACTGCAGGTCCGTGTCGCCGACATTCTCCACGTAGTGCCCCAGATTTTTCTTGACGTAACCAATGTCGCCCGCATTGAAATCCATCGTCATCGCATTCGGGCCGGTATTGAACACCGTCATGCGTGCTTTTCCCTTGATATAATACTGCCATTCGTCGGCGTTCGGATGCCAGTGCATCTCGCGCACGCCGCCCGGACGAATCGTCACCAGCGCGGCCGCGATGCTGGTAGCTACGATGAAGTTGCTGCTGTCGGCAACCCGCATGTCGCCGCTTTTGGATTGCTTCGCCGGAGCGGACGTTCCAAGACGGAAGATAAATGGATGAGGTGGAACTCGTCCGGTTTTGCTGACCGCCGCGCGATCCGATGCCAGATCGCCGGGCAGCGTGCCCTGGAAGATCCAGAGATTTTGCAGCGGAATCCTGGCGAACGTCTGGGCCGGAACGCCAAAATTCTTGGCGAGCACCTCGGGAGGGGTATGGGCGAACCAGTCGGTGACCAGCAGCGTATTGAACTCGCTGGCATCGCCGTCGTCAAAGCAGATCACAAATTCGCAGCCGTCGGGGCCGAGACCTTGCAACGAATGCGGCTGGCCTGCCGGAAAATACCACAAATCGCCCTCATTGACGTCCGCCACATATGGCCGGCCCACGGCGTCGAGAACCGTGACGCGGCAACTGCCGTAGGTCATGATTGCCCACTCGGCAGCCTGGTGCCAGTGCAATTCCCTGATGCCCCCGGCGGTCAACCGCATATTGACGCCGGTGATCGTATCGGAAATCGCGAAATCGGCTTGCGTCACCTGGCGCGCCCAGCCACCGTTCTGGACGCGCTTTGGTGCATTGTTGAAGGAGGCCCAGTCCATCGGCATACCGCCGACATCGGTTGCCGGCGGAAATTGCGCAGAGGGAAACTGCTTGCCGAGCGCTTCGCTTTGCGGGCCTGGGTCCTTGAGGTTTCCTGGAGCTTTGGCGTTGACAGCACCTTGTGGCGGCTCGTCGGGATTGCCGAAGGAGGCTGCGCGCGCCGCGTTCGCAGTCACCATCGCGCCTGCGGCGGAAACTGCCAACATATCGCGTCTCGAAAACATGTTACCCTCTCCAAATTGATTTGGTTACATGAGAGTTAGATTTCTGGTTATCAGGAGCCATTAAATTTACATTCAGAGTGTGTAAGGGATCGACTAGGTATGAGGCTCTGACATCGCGACGCGTCAATTCCGCGACGTGCTATTGGTGCTTAAATCCGACTCGGATGTCCGGTTCGGTACACGGATTTCGACCACGCCATGGTTGAGTGCCTGATGGCAGGAATTGCAGGCGTCTGTCAGGTCGGCATAGGCCTTTGCGAACGCGGTGTGGTCCTTGGATTGAATCGCGCTGTTGAGCTCCTTGAACGACTGCTCCGTAACCGAGGCGATCATCTCCGAAAAGGAGATGTCGTGTTCAGTTGGATGAGCTGTCCCGAGCCGGCTAAATGCGCCGCGAAGATTTCTGACCTCGTAGGCGGCAAATTCCCAATTTCCATCCTGTTCGGCCCGCCAGAGTCGCTCGTGTCGCGGCTGAATCGTCGCGATCATCAGGTCGCTGATGCTCGGCAGATATTCGGTGGCATGAGCCGCGGACGTCGCCTCTGGCTCGGCGGCCCCACTCAGTGAAGCCCCGACGCTGACTGCGAGGATGGCGGTTGCAGCCACGGCGATCCCGGCGACCACGATCGAGCAGCGCCGGATGGTTGCTGCTCCTGTCCCGATCATGCGGGCACCGGCAGGCTAGAAAGCAGTTTGTCGAGCGTGATCGGGTAATTCCTAATCCGGGCGCCGCACGCGTTATAGACTGCATTGGCGATTGAGGCGCCAGCGCCGCAAATTCCAAGCTCGCCGACACCCTTGCTCTTCAGTGGGTTGGATTTGTCGTCCAGCTCGGCAACAAAAATCGCGTCGATAGCCGGAATATCGGCGTGCACCGGAACGTGGTATTCGGCGAGATCGTGATTGACGAAATAGCCGAAGCGCGGATCGAGCGTCATCTCTTCATGCAGCGCCGCGCCCACGCCGAACACCATTCCGCCGATCGCCTGTGACCGGGCCGTCTTTGCGTTCAGGACGCGGCCGGCGGCGAATACACCGAGCATGCGCCGCACACGCACCTCACCGGTATCCTCGTCGACTCCGACCTCGGCGAAATGCGCGCCATATGATTGCTGCGAGAAATCCTTATTGTTGCGGCCCGGCTGGATTTCGCCGTCGGCGTCCATCCCTGCGCCGACAAGTTCCGTCAGCTTTCTGGACTGTTCGCTGGATGCGATGCTGCCGTCGGCGAAGTTCACGGTTGCCGGATCCATGCCGGCGGCCCTGGCCAGCTTTTCACGCAAGGCATTGCAGGCCTCGAATAGCGCCGAACCCGCGCTGCCTGCGCCCCATGATCCTCCCGAACCCGCGGCCTGCGGAAAATCGGTATCGCCCAGTTCGACCCGGACACGTTCTATAGGCAGGCCGAGCATCTCGGCGGCGATCTGTGCCAGGATAGTATAGGTGCCGGTGCCGATGTCGGTCATTGCCATTCGCACGGTGGCATTGCCGTCGGGGTCCAATCGGACATTGGCTTTGGAGAATCGAAGCGGGTTGCCCCGTGTTGCCGCGGCCATGCCCATTCCAACAAGCCAGTGTCCGTCACGAACCTGGCCAGGCTTCATGTTGCGCTTGTCCCAGCCAAACCGGCGCGCGCCTTCCTGCATGCAGGCTATCAAATGACGGCTGGAATAGGGAATATGTTTTTCCGGATCCTCGCTCGGCTCGTTTCTAATGCGCAATTCAATCGGGTCGAGGTCGAGTTTTTCGGCAAGTTCATCCATCGCGCATTCGAGCGCCATCAGCCCGACCGATTCGCCCGGCGCGCGCATCGACGACGCAACTGGAATATCCAGTGGCGCCAGACGATGCCGCGTCAGCCGATTGGGTCCAGCATAAAGCGTACGGGTTTGCAGAGCGGCCCCCTCATACGTTTCCTCGCTGGGCAGATTGCCCGAAAACACATCGTGGCCGATCGCCAGGATACGGCCGTCGCGATCCGTGGCCAGGCGGAGGCGTTGGATCGTATCCGAACGATGCGTCGTGACGTGAAAGACCTGCTGCCTCGTCAACGCGGTTTTCACCGGTCGCTTGAGTTGCCTTGAGGCAATCGCCGCCAGGATGGCATCGGCGTTGACCCAGAGCTTGCCGCCGAACCCGCCGCCGATGAACGGACTGATCAGGCGCACGTTCTCAACGGGAATTTTCAGGGTTGTCGCGATGGCCTGCTGACCCTGGTTGAGCATCTGGTTCGCGGTATGGAGGATCAACTTGTCGCCATCCCACACCGCGAGCGTAGCATGGGGTTCCATCATCGCGTGACTTTGCAACGGGGTGGTATAGGTCACGTCGATCTGCACAGGAGCGCTGGCGAACGCATCTGCGAAATCGCCCACCGCACTGTCGGCTGCCGGTGCATCATTCGGCTTCGGAACACGCGCTTCATTGAGGTGATTGCGGAGCGCGTATTTTCCGTTCAGCCGATCATATCTAACATCGACCAGATAGGCAGCCGCCCTGGCCTGCTCAAAGCTTTCGGCAACGACGAAGGCAACCGGCTGGCCGTAGCGCGTCACTTGCGGGCCGGTGAGCACTGGCTGCGCCTCACGGTGATTGCCGGTGCCCTGAGCGGGCGTGTTGCGATAGGTGAGAACCAGCACAACACCTGGCGCCTTTTCCGCAGCACGCGTGTCGATCGATCGGATCGTCCCCTTTGCGATCGAGGCTTCGACCACAAAGCCGTACAGCACGTTGTCCTGCTGCATCTCATAGGCGTAGCGTGCCCCGCCGGTCACCTTCAATCGACCGTCGACGCGGTCGATCGGTTGACCAACTATGCCCTTTGTATCGAGTGCATTGGGGCCGACGGCTGAGTTCATTTCCATGTGTTCTCTCCCTCAGGTCCGGGTCGTCTCTGCCAGCACGCTGTGTAGGGTACGTCGCGTCAGCGGTATCTTGAAATCGTTGCCACCGAACCCGCGTGCGTCATCGAGCACGGCATCAGCAGCCGTATTGAAAGTGGCAGCGTCCGCAGGCGCGTTGGTCAATCTCTGTTCCGCCTGAGCCACGCGCCATGGCATATGCGCCAAGCCGCCGAACGCCAGCCGGGCCGAATGGATCCGGCCCTGCGTGCTATCGACGATCGCTGCGACGGAGACCAGCGCAAAGGCATAGGAGGCGCGATCGCGGACCTTTCGATAGATCTGCAGGCCTGGAGGCGGTGAGGGAAGCGTCACCGCGGTGATGATTTCCCCTGGCTTGAGTGACGTCTCGATCTCGGGAGTTCTGCCTGGAAGACGATAAAACTCCGCGATCGGAATAACTTTGGTTTCGCCCTCGCGATTGACCGTCTCCACATTCGCGTCGAGCGCCCGCATCGCCACGGCCATATCCGATGGATGCGTCGCGATGCAGTGCTCGCTGGCGCCCAGGATGGCATGAATGCGGTTGAAACCAGCGAGCGCCGCGCAACCGGAGCCGGGATTGCGCTTGTTGCAGGGCTTCGTGATGTCATAGAAATAGTAGCAGCGCGTTCGCTGCAGCAGATTGCCGCCGGTCGTGGCCTTGTTGCGTAACTGTGCGCTGGCTCCTGCCAGCAATGCTCGACTTAACACACCGTAATGCTGCCGCACGCGCGCGTCGGCGGCAAGATCGCTATTCCGAACCAGCGCGCCGACACGCAAACCCCCATCGGGCGTCTCTTCGATCTTGTCGAGCGGCAGGCGGTTGATATCGACCAGGTTCGAAGGCGTCTCGACCTGCAACTTCATCAGGTCGAGCAGATTGGTGCCGCCGGCGATGATTTTCGTGCCTGGCTTGAGGGCCGCGGCGGCGGCGCGCGCGGTCGAGTCGGCGCGTTGGTAGGTGAAGGCCTTCATGTCGGCAATCCTGCGGTTTGTTTGATGGCGGCGACGATGTTGGGGTAGGCCGCGCAGCGGCAGATGTTGCCGCTCATCCGCTCGCGAATTTCCGCATCGGTCAGTTCGGCGTCCTGCGTCAAGTCTTCAGTCACATAGCTTGGCATGCCGTGACGGCATTCGGCGAGCATTCCAATCGCCGAGCAGATCTGGCCGGAAGTGCAGTAACCGCACTGAAAACCGTCATGTTCAACGAACGCCGCCTGCATCGGATTCAGATTGTCGCCCAGCGCGAGCCCCTCGATCGTGGTGACGGACTGACCGTCATGCATCACCGCAAGCGTCAGGCAGGAGTTGATGCGGCGTCCCTCGATCAACACCGTGCAAGCCCCGCATTGGCCGTGATCGCAACCTTTCTTCGAGCCGGTCAGCGCCAGGTGTTCTCGCAGAGCGTCCAGTAACGTCGTGCGAGGATCCAGCGCCAGCGAATGCGGACGGCTGTTGACCTGAAGTTCGACGTCCACAACAGGCGGGGACGGCTCGTTGTCATCGAGCGCGTCGGCGGCGAGAGCTGCGCGCGGCAACGTGGTAAGCAGCAGTGCGGTGGTGCCGGTCTCTATCACCGTGCGACGGGTGACCTCGACCTTACCGGGAGTATTTGGCCCCGCATTAAACTCGTGCTCGTCCATGATATGCTCCATGTTTGCGAAGCTCAAAGATATTCGGGAAGGCACCCGGCTTACGGCCAAATGCTATCCCACAGATCGGGAACATCCGGCTTACGGCCAGGTGTTGTCAGGAAGATTGATGACAATGGGCGTTGCGGTGCTTCGCACGACAACCCATCGAAACGACTCCTGGTTCGAGGGATTGATTTCCATATGCGGCAGGAAAGCGGGGACATGGATAAAATCTCCGGCCGTCGCACGCGCGACCGATTCTCCTCTTTCGCCCCAGCGAATCTCGCAGTTGCCCGAAAGAACGTACGCGATCGTCTCCTGTTCCCCGTGATGATGAATTCCCGTCCGGGAGCCTGGTTCAACTTCAAACAACCCGCCCCAGATGGCCGACGCAATACCGAGCGCCGGCGCAATCGCGGCACGACGCTCGGAGCCAGGAGTTTGCGCTGTTGATTGATCGAATTCAGCCGGGCTGACGATGTGGATTGCGGCAGAAGAGTTCATGGCGTTCCTGATCAATTTGAATATTGAATTAGATAGTTAGGCAGCGGCCTATCGGAGAGCCACTAAATTGCGGTTTAATACTTGGCGTCGAATTGAGATGGAGAGAGTCGGGAAAGGAGGCACGCAGCGTCGTCCCCACCCAAACCATGTTGATCAGTCATGCCGACGCGGGTCGCGCGATCGTCGAGAGTGCGGAGCAGGAACGGCCAAGGAATGTTCATTCGGCGGGGCCCGGACGTGCGATGGGAGCCGCGTGCTTCCCATGTCCGAACAGTCTGGTCTGCAGCCGGTCGAGATAGATGTAGACGACCGGCGTCGTATAGAGTGTGAGGATCTGGGACAGAGCGAGGCCGCCGACGATGGCGTAACCGAGCGGCTGACGAATTTCCGATCCGACTCCGGTGCCGAGCATCATCGGAACGCCGCCGAGCAGCGCCGCCATCGTTGTCATCAGGATCGGTCGGAAGCGCAGCACGCAGGCCTGGTAGATCGATTCCTCAGCCGTCAAGCCTTCGGCGTGTTCGACCTGCTGCGCAAAATCGACCAGCATGATGCCGTTTTTCTTTGCGATACCGATGAGCAGTATCAAGCCGACGATCGCGATCACGCTCAGATCGATGTGAACCGCCATAAGCAATAGCAGTGCGCCGATGCCGGCCGAAGGCAGCGTCGAGATGATGGTGATCGGGTGGATCAGGCTTTCGTAGAGTATCCCCAGGATAAGATAGATGACGAACAGCGATGCGATGATCAGGATCGGCGTGCTCTTCAACGAAGCTCCAAATGCCTGAGCGTTTCCCTGGAAACTGGTCTGCAGCGAGAGCGGCGGGCGAAGCTCCTTTTCAACCGCCTGGATACCACTCACCGCCTGGCCGATCGCCGTGCCGGGCACGAGGTTGAACGAGATCGTCACCGATGGGAATTGGCCCTGATGATTGATCACGAGCGGCGCGGTTTTCACCACCGTATCGACCAGCGTGGATAACGGCACCTGTTGCCCGCTTGATGATTTGACATAGATGCCGTTGAGCGCCTCGGGTCCATATTGGAATTTTGGATTGACCTCCAGAATCACGTGGTATTGCTGCAGGGTGGTATACATGGTCGAGACGATGCGTTGACCGAAGGCATCGTCGAGCGTGTTGTCGATCGTGTAGGGCAGGATGCCATAGCTAGAGGCAACATCGCGTTTGATGGTGATGTCGAGCATCGGACCGGCATTGAGCTGATCGGTGGTGACGTCGGCGATGCCGGGGACAGCCTTGATCTTCTCAAGGAATAATGCTGACCAGTGTTCGAGTTCGCCCGGATCGGCGTCGTTCAAGGTGTACTGAAACTGGGTCTTGTTCAGGCGTGCGCCGACCGTAATATCTTGCGCAGGCTGCATGTAAAGCGTGATCCCCTGGATCTTGGCGAGGTTGGTCCGTAGCCGCGCTATTACCTTCCCGATCGGATCGCGCTGATCCGCCGGCTTGAGCTGAATATAGGCACGGCCGTCGTTCATCGTATAGACGCCGCCGCCGGCACCTACCGCAGATCCGACTGTGTCGACGGCCGGATCCCGCATCAGGGCGTCCTGGAGAGCCTGCTGGCGCTCCAACATGGCCTGGAAGGAAATATCCTGTGCCGCCTCGGACTGGGCGATAATCAATCCGGTGTCCTGCTGGGGAAAGAAACCCTTCGGAATGATCACGTAGAGATACCCGGTCAGCGCGATGGTACCGAACATTGCCATCAGGGTGATGAACTGATGCCGCAGCACGACCTTAAGGCCTGATTCATAGATATACAGCAGGCTGTCGAAGCCACGCTCGGACATCCGGTAGAGCCAGCCGTGCTCCTTGCTCTCCGGCTTGAGAAGGTATGCGCACATCATCGGCGTCAGCGTCCGCGAGATCACCAGCGAGAGAACGAGAGCCACGCTCACCGTCACCGCGAACTCGCGGAACAGCAATCCGACATAGCCGGACATCAGGAACAGCGGAATGAACACGGCGATGAGCGAGAAGGTGATCGCCATGACCGTAAAGCCGATCTCGCCCGACCCCTTCATTGCGGCGTCATATGGCGAGAGGCCCTCCTCGATATGCCGCACGATGTTTTCGATCTCAACCACGGCGTCGTCAACCACGAAACCGACCGCGATTGACAAGGCCATCAGCGAGAGGTTGTCGAGACTGTAGCCGAGCTCGTAGAGCACGGCGAAAGTGCCGACCAGCGCCAGCGGCACGGTGACGGCGGGGATAACGGTCGCCCAGAAACTACGAAGGAATATGAAAATCACCATCACCACGAGCGCGACGGTCAGCATGAGAGTGAATTGCACGTCGGCGACCGATGCACGGATGGTCTGGGTGCGATCGGAAATAACGTTTACCTTGACGGCGGCCGGGATCGAGGCCTGGAGCACAGGCATCATCGCCTTGACCCGCTGCACGGTCTCGATGACATTGGCGCCGGGCTGGCGCTGTATCGCCAGGATAATGGCGCGCTTCTGGTTGAACCAGGCGGAAATCAGCTCGTTCTCTCCCGCGCTTACGGCCCGGCCGATATCACGGATGCGGACCGGCGACCCGTTACGGTAGGCAATGATCAGGTCGGCGTATTTGTCGGGCTTGAATAGCTGATCGTTGGTATTGAGCGTGTAGGTCTGGCGAGGGCTGTTGAGTGTACCTTTCGGAAGGTCAACGTTCGCCTGGCCGAGCACCGTGCGCACATCCTCCAGGTTGATGCCGCGAGCCGCCAACGCCTGAGGATCGACCTGGACGCGGACGGTCGGCTGCTCCTGGCCGCCGACACCGACGAGGCCTACTCCGGATATCTGAGAGATCTTTTGCAGCAGGATGTTTTGCGCGTAAGCATCGACAACAGTCAACGGCAGGCTGTCCGAGGTGACGCCGAGCACCAGGATCGGGGTGTCGGCGGGATTGACCTTACGGATGAGCGGTGGATACGGCAGGTCCTTCGGCAGGTAGGCGGTCGCAGCGTTGATCGCCGACAGTGTGTCGCTAACCGCCCCGTCGATGGGGCGGTTCAAATCGAACTGCAGGGTGATCTGGATGTAGCCGAGCGCACTCGCCGACGTCATCTGGGTGAGGCCCGGGATCTCGCCGAACTGCAGTTCGAGCGGCGATGCCACCGTGGAGGCCATGGTCTGCGGGTCGGCGCCCGGGAGCTGCGCCGTGACAGTTAGCGTCGGATAGTTGACGTTCGGCAGCGCCGCCACCGGCAGGAGCGGGTAGGCGATCAGACCGCCCACCAACAGCCCTACCATCAGCAGCGCGGTTGCGATCGGCCGTTGAATGAATGGTGCGGAAATATTCATGGAATCGGGGCTTGCAATGCGTCCTGTGCAGCCGCTTCCTCTGCGGCCTGGCCGTGCAGGACGGTGACATGCGTGCCTGGCTCCAGCTTGTATTGTCCGTCGACCACCACCTGCTCGTCGGCCTTGAGACCGGAATCGATGAGCGCTTGCCCATCGCTGATCTGCGCGACCTTGATTGGTCGGATGGCCACGGTGCTGTTGGGATTGACGACATAGGCGTAGGGTCCTTTCGAACCTTCCTGCACGACCGCTGCGGGAACGGTCAGGCCGTCATGCCTCGTATCGACGAGCAGCCGCGCGTTGACGAGCTGGCCCGGCCAGATTTTATGCGACTTGTTGGCAAAATTCGCCTTGAGCTGGATCGAACCTGTTGTTTGCAGGATCTCGTTGTTGACGAGGCCGAGCACGCCTTGACCCAATTCGACCGTATCATCCTGGCTATAGGCGAGAACCGCGAGCGGCGTCTTGGTGTTTTCCTGTTGCTGCTGGATTTTTGGCAGACTTGTTTCCGGCAGAGTGAAGATAAGCGAAATCGGATCGAGTTGTGTGACCACGACGAGGCCGTTGGTATTTGACGGGCTGATGATGTTGCCGACATCGATCTGACGGATGCCGACCACGCCATCGATCGGCGACGTCAGGCGCGTGTAGCTGAGCTGAACCTTTGCGGCTTCAATCAGTGCATTGTCGGTCTTGATCGCCGCCTGCAACTCCCCCACCTGCGCCTGCTGGGTCTCGACCAATTGTGGAGTGGCCCAGCCCTTGTCCCCCAATGTGGTGTAACGAGTGAGATTGGCCTGGGCATTCTTGAGTTGCGCCTGATCGCGTTCGAGGTTTCCGGTGTATTGATCGATCAAGGCCTGATAGGGACGCGGGTCGATCTGTGCGAGCAGGTCGCCCGCATGCACAGTCTGGCCTTCGGTGAAGTTGATGCTGATGATTTGCCCCTGGATCTGGGCACGCACGATGTCGGTGTTGTAGGCGATCACCGTGCCGACTCCGCTAAGATAGATCGGCACATCATGCTGCGTGACAGTGCCGGCGACGATCGGCACCGTGGGAACAGTGGGCTTGGCTTCGACCTTCTCCAACGGGTAGATGCGCGTGAAATACAGCAGGCCGCCGGCCGCCAGCGCCGCGATTAATAAGGCAGGAACAACGACTCTCTTTTTCATGGCCGCTCTCGCTCACAGATGAAAAATTGTCTCACGGGGTAGTGTTTGGTGTGGTGGATGAACCGGTGGGCGGCGTGACAGCCGGCATCGTCAGCGTCAAGTTCGATTCTGCAGTGCCGGCGAAAGGCGATACATTTGTTATCGGTACTGCTGGCGCCGCACTAACCCCGAGATTTCCGATCTCGTAAGATCCCAACGGAATTCCCGCTCGAGCGCCGCTGCTCGACGCGGTGGACGAGGACGTTGTCGTTGTCGGGCTCGAAGATGCCGTAATGCTGCTCGCGCCGGAACCACACATTCCCGTCAATCCAGACGTCGCCAGCATTCCCGATGTTGTCGATACTCCCGACGTCGCGGATATTGCTGACGATGACATTCCTGATGACGTCGACGGGCTGCCCGGCGTTGCCGCGGTGGCAGGCGTCGTGGTTCCACCTGCCATTCCGCCGCCATCATATGTCGTGGGGGATCCGAACGTTCCTTCTGGCGAAGTCGCAACGGTCGAGCATGCCGCGCCGCTGCTTGCATTCGGAACGGTAATCGTGCCCGTCAAGCCATTGGGAACGGTGCTGACGCCAGATGATGCGTTCAGCGGCAAGCCGTTGGGCCCGACCGATTCACCGGGAACCATTCCAAACGAAGAGGTGACGCCAGGCGAAGGCGTGGCCGTGGTTATTCCGGCCTGTGCGACGGCGGCGTTATGGCACAACAAGGACGAGGCCACGCAGAGAGCCAGCATGACGGCGGTAGCTATGACTTTCTTTTTCATAATGATCGCTCACATAGCAAAAATTGACTGAACATTTGCGCCGTGGGGTTGAGCCCGACGGCGTTACCGGCCGGAGCGACCGGCCCGGCGGTTGCGGTGGCGGCGCACGCCGGATTAGTTGCGGTCGCGGGTGAAGTCGCAGCGCTGCCCATCGTGGGTGAACCGGTTGGCATTGTTGGCATCAACGAGCCGAGTCCCACGCTTCCTGCACTAGGCAATGCGCTTGGCAGCGGTACCGCCGGCGTGGAACTGACCCCAAGGTTGCCAATCTCGTAGGATCCGAACGGAATTCCGGTTCGCGCGGCGCCGCCCGCTGTGGTCGGCGACGTGGCTATTGGGGCAGAAGACGAAACAATGCTGCTTGAGCCGGAGCCACACATTCCAGACGTTCCCGACGTGTCCAGCATTCCCGAGGATGTCGACATTGCCGGCGACGTCGATGTTCCTGCATTCGACGGTGTCGGTATTCCAGGGACTGGCAGGGTGCCCGGGTCGACCGCAGTGGCGGGAGCGGGGGCTCCGGGTGTCGTTCCGCCCCCGTCGTACATCGCGCTCGACCCGTACATTTCCGAGGGTGAAGTGGCCACCGTCGAACACGCTGTACCGTTGCTTGTGGCCGGAATGGAGATGGTGCCCGCCAAGCCTGCCGGTGCCGGACTCACACCGGCTGATGAAATTTCAGTGGAACCCAACGGGATTCCGGTCGGAGAACTTGTCGAACCGATCGTCATGCCAAGCGGCGAGGTCGCGCCAATCGTGGGTGTCGGCATGACCGAGTCGTTAACTTGCGCCATCGCCGCGTGGCAGACGATCAGCGCCGGAAAGACCGCAGCAATCACCGACAGTCTTGCTATCGTTCTCCTTCTTAACCTCGTGTCGCCGATCCTGGAAACCGTTGACGATTCGAGGCGAGATTTTGCGATGTCGACCAGATGGCCGGCGTCGTGCGACGTTGCAGCGCCCGTGTTGATCGGCTTTGCGACAAGCTCTCCTGGCGCGGCGCCATCTGACATTGGTCAATCCCCGGTTCTTTGGTCAATGTTGACGCCTGAAGTTGCCAACGCGCTTCGCGGAATTTCCAACGCAAACGGTCGTTATCTTGCTGCGGCCGACTGCCGGCGTCTCCAACAGCTAAGTGGCAGATCGCCAAAACCGTTCAACTAAATACGGGTTTAAGCTAGTCGACGTCCGACATGATCGATCCAGCGGCGCAGCTAGACTAGCGCGCGTGGCGCGCCCGATCGGTCATTGCGAGGTCTCCGATACGGAACTCGGCGGTAATCGAGAAAACCTCAGTCATTTTCGTGATTCAAAAGATTAAACGTAATTTTACTTGAGCAGAGCTCGTTCGCTCAGATGTACGCTCATGGAGCATCTCTGACAGAAATGTGATCCGAGAGAGTAGAAGTTTACCGCGACTATGGAGAGCACAATGAGCGAAGACGATGTCGTCGGCGTCGGGGATTACAAGGGAGCCGCGGCTGGGTGGGGGGCTCTGAAAGCCGTGGCCGATGCCGTTCGCGGTCAGATGGCCGTTGTAAAAGGGACGCGCGGTCTCCTCAGCATGAACCAGCCGCACGGGTTCGACTGCCCGGGCTGCGCTTGGCCCGATCCAAAACATACCTCGTCTTTCGAATTCTGCGAGAACGGCGTCAAAGCCGTCACCTGGGAGGCGACAGCCAAACGGACAACGCCGGCATTCTTTGCGGTCCATACCGTCAGCGAGCTCTGGAATTGGTCGGACTTCGACCTGGAAAATGAAGGTCGTCTCACGCATCCGATGGTCTATGACCAGGCAACGGATAGATATCTGCCGATTTCATGGGACGACGCGCTCGCGAGAATCGGCGCCGCGCTCCGCCAGTTACCGCATCCGGATATGGCGGAGTTTTACACGTCAGGCCGGGCGTCCAATGAGGCAGCCTTCCTCTATCAGTTGTTTGCGCGGGAATACGGAACCAACAACTTTCCCGATTGCTCGAACATGTGTCACGAGGCGACCAGCGTTGGCTTGCCGGAGTCGATTGGTGTCGGCAAGGGAACCGTGACCCTGGAGGATTTCGATCACTGTGACGCGCTTATCTGCATGGGCCATAATCCCGGGACCAATCACCCACGCATGCTGACGACCCTGCGTGAGGTCTCGAAGCGGGGAGCGCCTATTATCGTTTTCAACCCGTTGCGCGAGCGTGGGCTAGAGCGATTTACGTCACCACAACATCCTATGGAGATGTTGACGCTGAGCTCGACGCCGATCGCGTCAACCTACTATCAGGTAAAGGTCGGCGGCGACATCGCGGTGCTGAAGGGGATGATGAAGTGCCTGGTGGCACTCGACAAGAAAAGCATTGCCGAAGGTGGCCCCGGTGTTCTCGACCGCGGTTTCATCAAGGATCATACCACCGGCATCGATGAACTGCTGGCCGACATCGACGCGACCTCCTGGGATGCGATCGAGGAGGCCTCGGGTCTGTCGCGTTCCGATATCGAGTTCGCCGGCAATGTCTACGCCAAAGCGGAGCGAGTTATCGTCAACTACGGCATGGGGATCACCCAGCATCGACACGGCACGGGCAACGTGCAGCAGATCGCCAATCTGTTGATGCTCCGCGGCAATATCGGACGCAAAGGCGCCGGCATTTCTCCGTTGCGCGGCCACTCGAATGTGCAGGGGGACCGCACGGTCGGCATTACCGAGATCCCGAGTGATGCACTGTTGGACGGATTATCCCATGTGTTCGGTTTCGAGCCGCCACGCAACAAGGGCCATAACGCGATCGAAGCTATCGAGGCGATCCGGGATAGACGCTCGAAGGCTCTGGTCTGTCTTGGCGGTAACCTTGCCGTTGCGATGTCCGATCCGGAAGTCACCTTCAAGGCGATGAGGAACCTCGATCTCGTGGTGCATATCGCTACCAAGCTCAATCGTTCCCACCTGCTGCTCGCCAAACAGTCCTTCATTCTTCCCTGTCTGGGGCGTACCGAGACTGATATTCAGGCGATGGGCCGGCAGTCAGTCACTGTGGAAGATTCAATGTCGATGGTTCATGCTTCCCGCGGTGGACTGAAACCCGCGTCCGAGCATCTGAGATCAGAACCGGCAATCATCGCAGGGATGGCGCTGGCGACATTACCGAACACGCGGGTCGGTTGGGGCAGACCTCATCGCCGACTACGGAAAAATTCGCGACGCCATCGAAGCGATTTTTCCCGAATTCGCAGATTTCAACGCTCGCATCAAGGAGCCGGGTGGATTTCGATTATATGTTGCTGCGTCGGAACGAGAGTGGCGAACACCGACGAAGAAGGCAAATTTTCTGGTCTACTCCGGTTTGGATGAAGATCTGCGTGTAGCGAATCGTGAAGCTCTTACGCTCACGACGATTAGAAGTCATGATCAATACAACACAACGATCTACGGCATGAACGATCGCTATCGTGGGATCACAGGGCGTCGTGATGTCGTATTCGTCAATGAGCGAGACCTGGGCAGCCGAGGTTTGAAGCACGGCGATCTGGTCGATCTCAGCGTCGTATCCGATACGGGGACGAAAACGAGCGAGCGCGTTATGCGCAATTTGACGGCGGTCGCCTACAATATCGCGCAGGGCTCGATCGCTGCCTATTATCCCGAAGCGAACGTCCTGGTGGCACTCGATCATTACGACGTCAAATCCGGGACGCCCTCCTACAAATCGATTCCGGTTCTGCTGCGTGCTTCGACAGATCGGCGCGCTTCCGCAAGCCATGAAGTATCTAGCCGATTGGTTAAGGCCGGCAGTTAATAAGCCGGAGTGCCGCGATGAATTTGCTTGCGCCCGAGCAAGCAGGCGGAATCGCTCCACGTCACTTGGAACCTCGGAGTTGATGTGGGCTGATCCGTGGCTTAATCATCCGACCTGTCGAACGCGATCTGAGGAGTCAGGCGCCGCTCCAAGCCTCCTGCATCGCCGCAGGCGGCTTTGCCGCGAGATTCTTGGCCGCCTTTCGCACTTTCTCAAATGCGCGCACTTCAATTTGTCGGACGCGTTCTCGCGACACGTCGAATTTTGTCGCGAGCTGCTCGAGCGTCAATGGCTCGTCGACCAGATGTCGCGCCTCGAAAATGCGACGTTCGCGGTCGTTCAGGACATCGATGGCGGCGATCAGTGCTTTGTGCTGGTAGTCTTTCTCGTCCTGTTCGACCACAAGGGCTTCGGGCGAGGGGGATTGATCGACGAGATGGTCCTGCCATTCGCCGATTTCAGCATCGTTACGAAGCGGCGTATTGATCGACTTATCGCCGCCGAGGCGCCGATTCATGTCGACAACATCCTGGTCTGAAACATCGAGGCTCTTTGCGATCGAGGCAACCTGATCGGGATGAAGGTCGCCGCTTTCCAATGCAGCGATTTTGCTTTTTGCCGAGCGCAGTTTGAAAAAGAGTTTTTTCTGGTTCGAGGTGGTGCCGATTTTCACGAGCGACCACGAACGCAGAATGTAATCCTGTATCGACGCCCTGATCCACCACATCGCGTAAGTGGAAAAGCGAAAGCCCCGTTCGGGCTCAAAGCGGTTCAATGCCTGCATCAGGCCGACGTTGCCTTCGGACACTATTTCCGCAATGGGCAAACCGTAGCCGCGATAGCCCATGGCAATTTTGGCGGCAAGCCGGAGGTGACTTGTGATTAGCTGGTCCGCCGCGTCGCGGTCACCCTGCTCGCGCCAGCGTTTGGCGAGCTTGTACTCCTGGTCCCTTTCGAGCATCGGAAAGCGTCGGATGTCATAGAGATAGCCTTTACAGCGTCCACCGCCGGCAAGCGCCAGTGCGGTCGGCGTTCTGGCTGTGAGGCTCAGGAATTGTCCCTCAATACCCATATTTTGTCGCTCCGTCTTGTAAAATTCGATTCTTTCGCCGTTCGAAACTCCAGCGGATCACCAAAAGATAGGCGCTGAGCGTGGGGAGCCATTAAATTGAGGGTTAGTACACTAAATTTGAATTCAGGCGCTAGGCTTGTTGTGCGCGTTGGCTTGGCTGTTTCCCGTTCCTTGTTATCCGGCTATTGTTACGTCGTCGGCGAACGGTGACTAAACTGATCCAATTGTGCCACGGGGATTGCTAATGCCGCGTCATTACTCTCGAACGGCGATGGTTCGAGGCGTCGAACGAGCTGGGCCACCCCGTAAAGCCGGCGATATGTTATATTCGCCATCTCCACGGGGGGCTCAGTCAGCCAGCGAAAGCCGGCCGCCATCGACTTCCGGTCGGCCTACCACTCAGTAGGTGCAGTTGTACGGTGGGGTGTACGATGGATCATATGGACAACCGAGGCCATCGTCGTAAATGCCACCAACGAAATGGTGTCTTCCGATGCCAAAGTGTCCTTGGTCGACGTGCGCCATGCGACCCGCGCTAAAGCCGTCGACGTGGTCTCCGCCGAGACCTCCGATGCGACCAACGCCCAAGCCACCCGTGTGACCGCCGCCAATGTCACCCACACCGGCACCGATGTGACCTCCGCCAAAGCCGCCCATGCCGCCACCACCGTGTCCACCGCCGCCACCGCCGCCCCGGGCTTGTGCGCCCGTGGCAAGAAGGCTGCCGGCAAGCACTGCGCTTGCCAAAATCATCATCACTCGTCGTTTCATGATATTCTCCATTTGATTGGACGGAATTGCTCCGCCGCACGACCTTGTCAGACATTGGCGTGTTCAGCACAGTGGACGCCAGCGTCGCGATACAATGGAGATGAGAACGCTTAACTGTTTTCTCAACTAAATTTTTCATTCCAGGCACGCCTAATCCAACGAAAGCGCACACAAAATCGAGAACTCAAGCGATCCTGTTGTTCACGTGCACGCGATCTCAGTCGAACAACCGGAGCTGTGACTATTGCAGTTTCCAGCAAGCCTGTTGAAAGGGTAATCGAGGCCCTGGATGGCAGGCGCTGTGTTAAAATTGCTTGGCGAAAATGCAACAAGCCAACGCATTGAATTCGGCCACCCCTTTCGGGGCAGGGGAATCGCATATGGATTTGCGACGTCTATTGCATTGGAAGGCAAGACGGATTCTGAAGACGACTCCCGGATCATGGAGGGGGTCGGATGGGCAAGTTCAAGAAGATTTTCGGGCGGCTGCCGGACCCGCGCGCAGACAATGCGAGGCACGACCTGCTGGAGGTGTTGTTGGTCGCACTGGCGGCGGTGTTGTGCGGGGCGGAGTCGTGCTCGGATATGGCGGACTTCGGCCGATCGAAGGAAGGGCTGTTGCGGCTTTTCCTGGGCTTGGAGCATGGCATTCCGAGCCACGACACCTTCAGCCGTGTGTTCCGTGTGCTCGAGCCGCAGGCCTTCGAACTGGTATTCCGCCGCTTCATGGCGGCCTTTGCCAAGGCCAATGGGCTCAACCTCACCGGGGTAGTGGCGGTCGACGGCAAGGCGTTGCGCGGCGCCTACGAGCGCGGTGGGCGGGCGACGCCGCTGCAACTGGTCAACGTCTTTGCGGTGGATGCCCGAATGGCTTTGGCTCAGCACAAAGCGCCTGGTCGCAACGAGACGGCGGGTGCTTTGGAGGTGCTGGAACTTCTGTGCCTCGAAGGCTGCATCGTTACCGCCGATGCGCTGCATTGCCACCGCGCCTTCGCAGCCGCGGTGCTGGAGCGGGGCGGCGACTACGTTCTGGCGATCAAAGCCAACCGCGGCCCCTTGTTCAAGGCGGTTACGCAACAGTTTGCCCGCTCGGGAAAGCGCAGCATCGCCGAGCAGGTCGACCGCTCCACTCACGACCGAAACGAAACGCGACGTGCGACCACCATGCGCAACACCAGCCTGGCTACAGTCCACCGTTTTCCCGGCGTCGCCGCGGTGGGCCGGATCACCTCGCGCAGACGTCTGCGCGGCCAGCACGCCGATCCGCCGGTGGTACATTACTATCTCTTGTCCAAATACCTGTCCCCCAAGCGGCTGCTGCATATCGCCCGCAGTCACTGGGCAATCGAGAACCGACTCCATTGGGTGCTCGACGTCAATTTCGCCGAGGATGGCAATCGCGCGCGAAAGGACAATGCTCCCGAGAACCTCGCCATTCTGCGCAGGCTCGCTCTCAACATCCTGCGAGCCCACCCCGATCCAGCATCCATACGGCGCAAAATCAAACGTGCCGGCTGGGACGATGCCTTCCTCACGGCAACCCTCAGCCATATGCGATAGCCCTGCCTTTCGGGGGGGCGGATGCCAGTAGGCGGATCATATTGTTGCTGCAGCGACGCCGAGACTTCAGCGCTCAAAAAGATCGGACGGCGCACACCCGCCTGAGGGGCACAAGGCGTGGCGTGCGCCGTCCGCTCGACAGCCGCATGACATCGCTTGGGAGGGAAGCGTGGCGTGGCTGTTCAAAGCATGACTTGCGCTCGGAGAGCCGTTTGCGCCATTAAATATTGAGTTAGTCTTCGTGAAACATAGGTCTGATGATTTGGTCATTATCGATCTTTCTCTCGCTCCTTTATCCGGCTCTCGCCACATCTTCAGAAAGCTAAATCCGTTTTTAGTTGTGAAACTGCGACCGGACCGTGACGTGTGTTTATTGTCGTTCTGGATCAACGAGCTGGTCGACGACAACTAGCGGGATCGGCTGGAAGGTGTTCGACATGAATAGTTGGGCGTCCCCGAAATCTGTTCGCAATTCACCGCGTGGCATGGCCCAGAGCGGCGTGATGGAACCGGCCTTGGTCGTCCATCGCCAGATTTGGCGAACAGGCAGTTCGAGTTCGGGCAATCGTTCAATCCCGGAAGAGACCGCGGTAGCGCTTACATATAACGGCGGGACCTACGCGGTCATGATGGCGACACCACAGGACCTGGAGGATTTCGCAGTTGGCTTCAGCCTGAACGAAGGCGTTATCAGCTCCTCTGCTGATATCCTCTCGTTGGACGTCGTGCGTCTCGATGACGGCGTCGAACTACGCATGTGGCTCAATCGGCCCAATGCCGACCGCCTCCGGGAGCGACAGCGACATATCGCGGGACCGGCAGGCTGTGGATTGTGCGGCATCGAATCAATCGCGGAGGCGGTGCTTGCTTCGGCGATTGTCCAGCACGGCCAGCAGTTTTCGCCGGAACATATCATGGTTGCGATGCAGAGCCTGCCATCGCGTCAAAAACTCAACATTGAGACGCGGGCGGTACACGCAGCGGCGTTTTGGAACGTCGCGGGCGGCATCGCGGCCTTGCGTGAGGACGTTGGCCGCCATAACGCGCTCGACAAGCTGTCGGGTACATTGGCGCGCGCGTCCATGGTTGCGAGCGAGGGGATCATTCTTCTCACTAGCCGCGTGTCAGTGGAGATGGTGCAGAAGAGCGCCGCGATCGGCGCGCCCGTAATGGTTTCCGTTTCCGCACCAACCGCGCTCGCTGTTCGTATGGCGGATGCCGCGGGTATCACGCTGGTTGCTATTGCGCGGGCGGACGGATTCGAAGTGTTCACGCATCCTTCGCGAATTTCAGATGAGTTCGCTGCCAAGGTCAGCGACTGTGCATGTGCGCAACCTCACGATGCCTCGTCTGCAATCGCCGGAAGGGTGAACTGAAACGTAGCACCGTGGGGCGAGTTGTCCGTGGCCGAGATTCGACCTCCGTGAGCTTCGATGATCGAACGGCAGATCGAGAGTCCCATGCCCATGCCGCCGGGTTTAGTGGTGAAGAAGGCGTTGAACAGCCGCTCCGCACTTTCGGCGGAGATCCCGACGCCGCAATCCGTCACACTTACGATCACTTCGCGTGTCTCATCCTGACCCGATCGGATCACTAGTTCGTGCGACCGATCCGTGACCGATTGCATCGCTTCAATGCCATTCATCACCAAGTTGATGATCACCTGCTGCAACTGCACCCGATCGCCCAGGATCATGGGTGGAGAGAGTGCCAACTCTACTCGCAACGACACCTCGTTGCTGATCAACTCACGCTGTACCAGCGCGACGGTCTCGCTAACGACGTCATTGACGTCGAACGGGACCTTCTCGATGCGGGTCTTGTTCGCGAGCGCCCGGAAGCGCCGAATCACCCCACTTGCCCGATTGCCGTCGTTGATAATCCATTCCACCGAGCGGCGAGCTGCGTCCAGGTCGGGAGGTCCGCGGCCGAGCCAGCGCAGACAGGCCTCGGCATTGGCAACGACGGCGGCGAGCGGCTGGTTCACTTCATGGGCGATCGAGGCGGTGAGCTGCCCCATCGTGGTTACGCGATTGACATGCGCGAGCTCCATTTGGGAGTCGAGCAGACGCTGTTCGCTGGCGCGCAGTTTCTCCTCTGCCCGTTTGCGGTCGGTCATGTCGATGACAAACACAACTCCTTCGTCTTGTTTTCTCTCGAAAAACGCTCCGCCGACTAGAACCGGCACACGGCTGCCGTCTTTGCGGAAAAACTCCTTCTCGAAGGGCCTGCAACTCCCGGTCGCGCTCATCTGGGCTAATGCATCCTGGTCGGCGGAGGCCCACTCGGTGGGCGTTAGCTTCGTCCACCGTATCCGACGCGAAATAAGCTCTTCATGACTGTAGCCCAGCATGTCGAGAAAGGCTTCGTTGGCTTCGATGATACCACCCCGAGAATCTCCGATGAAGATTCCGATGATGTTCGAATCGACCAGGCGACGGATCCTGCTCTCCCGTTCCTGGAGATCGTTGTAGAGACTGGCGTTCTCCAGTGAGATCGCCGCCTGCGACGCCAGCAGTTCCAGTACCGAAATCCGGGCGGGTGTGAACGCGTAAGATGCCAGGTTGTTCTCGAGATAGAGCACCCCGATCAGGTTGGATTGTTTTACCATCGGCAGACAAAGGATCGACCGGACGTGCTTCTGACAGATATATTCATCTGCCGAGAAGGGATTCTTTACCAAGGCGTTATCAATGATCACGGTTTCCCGAGTCCGGATCACGTAATGGAGCAAGGAGTCGGGAAGTTCGGTCGGCGAAAGGACCGCCCCGCGCTGCGTAACATCGATCAAGCCGCGACTTGTCGTCGCTTCCGCCGCGATCCGCGGCTCTTCGCCGGAAAACAGGACGAGCAGGCCACGCTCGGCGCCAGCATGCTCGACCGCGATCCGCATGAGCCTCTCGATGAGCTTGCCGAGGACGATCTCGCCCGACACCGCCTGCGCAGCCTTGAGCACCGTCCCGACATCCAACTGCTCGACAGGCGCGCCAATGGTAGCGGTGGGAAATGCAGGGACTTGTGCGTCGCGGAGATGCGGATGAAGCTGTTCGAGCTGTCGCACCTTGCCGTCGGCTCCCCAACGTAGATAGCCGTAGCGGGCGTCCTGCAAATACACGCGGGCGATCTTCTCGAACCCGCGCGCCGCGTAAAAGCGGGACGCGAGTTCGTTGGCGATCGCCTCATTGTGAATAAAGCCGTTCGCGCGCGCCGATCGGATGGCCTGTTCGTAGAGGCGCTCGGCATCGAGCTCCCGACCTTCGATCCGCGCGATCTCGGCGCCGACCAGCGCGGCGCGGTCCTCGAAATTCTCGGGACAGTTCTCCGTCCAGATTTCGAGCTGTCGGTGATGCGCAGCCAGACCGGCAATATGCTGTTGGCATTGGTCGGCCGCGGAGGTGTCGCAGACGGCCGCGAGCGAAAGCGCCCCGTAGAATACATATTCCGCCGCTTCCACAGCGTACCGCGCTTTCCAGAGCAGCGATTGCGCCCTCGATGCGGCACTCACGGCTGACGTATAGTCACCTGCAAGAAAGCGCGCCTGCAACTTGCGGATCCAATAGGAGAGCTCGGCGCGCGCCAGACTTGGGTTAGCGGCCAAATGGCCCTCGATCCGAATCTCATCAAACTGCGCGTCGTTAAAGGAGCCGAATTTCGGCGTAAGTCCCCGGAGGGTCCGGATCAGCCCAAGCTGGATGGCAAGGAGGTCGATAGCCACCCTGAACCGTGTCTTCTCCGCAAACGCGAACCCATGCTCGACTTGGCGCTGCACCTCGGGAAGCGGGTCGCCCACCGCGAGAAGGTTCGTGGTCAAGGCGTGGCAACTATAAGCGCTGAAGGTTAGATCGCCGTTCTTGTTCGCCACATCGAACGCCCGACGCAGCAGATCGCGACAATCTCTGAAATGTCTCGTCCAAGGGAGGACGTGAGTTCCAAACTGGTTATAGACTCCGGCCTGGGAACCCCTCAGTCCGCGTTGCTCAACCAGCTCATAGCCGAGCTGCCCCAGGCGAAAACCGCCGCTATAATCGCCAAAACGTGCACCGGCGACCGCGCCAACCATGACATAGGCGAAGGTCGAGCCGTCGCAGTTTCCGCGCTCGATGCTGAGATTGGCAGCTCTACAGATGACCAGGCAAGCCAGGTTTGCCTCTGTGTACATAGCTGCAGCAAACACTTTGGTCAGAACATCCAGAGTCGCGAGGGACGCCGGGTCCGTCATCATGGGCAGATCGACGAGTTCCTCGATCGGCCGACTCCCGAGTTGCGACCAGATTCGATCGTATTCTCGCCGCGCTTCTTCTTCTGTCGGATGCGGTGACCAGTGGATGCCGAAATTGCGGAGGCAATCGAGACCGACGGCAATGGCGCGCGCGTTCCGACCTACGGTCGCGTACAGGTCGATGCACATGCACACAACGGTCGCGCGTTCCACCGTATTTGCGGCGTGGGTGGAAAGCACATTCAATCGCTGCTCCGCTTCCGCCAGCGCGCCAGAGAGAAATTCGCATTCGGCTAGGCGCAGCTCCAGCCCAAACCTCAGCTCGTGCCGGCGCTCCCACGAGTCTTGCGGTAACAGCGCCGCACCGGCGGTGAGATAGGTGAGGGCGGAAGCGTAGGCGGTGGTGGCCTTGGCACGCCCACCCGCGATCAGGTTGAGCTCGGCGAGGTGCTCACGCTCGTCCCGGGAAGTGATCAGGGCGGCGCCGCGGTTGAGCTGATTGACGATCTCGAAGACGGCCTCTTCTCGTTTTTCCGCAGGGGTATGCGCCACGATCAGCCTGCCGATCAGGAGGTGCGCCTCGGCGCGCACCCGTTCCGGCATGAATGAATAGGCGGCCTCCCGGACACGGTCATGGGTGAACTTGTACGAGCCCTCCAGGTGCTCGACCAGCTCCAGGCGAACCGCGTCCCACAGATCCGACCGGACCTCCTCGTTCGATTTCCCGAGAACGATGGAAAGCATCGTGATCTCGGCGACGTTGCCGAGGCAGGCGAGCTGCTGCAAGGCCGCCTGGGTCCCAACGGACAGGCGGGTCAACTTCCCGGCCAATAGATCCACGACGTTATCGGTGTAGCTCTTGGCGTGGAGGCGATCGAGCTCCCAGCGCCAGCGCGCCGCGTCATGATCGAAGCGGAGCAGCCCTTCTTCGGCGAGCGCAGAAACGAACTGAATAGCGAAAAACGGATTGCCGCCCGTCTTCTCGTGCACCAGTTGAGCCAGCGAGGCGGCATGGCCCGGCGTGCAGCCAAGCGTATCCGCAATAAGGCGCCCCAGGTCTTCGCGGGCGAGCGGCGCAAGACTAATCTCCTGCACCGGCGCTCCCGCCTTGCGGATAGCATCGAGCGTGCGCAGGAGTGGGTGAGAGGGAGTGATCTCGTTGTCCCGGTAGGCGCCGACCAGCAGCAGATGCCGCACTTCCGATTGTGTAACCAGATGCTCGAGAAGGTCGAGCGTCGCTGCATCCAGCCATTGCAAATCGTCAAGAAAGAGCGCAAGCGGGTGCTCCTTGCGCGCGAACACCCCGAGGAAGCGCCGGAAAGCCATCTGGAAGCGGTTCTGTGCGTCCGACGCCGGCAGGTTCGCGGCCGCTGGCTGTTTCCCGATCACGAGCTCCAGTTCGGGAACGACGTTGACGATGAGCTGACCATTCGGGCCCAGCGCCTCGCACAGGTCGTCTCGCCATCGGCCAAGCTCGGCCTCGCTCTGGCTCAGGAGCGGGCGCACCAGGCTCTGGAAGGCCTGGCCCAGGGTGGCGTACGGGATGTCGCGCTTGTACTGGTCGAATTTGCCGGACGCGAACAGGCCACGCGACGAAACGAGCGCCTGGTGCAGCTCGTTTATCACCGAGGACTTGCCGATGCCGGAATATCCGGACACGAGCACGAACTCCACGGTGCCGGTTGCCAAGACCCGGTCGAAGGAAGCCAGCAGAGAGTCGATCTCGTGCTCCCGGCCATAGAGCTTTTCCGGAATCAGCAGCCGGCCCGACAGGTCACGAGCGCCGAGCATGAACGGATCGATGCGACCATGCGTATCCCATTCCCCCAGGCACCGTTGAAGATCCGCTTCGAGGCCGGAGGCGGTTTGGTAGCGCTCCTCGGCGGTCTTCGCGAGGAGCTTCATCACAATAGCCGAGAGCGGCCCAGGGACGCCCGCGACCCGCTCCTCGAGCGGCATCGGCTGCCGCGCGATGTGGCAGTGCACCCACTCCATCGGATCGGCAGCGGTGAAGGGTAGCTTGCCGGCAAGCATCTCGTAGAAGGTGACACCCAGAGCATAGAGATCGCTGCGGGAGTCCACCGAGCGGTTCATCCTGCCGGTTTGTTCCGGCGCCATGTATGCGAGCGTCCCGGCGATCACCTCCGGCGGCGCCGGGGCCTGGTGCTCGCGCGGCAGACGTGAGGCAATGCCGAACCCGGTCAGCCACACGCCGCCGCTTGCCTCGTTGACCAGGATATTTGCCGGCTTGATGTCCTTGTGGATAAGCCCTCGTTCATGCACTCGGCCGAGCGTACCGGCGAGAGGGATCGCGATGCGCAGGAACTGCAACACGCCCAATGGTCGGCCAAGCAGTCGGTCGATTGGCATACCGCCAGGATCCTCAAGGACTAGCGTCATGCGGTCGTTGTAATGCGTCAACGCGAGTGGTCGCGCCGACCACGCATTGTCCAGATCGTCCTTCAGTCCGTATTCGTGAGTGAGACGATTGAGGCTGTCAGAAGTTGGCTGCTCCGCAGCGGGACGCACAACGAGGACCGTGTTCCGGTTGCTGTCGGCGTCATCGCGCCATCCCCTGCAGAAGATGCGATCACCATCCTCCCACGCAACCCGGAGGCCACTATGCACCCCAACGTCGGACCAAGAGGATGGGATCATCCGTCAGACTCCACCGCGAGATCGGTGAGCAGATATTAAACTAAAATTCGTTCCATGCAGGAGCGCCCGAGCGCCAATTGAACAAGCAGCCTACCACATGCCGGGGCGTGCGGCGATATCTGATTGGGAGAGCACGAGGCTGCCGATTGGTGTTCCCCTTTTTCCGGTCTGGAAAAAATGATGCCGATTAGAATGACAAAATTGACAATCAGGAATCACGAAATGAGCCGCGGGCACCACCAGGATTTGGCTACCAAGATCCGCCGTATCCGAGTGCTGAATTAAAGCCGCTGTTCGAGCTAACAGATGTGTCTTGTGTGATGCGCCCTTCCTGAGAAGAATAGGTGCCGGTGCTAGCAGCTACCGCGAACGATTTCGACTTGACGTCGCTGCAGCCGTCAATACCCGCGACAAGTAACGCATCAATTGAGCGAGATCGGCCAGCGCCGCCCACATGGCACTTTTTCAACTCCAATGTGGGCGGCCTGTTCGATCAACTGGCTGGCCACGCGAGATCTACCTCATCGACGACACCGAACTCGGGTGAAGGGATGACATCCGCCAGACCGTGTTTCCTACGTCGTCGGCGATGAGCAGTCCGCCGGTCCGATCGAATGCCAAACCGACCGGCCTTCCGCGCGCGTGATTGTCTGCGTCAAGGAATCCGGTAACGACATCTTGCGCCGGGCCGCTCGGTCGCCCGTCGCTGAAGGGCACGAAGACAACTTTGTAGCCGTTAAGAGGTGTTCGATCCCAGCTTCCGTGTTCGCCGACGAACGCACCGTTGCGGTACTTGGCCGGAAGATCGGAGCCTGTGGACATGGCCACACCCAACGGCGCCACGTGAGAGCTTAGCGCGTAGTCCGGGATGATTGCCGTGGCCACCAGATCGGGCCGTTGCGGTTCGACGCGAGGATCCAGGTGCTGACCGTAATAGCTATAGGGCCAGCCATAGAAGCCTCCGTCGCGCACCGAAGTCAGGTAATCCGGAACCAGGTCGGGGCCGATTTCGTCGCGTTCGTTGGCGATGGCCCACAGTTTGCCGGTTTCAGGTTCCCACTGAAGCCCGGTGGGATTGCGGATGCCGCTGGCGAAGATGCGATGGGCACCTGATGCCCGATCGATCTCCCAGATCGCGGCTCGTTCGTATTCGGCCCCGATGCCGTTTTCGGTGATGTTGCTGTTCGATCCGACCCCGACATAAAGCTTGGAGCCGTCTGGGCTGACCAGCAGCGCCTTGGTCCAGTGATGGTCGATCGGACCACCAGGAAGATCAGTGAGCTTGGTGCCGGCGGCCGTGATGCTGGTTTGTCCATCCTGATACGGATAACGGACGATGGCATCGGTGTTGGCTACGTAGAGATCGTGGCCAACAAGCGCGACGCCAAACGGCGAGTTGAGGTGGTCCAGAAATACGGTCCGCAGCTCGGGATTGCCGTCGGCACCGGTGCCGCGCAGCAACGTGATGCGGTTTGCATCCTTTGCCTTGGCGCCGGCGAACCATTGCACCCAGCCGGTAATGATGTCCTTGGGCCGGTTGATCGGGGCCTTCGGACCGTTGCTCTCGACCACCAATATGTCGCCATTGGGGAGAACGTACAGAGACCGCGGATGCTCAAGGCCGGTGGCCAATGCGTGGATCTGCAATCCTTGCGGTACCTTGGGGTTTTCCCCCTTTCCCCATCCGACGGCTTTTGCGATCCGTATCGGCGGCATGAAGTACTGCTGCAACGCGGGCAACACGGGATTGGCGCCGATCTGTCTGGCCGGGTCGCCGGCGGTATCGTCACAACCGGCCAGCCCCAGGCTGGCGACGACGAAAAGCAGAACGGCGAGACGTTTTGGGTTCATCAAACCAGTAATTTTGAGCGCGCGCATCATATTAACCTCCAATGCGAGAGCGATTTGCCAACGCCATGCTCGTCAAGGCCGTCAGCAACAGAACGACGACGACAAGCCCGGAAAGCATCAGGCCTGTCGGCACCACGGCGGTATAGCCGTCGCGGCTGTGAACGAAGGCGTTTATTAGCGAGAGCAAGACGGCAAGCGCGTAGCCAGCAACGCCGGGCCATGCCGGTCTTTCGATTTTTCTCCTGCCTGCGAGATCGATCAGGTAGGCGATGACGGCAATGCCCGCCAGTATCAGACCTGCGACGATCAGCCAGATGGAGAACCTCTCCCACATCACATTAGGGATCTGCCAATAGACAAGATCAGTGACCAGCGCGGCCGAGAAATAGGCGGCCGAAAACGACACCGGCATTTTGTGGATCGATCGTCCACGAGGCTTCTCGGTTGATCCAAGATCGACGTTTCTAAAGGGTACTGCCGTGGTTATTGCATGCTGCATGTTTCAATCCTTGTTGGGATCCCGCGCGACTGCATTTCAGGTCGTTATGTCAAATCTCCGAGCCCTGAACGCCGTGAAAGTTCGCATCTATCATCGAACATAGTACGGTGTTCATGCGCGGGCCCTTAAATTCGGTTTAATTTTTCGGAGACCGGTTCGAGTGATTGCGGCGAGCGCCGTACGGCAAATGCGGGTGACGGTCACGGACCTCGCTCCCTGAAGGGATTACTTTTGGATTGGATTATGCAGACGCCGCGCGGAGAACGAAGACAGCACCACGAACACCGTAACACGTCGCGGTTGAACGGAGCCCGTTCGCGACGGGCTCCGAAGTTCATCTTCAACCGTTATCACCGTGGAAACCCGGACAGAAATCGTGTGCCGTACTGCATAGCGACTTATCCATCGCATCCTGGTTCGATCTCGGCGCGAACATATAGGCGCGGTTGTCAGCGCCGAACTGCCTCTGTTGTTTCAGATAAATCCTTGAGGCTGGTCCTTCGCTTCTTGGCGACTGGGCAAGGACTGGCGAAGCCATAAGCGCGGCAAAGGCCACGGCGGCGAGTATCATTTTCATTAGCTTTTCTCCTGATTGTTCGAACAGCATCGGTGCTATCGATGACAGGAGAGGTAGGGGCGGTACGACAGAAACCCACTCAAATAAAGTTCAATCGCCATCACACTTCAGTATGAGAGGGCTTGATGCGGCAATTGCCTCATCGAGGTGTATTCGAGAAGCCCACCAAATTGAGTCTAAACAGCCTGTCTCAATTTAATGAGGGACCGCTGCCAACCCGGCTTGCGCGATTTGGACGTCATGCTCCGACGTGTCAAAGCTCGCCCCGACGGCGCCGATCACCTCGCGATCGACGACAATTGGAAGCGCGCCTTGCATCTAGTACCTCGGCACGGTGATTATGACTGGTTGATTTTGAGCCAATCTAGGATGGGTAGGTCTTGCGGAGCAATGAGGATTTGGACGCTTCGGGCGACGCCTGGTTGGCGGCGAATGAGGCCGTTTCGTTCGAGCGTCACGATCATCTGGTGGACCGAGGGCGGGCTGACTTGAAAGTGGCGCTGCATATCGGTCTCGGCGGGCGGGTGTCGAAACATGTGCGAGTAGGTGTAGATGAAAGCCAGGTACTGGCCTCCCGCGTTATAACCCCTTTTCTCCACCACGCGCGCGAGGGCGCTGATGGCCAGGCAGTGGTCTGCCCGTTGCTACGGGGCAGCTCGCCAACGAGAGGGGTCGCGCCAAAACAGCATCGGGGAGCCGCGTTAACCCAAGTTGTTGGCCTTAGGCGCGCGCGAGGCGCGCCGCCACGGGTCGAGCCGCCGCCGAGCTATGGGGACTCTGCGCGAGGCCGCCCGCGAT
>Ga0182030_10002098_pt1 | contig 42120 bp, 31 predicted proteins | sample 812S3MmetaG_FD_121299 | JGI IMG/M metagenome (GOLD analysis project Ga0182030, IMG submission 121299) | Permafrost microbial communities from Stordalen Mire, Sweden - 812S3M metaG (Illumina Assembly) | ecosystem: Environmental > Terrestrial > Soil > Wetlands > Permafrost | place: Sweden... | reverse complement strand
TCCGCAGACTCAAGGGCTTCCGCCGCATCTTCTCCCGCTTCGAAAAACTCGACATCGTCTTTCTTGCATTCCTCTGCTTTGCACTTATCGTCGAAGCGCTACGAATAGCGTGAACACGCCCTAACATCTGAAGCGAAGATCTGCACTTGAAAGGTGGAACTCGTTTCGTGCAAGAACTCGCTTAACAAAATGGCTATCGAGTATGCCTCTTCGCCCGTGGCGCAGCCAGCCACCCAGATGCGAATTGCTTCCTTCGGGGACTTCCCTTCGACAATACGGGGGAAGACGATTCTCTTCAATAGTTCCAACGAAGCCGGGTCCCGGAAGAAACTGGTCACGCTGATGAGCAAATCCTTCTGGAGGGCGCGCATCTCAGCGGAGTCATTTTCCAGCCGCTTGCTGTATTCCGCGAGTCCCCTGATGCCGCGCAGCGCGAGACGCCGCAAGATGCGACGTCTGACCATGTCCTGCCGGTAAAGCGAAAAGTCTATGCCCGTTGCTCCGTACACAATGGCCAGGATGCTCTCGAACCGCTTTTCGTCGAAGCCATCCGTTAGCTCCGGTTTAGTGCGTTCGGCGTCCACAATGTAAGGGTGCTGGCCGATCCTTGCAAGCTCGGAAGCAATGCCTTCGGGCGTAAGAATGGAATCCACACAACCGGTGGCTACGGCAGCTTGTGGCATGGGCTGGAACTTCGCGCTAGCAAGGTCCTGCGCAAACGTGACGCCACCCGCTGCCTTAATCGCTTCCATTCCCACGGAGCCGTCCGACCCCGCGCCGGAAAGGATAACCCCGATCGCTCGGCTGCCGCACTCGTCCGCCAGGGATCGCAGAAAACGGTCGATAGGCATGTGCGTTCTCGGAACTTTCGCGCGCCGCGCCAGCTTCAGTTTTCCATTCTCGATGGTTAGGTCGACGTTTGCCGGTATCGTATACACGTGGTTGGCTTCAAGGCCCATACCATCGGTCGCCGCGAGAACTGGTATGTTCGTGGCTCGCCCGAGGATTTCAGGTAACTGACTGCGGTGTTTTGGATCGAGATGTTGAACGAATACAATGGCAAGGCCGGTATTATCGGGAAGATTGGCGACTAGGTCCTTAAAGGCTTCGAGCCCACCGGCGGAAGCTCCGATTCCAACCACCGGAATCGTTATCCGGCTTCCAACGGGATGTTCCGGCGCATCTGCCCTGAAAGCGAGACCGTCGTCGGCATCCGACCCTGGAGGGATTATTGCGTCCAATTTGCCTCCTTCAACGTAAAACAATGGAGTCTATCTTACACGATTGTACATGGAAATGCTTCCTATTTGTGCTTAGGTGCACCTTTCACGCGAATGGACACGCCCTTTGCGCGCACGACCAGGCGAGTTCGATCCAAGGAAATGGCGAGCTTAAGTAGGCCCAGCTTTGACGCTAATCTTTTTTTAAGGCCCCCTTCGACAGACAATTCGCTCGCGAGCGATGACTGTGGAAAGCCTTGTGTTTGCGCGTCCATGTCCGCTTGACCATTGTTGATAACGTGCAACATTGGTGTGGAATGCAGCCTGGCTCTTGGCACGCCTAAATGCAACGGATCTAGCCCAAAGTAGTCCAGTCTGCTGCTCGTCGAGCCGATCGAATCAAGGCAATGGCGTCGAGGACGCCTAATGTAATTCCCTTATTCCAACGATAGCTAAAGAGTAAGTGTTAGTTAGCAGATGTCATTGGAGCAGATTTCAAGGAGTTCGATGATCGCGCCTCTCACAACGGCCTCTTCAACAACGGACCGGAGACAGATGCCCGGCAACCGCGCAGCACAGCTCGCCGAAGCCGTGGACCTGCTCATCATCGATGACGACCCCCACATGGTCCGGTTGCTGACGAGCTTCATCGCCAGTCCGACTTTTAGGATTACCACCGCGACAACCGTCGAAGAAGGCTGCAGGCTTGCTGCATTGATCCGACCCGCGATTGTGCTTCTCGACCTGGTGATGCCCGGTGTCGAAGGGTTCGAGGCATTGGATCAGATCCTTGCTATAGACGCCGGGATTGACGTAATGATGGTTACCGCGCATTATTCACCAGAAGCGGCCGTTGAAGCCATTCGCCGAGGCGCGTTCGATTACGTCACCAAGCCCTTCTCGACAGAATATCTCCACAAAAGGCTGAGCGGTTGGCTCGAAGACGCCCAGCGAAGAAAACAGGCGCTCCGCCTGGATGGAGAGCTAGTTAAGGCCTTTCAGTTCGCCGGCATCATCGGACGCAGTCCTGCCATTTTGGACCTATTCTCTAGGATTCGCAGGATCGCTCCACATTTTGAAACCGCCGTGGTCACCGGCGAGACGGGTACGGGGAAGGAGTTAGTCGCCAAAGCGCTTCACACGTTGGGTCAATTCTCGTCTGGCCCTTTTGTCGTCTGTAACTGCGCCGCGATTCCCGAACATTTGTTTGAAAGTGAACTTTTTGGTCACGTGCGCGGAGCCTTTACAGGAGCCAATCAGGATCGTGCAGGATTTGTAAAGGCAGCCCACCGCGGGACCCTATTACTCGACGAGATTGGCGAGTTGCCCCTGCATTTGCAGCCCAAATTGCTGCGGCTGCTTCAGAATCGCGAGAGTCAAAAGCTGGGTAGCCCCCATCCGGAGCGTGTCGATGTCCGCGTTGTCGCGGCCACGAATCGAGACTTGCGGTCACTGGTAAAGGAACATAAACTCCGCGAGGATCTGTACTATCGCCTTTCCACCGTTGAGATCAAGCTTCCGCGCCTTGGGGAGCGAAGGGAAGATTTGCCGATGCTGCAGCGCCATTTCCTGGATCTCTACTCAACACGCTTCGGTAAGGGCCGAATGAACCTGACACGCCGTGCACAGGCGGCGATGTCGCGCTACGACTGGCCCGGGAACGTTCGGGAGTTGGAGAACGTGATTGCCGGATGTTGCATGATGGCGGAAGGCACGACGATCGATGTTCACTATCTTCCAGAGCAACTGCGGCTCGGCGACAAGCAGGCTCCTACGGACAGGTCCACGATGACCATGGCACAAATGCAACTGAGCCACGCTCACCAAGTACTCCAGTATGTAAATGGCAACCGGGCACGCGCTGCGGCAATGCTGGGCATCGGTCGCGCAACCCTGTACCGACTGATTGCCAATGGCAGAGACTAGGTCACGATTCCATGCAAGCAACGCCGCATCTTCATCCTGCCCGCGGTCTTACTCAAACTGGCGCCCCACCTGCCAGAGTATAAAAGCCGGGCCAGCGGCTCCGCGTCCAGCCAGGTCATCCTTGCGCTTGCTTTACCGTGGGTTTTTGATTGGATGTAGGGGACGATCGCCCAGTCCATCCCGATCGTCAGCCTTTGCTTTCCCAATTCCCTTTCCCATTCTTGACTCGAATGCTATCCCCGCCGATCCACTTGCCCATTTTCCGGATCCGGCCGACTTCTAATCCCGCGTTTGCTCCGAGACCATCTCGCGCTCGAACTGGGCGAACGACAAAAGGATGTGCAGCGTCAGGCGGCCGAGGGAGCCCATTGTCGAACTGCGTGAGCCCGGTGGAAAGCGCGAGCTGCGTTAATCCGGCGACGTTGTTCACGTCCAGTTTTTTCATCATGGTTTTGCGATAGCTGCGCACGGTCTGCTCTTTCAAATCGAGCACCACGGCGATTTCCTTGCTGGTCTTGCCCTCGGCCACCATACGCAGCACCTGCAGTTCGCGGGGGGAAAGTCCGCCGAGCGCCGCCGGAGCCGCCTTGGCCTCCAGATCGCCTTTTTGAATGCGCAACAGTAATCGATCGGAAACCTGCGGGCTCAAATACGCGCCGCCACGCGCCACCGCGCGCAGGGCTTCCAGCAAATCGTTATCGGAGACTTTCTTGAGGACGAACCCGCGCGCGCCGCAGCGCATGGCGCCCACAACGGAGTTCTCGTCGTCGTACATCGACAGGATGACGATTTTGCATTCGGGATGATGTCGCAGGATTTCGGCGGTGGTCTCGACGCCGTTGAGCCCCGGCAGGCCAATATCCATCAACACCAGATTTGGGCGATGCTTTTTGACGAACAGAATGGCGCCGGCGCCATTGTCGGCTTCTCCCACCACGCGAAATTCCGCGCCGCGGTCGAGGATTGCGCGGATGCCATCTCGCATGATCTTGTGGTCATCGACGAGTAGAATGTTGCAAGGCATAGCTGATGGAAGCAATTGTGTCTTCCGACAGAGTCAGAGCACTTGCAGGTCCTTACAGCCAGGGGCACATTCTGCTTGGCCAGTTCGGCGAGCGTCATGCGATGGCGTCCTTTTAAGAATCTTCGTGCGTTTGTCCCGAGCAAGCAAAGACCGGATTTGGTCAGGTGACCGCTGCGCGTCACCTGCGTTGGCGGTAGCTAATGTTGGAAACGCCGACAGGAACGCCACCACAGCCAGAGCCAAGGCCGGGCGAAAGTATCGCTATTACGTATGCAAAGCGCCCCGGCAGAACGGATGGCGTTACCGTGAGTTCCAATTTAGCCATGGGCGTCGCTTAAAGGTAATCCCCGACGAGATCCGCTTCAGTGGAAACCATAGTGCAGCCGCCGAGTACGAGCACGAGAATTATCGTTGTTATCATTCGAACTCTCATAGTTTCACTTGTCGCACTGGATGGGGAGAGTGAAGGAAAAGTCCTGCGAGATTGACCTGTTTCGTCCGGTGTAGTAACGCTCATCGGGGAATCAGATTCTCGCCGTTGGTCTTCAGCTCCGCGCCCTTGGCCGATTTCAATCCCGTGATCCACAGGTAAAAAGCGCCGCTCTTGGCGCGATATCCGCTCGCCGTAATTGTGTCGCCGGCTTCGAGTGAAGTTCTGGTCCACCCTTTCAAGCGGAGCGGATTGCCCATCTCCCCTTGCCAGTTTTCAATCTGGCCCTTGTCGTTCTTCACTTCGAAGTCCACGATGCAATGCGGATTCGTGTAGTGAAACTCGGTGACAGTTCCCTGCAGAACAACTTTGGTTTCCTGAGCGAATTCCGCGTAACCATGATGAGCAAGAGCGAAAGCCGGAATCAGTAAGAGTGCGATGCCGGTTCTGTTGATCATAATTCCTCCTACCAAGTACCCTCTTCAATCCATCGGTCGAGATCTCTCACATAGCGCCGTCCATCGAATGAATACGCCGGAATAGTGACGACCACGTAACCTTTGCCGACCAGCGGCTTGCCGTTTTGATTGGTCTCATGGAGGGCGATGGCGACGACCCAAATATCGAAATTGCCGCCGGGACTCCGATGGGCGGGCGTCAGCAAGCCGGCCGAGTTTACGTTGCCGATTTTGTCATTGCCGCTCGCATCGACGGCGTAAAAGATCTGCATCGACCACGAGGCGTCCATGGGGCCAAGTTCCAGATCGTCCGCCGTATGAGCCTTGCCATCTGGACTGCGCTGATATCCGATGGCCTCAAACTGCTGGTAGCCGCGAGCGTACATTTCATCGGCAAAAGCGGCCATGGACGATTCGGGCGTCACTTTCACGTAGTCGACGCGATCGTAAACCGCAAATGCGCCGCGTAAGACCGCACCGCGGAGGGCGACGTCGCGTTTTCCGGGAGGCGCGGTCGCGCTCACATCCACTTCCGCGACGATCTCATGCGCGTTGTTTGAAACAATCCTCCGCACCGTGGTTCCGGGCCCCAAACTCACGTCGCTCGCTTTCACATCCGTAGGAAGATTTTCTCCGATGATGCGCAGAGAAGTCGTTGGCGCGCCCACCTTCAGCCCCGACGGGGCGCCGCCGTTAGAACGTCCTCGCCAGGCATAGCCGGCAAAGAGCAAAATCTTACCGGTTCGAATCGCGGTGGAGCCGTCGTTGATCGAGTGCAGCGTTACTCGGGTATTGAACTCGTCTGGCGTAGCGCCTCGCTCCACTTGCATTTCGCCGACGTATCTTCCGTGGCCCGGTAAACGAGCGGTCACCAGCCAGCGTCCGCTCAAATTCGACGCTTGCGAACGCGCGCTCCAAGCAGCCCACTCCGCAGTATGCAGCGGAGCGGATTTGCGAATCGCGGCCATCGCAGTCTCATTGCGGGCAACTTTGTACTGCGCGAAATGCTCATCGGCCAAGCGTTTCCATTCGTCGGCCGAACGCCTCCACGAGAGCGGACGCGCTGCCGCATGGCACTTGGCGCAAGCCGCCAGAGGATAATCGTTCACCGCGCCGATTTCATCGTGCACGCGGCGCTCAGGATGATACATCACCGGTTTTGCTTCTTCCGGCGCGAGTCCGTGGCGGAAACTCAGATACTGAACGATGGATCGCGCTTCCGCTGGAGTAAGCTCGACCTGCTTCTCCAGGATCATTTTCTTGATCGCTTCCTGCCAACCCTCGGGCGTCGTCCTCACCCAGGAAATGCGGTCAAGATTTCCGTGCTCGTCGGGAGCATGGCAGGTTCCGCATTTGGCTTTCACGAGCGGATCCGTCACCGGGATCCCCGGTTCGAGCGGGGCATCCTGTCTGGTGACGTTGGGCGTCTGGGCCGCCACAACAGGAACCAGGAGCACCCACAGGAGCACCGTTCCAGACATGGAAGTCAACGGCGAAACCAACGGCGACATTAAGCCGAGTGTGTTGGAAAATCGCATGTAAAAGCAAACAGAAGTTTCTTTTGCAGTGGAGGCGTTTTTCGTTATGCTGAGGGCATGGGACCAGTGCTGGTACGCGGCGATGGCGTGGTCGCTTACTGCTGTGTCCATCTGCTCCAAAGAGCGGGGATTGCGGTGGCGATCGGCCTTTGGACTCATTGGGAGTTTGCGCGAAGATCCTGGACCGAAGTAAACCAAAATCCCAGGATGGCTCTCAATCGGATATCGGGCGCTTCATGCGCGATGAGCTATGCGGCGCTCGCGTTGGAGTCGATTTCTGGCGAGTAGCAGTGAACAGGAACTTGGCGCTGCCGCGATCGCGAGCGCCCACTCCAGATTCACCGGGCACGATAGCAGTGCCCGGTGCCCGGGTGGCTTGGAAGAAGTGAGGTCAGAAAGTGAGGCGTGCAGTGGCCTGAATCGAGCGGGGACCGCCGTTCTCCTGCGTCTGCACGTTGGTAAGGCTCGAAAACCCCGCCGTTCCGACGCTCAGATTCGAGGGCACTGCATAATTGGGATGATTGAACGCGTTGGAAGCCGCCACGCCGAACTGAAAGCGTACTCCCTCTTTAATCAGGATCGTCTTGAAGATCGAGAGCGATACGGATTGGGTTCCCGGACCCACCACCGAGCCGACTGGTGAATCGCCGATGCGTCCAATATTGTTGGCCGGTTTTACGAACGCAGCTGGATTGATCCAATCCGCGACGCCCTGGTTCGCCGGATACAGCGGCGCGCCGGAAACGATATCCGCGCGTCCGGCTCCCGAGGTATTTTCCGAATTGTTCCCGGCAGGATCCGCTCCCGGCGCGATTATGGTCATGAACGGTCCGCTCTCGAACAGCATCACACCCGATAGCTGCCAACCACCGACGATGGCATCGAGGAATCGGTTCGCCTTATTCAGGAACGTTCCGCTGCGGCCGAAAGGCAACTGATAGAGGAAAGTCGTCAGGAAGCGATTCCGATGGGTGAAGGAAACATTGCCGTAGTCGAGATTGATGTTATAGATGTCGCTTACGGTGCCGCCGCCTTGACTCGCGAAGGCGGTTGGGTCATAGCCCTGGCCGTTGGAAAGATTCTTGGCAAACGTATAGCTGGTGGCGAACTGCAGGCCATGCGACAGACGCTTGTTGCCCGCAACAGTAAGCGCATTGTAGTTGCTACGGGCCCCTAAGGCGTCCTGTGAGACATAAGCCCACAACGGATAGGGCCCCCCCGCCGCCGCCGCGGCAAACCCGATCGTGTTGGGAGCTACCTGACCCACATTCTCGTTGTATCCAATGTTCGATCCGTGGTTGCCATCGTAGGAGATGCGAAGGCCCGTGTTAAAACCAAGATCGCGCTCAATCGTCAGATTCCATTGCTGGACGAAGGGGTCCGTGTAATGGATCAGCGCCGAAAGCCCAAAGCTTTCCGTGCCGGGTTGCGCAAGGACGGAGGGGAACGGATGGGCCATCGTCAGAGTCGGAACTCCGTTAACTATCGTGTTGGTGAAGACTCCACTATAGCTGGTTGGTACACCCCAGCCTGCGCCGGTCAGCGTTCCCAGCATGGCTTCGATAAACTTCCCGTAGCCAGCGCGAATGACGGTTTTGTCGTTGTTAAACGGGCGCCAGGCGAAGCCAATCCGCGGAGCAAAGCTGGTTTTGTCGGAGTAATGAAGGGTGTCCGGGAGCCCCGCCTGACTGGCGGTAAGAACCGGCGTGGGGGCAATGGAAGCGATGAATAGCGGATTAACGGGAGAATTGTTGTTCACCGCGACCTCCCCATGAACGGCTACGCCATTGATTACCGAATAATAGTCGGGTATGAGTACGGCCATGTTATGCAATTTATCATCAAAGGGCGGGTGATACTCCCACCGCACCCCGTAATTGACGGTCAGATGAGATGTTACTTTCCAGTCGTCCTGCACGAACACACCGTAATGGACAGCGCTGCTGTTGGAGTCGGGTTGGCTGATCGTCGCAACTCCGGTTTTGTCGGGGATTCCCTCCATAAAAGCGAGATAAGGGTTCAGGCCCGAAACCGATCCGTTAAACGTGTAAGAGCCGTCCACACCGCCGCTGGTGCCAAAGGCCCAGGATGGGTTGCTGAAGTATGCCTCGAGATCGCGTATATCCGCGCCGATCTTGTAGGTATGCGAGCCCTTCGTCCAGGTCAGATTGTCGATCAACTGTTTGGCATCCGATCTGTACTTCGTAGACGCCGTGGAACAGGTGTTCTGGAAGCCGGTAATGACAAAACATGGCGTGATATTGCCGGCGGGCGCGTACGGCAGCGCCACCCCGATTTCGGAAGCCAGGAGCTGGGCGTTCGCGCTGTCGCTGGTAAAGATGCGGCTGGCGGTGACGCCAGCGCGCAATTCGTTCACCAACGTCGGGCCAATGATGAAGTTATGCGCTCCGGTAAAGGAATAATCCATTTCCGGCTGCCGGAGACCTCCTGCGAAGATGGTGCCGCTCGACAGAGGGGGGTTCGTGACATCTTTAAGCTTATAAGTTCCCCGCACGAAAAACGTCTGCTTAGAATTAATGACCTGGTCGAGCCGCAGATCGGCTTGGTTGCTGGAGATCGGCGTGGGGAAGTTAACGCCATAGTTATTGGCGATGGCGTTGGCCGAGCCCAGATTCGGAAGCGGGTAAAGGTAGTTGAGGGCCGCGAGCGCCACCGGAGAAATCTGGCCCACGGGAATCTGGCCGAGCCCGTAAGCCGACAGGTTGCCGCTACGCAACGCCAGCGAGGGAACACTCTCTTCGATGAACTGCTGACGGGGCAGCTGAAGCCCTTCATAACTCATGAAGAAGAAGGTCTTGTCCTTAATGATCGGCCCTCCAAGGTACCCGCCGTAGTCGTTCATCTTAATCAAGGAGACCGTGGCGCTGAAAGGATTCCGTGCGTTCAAATCGTTGTTCTGCAGGTTCTCGTAGATACCGCCATGCAGCGAGTTCGTGCCGCTTTTGGAAATCGTGGTGATATCGCTGACGCCGCCGAATTCCGCCGCGTTGTCGATTTCACTGACGCGGATTTCCTCGATAGCTCCGAAGGAGGGAAAGAGTTCCGTGATGGGCGCTGCGCTTCTCACATTCATCGTGCTGATGCCGTCGATCGTGATTGAAAGTTGGCTCGTCTTCGTCCCTGCGACCGAGAGGTTGCCCGCGTTATCGGTCTGCACGCCGGTCTGCGTTGTCAGGGTAGAGATGGCGCTGGTGGAACCGAGCGCGCGCGAACTGATCGCAATCGGAAGATCGAGCAGCTCGTGGCCGCTCTTAGTCTCGGCAATGTTGGAGACCTCGGTGGTGATCGGCGACTCGGCGGCAGCTTTGACTTCCACGGTCTGGACTTGGCCGGCGAGGCTCAGCACGCCGTCCGCACGTATCGTCTGGCGGGCCGTTAATTCCAAATCTTTTAGGGTTAGCACCTCGAATCCAGGCGACTTTAGGACAATCTGATACGTGCCCGGCTCCAGATTGACCAGTACATAACTCCCAGCCTTGTCCGTAACCGCGGATCGTTGCACCGAGGTGCCAGTGTTCGTTAGAGTGACCACGCAGTCCGGAACGATGCCGCCCGAAGGGTCATGCACCGTGCCGACAAACGAACCAAAAGTCGACTGACCGAATGATGATCCGGCGCAAATCAGCAGGACCAAAAGCGCCGCCACCGTAGACCAAAAAGCTGTAGTTGATTTCACAATAGGCTCCTCTGTGGTTGGTCACCAATAAACGTACGATCACCCTAGGCGGCGCCTACGCTGCGCCAGCGACGAGGGCGGGGCGGCTGGAGAAGAATCCAGCCGTAAGTTGTCCGGGTCTCGGGACAGAGGGCACGCGTGACGCAACTTAGTCACCAACAGGAACAACCTGATTCGCTCACACAGCGACAGCCTCAAGTCTGATTCTGCATAGCCTTCATCAATTGGAATTCTCAGCTTCCATCCAACTATGTTCCGCCTAGCGTAATGAGATTTGTAGTCGTATCCTTATTGAGGTAAACCAGTTTGGTGGACTTCAGCGTCTTGGCGTCGAAGACCTCGATCGAGGAACCCCCGCCAAACACCATGATCTTCGATCCATCGCCGGTCAACGTGAACCGGCCTGCGCGAGACGGAACGCAGAATTCGCGCTTGATCACTTTGTGGGCGCCGATGTCCCAGAGCCACCACTCCCAGACCCGGTTCGCGCCCGTGTTATAAACCATGAGCGAATAGCCGAGTTTGCGGTCCGGCGAAAGAGCAAAACCGACCATCGGAAACGCGGGACCCAGGGGCGTATACTCCACCTTCTTCGTCGCCAGATCGAGCTTGGCCAGACCTAAGGTCTCCTTATGAACATCCGGGTCCACCGAGGTAAATACATTCGTTACGATGCCGGGAGCGTCGTTCGGATCGTCGCTGGCTGCCAAGCGATAGGGCGATGCGCCGGGATACTCGGGTTTTGACAACTCTATCCGATCCACCTGATGAAGATCGTCGATATCCAGCACCGCGATATCGCCGTCAAAGACATAGAGGCGTTTGCCATCGGGCGAAATCTTATAAGTTGCATCGGAGCCAAAACCATCTTCGTACTCTTTCGGGAATGGAATGGTCTTGACGATCTTCTTGTCTTGCAGATCGATCTTCACGAATACGGGAGGATCGTTGCGAAAGCGGTCGATCTCCTTGATGGTGACCTTCAGAGTGGTGTAAACATACCGGCCACTCGGATCGACCACCAGACCAGAGAATCGACCTGGATACATGCGACTAACGCGGGGAATGCTCCTACCATCCGACAGAGGAAAGCTATTGATGACCCGGCGGGCAACCAGATCCACTGTCTCAAGCGCAAGCTGCGTGGTAAGGATGTACACCTTCTTTTGGTCGGTTGAGAGAACGGTAATGCGCGGAATTCCACCCAGCGGGATTTCACCGACGACGTTGGTGCTGGCCTCGTCGATAATGAGCAGTTTCTGGTCGATGGTCCCGACGTACATGAGACCCTTGAGGTTTGTCGGCGTCTGGCCGAACGCGCTGAAAGCAAAGACGCAGGCCAAAGTCGCGGTTCCGAATATTCGGGTCACTTTCGAATTCATTCTCGCCTCCTTAAAATGGATAGAAAACACATCGTGGCCGCAAAGCGCGTACGGATCCGTCCTTGGTTCGAGAGCCGTCATTGCTGCGCAACCTCAGGCTGGTCGTAGATTGTGTAGTTGGGAATCGTGATCAAAAGATAAGACTTGGCCTTGAACGTACTACCTTCAGGAGAAACATATGTGGCCGCTACCCAGACATCGCCATAATTATCTACGGGGAAATTGTTGGGCTGTTTCTGGCGTTCCGGATTGGGCCCTTCGAAACTCGGAGTAAAGAGACCGGAGTCGTCCACTTTTCCAACAAACTTTATGTCGTCGTCGGTAGGTGTCGAGAAGAATTCCTCCAGCCCCCACTGTGCGTTGACCGGTCCGAGTGAAATGTCGTCCGCGGTGTGCTCCTGGCCGTCGGGCCCGGCAGCGTAGGCGACCGCGTCAAACTGCGCGAATTCCTTGGGAAACTTGATGCCGCCGAGCCGCGAAGCCTGCGCGTTCGGGGTGGTCTCAATGTAGGCGATCTTGTCGTAAACGGCTAGTGCCTTCACCAAGCTGGCGCGACCGATCGAGAGGTCACGCATGCCGACGGCCAGCTTGCCAGCCACCTCCACTTCAACGGTTGCAAGCGAAGGAGTGGCGCGAACGACTTTGGTTACGGTGATACCGGGACCGAACCCGACGTCAGCGGGCTTGAGCGATGTCGGAAGGTTACCGCCATAGATCTTGACTTCGCCGCGTGAAGGCGACTTGACGGCTGAGACATCGGTCCCAAGAATCGTCGGCTCCGAAGTCGCGCGCACCAGGTGAACGTCCATACCGAGCTCGCCATAACCGCTCCAGAACCAGCGGCCGTCCATGCGATTGCCATCGCGAGAAACCATCATGGCCTCGCGCCAGTTGGTGGGAGTGCTGGTAGCCGTTTTCTCAGGCGCGCTGGTACCCGTGACCGGCACAGCGGGAATCGCGCCGACCGCGGAACTGCCCCGCCAGCTATAGCCCGTGTATACAATGCTCTTGCCGGTTAACTTGAGCGTGATTCCCGTGCTCGCGTAGGTCAGTTGAATCGCGGTGGTGAAGAAGTCGTCCGAAGCCCCGGGTGTGATCACAACTTCGCCATAAATCTTGCCGCGGCCGGGCTGATAGGCCGAAACAAGCCATGTGCCGGCAAGGCGCGGCGCCCGCATGGCGGCCTTCCAGGAAGTCCACTCGGGGGTGATCAGCGGCTGATTGGTAGCCAGGTAGTCGACGGCGGCCTCGCCCGGCTTCTTGGCTGGCGGCTGAACCGGGGCACGGGGCGCTTGAGGAATTATGCCGCCGTTGTCATTGACAGTAAGACGGGCTGGAGCTTGATCGATCGGTACGGGCCTCCCCCTCCCTGGGCGGAATACATTCTCCGCACCCGGGAAAAAGCCGACATGCATATTGAGCAAATTCTCGTAGTCGTCACGAGTACGGCGCTGCGCGAGTACGCGGCCGATGCTGTGGCACCGGTTGCAGGTTCCCTGCAGAACCGGGTTGGGGACATGGTCGTCTTGGTAGCCCTGCGTGCGATGTTCCACTTCCCAGAAACCCGCCTGCATTTCTTCCGGCGCCAGACCATTGTTATTGTTCAAATACCGCACAATGTCCCGGACCTCTCGCGGCGTAATCACCAGTCCGTTGAGGCGGATCATTCGCTTAACGGATTCCTCCCAGACTTCAGGAGTCGTCCGGATATACGAAATTCTCGTCATCATGCCGTCCGCGTTCCGCTGATGGCATCCGCCGCACTTGCGCTGGGTCAAGGCGTCGTCGATGGGAATACCGCGTGCAGCAACCTCCTGGGCGTGCATCGCTCCGCCACCCAGAGCCAGCAAACAAATTAGGCGAGAAAATCTGTTGTCGAGACCCATAACCATCCTTGTCAGGCAGGTTTTCGAAGCCACGGCAGCTCGCGTCAACAAGAAACCCGGCCCACGCAAACCTATCGTTTAGAATTAGACCGCTTCTACGGGTCGGACTTGGACGAAGAATTCATGCACGAACTCAGTGCACTTGTCCACGGAGAGGAATCGCGTAACACTGCGATTTGGCAGAGTGTACCATGGTTGTGAGAATCGTGTCAATGGAAATTTCCGCTGATGGAAATTTCAGCTGATTGTTCGCCCGGCAAAATCCTGGGTTGCCGCGGTTCAGTATCCATCGAGCATTGGGGAAGAGCTGCGCAAGTGGATGTTCATCTCCGGACGATTCGTTCTCGACAACGATAATCTCGGCCTGCACTGTCTGGACCACGAGCGAAGCCAGAGCGCGTTCCAGGAGTACCGAGCGCTTCCAGTTGACCACTATTGCTGAAATCAAGCCGGCCATATCGTTACAGCCCTTTACCCCCGCGAACACAATCGCCCGGAATTGGCCCGAACTAAGGATAATTGTGCCACAGCCATCGCGTCCGGAAAAGCCGTTCTCGCAGGCCTCAACCAGGACAGCTCTGGCATGTATAAAAGCCGCACTTTTGCGAGGGAGAAATAACGTGTCCCCTGTTGCACACCGCACGATGCCGCTTAGCCTGCTGGCCGCCGCTTAATTTAAGTCGGCAGTTCGTCGGGCTTTCGCCCATCGTCTCAAACAAAAACCAGCGGATAATCCTCAGCGCATTTTCTGTGCCCAGAGGACCGGTGTGCGCGCAAATAAGGGAATATTTTGAGACAGCATAGTCGTAGCCGTAAAGGCCCCTCGTTTATAGATCCAGCGTCCGTTGAAGCTCTGTAAGCGGACAAGTCAAGCCACTCGTCTTCTGACCGTCAAGACGAAAGGAAGGCACAGCAGCTCTGCCGGCAGGTGCAGCGGGCGCCGAACCTCGCGCTCGCGGATCGCGACATTGGCGATGGCATCGACGATCTTTTCGTCGAGGAGATTCTTCCGGTTCCGGATTGTGGGCAACTCCTGGTCCGCGTGGTTAACCCGGTGGGCTTGTCTGTCGTCGATGCGATAGCTGCACTCGGACGCGAGGCTCCAGGACTCCGCTCGGAGGTGGCTTCTGCAATAAGTCGGAAGCGGGCACCGGAGCCGAGCGTGCCCTCCGCCAACAGATGAAGGGAATTTGGTGCGATTCCCGCAAGACGGATGGTCTCCGTGATGAAGCACCGTCCGCTTACTAAGACATCCGCGCGGTGCTGAGGGCCCAGAAGGACATAGTGAAGGTCACCCCTCTAGACGGGGACGCCTGCCATACGAGCAATCGCTAAGGCGCTTGATTCGTTGGTTATTCCAGGCTTCAATTGGAAGTCAAAGTCCATGGGGTCGGTTCCATCCCGCGAGCCCGTATGCACATTCATTCCACAAAGATCGGATGCGGCAATTTCGGTAAGAGCGAGATCGTGCGTTGACAATGCGCCGACAGCGCCTTGGCTCAACAGCGTGCGTACCACGGCTTCAGTGGCAACGCGCCGGTCGCGAGAATTCGTGCCGGCAAAGATTTCGTCAATCAGGAACAGCACGCGAGTGCCATCGCGTCCGGTTTCGATCATCTGGCGCAAGCGGTCGACTTCCGCCATAAACTTCGACTTTCCGTTTAGGAGAGAATCAGTGAGCGATATCGAGGCGCAAACAGAAAGACGGGACAACCGAACTTGCTGTGCGCGCACCGGCGCGCCAGCGAGCGCGAGGACGGCGTTAAGCCCAATCGCGCGCAAAAGCGTACTCTTGCCAGACATATTGGACCCACTGACGATGTAAAATCGCACGCCCTGGTCTAGTCGGATATCGTTCGTGACGCAGGAATCGCCGAGCAATGGATGGCCGAGTGCTGTTGCTTCAAAAGTGCACCCGGCGTCCAAAACTTCCGGAAGCGTATTTTCCGGATTCTCGTAGGCGTAGTTGGCCAACGCATTCAGAGCTTCGAATTCGGCCCAAGCATCCAGCCATGCATTCAGTTCAGCACGATGGTCAAATCGCCACTTTTCGATTGCCATACAAAGCTGCGTGCCAACAAGCAGGATCAACGATGGTAAGTAGAACCAGTCTCTATTTCGTTCCTTCAACGCGTATAACATTCGTTCCAATGTTTGAATTGCCTTGGCGCTGCGCTGAGTTCGATCCCGCAGTCCCCGCAGTTTGACAGATTGGAACGGTTGCTGCTCCAACACTTGCAGGCCTTCGCGAAGCACCTGGGTTTCAAAGGATATCGGGCGGACCCACTCGATCATCCGGTTGACCCGAGCACGAAAAAGCAGCCCGACAACTGCGTGAAAGACAATCAATGGGGAGATCCACATCGCAATCGTTGGCCAAGGCACGAGTCCGGTCAGTCCAAACGGAATGCCGCACACAATCAGCACAGAGCTAATGAACGCTACCACCCGAAGAGACTTCGGAAATCGAACAGTCGGCGTGTCGAGCCATTCGGAGAATGTTTCCCATTTCGATTCGAGAAATTCGAACTCGCCGAGCATCGCTAGTCTTTCACGCAGATCCAAATGGTTCCGCAACTCTTCCACAGCCTCTTGACGCAAGGTCGTTTCTTCTACCTCAGGCATCTCGAGAAGATATTTGGCGATGCCGCGTCTACCAATCGCCGTACGCGCAGTACAGATCCTCTCAAAGAGTGATCCCTCTCCGAAGATGTTCAAATCGCCAGCGTAAGGATGATTGGGTTGATCGAATTCTTCGCCTCTATCTCCCTTCCCAACCCAATTCCCTGATATCCGCTGGATCGCTCGATCATAGAACTTTTGCAAGCGTCGCAAGCGCGCCTCAGTCTGGCGATTCCGGCTCAGCCGCCTCGCTGCAATGGCAGCAAACGGAGCGGGAATCGAGGGCCACAGAAGTGATGCCTGTTGACGAAGGGCGAACAAGCTCATCCCCAGGAACACGAGAACGGCGAGCGTCAGCAGGACTCCCGAGAGAAAGCTATTTGACCGGGCCTGCTCGAGCCCAAGCTGAAATTCATTCAATTTCTGCTCATACTGCACTACAACTTGGTGAATCGTCACGGAACTATGATACATTTTCACTGCCCGATGGAGAATCGCGTCTGATGGCGACGTCGTGCAGAGTTGCCGTAATCCTACATTGAACTGACGCGGCACTACCACCGCCGAAACTTTTTTCGAAAAGGCGCTTCAAGGAGTGCAACAGGGCGACCGAATATTGCTGGCAGCCTTTGTCGATTCGAAATTGGTTGGGACCGTGCAGATTCTGCTCGCTACGCCGCCTAACCAACCGCATCGAGCGGATGTCGCCAAGTTGCTGGTCTTAAGATCGGCGCGGGGGCAAGGGATCGGCGCTCGTCTAATGAAGTGCGTCGAAGAGGCCGGCCGCCTTCGAGGAAAGACTCTGCTTGTCCTGGATACAGCCACTGGAGGGGATGCCGAGAGGTTGTACCTGCGCTTGGGGTGGAACCGAGTGGGGGGCATCCCGAACTATGCACTGTTCCCTGACGGAACATACTGTGACACGACGATCTTTTGGAAGCAATTGGCGTAGTGCTCTTGATGATTCAAATGTAGGCATCCATGTGGAAGGACGAGGTTCGGCAAAGTCACAGAAACGGCCTTGGCGCGACGGCCAAAGCTCACTGCCGCAAGCGATATCTCGACAAGCGAGAACCCCGGCGCCGCAAAATTCCCGCACCTTTAGCCGAAGTCGTGCGTATCAACTATCAAAGCGATGTTTCTCCGCGACCGCAGCCCCGACCTTGATGCCGACTTTGGCCAAGTCGTGCGCGAGCACCAAGCGATGGTCTATTCCATCGGCTTGCATCTATTGGGAAATAGCGCAGTAGCCGAAGAATTGGCGCAGGATGTGTTCTTGAAGCTGTTCGAAAAGTGGGGTTCGCTCCAATCGCGTGCGCACGTAACGAACTGGCTGCGAAGAGCGATGACGCAGCGCTCAATCGATTACTCCCGGCGGGCAAGGCTTCGCCCTCGTATCGGATTGGAAGATGTGAAAGAGCCGGCTGGACGAACGGACGAAGGCGATCCGCTGATGAGTGGCCAACTGGAATCAATCATGGCCCTTAACGGGCGCCTGCAGGATTAGCATCTTGGCGACGGCCGTCCGGGACTGGGAAATGTTGAGACTTTTGAGGCGCACCATCCACTCATAGGTAGCTAGTGCAACGCGTGTAGGCCTATCACTGCAAACCGAAGCTTATTCTGCAAGTGTGTCGCCGAACGCCGATGAGCTCACATGCGTCTAGGGGAACGCGATGATCGTGGCACTTTCCAGATTCAAAGTGGCGAATGGCCTGCAAGCTTATGTCGCTCAAGCATTTCTGAACCGTCCGCGGCTGGTGGAGCATTCCGAGGGCTTTTTGGGTCTTGAGGTTTTCACGGATTTCCGTGATTCATCGGTATTTTATCTGTCCACGCGTTGGGCGAGCGAATCCGCTTTTCGCCAATGGCATGCAAGCGAAGCCCACCACCAGTCGCACAAGGGCATCCCCGAGGGAATCAAACTGGACGCGACGTTCACGCAACTGGTCGTTCTGGAGCACTTGTGCGGCTGACCGCGGAAGGTCTCGAGGCAAGTCGCCTGTTGAAGAAAGGCCGCGAGGAACTCGCCGAACGCGTTACCGGTCGATATTTCGAACGTCGTCCCCAATGGGAGAAGTCCTGCAAACATGCGCGGCAAAAGTGTGCCGAGGATACACGCCATCACTTGGATTATCTTTCCGAAGCGCTGTCTTTGAGCCGCCCGGCCATTTTCGCCGACTACGTCGTCTGGGTCGCCGCACTGCTCGCGCGCCTTAATATTCCGGGCGAAGCGCTGAACACGCATCTAGCGCTGCTGCGGGACACGATAGCGGACCAATTCGCCACTGCTGGTTCCTCGCTCGCGGCCCGCGACATCACGATGCACTACGTGGACGGAGCGCTCGCCAAGATCTCACAGGCCGTACCGGAAGTGAACTGCTTTCTGGACGGAGAAGGCGCGTTCGACATATTGGCGCGTGATTACCTGGAGGACCTGCTCCAAGGAAACCGTCGTAGAGCAGGCCAACGAATCCTAGCGGCAGTGGAGCTTGGAAGTTCGATCCACGACATCTACTTGCGGGTCTTTCAGCGCGTGCTGCACGAGGTGGGCCGGCTGTGGCAGTGCAACCGCATCGGCGTGGCCCAGGAGCACTATTGCACGGCCAGCACGCAAATGATCATGTCCCAGTTCTATCCGAAGATCTTTTCTACCGAGAGAAAGGGACGCCGCCTGGTGGCAGCGTGCGTGGGCGGCGACCTGCATGAAATTGGCATCCGCATGGTGACGGATTTCTTTGAAATGGACGGTTGGGATACGTTTTACTTGGGAGCGAATGTTCCCGTTTCCGGCGTTCTCCAGCAAATCGCCGAACGCACGCCGCACGTGTTGGCGATTTCAGCCACGCTTTCTTCTCACCTGCAAGCAGTGGCTGATCTCCTCGCGGCCGTCCGCGCTACGGCAAATCCGCCTCGCCTGCTGGTCGGCGGAAGGCCGTTCAACGCCTTACCTGATCTGTGGAAGGACATCGGGGCAGATGGCTGCGCCGGCGACGCGGCGGAAGCGGTTGCGGTGGCGGACGGATGGAGCGTTTAACTTCCGTTCCGGCCGGTTCCGCGGGTATTGCCCTGCTCTGCGACAAAGAAGCGCGCCTGCTCGAAACCGTCAGCGACCAGCTTGGAATCGCTGGCAGTTTTCCGGTGGGGCGCCTTTTCCATTCTTGCGTTCATCCGGGGAGTCTGTCGAAGAGCCTCCGCTTTATCGAGGAGATCCACGCGCGCGAAGCCGCTTTTGAATGGGAACTACAGGTCGGCGGCGAAACGGGCCCGGTCCAAACCATCTGCTTTGACGGATGCACGGTGGACGGACAACTTGTTATTTTGGGCGCGGCTTCGAGCGACGCTTTGTTGGGCTTTCTGGACGACTTGATGCGCATCAGCAACGAGCAAGCAACCTGGGTGCGGCACGCGCTAAAGGAGATGTCCATGAAGGAAACGTGGGCAGGCCGCTTCGAACACGATCTATATAACCAACTGACCCGCGTCAATAATGAACTGGCCAATGCGCAGCGGGAACTGGTGAAACAGAATTGCGAACTGGAACGCCTCAACCAACTGAAAACTCAATTCCTTGGCATGGCGGCGCACGACCTTCGCAATCCCATCGGCCATATTCTCACTTTTAGTGGCTTCCTGCGCGAAGAGGCCGCCGCCGTCCTCACCGAGGAACAGATGGAGTTCGTTTCCACGATCGAAAGCTCCAGCGAGTTCATGTTGCAGTTGATCGAAGACTTTCTGGATATTGCCTCTATCGAATCCGGCAATTTACGGTTGGAGCGTCGGATGGCGGACCCGCGCCAACTCCTAGCTCACAACGTTGCACTGAACTCCCTGCTGGCGCAGAAGAAGCACATTACGTTGCGCCTGGAGATCGAAGGCGAACTGCCCGCATCGTCTTTCGACGAAAAGAAAATTGCGCAAGTCTTGAATAATCTGATCACCAATGCGGTCAAGTTCTCGGAACCCGGAACGCAAGTCACGGTCCGCGCGGTGGCCGAAAGCGGCGGCATTTTGATTTCCGTCCGGGACCAAGGCCCGGGTATCCCGGAGACGGAGCGCGATAAGTTATTTCGTCCTTTTGGCAAGACCAGCGTGCGGAGCACGGGAGGCGAGAGCAGCACGGGGCTGGGGCTGGCCATCGTCCGAAAGATCGTAGAGGGACATGGAGGACGCATATGGCTCGAAAGCGAGGTAGGAAAGGGGTCGGCGTTCTTCTTTACCATTCCAAATTAGCTCGCGGGTCACTCGCCCACGAAAATGTGGCTAAATGTAGAGCTTCCGATAATGGTGGACATCCGGCGTGAGATACTCGGTCCATGAAAATTGTGGTTTTGTTGCTCGCGTTCTCGATCGCGTCGACGGCTCAAAACTACACTGCACAGAAGACATCCGACCACGGTGTCGCGATCGTTCGTCTTACGGATACCGCCCACGGAGTGGAGGTCTCGATTGTGCCATCGATCGGGAACCGGGCCTATGAGATGAACGTACACGGGAAGAACATCTTGTATTTTCCTTTCCCCGATGTCGGGGAGTTTCAGAAGCGGCCGGAAATGAGTGGCATTCCTTTTCTGGCCCCCTGGGCGAACCGCCTGAACGAGCAGAATTTTTGGGCCAACGATAAGAAATATGTATTCAACATGGCGCTCGGCAATGTCCGCGGTTCTCTGCCCATTCACGGGTTGCTCGCAACATCGCCCTTGTGGGAGGTGATGGAGGTAGCGGCAGACCGGCAATCCGCGCATGTGACCAGCCGGCTTCAATTCTGGAAGAGTCCGGACCTAATGGCGCAGTGGCCCTTCGCCCACGAATATGAGATGACCTACCAGCTTGCCGACGGCATGTTGGAAGTGCGCGTGACGGTGACGAACCTGAGTTCAGAGCCCATGCCGGTGGTGCTCGGATTTCATCCCTATTACCGTATTCCTGGCATCCCTCGCGACGCGTGGAACGCGACGATCCCGGCGCGCAAGATCGTGGTCGCCGACGATCGTCTCATTCCAACCGGAGAGTTGAAGCCTTTCGACTTGCCGAATCCCCTGCCCATCAAAGGCCACAACTTGGATACCGGCTTCACCGACCTCGTTCGCGAAGCCGATGGCCGCGCGCATTTTTTCATTGAATCCGGCGGGATGAAAGTCGAGACGCTTTTCGGTCCGAAGTATCCTGTGGCCATTGTTTGGGAACCTCCGGCGCCGGAAGGGCAAACCAGGGATTTCATTTGCTTTGAGCCGATGACCGGTATTACCAGTGCGGTCAACCTACAGCACGAAGGCAAGTACGCCGACTTGCAAACCGTTGCGCCAGGCGCCAAATGGACCGAGAGCTTCTGGATTCGTGCCAGCGGACTCTGATTGGACTGCGCGTAAAACGTTTCGCTCTATTGCGGCAGTGCGAAGCTGTAGAGCACGCTGCCCGCTGAGACCGCGACGAACTGTTGGCCATCGACCGAATAGCTCATCGGCGACGCTCCGATTCTGGCGCCCGTCTGGAAATGCCAAAGCGGCGCGCCTGTCTTGGAGTTCAACGCGATCAGGTTGCCGTCGCCTGTGGCAGCAAAAATGAGGCCGCCGCCGGTGGCCAGCACACCACCTCCCAGCGTGGCTTGCGCGATCTTGGAGCGCCACTTCACCGTTCCCGTCTCGGGATCGATCGCCATTACGCCAGAAGTTGCAACTTCTCCCTGGACGGGAGTGCCCCGCCCAGACCAGTATTGCTTCCCGGCCTCGTATTCTTCCGGAGCGCGAATAAACCGCTGGCCTGCATCTGTAAAGACGAGGTACATCCAGCCCGTGACGGGGTCGTAGGAAGGAGACCTCCAATTAGTGGCGCCGCCACCGGAAGGATAGACAACAGCGCCTTCGAGACTCGCGTCCGTGCCGGGGACAATCTTGGGCCGGCCATTCACGTCGAATCCGGCGTTCCATGTTTGTTTGACGAACGGCGCTCCCAGCAAAAACTTGCCGCTGGTGCGGTCGAGAGCATAGAAAATCCCGTTGCGATCGGCTTGCAGAAGTAGCTTTCTGCTCTGCCCGTGAAAAGGACGGTCCACCAGAAGCACATCCTCAGTGGCATCCCAATCGTGGCTATCGCCCGGCGTGAACTGATAATGCCACTTGCGTTGGCCCGTATTCGGATCGAGCGCAACCACGGAGCAAGAGAAGAGGTTGTCTCCCTTACGAATTTCCGCATCGCTATCTGGGCCGGGGTTGCCGACGGTCCAGTAAAGTACATCCAGATCCGGATCGTAACTGCCGGTGAGCCAGGCCGGAGAGCCTCCGCGTTTCCAACTGTCGCCCGCCCAGGTATCGTGTCCGAATTCGCCGGGAGCGGGAATCGTATTGAATCTCCACAAACGTTTTCCCGTCGCTGGATCGTAGGCGTCCACGTAGCCGGGAGCGCCAAACTCGCCGCCCGTGATTCCGACGACAATCTTGTCCTTGAGTGCGAGCGGCGCGGACGTGAGGCTGTAGCCTTTAAGAGTGTCGTCGATCTGCACTTCCCATAACGGCAGCCCGGTTCGCGCATCCAGCGCAACCAGCGCGGCGTCGAGAGTTCCAAAGAACACCCGGTTTCCCAGCACGGCTACGCCGCGATTGTACGGATTGATCTCGTAAGGATTGACGATCTTCTGCTGACGCTGATATCTCCAAATCTGGAGACCCGTCCTCGCGTCGAGGGCCACCACCGTTCCCGGCGATCCGGTCGTGTACATGATGCCATCGACCACCAATGGAGTTGCCTCAAGGCTCGACGGGCCCACCAATTGAGCGGACCAGTGCGCTTGCAACTGCCGTACGTTGGATGTGTTGATCTGCTTCAGTGCCGAGTAATGCCGGCCTTGATAATCACCCCAGTACGTCAGCCAGTTTTGCGGTTCGGCGCCGGAATTCCGGAGCCGGTCAAACGTCAAGCCGCCAGGAATGTCGGACAGAATCGTCTTCGAGAAATCACGGGAGGTCAGCGTCTTTAAATAGGCGACAATATCTTGTATTTCGTCCTGGGTGAGGCGCTGGCCATAATCGTCCGGCATGAGCGACTTAAACTCGTAACGTTCCTCCGCTATGCGCGTTTTGTCAAGCAGCACAAGCTTCCCGGAAGGTTCTACGATCTGCAGTGAGTAGGTATCCTCGGCGCGTCGAATCCCGCGTATTTCGCGGCCGTCGCGGGTCTTGACAACCACGGCTCTAATACCGGTGACGCCCGGACCGCGGCGCTCGCCGGCGTTTAGATCCGCGTCCGGTGCAACGATCTTCGAGCGGAGCGCTTGCGCCGTGCTCTTACCCGCGGCGGATAGATCCGGCCCCACGATCGCGCCTCGTCCGTTGACCTGGTGGCAAGCGTTGCAAGCGGCTTTGCCGAAGAAAATGGTCTCGCCCGCCGCCGGATCCCCGGGAACAGTTTCATTCGGCGCTGCCCTACCGCTCAAACTTCGGACGTAACTCACCAATTGCCAAATCTGATCAGACGTTAGAAGGGAAAAGGCGGGCATACCTGAACCAGCGATGCCGTTCCGAATATTGCGGAAGATGTCGCCATCGCCGCTTCCATGAGGAAACGTGTTCGTGGTCAGCGCGGGCCCTCGGTCGCCACGCCCTTCGCCGCCGTGGCAGCTCTGGCAAGTTTGATCGTAAAGCCTCCGGCCGCTGGCGACCGCTTCAGGATTGTGCGCCATGGGGTTCGTGTCGCTTGCTTCACGTGCGCGATCCTGAGCCGGCAGGAATTGACCGCTGAGGCAGAGCACGCCCAGCAACACAGCCGGATGAATCGATATTCTTGGCGCGATTGCTTGTATCATCCAGTGACTCCCCTTCAGGTCTTGCGGATGGCCCGAATCAGTCAAAGGTTTTGGTTCCCCTAAACTTGACCGATGGCCCAATTCAGATTATCAAAAGGTGCCGTCGCACTTTAGCACAGGGAACAGCGCTAATGGATGTTTGCACGGCGTGCAAACCGGCGCGGCGGCTGGATTTCAGACATGCTGCTTAACGGCCAGTGGGAAGGTCCAACTGCCAGTGAGGCAGTAGAGTACTACAAAAGCCGTCAGAACAGATTCGACTAATTGTCGCCCCGAGCAGAACGCATGGAAACATCTCATCCCATAGAGAATGTTTTTGTGATTGGAGCTGGGTTTTCGCACTATGCGGGCCTCCCCCTGCTTTTCAAATTCACGACGGAACTGCTCCGAGCTGCCGAATTTCATCAAGGGCCAAGCAATCGGCTTGTCGATTTCTTTGGGGCAATTTGTCGGAGATACTTTTCATCCACCGCGCGATCTTGATCCAGACCTATGGCCCGAACTTGAAGACTTGTTCACGTGCGTTGATCTCTCGGCAAACACGGGCCACCATCTGGGTGGAGAACACTCACCCGCCTTTTTGCGCACTGTCCGCCGCGCCTTGATCGCACGCATGATCCGAATGTTAAGACAGAGCTTCTAGCAGGCTGTTGAAGGATCGACCGGCGACAGCAGGATTGGCGACCGATTTAGAATTTCGAGTGGTTGGAGCGCCAGGATGCAGGGCCACGAGTGATGAGTGGACGGTGCGATAGGCCGTCCGTGCGCCCGTTAGGTCGCGGCTTCCATGATGTTTCGTACCCGGATCAAGTTGTAAGCGGCGGCGGCGAAGGTGAACATCCAACTCACTCGTTCGCGGCCGCGATGCTTGGTTTGGCGCAGGCCGGCCGTGGTCTTGATCCAGCCGAAGACTTGCTCCACAAGTTTCCGTTTCCTTGGGCTTAAAACATAACCCTCGTGGCGCGTGGTGCGTTCATCAATGCGGCTCGAACGGCCCGAACTTTTTGCGCCACGTGCCTCCATTGCTGCATCCACCATCGCCCTCACCGGCCGCAACGGATGCTTCTCCGGTACGCGTTCCTCCAGCGATCCATACAGAAACATCTCGGACTCTTGACGATCATCTCCACGCATATCTTCAAGCCGAATCCGAGCCTCAAACGGTCACGTGATGAAAGAGTTTTCAAGAGCCTGTTAGAACGGAACTGCGCTTTCGTGCATTGCGACGAACCGTGAGTCGGGCTCGGAAGGATTGTGAAATCGATACCCTACCCACGCTTCCGTCAATACATATTTCGGGTTGGCGGTGTCATCCTCGATCTTCTTGCGCAGCGCCTTGATATATGCCCGTAAATAGTCACGCTCAGCGGCATACGCCGGACCCCAGATCGTACATAAGAGCTTGATATGGGTCAGCGTGGTATCGGGGGTCTTCATCATAAACGCCAGGAGGTTGAACTCGGTTGGGGAAAGGTGAACGGCTGCGTCGCCCTTCCACAATGTGCGCCGATGCAAATCCATTTTCAAATTTCCGGCCTGCAGTATTTCCGGCCGGTGCGTTTCCCGGCGAGTGCGTCGCAGAACGGCTCGCAGACGCGCCGTCAGTTCGCGCAGCTTGAACGGCTTGGTCACATAATCATCGGCGCCAGCTTCCAAGGCATGAACTTTCTCGTCCTCCATATCACAGACGGTCACCATGATAATTCCGGCGTTCGGAGACGTTCCTCGGATACCCCGGCAAGCATCGATACCGCGCATGCCAGGCATATTCATGTCGAGGAGCACAAGGTCAAACGGATGCTCACGAGTTTTTCCAATGGCTTCTTCGCCGTTACACGCTTCTTCCACGGCATAGCCACTGGCGGCCAAGGTGGTTCGGATCACTTTCCGCAAGCATGGTTCGTCATCCACGACCAGGATGCTGACTCTTTCCATCCGCTGCGACGATGTCACGGCATTGCTCTCTTTCTGGTCGCGTGCATGACCCGCTGAACCGTGCGCTTCTCACAGCTGGAGCTTGTCGCCGATCAGCATTTCTCTCGGGTTGAAGGCTTGGTTCAACATAATCCGGCCGATGCGCGCGTCGAACTCGACGTGCTCGTCATCCGCCGTAATGGCCGCGCTGCGCGGGAAAAAATACGTAACGATGCTGAGCTTCTCGCTTTGCACCGAAACATCGATCTTGATGGGCTTCACTTCTTTCTTGCCCCCGAGTTTGAGGAGGGCAAGTTTCTTGAGATTCCAGTTGTTCTTCTCGTCGCTCAATTCTTCGGGAGCAATCGGCACACCGTACACGGATATCGCGTAATACTCGCCCTTCCAGGCATCCGGGGCGGCTTCGTTCGGAAGCCTTAGCTCAGCGGTGCGAATCGTTTCCGCGCTCTCCCAACGAACTTGGAGTTCATTCACCGGCACCGATTGCGGACGGTTCCGCTTGGTATTCGTCCCGAGCAGGAAGCCTTTCGGGTCCAGGCCCTGAAGGCCAATGCCTTGGCCTCCGCCCATCTTGCCGCCCTGCCGCATCTGGTCTTCATTCTTGGGAATGTAGGCCTTCACTGTGGTCATCTTCGCCCACGGAGAGTTGCTGAGAACTTGCTTTGCGTCCTGCGCCGTCCATTGGCCCATAGGCTTGGAGCGCCAGGACGCCGGATCCGCAGCCGCCTTCAACATGACTACCGACGCGACGGCAGAGATGGCGAGCAGCGTGGCCTGATATGTTTTCGAAAAGCGGCACATAACTGGGAGCTCCTTAAAAGGTATTTCAAATCATCAGTCCGGAAAACTTGTTCACGGCAAGGCACCCTCACGAGCGCCTTGCCATATGACTCAAACAATTTACAGCTTGACCTTACAGCTTCACGAGCAACGCGATCGTGATGCGCCGTTCTTGCTTGCGCAGATCCGGATTCCACAGGCCGCCATCGTTACCGCAACCCGTCGTGGTGGCGGATGCAGCTCCGTCGTTACAGACGTACTGACTAGGGTTGCCAGTGTTGGTGTAAGTCCCCGGCGTCGCCTGCGGAGTCACGCCGCCCGGTCCAGTGAAGTACGGGACCGACGTACCGCGTTGCGTGAACTCGAACATCCACGTGACCCATTGACTGGGCATGTAGCTCAGGTTGATCTGGAAATCGTAGCCCTTAAACGGGAGGCCGGGTGCTTCCGGGAAATAGGGGGTTCCGGTGGTCGCCGTCGCGCCGTTGATCGGCGGCAGCAGAACCAGGTAACGGCCGGGGTTGGTCACCACACCGCCGCCATAATTGAAGGACCAGTGTTCGGCCGTATCGAGCCACATCTTGTGATACGCCATGATGCCCGCGAAGTTCTGCGCCGGGACGCCCTTCTTGAATTCGCCCAGGCAAGAAACGCCGCCGCCGGTTTCGCAGCCGACGTCTTCCGTGATGGTCATCGCCATGCGATGAAAGCCCTGTCCGCTAGCCTTCTCGTAGAATTTCCACTCCTGACTCCAGTCCGCGTGATAGCGGGAGCGCTCGTCGTTGCCCAGCGTGTCGCGGCCCAGCGTATAAGTGTTCCAAACAAAATCCCAGTCTTTGGTCGGACGATACAGGATCTGACCGCCCAAACCTTCACGGCCGTTGTACTTGGCGTAGGTCTGCCATCCGTTGATCAGCCACGGCTCGATCTTCAGCTTGTTGGTCGGGAAGAACTGAGCGCGCGCTCCAGTGAAAAACCACGGCGTGTTCGACGATACATACGACGGCTGATAGGTCCAGTTGTCAAAGCTGTAGTAGCTGAACAAACCGATGAACGAAAGGAAGTCGCCGACCTGAATGTTCAAGCCGTGTTTGTAGTTGATGTGCCAGCCGGCGTACATCTCCGACAAATACCGGTAAGCGTCATTCAATTGCCATTGGCCCAGGCTGTAGCTGGCATCGTTGCGCGGCACGGCTGTGGATACCGCGCCGAACTGCGTCAGGATGCGGCCCTGCATGTTGCCGGCATGGAAATCGCCGCCGACGTTGATCGCCTGGATCACAAATTCACCAGTGCGCTCACCTTCTGTGGTGCCACCGAGCGTGTGGTCGATCGGGTGATTGTAATCGTACATATAGTTCGTGTCGACACGGAACTCACCCGAAAAATACTTTCCGTCGAGGACCGCGTCGTGGTTACGCGAATTGGAGAGCATCCAAGTGAAGTCGGCGTAAGCGAACGGCGTATCGAGGTCCACGGCCGGAGCCGCAGGGACAGCCGGTGCGGGTGGAGCCGCAGGGGCCTGAGCGTCCGCGTTGGCCGTCGGATTGGCGTCGGGCGCTGGAGCTGCATCGGGCGTTGGAGCCGCGTCTGGTTTTGGTGATGCGTCCGCCACCAGGACGAGGTCTTTGCCGGCCGCCGTCGGAACGGCCGCGTTTGTAGTTGGCTGGGTCTTGAGGGCGGCTTGAAACTCCGCGTTGCGCTGTTTTAGCGCGTTGTCCTCTTTGGTTGCATCCGTTGACGTTTGTTCCGCCACCGTCTGCTGGGTTTGGGCATTCTGGGCTTTGGCACTCGGAACTACGACCAGGAGCCCTGCGGTAAAAATGCTGGTTGCGAAGACACCTCGACCCATTCTGCGCAATGTGTGATGCATGAAATATCCTTCCTTGCCCTCCGGCGAGCGGAGAGCGGTCAAAGCAAAGCTAGGGATTTCTGACACAGCACTTGTGCCGAAAACTGATTTCGGACACACAGCCATACCAGACCGGGGTAGGGCTCAAAAAATGCCGCAACTGTCGAACGGAGTGCTTACACTTCGGCGACCCAAGGTTCCGATGCTACCGAACACGCACGACTACAACTTCGTTGGGTAGCTTTGTTGAAATAGTATGTGGTTTGGTCTGTGAAAAAGTCATAGAAAGTATGAAAGGAAATTTTAATAGGCTTCATAAAGATTTCGTAGCTTACTGCGTAACTGCTTAATAAACGCATACCGGGAAGCTCGCCGCCTGAATACATTTATGACTTTTTCATTGTTTACTGGTTACCTTCTCTAATGACAACCCCGTCCCTTGTCTGAGCAAAGTGCCGTGCCCGGCCTACTGTTGCGCGGCAGCTGCGGCGATCGTACGTTCTCAAGAGTGTCGAAAGGCGAAAGGACTGAAAGTGTCTAAGCTTTCCATGGTACGGCTGCATCAACTGCTTCAGTTCGCGGAGCACCTGCTTGTTTTAGAACCGCAGATCATGGATGGCGGAGATTTACTGAAGCCCTTCCATAATGTGTTCGGCGGCGCGCTCGGCATCATGGCGATTTGTCTGTTCGATGCGGGAGCGGACGCGTTTTACACGAGCGGACCCGTTACGCGTGAGCTGGAGGGACGTACGCGACACGCGTGCCTCCGTGGAAAGGACGCAGACGATCCAGAAGCCGGCGTTACGATCCGTTGTCTGTCGGCCGGAGGCCGAATTACCGGAGCGGTGGCCTTCCTGGGGCTGGCGGACGCCGAACAAACGGCGGGGCCGTTGCTCTCTGTGCTGGCGGTTCTGCATGAACGAACGCGCGGCCGCCATAAGTTGAGCGACGAGCTGAAAGGCGGACTCAGCGCCATTATGATCGCCGCCGGCGGGATTCGCGAGGCCGGTCCCTTATCGGAAGCGCAGTCGGAAATGGCTCGGATGGTCGAAGAAGAGGCGGCCCGGCTGGCGGGAATGATCTCGTCGGCGGATAACCGACACTTCCTGCAGCCGGAGCGTTAACTTCGTCGGCGCGGGTACTTCGAAGTAACGCGGAAGTTGCCGGTATATTTCGGCGGGCTGTAATCCCGCATATATAGTCGGTGATTGATGGGTGATTGCGGATCTAACGCAAACCGAGTTCGGAGACCACGCGCCCAGCTCCGTATACTTTTTTTAGCGCCTCCGCGATTCCTGCTGAGTGCACCGCGATCGCGCGCGCCTGGGTGTCGCTATAGATATAATCCAGGACCAGGGACTGGATGTTGCCGTCAAAGATGATCCCGACCAGCTCACCAGCCCGGTTCACCACGGGGCTGCCGGAATTTCCGCCAATGATATCCGCCGTGTTGACGAAATTCAAAGGCGTCGCAAGACTCAGCGCGTTCTTGTGCCGGGTCCAACTGGCCGGAAGCCGGAACGGTTCCTGATCCTGATGCTCGTCCGCATGCGCGAAAGCGCCGCCGATCGTCGTCATCCAGGGAAGTTGTCGTCCGTTCTCTTCATATCCTTTGACTGTGCCGAAGGCAAGCCGCAGCGTGAAGGTTGCATCCGGATAAATGTTCTTGCCGTAGGCTGCGAACCGCGCCTGGGCGATTTTAGCGTAAGCTTGCTGCCGCGGTTCGTCCACCTGATTGTCGTAAATCGAACGCAGTCGGCGCGCTTCCGGATCGACGAGCCGGGCTAAAAGGATCATCGGATCGGTGGACGCTTCGATCGCAGCCATCCCGCCCTCGGCCAGTCTTTTTCGTTCCGCCACGTCCTTCAGCTTGGAGCCGCGGACCAGTTCGTCCGCGCGTGCGTTCGGAGACTTACCGGCCAGCACTTTCCGCACGAGATCATCTTGCATGCCTTTGGTCTCGGCATACATTCCCAACGAATCGCCGAGCTCGAGAGTGTCCAGATCGTCATAGATCGGCGCTTCCGAAAATAGATCCTGCTTCAGCGATTCCAGGCCCGCTTCCGAATATTCCCGCAGTCGCGTCTCGTTTGGCTTGCGGGTTTCTTCGGCAAGCCGCACGAGGGTCCGCGCTATATCGAAGAGCCGGCTTTCGAAGGCGCTGCCGCGTTCCAGCAAAGAAACGTCGATATAGATGCCCTCCGAAGTGCGCAGCGTGGCGGCAATCTCATCCCAAGCGTTGCCGTAGGATGCGCGAAGCTTCGGATCGGCATTGACGGCGTCGCGCAACTTTTGTTCTTGCATCTGCTTTTGCGCCATGAGGCTGGGATCCTGCAGTCCCGCCTGCATCCCCACGTAGGCCTTACGGCTGTTCTCGATGTCAAACAATTTATCCTGCGCGCGTCGCGCACTCTCGCGGCTTCTCTCGCTATAAACGCGGAGCAGAATCTCGTGCCGCTCGAGCATCGCTAGCGCGCGCGGATTCGACCGGTCGCGCAAGAACTCCAGATGCTGAACCGTATCCAGGCGCGACGTCGATCCTGGATTTCCGGAGACGAATACGAGATCTCCTTCCTTCGCGCCGAGCTTGTTCCACTTCAGGTAATCCGAGGTTTTGACTGGCTTGTCGTTCTCATACGCGCGAAAGAAACAGATGTCGAGATCGTAGCGCGGATACTCGAAATTGTCCGGGTCGCCCCCGAAGAAGGCAGCGTCCTTTTCGGGCGCGAAGACCAGCCGCACGTCCGTGTATTTCTTATAGCGATATAAGTGGTACGCGCCGCCGTTATAAAGAGTGACGACGTTGCTGCGCAGGCCGGTCTTGTCGAGCGACTCCTTCTCGATCCGGTTCATCACCGCGCGGCGCGCTTTCTCGGCCGTCGCGGGATACGCGTCTGGCCGAACTACGCTGTTGACCTGCGCGGTTACGTCCTCCGTGCTCATTAAGACGTTCAATTCAAGGTCCGGGCACTTGGCTTCATCGGCCTGGACCCGCGCCGAGAAGCCGGTCTTGATATAGTCGTGCTCCTTGGTTCCGATCTTCTGGATGCAATCGGTTCCCACATGGTGATTGGTCATGACCAGACCATCCGGCGAAACAAAGGAGCCCGATCCGCCGTCGTTGAAACGGACGGACGCCTTTTGCAAATGATCCAGCCAGCCAGGAGAAATGTCGAAGTTGTACTTGTCCTTGAGCAACCGTGCCGGAAGATCGTTGAACAACCACATGCCCTCGTCCGCGCGGCCGGCAGGGCAGACGACGACGAGGAACAAGCCTAGCGCAAAAGATTTCCAGTACAGGCTACTCATGGATTTGGCCTCCTTTTTCAGTATGAGCCGCCTGACCAAGTTGCGCGTAGTGGGTCGGTTTGGGATTGTGGGGCAGGTTGGCCAAGCTGTCCCACCCGGAAATTGATCCCCGTCAGGGCGGGGATTGCAAGCAACTTTAGTTCTTCCCGGCGGGAATAAATTCCGCGGACGTGCGGCGCGAGAGCGTGCGGCCGGGTTCGGTCAGCGTGGCGGCGTGATATTCGGGCAGCCGAATCGGCTCCAGCATTTTCACGATCTCCGCGCGACGCTGTTCGAACCACGGCGGCAGGAGCAGGCTGAAGCCGAGTTGCGTGAACGGCTCATCACGCGCAAATCCGCCGGGAGCCGTGGCCGCACATTCCACCAGAATTCCGCCAGGGCAGCGGCAATAAATGGAGTGGAAGTAATTGCGGTCCTTGATCTCCGAACAATCGGTGTAGCCGAGTTCGTCGTAAATATCTTTCTGCGTTTGCAGGTCCGCGTCGGTGGGAACTTCGAGCGCGATGTGATGGGGCGTGCCGGCGCCGAAGGTCCAGGTTCCCTGCGGTTTGTCAGGCTCATGCACCAGCGTCACGGTGCGCGCCGCGCCACCCTTGCCGATTTCGAAGCGATGATAGTGTTTGTCGACGCCGGACTTGCGCAGTCCTAGCGCCTCGGTGAAGAAACGCTCCGTTTCGCCGACTTCGCGCACCGAAAGCACGGCGCCTTGAAATCCGCGCGTGGCGACGTCGGGAGTGATTTCATCGGTAGTCCAGCCGATGCGCTTGTCTTCTTCCTCGATCACTTCAAATTGCAGGCCGGAAGGATGCTTGCAACGCACGAAGGATTGCCCGAAGCGTTCCTGAATGCCGGAATGCTCCACTTTGTGGTGCTTCAAATGATCGGCCCAGAACTTCCCGGTGCCCTTGGGGATGGTGTAAACGGTGGAGGAAATCTGCCCCGATCCGACGCGCCCGGGAACGCGGCTATAAGGGAACGTCGTGGTGACCGAGCCGGGTTCGGCGTTGGCGTTCGAATAGTACAAATGATAGTGAGCGAAGCGGCCGTCGAACAGAACGGTCTGCTTGATCAGCCTCTGCCCCATCACCTGGGTGAGAAAGTCGATGTCTTCCTGGGCGCGGCCGGCGCACAGCGTAATGTGATGAATGCCTATGACTGGATATTCCATAAAGCCTCCTGGAGCTTCGACATTATATCAGCCTGCCCCTGGGAGCCCGCTACCAGTTTTCGGACTGCTTTTACAGTTTCACGACATGAAGCGTGCGCCAACCGGCGTTACTTGGCACGGCCCTTGGGACCCTGCGCAAGCGTCGGGATGGAGATGATCCAATCTTTGTTCGTCGCGCCCTCACGCACCACGGCGTAGAGCGTCTTTCTTGCGGGTCCGCTAAACGCGAGGCTGATGATGCCGCGTGGCGTCGGGATCAGGCCGAGATATTTTCCGTCCGGGGAAAAGACCTGCACGCCGGGATTCGAGCTGACGTAAAGACGTCCGGCGGCATCGAAGGTGCTGCCGTCGCCATTGCCGCCGCCTTCGAGCTTGGCGAATTCGCGCTGATTGGTGAGCGAACCGTCAGGCTGGACGTCGAACGCCGCGAGCGTCGGCCCGTTGGTGACGTAGACGTGTTTTTCGTCCGCCGTGAGGATGATGCCGTTGGTGCCGAGATTTTGGCCATAGCGCGTGACGTTGCCTTTGGGATCGGCGTAGAAAAGGCCGCCCATGGTGAAATAGACGCCGCCCTTGCTATCGGCGGAGATATCGTTGAGCACGCCGCCGATGCAATCGAGCGGGTCGCCGTTGATCTTGGTGGCGAAGGGCTTGCGCTGCGGCGCGAGTTCGTCAATCGATTCGTTCAATCCGCGATTGGCGACAAACAGGACGCCCTTAGAATTGAGGGCGAGCGATCCGCTGGTGTTCAATCCCGAGTACACGACCGACATCTTTCCTTTGCGATCGAGCTTGACGATATCGCTGGCGTCGTTCTGCGCCATGAAGATGCCGCCGTCCTTGGTGGCGATGATGCCATCGGCGTTGTTGCCGTCCACCGGCAGGACTTCGGTCCACTTTTGTCCGGCGGCGATCACGCCGTCGATGGCGGTGACTGTGTAGTCGCGAGGTCCAGTGACGGGGGCGGGACCGCGCCCTGCCGCGCCTCGTCCGCCGCGGCCGGCGGGCGGAGGACCTTTGCACGTCTTGAGGACGTCGGTTTCCTTGGAATCCTGGGCGGCTTGCACGCCGGGTCCTGTGGTTTTCCCGGCGGGGGGCTGGATCTGGGCTTGTCCGATATGGGTCCAAAAACTCGCGGCGCCGCAAATGCCGATGAGAGCGAATATTCGTGTCAGTTTCATGATTGTCCTGTGCTGGAATTTAGAATATCAGCGGATCGCATTTGCGGGAAGATAAATCTTTGCGAGAACGGAGATCTTTCATGAACCTCACGTCATTGCGGTCGAATACGCGGCCGAAGATGCTGTTGCAGAGTTTCGCCGCCGTGGTGGTTGCGTGTTTGGCGCCCCATTTGGCGGCCCAGGACGTCGCGATCACGAACGCGCGGATCATCGCCGGCAACGGCCCGGTGATTCCGTCGGGCACGATTATTGTCCGCGGCGGAAAGATCGTGGCTGTGGGCGCAGGCATGGGCAACACGCAAGGGCTGCGAGTGATCGACGCCAAGGGCATGAGCGCGATGCCCGGCTACATTGACGCGCACAAGCACATCAATACGGGCCCGAACGAGAAGGAGCAGATGCAGTCCTTGCTCGAAGCCGGGTACACGACCATCCTTGCGGGAGGAGGTCCCGGCGATGGGACGCTGGCGCTGCGCGATCACATTGAATCGGGGATGATCAACGGTCCGCGCGTGCTGCCTTCGGAACGCGTGAACTTGCGCGGCACTCCTGAAGAAGCGCGCGCGGCGATTCGCGCGATGGCCGCCAGAGGCATCAAACATACCGGCGAGATCGCGCTGACGCCCGAGCCGGGACCAACGCCGCAGGAGATCGAAGTTCTGAAAGCCGTCGTGGATGAAGCCGCCAAGGTGGGCGTGCAGGTCAACGTGCATGCCGTCAGTTCGACGGCGATGGTCGCGGCGATTGACGCAGGAGCGCGCCGCCTGGTGCACCTTCCGAACAAAGATTGGACCAGCCGCGAAGCGGCAGCGAAGGTCGCGGAGACGAATTCGATTGTTCTCGGCTTGATCGCGTTTGGTGCGCCGATCATCGACCGGGACTCGCCTGCTCCCGCGCAAGTGCAGTTTCCGCGCGATAATTCCACGCGTTTCCGCGACGGCAAACCGTGGCCGGAGGCGATCGCCGGAGCGAATCGCGATGCGCAGGGCCGCGCGATGGGCACGGAGGCCGGCTACACGATCGTCAACGCGCGCACGATTTGGGATGCCAGCGGCGGGAAAGCTCTGGGCTACTGCACGGATCAGAATTACGCCGACGTCGTGGTGCTGGAACACGAGTTGAAATCCTACAGCATTATGTTTTCCATGCAGGACATCTTCCGCATCATCGGCCCCAACACGGCCGAATACCTGCATATGTCGGATCAGATCGGGACGCTGGAGCCGGGGAAGCTGGCGGACATCATTCTGCTCGACGGCAATCCGCTGGAGGGGATTCAGTATATGTTGCGGACCAAGGTCGTACTGAAAGGCGGCAAGGTAGTCGTCGACAAGCGATAGGTCGCAGACTCACTGAAACCTTCTAGAAATCGGGAGGGCTCACTTGGGCGACCCGGTCATCGGCGAGCTTCACCGTGCCACTGAGCGTGCCGCCGCCGGGGCCTTCGCCCTTATAGGTCAGCGTCTGGTAATCCAGCACAGAATCCTCCGAAGCCGGCGCGCCGAGAATTTCCTGGACCTCGGCTCGCGACATGCCGATCTTGATCCTTCCCCAGGCGAAAGGAATCTGCCAGGGAGCTTTTGGCTGGGCCGCTTCTTTCGCCCGACTTTCAGCGGCAGGCTTCTCCGAACTGGCCGCGGGCGCCGCTTGCAGCGCCTTGACGGTTACTTCCAAGCGCGCAATGCGGCGTGCCTGGGTGTCGACCACCTGCTTCAGCAATTTAATGTCGTTGAGCGCTTCGTCTAGCCGCTTGTCCGTCGCCGAGCGGCGATCCGCGGTCTGTCCGAAACAAAACGACGAGGCCAGGAGCCACGCCATGCCCAGGCAGCAGCCAACCTTGCTGCGAAGAACCCTGCGATGCGAGGTGACTTTTTTCTGTGGCGTCTTTTGTGGCATATGTTCTCCGACATCCAAAGGATATAGCAAACTCCGAAGTCCAGGGCTGCGGATGAAGGCGAATTCTACCGATGAGTTGCGCGATTCGCGTCGGCGACTTTCGCCGCCATATCTTTATCGCCTGGCAGGCGCGAAGAATCCCACGATCCGCCCAACGCTTTGATCAACTGGACGCTCGCCAGCATGCGCTGCGCACGGAAGTCCACGGCGGTCTGCTGGATGCTGAGCAAAACCGTTTGCGCCGCAAGCACGTTCAAATAAGGATCGAGCCCGGATTTGTAGCGAACTTCCGCTTCCCGCAGACTTCTGCGCGCGGATTCGATCGCCGAATCCTGCTGCTCGATCACTTGGGTAAGGATTCGCAGCGACGCCAAGTTGTCTTCCACTTGTTGAAAGGCGGTGAGCACGGTCTCGCGATAGTTCGCGACGGTTTGATCGTAGGTCGCCTGGAATTGTTGCACCGTAGCTCTACGCAATCCCCCGTCGAACAGCGTTTCGGCGAGCGTGGGACCCACGGACCAGATGCGGCTGGGCCACGTGAGCCAGTTCGCCATGGAGAGGGCTTGCAATCCCGCGGTTGCTCCCAAGGTGATCGCTGGATAATACGCCACCTTCGCGAGACCGATCTGCGCGTTGGCTTGCGCCACCAAGCGCTCCGCTGCCGCGATATCCGGACGGCGTTCCAAGAGTTGCGCGGGAACGCCCAGCGGGATGGATGGAGGGTCTGCATGCAGAGTGTCGGCCGAGAGCGTAAAGCTTGAAGCCGGCTGACCAGTCAGCAACGCGATCGCGTGTTCATATTGGGCACGCAACACGCCGAGATTCATATCCTGCGCCTCGGTGGCTTTGAGCTGCGCTTCCGCTTGCGCAACGGCTTCGTCGGCGCCTAAGCCCGATGTGAGCAGGTCGCGATTCAGGTCGAGCGACTCCTGATATGCGTTCACTGTGGAATCGAGCAGTTGCTTGAGCGCATCCTGTGCGCGCAGTTCGTAGTAATCGGTCGCGAGATCGGATTGCGCGGAGAGCCGCACGTTTTCTAAGTCCGCTGCCGTGGCCTGTGCCGCGGCGGTGTTCGAGCGCACCGTATTGCGAATGCGGCCCCACAGATCCGGCTCCCAGGACGCTTCAAACGGCAGCGAATAGTTGGTGTAGGTCACGCCAATCTGCCGTCCGAGCCCTGTGGAGATACGGGAATTGGTGATGCTGGGATTCACGGTCACGGTCGGCAAATATTGCGTGCGGGCTTCGCGAATCAACGCGCGCGCCGCTTGCACGGCGGCGGCCGAGGCGGCGATATTTTGATTCGAAATATTGAGCTGTTCTTCGAGGGCATTGAGTTGCGGATCGTTGTAAGCCTCCCACCACTTCCCGCGCGCTGTTGTGTCGCTGGGGTTGGCGGGCTTCCACTCGCCATAAGTGTTCGGCGTGCCGGCCTCCTTATACGCGGGAGGGACGGGAGCCGAAGGCCGCGCGTACTGCGGTCCAATGTTGCAGGCGGCCAGCAGCACGGTTGCGGCGACGAGTCCGCACCGCGCGACATAGAAGGCGAATTGCGATGGTTCTCTGGCCATAGTTCACTCCCCGATGTAAATGTCCACAAGCTGGCCGGGATAGAGCGTGAGGTCCTGCGGCTTCTCCAAACGGAAAATGACAGGGAGCACTCGCACGTCGACTTTTTCGAGCCTCTGATCGGAAAGCTCGATCTTGGGAGAAACCACCGGCTGCATCCTCACGTAGGTCAGCGGGACCTTGGTGTTCGATCCGCGCACGGACATCTGTGCCTTGATCTTCACGGGAGCAGGAAGCCTGGGGACCAGAATTTCGTCGACGTAGCAGCGCACGTTCAAATGCGCGTGCGCACTGCCGAGAACCATGACCGGTGCCTGGCCTTGGGTGTAGCTATCGTACGCGCCGAGATTGGAAACGAAGCTCCCGACCGTGGGACTCACGGATAAGACCACGCCATCTTTGGGCGCGTGTAGAGTGTACTTGGCGAGCAGAGCGCCGGCGGATCCATACGATTTCAAGAGCGCGTTATAGGTTCTTTCTTGAGTATTAATGTCGTAGACCCACGCGCCGGCCTTGGTTAAATCGCGCTGCTTGCGCGCCACTTCCAAGTTGGCTTTGGCGGTTAGGACCGCATTCGCCGCGCTATCGAGCGCATCTTTGCTGATGGCCTTGGAATTTAATTCGTAAGCGGCTTGTTGCTTATCGAGCGCGTCCTGCGCCGTTTTCAGAGCCGTTTCCATCGCAACCACTTGCGACTCGGCAACGTCCAGTGTTTCTTTTCTGGGTTGCGCTTTCAATTCGTCGAGCAATGTGGCCGCGGCTTCCGCCTGCGAATGCAGTTGTTCCACGGTGGCGCTCTGCACGGAATCGTCGATGAGCAGCAGCGGCGCGCCGGCTTTGACTTCCTGGCCCTCGGCGACGAAAATCTGTTTCACCGTGCCGGGAACTTCGGGATAGACGTTGATGTTTTCGCCGCTCGGCTGATCGCTTTCGATAATGCCTTCGGCGTAAATGCCGCTGGGATAAGGATTCTTCGGCGGAGCAAACGCGGGAGGCTGCGGCGGTTGCGTGATCCCCGATAAATAGGCAACCCAAACTGCGCCGAGAAGCCCGATAAAAGACACACTAAAAATAAGCTTCCTCACATGTTGCCTCCCTTCTCAACTCCAATGAGCTTGCCGTCTTCCATCTTCAAAATGCGGGTGGCAAATTCCGAGATTCGATCGTCATGCGTGACGATCAGGATGCAGCGCTTGTCATTCAGAACGTTCTCTTTCACAAATTTGACAATGCCGTGGCCGGTGTCGCCGTCGAGCGAAGCGGTCGGTTCGTCCATGATCATGATGTCCGGCTGTCCCACGATGGCGCGGGCGATGGCGACGCGCTGCTGTTCGCCTCCGCTCAACTTCACCGGAGGCAGATCGGCGCGGTTTTTCAAGCCGACGATGTCTAAATATTTAATGGCCTGCTCGATCGCTTCGTCCCAATTCGTGCGCTTGAGGATCAAGGGAATCGCGACATTTTCGGCGGTGGTCAGACGCGGGAACAGGTGAAAGTCCTGGAAGACGAAGCCGATTTTGTGCAAGCGGAAATCCGCGAGCTTGTCGCCGCTCATGTGCCAGATATCCTCGCCCTCCACGGTGACGCTGCCGGAATTCGGCCGAAGAATGCCGGACAGCACACTGAGCATGGTGGTCTTTCCGCTGCCGGAGGGCCCGACGATGTATAGCATTTCGCCGAAGTAGGCATCCATGCTGACTTCCTTAAGAGCTTGGGTTTTGGCCTCACCCTCGCCAAACCACTTGACGATGCCGGTTGCTTGGATCGCTAGATTCGGCATACTAACCTCGGAAAACTTCGAACGGCTCGATGCGCAAAACCTTGCGCACGCCGAAATAGCTGGAAACGGCGGCGATGACGACGACCATCACAAAGGAGATGGCAAGATTCCAATAGGTCACGAGCGCGGCGTAGTCGGGGAGCCGCATTTTCGCCAGAGTAATGGTGAGCGCGCACAGTCCGATGCCCAGGCCGTAGCCGGTGAGGGCCGTGAAGCTCGCCTGAAACAGGATCATCAGAATCAGTTCGCGGCTTTTCGTGCCCATCGCTTTCAATGCTCCGAATTTCTCCAGATTTTCCAGCACGAAGGTGTAGAAAGTCTGGCCGGAGATGGAGAGGCCGACAACGAACGCCATGACGGTCATGATTAGAATGTTCATACCGACGCCGGTTTGGAACATGTAAAAATCGCTGATCTTGTGGACGAATTCATCCCTGGTCAAGGCGAGGTAGCCGAGCGCCTGCACCTGCTGCTTGATGCGCGCTACATCCGCCACGCTTTTGGGTTCGACTAAAACATAGGAAGTGGTGAAGCGCGGATTGGGCAGATATTGTAGCGCGCGATTATAGGTGGTGTACAGCGTCGGCACGCCGAAAAGACCGCTGCTGGCAACCTGCGCGATTCCGACGATGATGCCGCGATGATCGTTGACCTCAAATTCCGTGCCGATCTGAGGGTTGTGCAACTTCGGAAACTCGGGATCCTTGACGACGATGAAACCGTTTTCGCCGTAGATGTCTTCGATTTTGCCTTCGAGCAGTTTCGGCCGGCCGAACAATGTTGTATCGTCCAGTCCGACGATGGTCACGGATTGATAGGTGCCGTCGGCGAGTTTCACCAGCGCGCCTCCCGAATAGACCGGCACGGCGTAGTCGACGCCTTCAATGCTGCGCGCTGCGTCGAGAACGTAATCGGGCATGCCGATGGTATTCGCCACGGTTTGCACCGCGGGGTCCATGATCCACATGGAGGCGCCGAGGTTGTAGACGGTGGCCGAAGCGCGATTGAGAACTCCCGCAAACATGGCGGTCATTTGCGTCATCAGAAAAACGGCGAAGGTGATGCCTACAAGAAGTGCGGTGAATTTGGCTTTATCGTTTACCAGGAGCTTGTAGGCGAGCTTAAAAATTCCGAGCATTCGATTTGGCCTCGATGGTTCGTGCACTATCTTCTATGCATGTCCCCTGCCAACCGGAAGTGACTGTGAGCACAGGTCCTTGAGCCCCTTCATTCACTTACGCTGCGTCAAATCACGCAGGAAGCGTCCCGGCTGAACGGCCATGGCCACCAGAAGAGCTCTTGCCATCGAGCTCCAAGCCGCGAGCTCCACCCATTCGGCAACGGCACCCGCTAAGATACCTTTTGGTGAACCTGCAATACGCCGTCGCCAAGAGGAACATTGAAAAAGAGGACTGGAAAAGAGCAAAGGATATTCCCATGCTTCGATCAACCCATTTCGTAATTGCCGCGTCCCGTTTTCCGATAGCGGCAGCCCTCGCGATTCTCGTGATCGTGCCGTGTGCCGCGCAAGAGAACGGAGGCCTTCGTCTGAGCGTCGTTGGCATCGGACCGAAGGACTACGCCGAATCCATGAACTTCTACACGAAGGTGATGGGCTATAAACCGGCCTTCTCCTTCAGTCCGAATGGAAAAAACCACAACACGTATTTCCAGGTGAGCCGCGATACATTTATCGAACTTCAGGAGAATGCCGGCCCAGGGTTGACGCATATGCATATGCAAACCGGGGATGTGGACGCGGTCGTAGCGCGTCTGCGCAAGGCGGGCCTGGCTGCGTGCTCGGAAACACGCAAAGTGGATTGCATGGGCAATGCCCGCGTCGCCGCACCCACGGGCGAAAAGAACGTGGCCATCATGGACCCGAATGGAATTCTCATCGAGCCGACTGAGTTCATCCCCGGCTCGCTCACCAGAAAAGCGATGGACTCGTGGACGGGCAATGCGGGAACGCGGCTTCTAGTGGTCGGCATCGGCGTGAAGGACTATGCGGCGTCGGAGACCTTTTACGAAAAGGTGATGGGCTTTCCGATCGCGTTTCAGTTTGCGAGCCCCGATGGAAAACGAGTCACGAAGTATTACCAAATCAATCGCGATTCGTTCATAGAGATGCAGCCGGTGGTGGGCGCTACGGCGCCCGGCCTCACGCACGTCCACATTCTGACCGAAGATCTGGCGGCCTTGATCGCGCGGCTTCGGCAGGCGGGCTTGCCGTCGGTAGCGCGCAACGCGACGACTCCGAATTCCGTGACCGAAGCGGGCCTGGTGCAGCCGAGCAACGTGAAAAGCGCGAACGTCTTCGATCCGAACGGCATTCGCCTGGAGCTGAACGAATTGCTTCCCGAGTCGCTCACGAAGAAAGCGATGGAATCGTGGAAGTAGCCCGCGTGACGAAGCTGAGTCACAACCGCTGATTGTCATCGCGCCATCACATAAATCCAAATCAGGCGGGTTGACAACCCACCGCAGCTTACCAAGCTGCCCCACCTCGCGAATTGATCCACTGTTCTCAGGCCCCTGTTCTCAGGCCCCTGTTCGTAGTTTGTCAATCTGTCCGGTTTGATTCACACGTGATCTGTCCGGTTAGGCGATTGCCGCTTGAGTTCCGCGTCGGCTTGCCGACGGGGGCTTTCTTGTTTTCGTCTTTGATA
>Ga0182030_10002095_pt1 | contig 42145 bp, 39 predicted proteins | sample 812S3MmetaG_FD_121299 | JGI IMG/M metagenome (GOLD analysis project Ga0182030, IMG submission 121299) | Permafrost microbial communities from Stordalen Mire, Sweden - 812S3M metaG (Illumina Assembly) | ecosystem: Environmental > Terrestrial > Soil > Wetlands > Permafrost | place: Sweden... | reverse complement strand
GCGGTGACCGCCACCACGCGTGCGCCGGCCGTCGACCGCATGCGGGGACGCAGCGCAGTGCGGTGCGGCGCGGTGGAATACGCCAGGAGGACGGCGACCGCACTTAGCAGCACGAACAGAGCCACGACCCCGAGCCCCAGCACGGTCCAGTCCAGGGAGATTCCTCGCGACGGGTCGACCGCGCGGACGGGTCCGAGTGGCGCGAGCGGTGACAGGAGGACCGCGGTCACCGCCGCCAACAGCGAGCCGGCGAAGATCGACGCCTCGAGACCGAGGATGGAGTCGAGCACGGTCTCCGCGGGGCTGGCGCCGAGAGCCCGCAGGATTCGGAGGTCACCACCATCCGCCCGGCACCGCCGCGCCATCAACTGTGCCGCGATGAGGAGTGCTGCCAGGAGGGACACACCACCGAAGACCCCGAGCGCTATGGAGATGGGCTTGAGGGAGCGATCCGCCTTGGCGACGACCGGGGTCAACGCATGGTCCGTCGATATGACCCCGGGCGGGATGAGTGCGGTGACCTCGCGCTCGACGGCCGGCACCGTGGCGGGGCCACCCTTCGTCTGGATCCCGAAGATCAGGGCGCCGGCAAACTGCTCACCCTTCAACGCAAGGACCTTTCGAGTGAACGCGGGCGTGAGGGGAACGAGCGTCGGAAGCGTGTCGACGTCGTCCTCCACGATCTCGGAGTTGAGTGACGCCAGCCCGACGAGCTTCAAGTTGACGCGCAACGCGGGCGCCACCGCGCGTGTCCCGAAGCCGGGCAGGCTCTGCTGAGCGTCCGAGTAGAAGCCGTACGGGATGACCTGGCCGATCCGGAAGCCGAACTGTCGTGCCACCAGAGGTGCCATGACGATCTGGTCGGGCCGGTCCGGCGACGGCATCCGGCCCTGGGTGACCGCGACGCGGTCCTGGGTGAAGAGCAGGCCACTGACGCTGGCCACCGGATACGCCTCGCCGGTGACTCCGAGCCTCGGTGACCCGTCAGGGGTCAGCGGCGCGCCGGTGAGGTCGATGGCCGGCGCCACGTGGCGTACGCCGGGGAGCCGGGCGATCGCCGCCGCCAGGGCGGGGTCGTAGTCGGGGTTGGACGAGCCCCCTCCGCCGCCGTACACCGACACGGTCAGATCCGACGGGTTCGTGGCGGCGATGAACGTGGAGAAGGAGGACTGCGTGCGACGGGCTGCGGCCAGGCTGCCCAGGCCGAGCCCGCCGATGAGGCCGACCAGGATGACCAGCGAGAGGTAGCTGGCCCAGCGGTGCCGCAACGTGACCCTGACGCGGTAACCCGCCAAGCCGAGGGCCCCTGTGCTCATCGACCATCGTCCCCCGGCATCACGCCTCCTGCCCCTTCACCGTTCCCAGTGTGGGGAATGGGCCCGGGTGCACCAAGGGTGCCACCCTGACCGGCTTTCTGGGGTGCCACCACCACGGACACCCAGGTCACCAGTCACGCGCGCGCTACCGTACGCTTGGCATGGCGACCATCCGGGTGGTACTGGCGGAGGACAACGCGCTCCTGAGGGAGGGCATCTCGCGCATCATCGATGGGGAGCCCGACTTCGAGCTGGTCGGCCGGGCCGCCGACCTTCCGCAGTTGCTGGAACTCATTGAGGACGCGTCGCCGAACGTGGTCGTCACCGACATCCGCATGCCGCCCACGGGGACCGACGAGGGGATCCAGGCCGCGTCATGGCTGCGGGAACACAAACCTGAAGTGGGCGTCGTGGTCCTCAGCCAGTACAAGACACCCTCGTACGCGCTGGCGCTGCTCGAGACAGGTTCCGCCGGGCGGGGTTACCTGCTGAAGGAGCAGGTCGCCGGTGTCGACGAGCTGGCGCAGGCCATCCGCACCGTGGCCCAGGGCGGTTCCATGATCGACCCGCAGATCGTCGACGAGCTCATTGAGGCCAAGTCCTCACGCCGCAAGTCCGACCTGTCCTGGTTGACCCCGAGAGAGTCCGAGATCCTGGGCGAGATGGCGAAAGGCAAGAGCAACGCCGCCATCGCGGCTTCCCTCCAGGTGTCCGAGCGGGCCGTGGAGAAGCACACCAATTCGATCTTTTCCAAATTGGGCCTCACCGAGGAGCGTGAGGTCAACCGGCGTGTCAAGGCTGTGCTCGTCTATCTGAGCGACCCCGGTGGAGGGTGACACCACCACCTGGGCCTACGTACCAGCACCACGGTCTCCGAGACCGTCCCCGTGAGAGAATGGTCAGGTGAGCGACAGGCTCCCCGTGCTCATCGTCGACGATCAGGCACCGTTCCGCGCCGCCATGAAGGCCGTCCTCAAGCGGGCCGCGGAGTTCGAGCTGGTCGGCGAGGCGGCGAACGGCAACGAGGCGATCTCGCTCGAAGAGGCGCTCAGCCCGGCCCTGGTGCTCATGGACATCAACATGCCCGAGATGAACGGGATCGAGGCCACGCGCACCATGGTGGCCCGCCACCCCGATGTCGTGGTGATCCTGTGCTCCACCTACGACGCCGGTGATCTGCCTCCCGAGGTGGCCACGAGCGGAGCCCGGGCGTACCTCAACAAGGAGAACCTGGGCGCGGAGACCCTCCGCCGGTTGTGGGACGAACGCGACGCGCACGACTTCATCTCGGCCTGATTCGAAGCCCTCTACACGAGTGGGACCGAGCCGCGCACCTGCGATCCCTTCCCGATCTCCGAATCCCACCGCACCGTTCCACCGATCGCTCCCAGCCGGTCGGCCATGTTGACGTACCCGTGCCCGCGCTGGGCCTTCTCCGGATCGAATCCGGGTCCGTCGTCGGCGACGGTGAACAGCAGGCCGCCGGACTCCTCCCAGAGCCGGACTTCGACGCGGGAGTCGGGCGCGTGCTTTGCTGCGTTCTGCAGAGCCTCGAGGCAGCAGAAGTAGACGGCTGCCTCGGTCTCGGAGCCGTACCGGCCGATCCCGTCGGCCAGAATGTCGACCGGGAGGGGGTTCCGGTTGGCCGCGGCACGCAGTGCTTCGACCAGTCCGCTGTCGACCAGCAGGGGCGGATAGATCCCGTGCGCGAGCTCCCTGAGCTCCTGGATCGCCTCCTGCACCTCGCCCGCGAGCTGTTCGAGCATCTCCAGGCCGGCTTCCTGGTCGTCGACGATGATGTCCCTGGCCAGGCGAAGGTTCACCGCCAACGCGACGAGGTGTTGCTGCGCGCCGTCATGGAGGTTGCGCTCGACGCGCCGACGCTCCGCGTCCCCGCTGGCCACGATCCTCGCCCGTGACTCACGAAGGGCGTCGGCCTGCTTGCGCACCTCGTCGAGCGTCGTCTGCAGTGCGGTGTCGAGTTGCGAGTTGTGCAGGGCCAGCCCGACCTGACGGGCCAGATCGGTGAGCACACGGTCGTCGTCGTCGGAGAAGGTGCTCGCCATGGCCGTCCGCTCCACCACGATGAGGCCAAGCAATTCCCCGGCATGACTGACGGGGGCGACCCGGACCTGCTCGTTCTCACGTCCCTGGAGCAGGGCCGGCAGCCACACGGAGGCCCAGGCGGTCCCCGACACCCCCGCCCGCGTGACGACCGGGCGCTCTCTCGGTGACACGACGAGCGACGCCGGGCCCAGATCCGGCACGGAAGCCGTGCGCTCGAGCACCTCACCTGTCCCGGTGTAGACCTCCGCGCTGGTCAGGCCCATCGTCTTGCGGAGCGACTCGGCCAGCTGCAGGAGCAGCTCGTCCATCGGAATGGCCCGGGTGAGCCTGCTCCCGAAGGTCCGGAGGACCTCGTCGGGAGCCTCCCGGGATCCATAGACGAAGCGCGTCGCAGAATCGACGAACCGGGCCCGCACGGGTACGAAGATCAGGGCGCCCACGCCGGAGGCGAGAATGGCGAGAGCCAGGGCCTCCTTGTCGCCGGCCGTCTTGGGTGCGTGCCCGAGACCCAGCACCACCACGAGATAGATCGCCGACACGACGACGACGAATCCGAAGACCGCCAGGACCTGGACCAGCATCCGGCTCCCGTGCGGCCCCAGCCGCCGGCTCTCGCCGGCCAGCAACCCGAGGGGCACGAGCGCCGTTGCGCCGGCCGTGACGGCGCCGAGCGGACCGGGCCAACCCACCAGCAGGTGCAACACCGTGGCGACCAACGCCACCGTCGCGGCGAGACTCACCCCGATCCCGAACCACTCCATCCGGTCCCGGTGGTAGCCGATGGACGTGATGTAGCGGGCCCGCAGAGGGGCGATCGCCAGGACAGCGGCGATGCTCCAACTGATGGCGCTGTCGACCACGGTGAAGGGTTGGTGGTTGACGGCCAGCCCGATTCCGACACCGAGCGCCGCGACGTAGCCGATGACCACGGCGGTGCGGCGGGACGGCTGGTGCAAGCGGCCGTCGGGCAGCGCGAGCAGGAAGTGGAACGAGATGGCGGTGACCACGACCGCGGCGAGCGTCGCCAGGTCACGCGCGCTACCGGGCGCGTGCAACACGGCCGCCTTGCGGCCAGCCGTGAGGGCGATCATCGCCACCAGGGCGTCGACGGCGGCAATGAGATGGAAGGGCGACACCTTCGAACCGATGCGATCGCGCGCATGGGTGTCGACAACGCCGACCAGGGCCCAGATGACGGTCAGGCCGAACGCCACCGATTCGACGGGTGCGATCCCGCCCGGTGCCGTCACCCGCAGGCCGACGACGACCCCGGCGATGGTCAGCCCCAGGATGAGGAGCTGCAGCAGTCTGAAGGAGTTGAACGTGGCCGGGTCCGGTGTCGATGCAGCCACGACCGGACGGTCGGGCACCTCGAGCTTCATCTCACCTCTCACCGTCACCCGGATGCGTCCCGTCAGGACTGGACGGTGACAGGGATCTCGGAGTCCTCGTCCGCGGCGATCCTCCCGTCGCGCATGCGGACGATCCGGTCCGCCGCTGAGGCGACCCCGGAATCGTGCGTCACGAGCACGATCGTCTGTCCCCCGTGATGGAGTCTGCTCAGCAGCTCAATCACCTCCTGCCCACCCTCGGAGTCCAGCGCGCCGGTCGGCTCGTCGGCCAGCAGCAGCGTCGGCTCGTTGGCCAGGGCGCGTGCGATCGCCAGCCGCTGACGCTGCCCTCCCGACAGCATGCCGGGCACCGTGCTCGCCTTGTCGCCGATCCCCAACAGGTCGAGGAGGTCGCGGGCGCGGGTTTCTGCCATCTTCCGCTTTCGGCCGGCGATCACCGCGGGCAGCGCCACGTTCTCGAGCACGGTCATCCCCTCCAGCAGGTTGAAGAACTGGAAGACGATGCCGATGTGCCGCCGGCGCAACTGCGACAGCTCGTCCTCGGTGCGCCCGGTGACGAGCTCTCCCGCCACGGTGATGGTGCCTTCGTCGGCCACGTCCAGCCCCGCGATGAGGTTGAGGAGGGTCGACTTCCCGCACCCCGAGGGACCCATCAGTGCGACGAAGTCCCCGGACGGCACCGCCAGGGTGGCGCCGCGCAGCGCCCGCACCGGCACGTTCTCCGCCTCGAACGTCTTGCGAACTCTGTCCACGACCAAGGCGTCCATGTCACCCACTTTCTGTCGTCGCGCGGTTCCCCGGGCCGCACGTGCCATCCACCAGTCTGTATGCGATGACGGGGGTCTCGCGTCCCTTGACCAGCTGGGGCGGCAGGGCGACGGTCTCCCGGGGCGTGCGCCACGCCTCGACCGTACCCTGGGACACCACCGTCTGGCCCGCCTCGGCCAGCTGCTGCAGTCGTTGGGACATGTTGACCGTGTCCCCCACCAGCGTGTACTCCAGCCGCTCCTCGGAGCCCAGCAGGGCGGCCGCCGCCTCGCCGGTCGACAGACCGAGGCCGAGGCCGAAGGGCGGCAGGCCCTCCTCCTCCCACCGACGATTGATCTGCAGCTGCTTCTCGTGCATGCCGAGCGCCGCGGCGACGGCGCGGTCCGCGTGGTCCTCCTGCTCGAACGGTGCCCCGAAGACCGCCATGACGGCGTCCCCCACGAACTGCATCACGGTGCCATTCTCACCGAGTATTGCGTCGTTCATGGCGGCCCGATGGACGTTCAGCTGCCCGGCCAGCTGGCTGGGGTCCGCGTGCTCGGCAATGGACGAGTACGAGCGGATGTCGCTCATGAGGACGGTGACCACGACGCGCTCGGTCTCGCCGATGTGACGACCGTCCCGCCGGAGCTTCTCCGCCAGCCCTCCGGGGAGGAGACGCGAGAGCGTCTCGCCCTGCTCCTCCCGGTCCACGATCGCCCGATGGAGCAGTCGCAACCGCTGGATTGCGCCCTCGGTGCCGGCCGAGACTCCTTCGGCGAGCTTCACGAACACCGCCTCGACCTCTGCGTCGACCGCCTCGGGTGGCAGTCCCCGGCTCACCGCGATGGCCTTGATGGGCTTGCCTTCGGCCACCATGCCGAGGAGCTCCTCCTCGGGGGGTGTCAGGCCACCGTGCGACGTGACCGGGCGCACGAGAGCGTCGACGATGGCCGGGTCGAGCGCGTTGCCCCCGGTGGCGACCGCGCGGATGGCATCGACCAGCTGATCGCCCTGCGCGATGTGGTCCTTGAGAAGGTAGCCGTACCCCGCCGACCCCTCCGCCAGGAGTGAGACGGCATACTCAGGATCGTCGTACTGCGAGAGGATGACGACACCGGTGCCGGGATGCCTCTTGCGGACCTCCTTGGCGGCGTCGATACCCTCCCGGTTGAAGGCGGGCGGCATGCGAATGTCGGTGACCAGGACCTGGGGCTCCAGCGTGGCGGCGCCCTGCACCACCTCGTCGTAGTCGGAGGCGACCCCCACGATCCTGAGATCCTTGTGCCGCTCAATGAGGGCACGGACACCCTCTCGGACGATCAGGTTGTCGTCGGCCAGGAACACCGAGATCGTCCGGGCCACATCCTCGGGATCTTCCATTGCCTGCAGTTCTCGCACACTCGAGAGGCCCCGAACAGGTGGGAACCTTCCCGGCAACGGTGGTACTAGCGACACCTCCGGATGCCTGTCAGCACACTCGTCAACCCGGCGGCCACCGGTTCACGCTTGACCCATGACCACCGAGACGCTGATTCGCCACGAGGGGCTCGTCACCTCGCTGTCGTGGATCCCCACCGAGGCGATCGCGGGCGCGCAGCGCCTGGCCTTCGACTCGGGGATCACCCACTACGACCCTCCCCCGCCGACCGAGCACATGGACGTGGAGGCGCTGCGGGAGGAGGACCGGTTCCGTTTTGCCAACGAGCTCCGGGCCTTCATCACGGTCGAGGACGGGCGCATCGCCGACTACGGATACCTGGGCGGCGGCCTGATGGGGACGACCCTGGTGAACCTGGGCGCCATGAAGCACCGATTCCAGGCGGTCCAGCTCTCGGACATCCAACGTGAGCCCGAGCACGGGGATGGATGGGTACGTTTCGTCCAGACGTGCGGCGGCCGCACGGGTGTCCCCGCGCCGCGTCGGGTGCGGCGGCGGCCCTTCGTGCAGTGGCAGGCCCCTCTGGTCTGGACCACGCTGGAGCTCACCATGCACGCAGACGGTCGGACGGAGCACAGGCTCATCGGGGCCAGCCGTTTCCCGCGTCATTGGGTCTACGGAAGTGACAACCGGTTGTCGCACAAGTCGGGTCTGACCGACTTCAAGGACTGGTACCGCAAGTCGTTCGGCAAGCACAGCCCGTGGGGCGACGAGGACTCCGAGGCCTTGGTGTCCGCCGTGGAGTCCGCCTTGGAGACCTCGCTGTCCGCACAGCTCATGCAGGGCGGCGGGAAGCGGCGTATTGAGCGCTTCCCGGCCGGCACCATCCTCTTCGAGGAGGGAGAACCCGGGAGCGAGGTCCTTCTCATCCTCGACGGAATCGTCAGGGTCGAGCGGGGAGGGGAACGACTCGCCGAATACGGGCCGGGCGCGCTGCTCGGTGAGCGCGCGCACCTCGAGGGCGGCGTCCGCACGTCCAGCAACATCGCGGTGACCCCGTGCCGCGTCGCCTTGTTCGAGGCCGACCTCGTCGAACGCTCGCACCTGGAGGAGCTGTCCGCCGGACACCGCCGCGAGGACGGCGCGCGAGACTGATTTCGTGCGCGTCCACTTCTGCGGGGTGCGCGGGTCGACACCCGCCCCGGGGCCCGAATTCGTCCGCTACGGCGGACACACGTCCTGCATCGCGCTCTCCCACGATGGCGACGGCCCTCGTCCGACGCTGGCGCTCGACGCCGGGACCGGCCTGCGGCGGCTCTCCGGGTTGCTCGACGGCGCTCCGTTTCGGGGCACCATCCTCCTGACGCACCTGCACTGGGACCATGTGCAGGGTCTCCCCTTCTTCACGAGCGGGGACCACGACGACGCGCGGGTCACACTGCTCCTGCCCGGCGAGAACGAGCACACGCACGCCGACACCCTCCTGGCCCGCATGATGTCGCCTCCGTTCTTCCCGATTGGTCCACACCAACTGCGCGGCGACTGGCGCTTCGGTCTCCTCCCGAGTGGCACGTTCGACGCCGAGGGCTTCAGCGTCCTGGCGTTGGAGGTGCCCCACAAGGGTGGCCGCACCGTCGGGTTCCGGGTGAGCGACGGGCATTCGGCGGTGGCCTACATTCCGGACCACTGCCCGACCGCTCTCGGCGACGGCCCCGAGGGCACGGGTGAATACCACGAGGCCGTGCTCGAGTTGGCCCGTGGCGTGGACCTCCTCGTCCACGACTCCCACCTGCGGGCCGAGGAGGTCGCAGCCGAGGGGTCCTTCGGCCACGCGGCAGCCGAGTACGCGGTCGGACTGGGCACCCGCGCCGGCGCGCACAGAGTCGCGCTCTTCCACCATCGCCCAGAACGCGACGACAACGAGGTCGACCGGATCGTGTGCCGGTTCACCGGGAGCTCGGTGCCGGTCGTCGGCGCCCGGGAGGGCATGGTGCTGACGCTGTGACGTCCGGGTGAGGCGTCCGGACGCCATCGTGGTCGGCGCCGGGCCCAACGGGCTCGTGGCGGCCCTGACGTTGGCCCGAGCCGGCGTCGCGGTCGATGTCTACGAGGCAGCCGACGAGGCCGGCGGGGGCTGCCGCACGGAGGAGCTGACCATTCCCGGGTTCCACCACGACGTGTGCTCCGCCGTGCACCCGCTCCTGCTGGCCTCCCCCGCCTTCGCGGGCCTCGAGCTCCCCGCCCACGGGGTCCGTCTGCTGACCCCTCCCGTCGCGTTCGCCCATCCCCTCGACTCCGGTCGTGCCGTGTGCGTCGGGGACAGCGTCGACCAGGTGGCCGATTCGCTGGCGTCCGACGGGCCGGCGTACCGGCGCATCTTCTCGCCGCTCGTCCGCGACCTGGACGTGATCCTGCCCGCCTTCCTGGGCGACATGCGATCGGTCCCCGCTCACCCGCTGACGGCGGCCGGATTCGCCCTGCGCGGACTGGGGTCGGCGAAGTGGATGGCCGACCGGTTCCGCACCGAGGAGGGGCGGGCGCTCGTGGCCGGGACGGCCGCCCACTCCATGCTCCCCCTCACGGCGCCGCTCTCGGGAGTCTTCCCACGGTTGTTCACGGCCCTGGCCCACCGCTACGGATGGCCCGTCGTGGAGGGCGGCAGCGGGGCTGTCGTGACCGCTCTGGTCACCGAGCTCACGTCACTCGGTGGCCGGGTGGAGACCGGTCACTTCGTCAAGCGGCTGGACGAGCTGCCCCCGGCTCGGGCCGTCCTGCTCGACGTGACCCCACGGCAGCTCCTGGACATGGGAGGCGACTCGGTGCCGCGCCGCTACGCCGACGCGCTGGCGCGCTACCGCTACGGGCCGGGCGTGTGCAAGGTCGACTGGGCGCTGCGCGGACCGGTGCCGTGGAGTGCCGAAGCCTGCCGGCGGGCCGTCACCGTGCACGTGGGCGGCACCTTCGAGGAGATCGCCCGGAGCGAGGCGGACGTGAACGCCGGCCGGCACCCGGATCGCCCGTACTGCCTGGTGACCCAACCCTGCGTCGTCGACCCCGCGCGGGCCCCCGCTGGTCGTCACACGCTCTGGGCCTACTGCCACGTCCCCAACGGGTCCGACGTGGACATGACCGACCGGATTGAGGCACAGATCGACCGGTTCGCTCCGGGCTTCCGTGACCTGATCCTCGCCCGTTCGACGTTCACCGCCGTGGACGAGGAGAGGCACAACCCGAGCTACGTCGGCGGGGACATCAACGCCGGCGCCGCCACGCTGCGCCAGATGCTGCTCCGGCCGACGGCACGGTGGAACCCGTACCGCACGGCATTGCCGGGCGTCTACCTGTGCTCGGCCGCCACCCCGCCGGGCGGGGGCGTCCACGGCATGTGCGGGCTGGGCGCGGCGCGCGCCGCGCTGCGAGACCTCGGCCAGCACGGCGCTGGCTCGACCGGGCCCTGATGCTGGCACATGCGGTGTCCTACGCCGGGTACCGGTTCCGAACGACCTTGAGGTCGGAGCTCTCCTATTACGTCTCCGTGGTCCTGCTGGTGGGTGCGCTCGGCGGACTCTTCATGGGCGCCGTCGCGGCGGCCCGCAGCACCGAGTCGTCGTTCTCGGACTACGTGGCTGCCTCCCACGTCCCACAGCTCTTCGTGCTCGACGGCGTGATCAACCCGGCGATCGGACTCGACTCGGCCTACAACCCCGCCCTGTTGCGAACGTTGTCCCACCTGCCTCACGTCGAACGGGTCGCTGACGTGGTGGAGCTCAACCTGGGCCCACTCACCCCCAAGGGCCGACCACTGCCAGCCAGCAATGGCATTCCCGCGGATGCGAGCGTCAACGGGCTGTACTTCACCGAGGATCCCGTCGCCATCACGCAGGGGCGGATGCCCGACCCTCACAAGGCCGACGAGTTCGTCCTCGATGCAGCGACTGCGAAGGCATTCGGGTATCACGTGGGGGAAGAGGTCCCCATCGGATGGCTGACCAATGCGCAGGCCAACTCGGGGAATGTCGCGCTGAACTCGACGATCCCCGCTGACCAACGTGCGCGAGTGAGACTGACCGGCATCGCTGGGGGGCAGGCGACCGAGTTGTTCGAGGACCAGGACGAGGCACAGGGCCAGTCCATCGTGTTGTTCACGCCGGCGCTGACCGACAAGCTGCTCGCCTGCTGCAGCAACACCATGCTGACCGCGCTGACGCTGCAGGACGGCAACCGGTATCTCTCCGCGGTGGAAGCAGCGATCAAGGGCGTGCTGCCCAAGGGTCTCCCCTTCGTCTACGTCCAACTCGAGGATCGCGTCGCCATCGCCAACGACACCTTGCGGCCCGAGGCCATCGCGCTCGCCGTCTTCGGCGGTATCGCCGGCGTCGCCGCCCTCCTCATCGCGGGGCAGGTCATCAGCCGCCGGATCCGCCTGAAAGCCGCAGACCTCGACATCATCCGGGCCCTCGGGGCAAGCCCATCCATGACCTTCTGCGACGACCTGATCGGCACGCTCGGCGCCCTGGCAGTCGGCTCCGTCCTGGCCGGGGTGGTGGCCCTCCTCCTTTCTCCGCTGGCGCCGCTGGGACCGGTGCGGCCTTTCCTGCGCGTCGAGGTGCGCGCAGACTGGGCGGTGATCGGTCTCGGCGTCGCCGGCCTCCTGCTGTCCCTCGGGGCCATCGCGGCCCTGGCTTCGTGGCGAGCGCTGCCGGACAGAGCACGCGTCCGTGGCCAACGAATCTCCTCGTCGCGCGTGACGAGTGCCGCAGCGCGGGCCGGACTCCCGCCTCCGGCGATCACCGGGGTGCGCTTCGCCCTCGAGCCGGGGGTGGGCAGGAGCGCCGTCCCCGTACGGTCGGCGATCCTCGGCGCCATCCTCGCCGTCACCGTCGTCGTGGCCACCGTCACATTCGGGTCGAGTCTCAACACCTTGGTCAACCACCCGGCGCTCTACGGCTGGAACTGGACCTACGACATGGATGGTGGTGGAGGACTCGGCGACGTCCCCGGACAGGCCGCGGCCAAGCTCCTCGATGCAGATCCATTCGTCGAGAGCTGGACCGGTGTCTCGTATTCGACCCTGCAAATTGACGGGATCAACGTGCCGGTGATGGGAACCACGCCCCGTGCCCCCGTGGCACCTCCTCTTCTCAGCGGGCACGGCCTCGAGACCCGCGATCAGGTGGTGCTCGGCGCCGGAACGCTGCACGAGCTGCACAAGCAGGTCGGGGACACGGTGGTGGAGCGGGCACCCCACGGCACACCGGTCAGGCTGACGATCGTCGGCACGGCAACGCTGCCTCCCATCGGTGTGACGGGCTCGTCGCACCTCGAAATGGGAACCGGCGCCCTTCTCTCCTACCATCTCATCCCGCCCGCGGCGAGGAACCTCTTCGAAGTCACGCCGGGCCCCAACGCCATCCTGATCCGCACGGTCCGGGGAGCCAGCCCCGCGGCACTGCGTTCGATCCAGCTGATCGCTCAGAAGCTGGACATTGCCATCAACGGCGGAGCGGTGCTGCCGGTCCAGCGGCCGGCACAGATCATCAACTACGGATCGCTTGGCACCACGCCGCTGCTGCTGGGCGCAGCACTGGGGGTCGGCGCCGCGGCGGCCCTCGGCATCACGCTCGTGACCTCGGTCCGGCGAAGACGACGCGATCTGGCGATCCTCAAGACGCTCGGCTTCACCGGACGTCAGCTGGCGACCGCGGTGGCGGTGCAGGCGGGCGTCGCCGCCGTCATCGGGTGCGCCATCGGGATCCCCGCCGGCATCGCCCTGGGGCGCGTGCTCTGGGACCTGTTCGCCGGCGAGATCAGCGCCGTCCCCTACCCCACTGTCCCCAGTGGGACGATCGTGACCATTGGCCTCGTGGCCATAGGGCTCGCCGTCCTGGTGGCCATGATCCCCGGCCGCCTGGCGGCGCGCACCCCGACGTCGCAGCTCCTGCGGGCCGAGTAGACGCGGGCCGCTCAGTCGGCGAAGTGGGACACGAGCGTCTCGCCGACACGCCGCACCATCTCCGGTGAGCCGGTCGGCATGTTGAAGACGAAGTACTCCACGCCGGCGGCCGCCAGCTCCTCGACCTGCGCCACCAGCTGATCGGCCGTGCCGACGTCGGCCGCACCGGAGGGGCGCTCGCCCATGGCCTGCTCCAGGAAGTCCAAGGTGGCCGCCGTCTCCGCCTCGCTCTCCGTGAGCACCAGCGTGCTCAGCCGGCTCACCGTCACCTCGGACGGGTCCCGGCCGAGCGCCGCACAGTGGCCGCGGAGCACGTCGACCTTGTGGGCGATCGTGACGGCGTCGCCGGTGATGTTGGACATGTCGGCGTAGCGCGCCACCAGTTGGAGCGTCCGCTTCTCCCCGCCACCGCCGACCAGGATGGGGGGCCCGCCCGCCTGGACGGGCCGGGGGACGTTGCGGGCCTCGTGGATCCGGTAGTAGCGGCCGTCGAAGCTGGGCGCGTCCTCGGTGAACATGGCCCGGCAGATCTGCAGCGCCTCCTCCAGGCGGTCGAGGCGCTCGCCCGCGGCCGGGAAGTCGAAGCCGAGCCCCTCGTGCTCGACGTCGTACCAGGCCGCCCCGATGCCGAGGATGGCTCGGCCCGCGCTGATGACGTCGAGCGTGGTCACGATCTTGGCCAGGTGGGCCGGGTTGCGGTACGTCACCCCGGTCACCATGGTGCCCAGGCGCACGCTCGACGTCCGGGCCGCCAACGCGCCCAGCAGCGTGTACGAGTCGAGCATGGGCTCGCTCGGGCCACCCAGCGGCGGCAGTTGGTAGAAGTGGTCCATCACCCACACCGAGTCGAAGCCGGCCTCCTCCGCCGCGGTCGCCGTGGCGACGACGCCGTCGAAGAGGGCCCCGGGAGGGCCGCCGGCGGTGAAGTTGGGGATCTGCAGTCCGAAGCGCATGGAGCCGAACCTACCCGTGCACCTGAAGAGCCGTGCGGGCCGTCACCAGCCGGTGCGCCGGCGGAGCCACTCCAGCGCCACCCCACCCTGGGCGGCCTGGAAGGCCCGGATGGTCGGGAGTCCCGGTGGTGGCGGCCGGAACGAGCGCTCCACGAAGAAGCCCGCCACGGCGGCGAGGAGGACGGTGACCACGTCGGGATCGACGGCGACCGAGGCGACGTGCCGCGCCAGCAGCTCTTCGGGGGGCGGCCCGCCCTCGAGCACCACCGAGGGTGCCCACGCGACGACGTCGAAGACCGGGGACCCGACTGCGGCGTGGGGCCAGTCCACGAACACGACGTCGCCCGCGGCGAGCAGCACGTTGTCGGCGCGCGCGTCCCCGTGGAGGAGCGTGGGGCCCTCGCACGCCGCCGGCCAGCCCGACTCCAGGTCGGCCAACGCCTCCAGGTGGTGGCGGGCCCAGTCGTCGAGTCCCGTCGGTGGCGCGTCGGTGGCGGCCAGCACGGCCCATCCGCCGAACATGTGCCGGACGTACTCGGCCAGCGGGGTCAGGGACGGCAGCGGGCTCGGGGTGAGCTCGCGGTGCAGGGACGACAGCGCCTCGGTGACCACCGTCAGCTCGGCTGCGTCCCACGGGTGGCGCGGCGGCCGCCCGGGGACCGCATCGAAGGCGAGGGCCACCCAGTCCCCGTCGTCGTAGGACGCCAGGAGGCGCGGGACGCGGGGCGACCGCGGCAGCGCGGCGGACACCATGACCTCCCGACGGTGCAGCGCGGGGGAATCCGGGTTCAGTGCGGTGCCGACCGCCTTGACGAAGACGTCACCGCCGGGACACTCCAGCACCGCCGTCGCTCCGGGGGAGAAGCCTCCGGTCAGGTCCCGCACGGCGCGCGGCGCGCCACCGCCGACCTCGGCCGCCCACGCCCGCACGGCCGCGGGCACCTCGGCCCAGGGCAGGTGGACGCCGGCCGCCGGGCCGGTGGGTGTGGTCACCTCGCGGCGGCCCCTGCGGCGGCCAGTGCCGCGTTGATGCTCTCGACCAGCCGGCGCGCCGACTCCGCGCTGAGCTCGACGGCGACGCGGGCGCCCGGGCCGCGCGACGGGTCGGCGAAGTCGATGTTGAGCGTGTGGTCGAACGGCGCGTGGAACGGGTGGTCGAAGTAGACCTGGGCCGAGGTGACGGAGAACCAGCCCTGCGCGCCCTTGGCGCTGCCGGCGACGTCCGTCGGGACGGTGAGGTAGGAGCACATGGTCAGGCCCCCACCAGGTAGCGGCCGTACCACTCGAAGATGCGCTGCCAGCCGTCCACGGCCGCCTCCGGCCGGTACGCCGGCCGGTCCACCGCGAAGAACGCGTGGCCGGCGCCGTCGTAGCGGTGGAATTCGTAGGTCTTGCCGGCCGCCTGGAGCGCCGCCTCCAGCTCGTCCACCTGCTCGGGGCTGGGGAACTGGTCCTCGTTGCCGAAGAGGCCGAGCAGCGGGCCGCGCAGATCCGGGGCCCGGTCCACCAGCGGCGTCACCCTGAGCGGGAAGCCGTCCGGGACGACCCCGGTGACGAAGGCCCCGTAGCAGTCGACGGCCGCATCGACGGGCAGGCTCACCGCGGTGAGGAAGGAGTGCCGGCCGCCGGAGCAGTAGCCGATGACGCCGACCTTGCCGTTGGACGTCGGGAGGGCCCGCAGCGCCTCGATGGCGGCGCCGGCGTCGCCCACGAACTGCTCGTCGGGGATCCCACCGGCCTCCCGCGTGGCGGCGGCGGCGTCGTCGGGGTCCACCTCGAGCCCCTGGCGGGCGTAGAGGTTGGGGCAGATCGCGTTGTACCCCTTGGCCGCGAAGCGGCGCGTGATCTCCTTGGTGCCCGAGTCCCAGCCCGGCAGGTGGTGGATCACGAGGACCCCACCGAAGGGACCGTCGCCGGCAGGAAGCGCCTGGTAGGCGTTGATCTGCGCCCCGTCGCCGCCGGTGAACCCGACGTTCCCGGCGGAGAGCGCTTCTTCTGGTGCGGGCACGGCAGCCTCCTTTTCTTGTTGGGACCGTGCGTCGTGGTGGGTCGGTGCGCCGACCACTATGGCGCGCCGGCCGAGCCGGCCGCTCCCGCAACCGGCATGATGTGCGCCGTGCGCCGCATACTCGGCCCCGTCGCAACGCTCGTCGCACTGGTCGCGGCGGTGGCTGGCGCGCCGGCCGCCGCCGGGGGGACGGCCCCGGGCGTGCGCACCGTGCTGGGCCCCGACCTCGTCGACGCGCCCGGCGGCCTCGCGCTCGATACGGCCGGTGACCTCTTCGTCGCCGACACGGGGCACTGCCGGGTGCTGATGGTGCCGGCCCGCGCCGGGACCGCCTACGGGCTGCGCCTGCGGCCGGAGCACCCCGCCGTCGTGGCCGGCGGATCCTGCTCGGGTGCGGGATCCATCGGCCACCCGACCGGGGTGGCGGTCGACTCCCAGGGCGACGTCTTCATCGCGGAGGCGACCGCGCAGCGGGTCCAGGTCGTGCGGCCGGGCGGCCCGCGGACGGCGGTCACGGTCGCCGGCACCGGGAGCGCCGGGTTCGACGGCGACGGGCTGGCCGGGCCGGCCGGGGAGCTCGACGAGCCGACCGCGGTCGCGGTCGACGGCGCGGGGGACGTGTTCATCGCCGACACCGCCAACTGCAGGGTGCGGGTGGTCCCCGCCCGCGGCGTCACGCTCTTCGGGCAGGCGATGGCGTCCGGGCACCTCTACACCGTGGCCGGTACCGGTGTCTGCGGCACGGCCGGCCAGGGCGGCCCGGTCGGGACGGCGCAACTCTGGGACCCGGTGGCCGTGGCCGTCGACGGCGCCGGCGACCTGCTGGTGGCCGACAGCGGGGACCAGTCGGTGCTGCTGGCGGCGGTGCAGGGCGGGAACCACTACGGCACGGCGGTCGGCACGGGCGACATCGGCGTCGTCGTGGGCGGGACGGGGGGCTACGGGCCGTATCTCGCCGACGGGCTCGCCGCCACCGGACCGACGGCGGAGCTGAACGACCCCCGCGGCCTCGCCGTCGGCCCCACCGGCACGCTGTTCGTGACCGACGGCTTCCTGCACGCCATCCGCGTGGTCCCGGCGTCCACCGGGACCCTGCTCGGGCGGGTGATGTCGGGGGGCGACCTCTACACGGTCGCCGGCGCCGTTCCCGTGCAGAGCGCGGCGGGGGCCGGGGACGGGACGCGCTGGGTGCTGGCGAAGCTGGGGACGCCGACGGGGATCGCGGTGTCGCCGTCTGGTGCCGTCGCCTTCAGCGACGGCACCCTCGACGCCGTGCGGGTCATCGGGGCGGCATGACATGAGCAGGTTCGGCCGGCGCACGTTCCTCGCCTCCTCCGCCGGGGTCGCCGCCGGCGCCGCGGCAGCCGGTGCGCTCCCCGGAGTCACCCCCCCGGCCGGGGCGACGGATGCCGAACGCGGCCTGGGCCGGACCGGCGTGCTGGCGGCGCCGCCCCCGGGCCCGCTGCGCGCCACCGGGCTCACGGTCAACGGGGCCACCGACCAGGTCGGCGTCGACCCCGACGATTGCTCTTTCGCCTGGACGCTGCAGGCGTCGGGGCGCGAGGTGGAGCAGACCGGCTACCGCATCGTGGTCCGCCGGACCGACCCGGGGCAGGCCGGGGTCGCGTGGGACAGCGGCGCAGTGGTCGCGGCCCGGCAGGCCTTCGTCGCCTACGCGGGGCCGGCCCTCGCCGCCGACGCGGCCTACGAGTGGACGGTGCAGCCGAGGGGTTACGCCCTGAAATGGGGTCCCCTGTCCGCGCCGGCCGCCTTCACGACGGCGCTGCGGGCCGCCGACTGGCAGGCCCAGTGGCTCCGTCCGGCGGGCGCGTCGGCCCAGCCCGACCGCGTGACGTATCTGCGCAGCGAGGTGACGCCGCCCGCGGGCACGCTCCGGCGCGCCACGGCGTACGTGTCGGCCGCGCACACCTACCGGCTGTTCGTCGACGGGGCACCGGTGGACGCGTGGCCCAGCTTCTCCTACCCCGACGAGCAGTACGCGCGCGCCGTCGACCTGACCGGCGCGCTCGCCGGCGGCAGGGCGAGCGCCATCGGCGTCGTGCACCGCTGGTACGGACCCGGGCAGGGCCGGCCCACCTCGGCTCCGGGCCTGCTGTTCCAGCTGTCGCTGTGGTACGACGACGGTCACCACGTCGTGGTGGGCTCCGATGCGGGCTGGCGCGAGCACCCCGCCGAGTGGCTGCCCTCGCCGCAGCGCAATTCCGACGTGGGCGACTTCGTCGAGTGGGTGGACGGGCGTGCCCATCCCGAAGGATGGTCGAGCCCCGGCTACGACGACAGCTCGTGGACCCCGGCCACCGTCATCGGGCCGGCCGGCAGCGCGCCCTTCACCCGGACCTACGCGCAGCGGACGGCGATCAGGGAGTCCCCCGTCCTGCCCGTCAGCCTGCACACCCTCCCCGGTGGCGCCGTCGTGGCGGACTTCGGCGCCGTCTACGCGGCCCGGCCCCGGGTGGAGTTCACCGAGGGCCAGCCCGGGCGGACGGTGTCCATGCGGGCGGGTTACCTGCTCGATCCGGACGGGCAGGTCTCCACGCTGCACGGCACGCAGGGCACGAACCTGTCGTTCTCCTACATCATGGGCCCGGGTCGCCAGGCCTTCGAGGCCTTCACCTACTTCGGGTTCCGCTACGTGCAGATCGACGACCCGCCGGAGGCACTCGCCCGGGACCAGGTCGTCGCCATCACGAGGCACGCCGCCATGCCCGACGTCCCCTTGGCGACGTTCTCCTCGGACAGCCGGATGTTGAACGCGGTGTGGCGGCTGACGGCGCGCTCGTGCCTCTACTGCAGTCACGAGCAGTTCGTCGACACCCCGACGCGGGAGAAGGGCCAGTTCCTCTGGGACGCGGCCAACGAGTCCGAGGCGGTCATGCGGGCCTACGGCGACCAGAACATGACCTGGCAGGCGCTGCGCGACGTGGCCCGGGGCCAGGCCCGCTACTGGCCCGGCGGGCAGGTCAACGCCGTCTATCCCAACGACGACGGGGCGCGCACCTTCGCCACCTCGACGGCGCGCTACCCCGAGTGGCTCTGGCGCTACTACATGTCCACGGGCGACCGGGACACCGCGCTGCGCCTGTACCCCTCGGCGACGCAGGCCGCGGACTGGCTCTGGTCGGCGCGCCAGGGGGGCACTGGGCTGCTCTACGGCCTGGCCGACACCAGCAACGGCGACCCCGTCTACGGCTACGACCTCTCGGTGGCCGCGGACACCGCCAGCAACGCGCTCGCGGTCAACGCGTTCAACCGGGTGGCGCAGCTGGCCGACATGGCGGGGGACACGGCGCAGGCGGCGGCCCAGCGGGCGCGCTCGGCCCAGCTGGCGGCAGCGGTCAACGCCGTGCTGCGCCGTCGCGACGGGGTCTACGTCGACGGCGTCGATGCCGACGGCACGCAGAGCGGGCATGCGTCCCAGGAAGCGAACGCGCTGGCCCTGGCGTACGGCGTCGTGCCGTCGGTCCAGGTCGCGGCGGTGGGCGCCTACGTGGCCGGCCTCGGCATCGACGTGGCCCCCAACCACGGCCTCGAGCTCCTCCGCGCCCTGGCGGCCGCCGGCCTGACCGACGCCATGGTGCACACGCTGACGGACGCATCCATTCCGGGCTGGGCCCACATCGTGGCGGCCGGCGGCACCTTCACCTGGGAGATGTGGCAGCCGAGCGACCTGATCGGGGACTCCATGTCGCACGGCTGGGGCTCCTCCGCGTTGGTGGCCATGCAGGAGACCCTGCTCGGGGTGTCGCTCATGGAGCCCAACCCCGACGGGACGGTCCGCGCCCTCGTGGCGCCCCCGCCGACCGGCCTGCCACGGGCGTCGGGGTCGGTGCCGACCGTCGCCGGGCCCGTCGCGGCGTCGTGGCAGAGGCGGGCCGGGGGCGTGACGCTCGAGCTGACCGTGCCGGCCAACGCCACGGCCATGGTGCGGCTGCCGGCGACCGAGCCGTCGGGTGTCCGCGAGGGCGGCGTCCCGGCCGGCCAGGCGCCCGGGGTCGCCGTGTTCTCGCCGGCCCCCGGCGTGGCGGTGCTCTCCGTCGGGAGCGGGACCTACCGCTTCACGAGCGCGTGAGGCCGCGCCGTCGCTACGAGGTGCACACCGTGCCGGTGGGCGGCGTCACCCCGCTGACCAGGTAGGTTTGCGCGGCGTCGCGCACGCACGCACTGTAGAAGTACGCGACGTGGTCGTCGCCGTCGCGGGTGAGCAGCACACCGCGGCTGAGCTCGTGGGCGACGCTGACGGCCCAGGCGTAGGGCGTCGCCGGGTCGTTGGTGGTGCCGACGACGAGGATCGGCGGCGAGCCCGGGGCGGCCACGGGCGCCACGGCGCGCGTCGGCGGCACGGGCCACACCGAGCAGCCCGCCTCACCCCACGCGAGCAGCGGCCCGAAGACCGGGGCCGACGCCTGGAGCGTCGTGGCCATGGCGGCGTAGGCCGCCGGGTCGTGCGAGACAGGGTGGTCGAGGCAGTCGACGGCGATGGCGGCGTCGTCGCCGTTGGTCGAACCACCCTGGTTGTAGTGGTCGGACATGGCCACCACCGGGGCGCCGTTGCCGGTGGCGTCGGCGGCCAGCGCGGCGCCCAGCGCCGGCCAGTCCGACTGCGCGTAGAGCCCGTCGAGCAGCGCGTCGTAGAGCTCACCCGCACCCGCCACCTGTCGCCCGCCCACCGGTGCCGGGTTGGCCGCCGCCGACGCCAACAGGGCCAGGAGAGCGGTCGTCGGATTGCCGGTCGGGCGCCACGCACAGGACGGCGAACCGGCACACCAGGAGATGAAGTCGTTGAGGACGCTCTCGAAGCCCGCGGCCTGTCCGGCGGTCATCTGGTCGAAGCTCAGTGCCGGGTCGATGACGCTGTCGAGCACCATCGCCCGCACGTGGGTCGGGAACAGGGACGCGTAGGTCAGCCCCAACAGCGTGCCGTAGGACTGGCCCATGTAGGTGAGGCCGCTGTCCCCCAACGCGGCGCGCAGGCGGTCCATGTCACGCGCGGTGTCGACCGAGCCGACGTGGGGGAGCACGTTGGCACTCGCCTTCTCGCACCCGGCGGCGAACTGCTTCAGGCCGGCGATGAAGGCCGCCTGCTGACCGGGCGTCGTGGGCACGGGATCGGGCGTGGCCCCCGTCGGGCCGCTCGACGTCTGCCCACAGGTCACCGGGTCGCTCCGCTCGACCCCTCGGGGGTCGAACATCACGATGTCGAAGTCGTCGAGGAGCGGCGACGTGAGCGCGCTGAGCTCGTTGTCCATGTCGTCGATCCCCGACACCCCGGGCCCGCCGGGGTCGATGACGAGGGAGCCGATGCGCCGAGACGGATCCTCAGCCGGATGCCGAGCCACCGCAATGGGGATCGTCGGTCCCCGCGGGTCCGCGTAGTCGAGTGGCACGACCAACGTGCCGCACTGGAGGTCCCCGTCGCAGGGCGACCACGAGATCGGCGTGACCGCCGGTTCGGTCACCGCAGTGGTGGTGGTCGACGGGCTGGTCGTGGTCGACGTGGTCGTGGTCAAGACGGGCGCCGCGGACGGCGGGTGGGCCGAATCGTCCGGCAACGCGCACGCGGCGAAGGCGAGCGAGGCTCCCGCCAAGAGGAGCCCCACGCGGACCACCACCTCGAGCTTCCCGATCACGTGACCACCCTGGCACGAAGCGCCCGGCTGCGACCCTTCACCCATTCGAATCGAGGAGGGTCACCCGGCCGAAGGCGCAGGTGAGCGCGCCGGCCACCCTGGGACGGCAACCGCGCCCGGGGTGCACGCCGGCAGGCGTAGCCTTGGCCTCGTGGCACCGAGGTGGCAGTGGCTGCTGGTGACCCTCGCGGCCGTGGCCGTGAGTTGCCTCGTGCCGGGGTCCATGCTGTCGCAGCCCCCCGTGCAGGCCGGCAGTGCCGCCATCATGACGCCGGCGGCGCCCGCCGCGTCGGGCAGCGAGTGCGCCGCCGTGTCGTGCAACCGTGGATCGCCGTCCTCCACGACCTCGCTGCCGAGCATCACGCTGGCCGGCACGCTCGCCGCCGGGCTCCTGGTCGTGCTCGCTCTGTGCACCGTCCGACGGACGCGGCGCGGCGCGGCGGTCCTGCCTGCGGGTTTGCTGCCCCGGCTCCTGCGACCGCCGCAGCACCTCCTCCCGGCTTAACCGCCGGCGCCGGCGCGCCGACACCATTGCCAGGGACTGCGCCACGGCGCGTCCACCTTCGCCTGGCGGGGGACGACCACAGTCGCCTGCTTCCCCGCCGATGCACTCAGAGAGAAGAGAACCGTCATGCCCTCCAACCGTCCCGGGTCCTCCGGGTCATCACCGAAGAAGAAGCCGTCCACCACCGCTGCCGCGAAGAAGAAGTCCTCGTCGAGCGAGCGCTTCGCCGAGCGCCAGGCGGCCAAGCAGCAGGCGGCCCAGCAGGCCCGCCGGGCCCGCACCCGGGCCTACGGGATCGCCGCCATCGCGCTGGTGGTGCTCGTCGTCGGCGCGCTGGTCATCGTCAAGGTCGCCGGAGGCGGCTCGGGGTCGGGCACCGTCGACCAGGCGTCGCCGCCCGCGGGCACGCCGATCCCGGCCGCCACGCTGACCCATCTGCAGTCCGTCCCCATCTCGACGTTCACCGCCGCACCGACCAGCGGCATCATCACGACGCCGCAGTCGGTCAACGACCCGGCCCTCACCGCGGACGGCAAGCCCGACCTGCTCTACATCGGCGCCGAGTTCTGCCCGCACTGCGCCGCCGAGCGGTGGCCGCTGTACCTCGCCCTGACGAAGTTCGGGACGTTCAGCCCCGATCCGGGCAAGATCCACTCGGCCAACGAGGACGGTGACGTGCCGACGTTCACGTTCTACGGGACGACGTACTCGAGCCCCTACTTCACCTTCACACCGGTGGAGGCCACCACGAACAAGCCGGACGGCAGCGGCGGCTACACCGTCCTGCAAACACCGACCCAGGCGCAGCTCACCTTGTGGCAGGACACGAACGGCGGTTCGTTCCCCTTCGTCGACTTCGGCGGCAAGGTCGTGCTGCCATCGGCCCAGTACTCCTTCGTCCCGCTGCAGAACCTCCCGTTCTCGGCCGTCGCCGCGCAGGTGGGCCAGAACTCCACCCAGATCGGGGCGGACATCGGGGCCAGCGCGGCCCAATTGATCTCGACGATCTGCACGTCGCTGTCGCACGACCAGCCGGCGGCGGTGTGCTCGGCGGTGCACGGTGGATGAGGAGGTGCCGCGGTGGCCCGGGATCGTCGGGATGGTCGCCAGCGTGGCCGGGCTCGGCGTGGCGGGCTATCTCACCTACGAGCACTTCACGTCGTCGAGCACGCTGGCCTGCTCGGACAACAGCGTCGTCAACTGCCTGAAGGTCACGACCAGCTCGTACTCGTCGGTCGCCGGCGTGCCGGTGGCCGTCCTGGGCCTGGTCTTCTTCGCCGTCATGCTCGTCCTGCAGCTCCCGCCCATGTGGCGGCGCCCCGAGCCGGCGGTGCGGATCGGCCGGCTGGCCTGGGCAGTGGTGGGACTCGGCACGGTGCTCTACCTGCTCTACGCGGAGCTGTTCTCCATCGACGCCATCTGCCTGTGGTGCACCGCCGTGCACGTGCTCACCCTGGTGCTCTTCGGCACCACGGTCTACGCGACGTCCGCCTACCCCGTGCTGGAGGACGTGGACGCCTGACGCGGCGTTAGGAACCCTCGGGCACCTCCCAGAGTCCGACGGGCGCCTCGCCGAGCCGGTAGTGGCCCGGCAGGCGCTCGCCCGACATGGCGCGCTCAATGCGCTGCTGCATGCCCGGCAGGAGCGTGCCGTCCCCGATCATCGCCAGGAAGACGGCCCCGGCGTTGCCGACGTCGAAGAAGTCGCGCTGCCACGACCACTGGAAGTTCCCGCCGTAGCGGAACCAGCTGCCCCCCAGCCCGGCGATCTCGTAGTTCGTGCCGTCGGCCTTCTTGGCGTCGGCCACCTGCTTCCACAAACCGAGGATCTCGCCCTGCTGCTCGTCAATGAGCACCTTCTGGTACGGGTAGGTCCAGCCCTCCAGCCCGGCCATCTCGAGCCCGAGGGCGATCTCCCGGATCTCCTCCCGGCCGACCGCCATGAACTCGTCGTTGGGCCCGACGTTCCAGCCGTAGGTGGCGTCCTCTGTGTAGAGGTCGGCCATGTGACGCCAGTCCTTCTCGGCCTCACCGGCCTGGTTGGCCTGGAGCCAACGCTCGACCATCTCCTCCAGCTCGGCACGCGGGTAGGCAGGCATCGGGTCAGTCCTCCTCTATGGACAGCGCATGGGTGGGGCAGTACTTCACGGCGAGCTCGGCGGCGGCGCGCCGGTCCTCGGGCGGCTCGGGCGCCAGGATGGTGAGCTCCCCCTTCTTCGACACCGAGAAGACATCGGGCGCCTCCCCCTCGCAGGCGGCGTGGCCCTGGCACAGGTCGCGGTCGACCACGATCCTCATGCCGGCGTGGCCTTCCGGCGCCGGTAGCGGACCAGGCACGGCTGCTGGAGCTGGACGACCATCTTCGAGTGGTCGTTGCGGTAGCTCTCCAGCGGTTGCACCGCCTCGAACTCCCAGCCCTCGAGGAGCACGGAGAAGATCGCCTTGAGCTGCATGAGGGCGAAGGACGCTCCGACACAGCGGTGACGTCCGGCCCCGAAGGGGATCCACGTCCACGGGTTGGCCCGGTCCTCCTCGCGTGGCTCGAGGTAGCGGGCCGGCACGAAGTCATCGGGCTCGGGGAAGTCCTCGGGGATGCGGTTGGAGATGGCCGGGCTGGCCGCCACGAACTTGCCCGCGGCGATGCGGACGCCGCCGTAGGCGAGGTCCTCCATGGCCATCCGGAGCAGCAGGATGAGCGGCGGGTGGAGGCGCAGCGCCTCCTTGATCGCCGACTCCAGCCGGGGGATCTCCCGCAGCGCCTGGAAGCTCACCTCGGAGCCGTCGGCATACAGCTCGTCGAGCTCGGCGGTCACCGCCGCCATCTCGTCGGGGTGGCGCAGCAGCTCAATGAGCGTCCAGGCCGCGGTGCCCGAGGTGGTGTGGTGCCCGGCGAACATCATGGAGATGAACATGCCCGTCACGATGTCGGGGCTGAAGCGCAGTGTGCCGTCCTCCTCGCGGATGGACATGAGCACATCGAGCAGGTCGGCCTCCCCCTCGGCGGACGGCGGCCCGGCGGCCCGGCGGCCCATGATGCCCGACACCAGCTCGACCAGCGCGACGCGGGCGGCGTCGCGGCGTCGGAAGCTCTCGATGTCCGCGTAGGGGTCCACGTAGGCGATGGGATCCGTGCCCCGCTCGAGGTCGTGGAACAGCCGGGCGAAGCGCCCGTCGAGCTCCTGCCGGAAGCGCGTGCCGATCAGGCAGGCCGACGACGTGTAGATCGTGAGCTCGGCGAACCACTCGAGCAGGTCGATCTCGCCCTCGTCGTCCCAGGCCGCCACCATCTGCTCCACCTCCGCCGCGATCGTGGCGGCGTGGCCCCGCATGAACTTGTCGCGCAAGGCCTGGTTGTGCAGCATCTCGCGCCGGCGCTCGGGCGAGGCGTCGAAGACCACGCCCTTGCCGAAGACGGGTGTCATGAAGGGGTAGGCCTCGGCCTGGTCGAGCTGCTCCTCCGGGGCCCGGAAGTAGAACTCGTTGGCATCGGCACCGGTGAGCAGGACGACGTCGCGGGCGCCGATGGTGAACTCCCCCACGTCCCCGCACTCGGCGCGCACGCGGGCCATGAGCCCGATCGGGTCGGTGCTGAGCTCGTCGAGGTGGGCGTTCTCGCCGCTCCCTCCCGACACCCGGGGCGGCTCGCGAAGCTCGGTCGTGGTGGTCATGGTGCTCCCTTCGTGCTCAACGGTGCCTCGGGCTGGACCTCGACGACGCTCAGGTGCGTCCCGCGCGGCGCCGCGACGGCATGGGCGATGGCCAGGGCCACGCCCTCGGGACGCAGGAAGGCGGAGTGCCGGGCCAGCCCCCAGCGCTCCCACTCGGCGATCACCTCACCGGTGACCTCGGGGTCCCAGTCCATCCCCATGCCGGTCTGCGTCGGGCCGGGCCGCACCACGATGGCGCGCACGCCCGTCCCCTCGAGCTCCATCTGCAGCGCGGTGACGAAACCCTCGAGCCCCCACTTCGAGGCCACGTACGCCGACATGCGGGGCCTGGGGTGCGCCACCACGTCGGAGGTGACGAAGAGGAGATCGCCGCGCCGGCGGGCCACCATGCCGGGGCCGAAGGCCCGCACGAGGCGGTGCGCGCCGCCGACGTTGACCCGGTACACCTCCTCGAAGTCCTCGGGCGTGGTCTCCAGGGCCGAGCCCGGCTGGATTCTCGCCGCGTTGGACACCAGGACCTCCACCGGGCCGAAGACGTCCTCGGCCTCGCCCGCGAAGCGTTCCACGGAGCCGGGATCGGCCAGGTCGAGCGGCAGCGCCGTGGCCTCGCCCCCCGCCGCCGTGATCTCGTCGGCCACGGCCGCGCAGGCCTCGACCCGTCGAGCGCCCAGCACGACCGGATGGCCGGCGCGGGCCAGGACCCGCGCCGTCTCGGCGCCGATGCCCGACGAGGCGCCGGTGATCACCGTGGGCCGGCGATCGGGCTGGGGGTCGAAGCGCGGCATCAGCGCGGCGTGACCGTCGTCGGGAGCGCCGCGAAGCCGCGCACGTTGATGGAGTGCACGCGCTCGATGCCCGTCTCGTCGACGTCGTACGCCCTCACCCGCGCCGCCAGCTCGCCGAGCGCGATCCGCGCCTCCATGCGGGCCAGGGGCGCTCCCATGCAGAAGTGGCGCCCGCTGCCGAAGCTCACGAGGTCCTGCGTGGAGCGATCGAGGTCGTAGGCCTCAGGGCCGGCGAAGACGGCCTCGTCGCGGTTGGCCGAGCCGATGAGCAGGAGCACCCGCCGCCCGGCCTCGATGTCGGTCCCCTGCACGCGCACGGGCTGGCGCGTCACGCGCACCAGCATCTGCGTGGAGGCGTCGTAGCGCAGCGTCTCCTCGACCCAGTCGGGCACCCGGCCCGGGTCGCCCAGCGGCTTGGCCACCTGGTCGGGGTTGCGCCAGCCCCAGTACCACGCGTTGCCCAGCAGCTTGGTGGTGGTCTCGTTCCCGGCCACGACCAGGAGGAACAGGAAGCCGATCACCTCGTCGTCGCTGAGGCGGTCGCCGTCGACCTCGGCGTGCAGCAGCGACCACGTGAGGTCGTCACGCTCGTGGCGGCGCCGGTCGGCCACCATCTCGGCGTAGTAGCCGGCCAGGGTCAGCGCCGCCTCCAGCCCCTCCTGGGGGATGTCGTCCATCCCCTCCTCGCGGTGCACGAGGAGGTCCGCCAGGCGACGGACCTCGGCCCGGTCCGACGCGGGGACGCCGACCAGCTCGGAGATCACGTCCATGGGGAGGCGCCCGGCGAAGTCGGCGATGAAGTCGAAGGAGCCGGCCTGGAGCGCCGGCTCCAGGTGGGAGACGGCCAGCTGCCGGATGCCCTCCTCCATGGCGGCCACCCGACGCGGGGTGAAGCTCTTGCCCACGATGGAGCGCATGCGGGTGTGGCGCGGCGGGTCCATGGCGAGGAACGACATGGCGCGGTGCGCCTCGGGGCCGAAGGCGGCGGGGTCGAGGCTGACGCCATAGGAGTTCGAGTAGTGGTCGACGTCACGGAAGGCGGCCAGCACGTCGGCGTGGCGCGCGTAGGCGAAGAAGTCGAGCTCCTCGTTGTAGAAGACGGGCGCCTCGGCGCGCAGGCGGGCGTAGGTCGGGTAGGGGTCCTCGTGGATGGCGTAGTCGTAGGGGCTGTAGGCCAGCGGCGCGACGGTCGTCACCGGTCGTCGCCCGTCATGAGCGCGGTGGCCTCACCCATGAGCACGGGCACCGCGTCGAACGACAGGTGGCCCATGCCCGCGCTGAGGAGGGCGCCCGTGTACGTGACCTGGAGCACGCCGAGCATCGCGGGGTCGGCGCCGCGGCCGAGCGCGGCCGCCAGGCGGCGCCCGATCTCGGCGCCGAGACGCTCCCGCACGCGCTTGACGTCGGGGCCGTCACCGAGGAGGGCGGTGGTGCAGGCGGCGACCGCCGGTGCGCCCATGGCGGCGAACCCCATGGTGCGGGCGGTGTCGGCCACCCGCTCGGGCAGGGACAGGCTCAGGTCGACGAGGGGCGGGGAGGACTGGGCGCGCCGCCAGAGCACCTCGGCCAGGAGGTGGTCCTTGCCCGAGAAATAGGTGTAGGCGGTGGCCGGCGCCACTCCCGCCCGCTTGGCGATGGTCCGCACCGAGATGTCCGCGTACGTCCGCGCCTCCGCCTCCTCGGCCGCCGCGGCCACCAGGCGCTCCATGACCTCGGCCTGGCGCTCGGAGAGTCGGCGGCGCTCCGGCTGCTCCGCGGCCTCGGGCGGGGCGGCCTCCAGGGGGTCGAACACGGTCATGCCTCGGGCGCCGCGGGCACGTGCGGCGTGCCGTCCTTCATGTCGGGGAAGGCGAAGGTCGCGGCCGTGGTCATGCGCGTGATCTTGGTGATGTCCTTCTCGGGCAGCGTCTCGGTGTCGTCCTCGATCACGATCTCCCAGCGGCAGTGCGGCACGCGGTCGGTCGGCACGCGGGGCGGCCGGTGCACGTGGCGGATGTGCGCCTTGGGGTTGACCGCCTGGGCCGTGACGTCGAAGGTGCCGTCCTCGATGTGGTGGCACATGTTGGTCACCATGGCGTCGCCGAAGGGCTCGGCGTCCATGAGGGCGCCGCAGTAGGCCAGCTCGAAGTACCCGTGCGACTCGTCGACCAGCTCGTAGTGCACGTCCATGTAGTGGTGGGGGAAGCCGGGGTCGAGCTGGAGCACCTTGAAGATGGCGGAGACGCCGTCGCCCTCGACGTTCATGATGCGCCGCAGCCGGTCGCCGTAGACCGGGCTCGCACCGGCCCACTCCTCGATGGCCAGCTCCTTGACGGCGTCGGCCCCGTACTTCATGCCGATGGCGGCGCACATGGACCGGTCCAGCAGGTGGACGATCAGGCCGTACTCGCGCACCAGCCTGACCAGGGCCTCCTTGGAGAGGTCCTCGTAGTCGAACCCGGGGTCGAAGGCGCCCGAGTAGTCGTTGCGCTCGGTCATGAGTTCAAACTATAGTCTGAACACTTGTCCAGAAGCGAGTGGTCCCGGTCGTCCGGAGACCGACGACCGGGAGGTTGGGCCGAGGTGCCGCAGAGCGAGAACGGGCAGGCGTTGCCCGCCCCGAGGGCGGGGGTCATCGGTCTCGGCGACATCGGCGGGGGGCTGGCGTCCTCCCTGATCGCCGCCGGCATCGCCGTCTCGGTGTGCGACCTCCGGGAGGAGGCCACCGCCCCGTTCCGGGAGGGGGGCCACGTGGCGGCGACACCCGCGGCGCTCGCCGCCCGCAGCGACGTCGTCCTCGTGGCGGTGTTCAACGACGCGCAGGTGCGGGCCGTGCTCCGGGGCCCCGACGGCGTGCTGGCGGGCGCGGCGCCGGGGACGGCCGTCGTCATCGTCAGCACCATCCCCTCTGCCACGGTGCTGGAGCTGCGCGCCGAGGCGGCACCGCACGGGGTGTCGGTGGTCGACTGCGGCGTGAGCGGGGGGCCCGACGCGGCCGCCGGCGGTGAGCTGGTCTGCATGATCGGCGGCTCGGCCGAGGAGGTCGACCAGGTGCGGCCGGTGCTCGACGCCATCTCCTGCCTCGTGCTCCACATGGGCCCGCCCGGCGCGGGACTGGCGGCCAAGCTGGCGCGCAACCTCATCACCTACGGGTCGTGGCTGGCCGCCTTCGAGGCCCAGGAGCTCGCCGAGGCGGCCGGCATCGACCTGGTCAAACTCGGCGAGGCGACCCGCGAGAGCGACAAGCGGATCGGTGGCGCGTCGCGCCTGATGTTCCGCACGACCGCGGCGCCGTGGCCGGCGGACACGCACGAGGCGCTGCTGGGTGCCATGCGGGCCGGGTGGGAGGTCGCCCACAAGGACCTGACGACGATCCTGGCGCTCGGCGCGGACCTCGGTGTCGCGCTCCCGCTGGCCGAGCTGACCGAGCGCCGGTGCGATCGCGTCTTCGGGTTCGACGGCGCCCCCGAGTGACCCCCGCCCCTCGGCGACCGGGCGCGCCACCTCGATAGGGTCGGGCATCCCAAAGGAGGGCGTGGTGACCAGAGGCAACGAGGTGCCGGCATGAGCGAGCACCAGGACGCGCGCGCCGCGGGCATGGCCAAGATGCAGGAGGTCTACGGGTTCACCGTCGACCCCGCCGACCTGCCGGGGCGCTACGCCGACATCACCGTCGACCACCTCTTCGGCACCGTGTGGACCGACGAGACCCTCGACCTGCGCCAGCGGCGGCTGCTGACCATCGGGGTGCTGGCCGCGCAGGACAAGCCGGAACTGCTCGAGATCCAATTCGACAGCGCGCTCGAGCGCGGCGAGCTGACCCCCGAGCAGGTGCGCGAGGTCGTCGTCCATTTGACCCACTACGTCGGCTGGCCCATCTCCACCGGCATCAGCGGCGCCGCGGAGACGATCCTGCGCCGGCGCGCCGCGGCGGCGCAGGAGCCCGGTGCGCCCGAACAGGGCTGAACGCGGGTGAGCCGGATTGAGACGGAGGACGCCGCACCCGGCGTCCGGGTCATCGCCTTCAACCGGCCCGAGGTGCGCAACGCCTTCGACACGCCGATGTACCAGGAGCTGACCGCCGCACTGCGGGACGCCGATGCCGACGAGGCCGTCGGTGCCGTCGTGCTCACGGGTCGTGGCGGCGCCTTCACCTCGGGCCAGGACCTGGCCGAGATGGCCGCCATCGCGTCGGGCACCGCTGTCGAGGGCGCCGGGCAGGGTTTCATGGGCCTCCTCGACACGCTCATCGGGACGTCGGTCCCCCTCCTCGCCGCGGTCAACGGGGTGGCGGTCGGGCTCGGCTTCACCCTGCTGGCCCACTGCGACCTCGTCCTGGTCGACGCCGGTGCGCGCCTGCGCGTGCCCTTCGCCGAGCTGGGCGTCCCGGCCGAGGCGGCCAGCAGCCTCCTGTTCCCCGCCGCCATGGGCTGGCAGCAGGCGGCGCGGATCCTGCTCACCTCGGACTGGGTACCGGCCGAGGAGCTGGTCGGCCTCGGCCTGGCCTTGCAGGTCTGCCCGGCCGGGACCGCGCTCGACGAGACGGTGGCCCTGGCGGCGCGCGTCGCCGCCCACCCCCGCGCCGCCACCCGCGCCATCACGTCGCTCATGCGGGCCGCCCGCCGCGACGCCGTGGTGGAGGCCAACCGCCGCGAGCAGGCCGCCTTCGGCTCGCTGCTCGGCGCCGCGGTCGGTGGCGGGACCCTGGCCGAGTTCGCGGCCAGGGTCCCGGAAACGTCCTGACCATGCGCCTGGGCATCACCGCCGCCCTGACCGACCTCGACGCGACGCCGGCGGCGCTGGCCGTCGCCGTCGAGGAGCTCGGGTTCGACTCCCTCTACCTGCCCGAGCACACGCACCTGCCCGTGCGCGAGGACGTCCCGCCGGCCCTCGTCGAGGGCGTGCGCCTCGACGACTACAAGCGCAGCCTGGACCCGCTCGTCGCGCTCGCCACCGCCGCCGCGCTGACCACCCGCATCGGGCTCGGCACGGGCATCCTGCTGGCCGCGCAGCACGACCCCATCGTCCTCGCCAAGCAGGTCGCCACCCTCGACCACCTCTCGGGTGGGCGCGTCACGCTCGGTGTCGGCTTCGGGTGGAACCGAGCCGAGGCGGAGGACCACGGCGTCGACTTCGCGCGCCGCCACGCCGCGCTGCGCGAGCACCTGGCCGCCATGGAGGTCCTCTGGTCGCGCGACCAGGCCGAGTACCACGGCGAGTTCGTCGACTTCGACCCCACCTGGTCCTGGCCGAAGCCGCGCCAGCAGCCACGCGTGCGCGTGCTCGTCGGAGGCGGCTCCGGCGACGCGGTGCTCACGGCCGTCGTGGACTGCGCCGACGGCTGGATCCCGATCGGCGGCCGGGGCCTCGGTGAGGCCATCCCTCGGCTGCGGGCACTGGCCGAGGCGGCCGGCCGGGACCCCGCCCGTCTCGACGTCGTCCCCTTCGGCACCATCGCCGACGAGGGCAAGCTCGAGCACTACGCCGGCCTGGGCGTCACCGAGGTGGTGCTGCGCATCCGGGCCGGGGACGAGGCGTCCATGCGGGCCGAGCTCGAGTCGCTGGCGCCACTGGTCCCCTTCGCGGCCACACTGGTGCAACCATGACCGACGTGACCGACCGCCGCGACGACACGACTCCCCGCCTCGGGAGCACCACGCCGCTCCCGAGGATCATCAGCGTCGACGACCACATCGTGGAGCCACCCCACCTCTGGGACACCTGGCTTCCGACCCGCTACCGCGAGCGCGGCCCGAAGGCCGAGCGGCGCGGCATCGGGGAGATGGAGCACATCGGTGGCGGCACCTACCGGCAGACCTTCGACCCCGACGGGCCCCAGGCGGACTGCTGGGTCTACGAGGACCTCGTCTACATCAACAAGCGTCACGTCGCCGCCGTCGGGTTCGACCGCGACGACATGACGATGTCACCGATCACCTACGACGAGATGCGCCCGGGCTGTTACGAGCCGAAGGCCCGCATCGCCGACAACGAGGCGAACTGGGTCGAGGCGTCGCTCTGCTTCCCGACCTTCCCGCGCTTCTGCGGCCAGACCTTCCTGGAGGCCAAGGACCGCGAGCTGGCCGAGGCCTGCGTGCGCGCCTACAACGACTTCATGGTCGAGGAATGGTGCGGGGACAGCGACGGCCGGCTGCTCCCGCTGTGCATCATCCCGCTGTGGGACGCCACCAAGGCGGCCGAGGAGGTTCGCCGCAACGCCGCCCGCGGGGTGCGGGCCGTGTGCTTCAGCGAGATCCCGCCGCACCTCGGGCTGCCCAGCATCCACGGGGGGTACTGGGACCCGTTCTTCGCCGCCTGCGAGGAGACCGGGACCGTGGTGTGCATGCACATCGGGTCGTCGTCGAGGATGCCGGCCACCTCCGCCGACGCACCGGTCGCCGTGGCGGCGACGCTGAGCTTCGGCAACGCCATGGCCTCGCTCACCGACTACCTCTTCTCGGGCGTCCTCATCCGCTTCCCCCGCCTCGTCCTGGCGTACTCCGAAGGGCAGATCGGCTGGCTCCCGTACATCCTCGAGCGGGCCGACGACGTCTGGCGCGAGCACCGGGCCTGGGGCGGCGTCAAGGACATCGTCCCCGAGCCCCCGTCCACCTACTTCCACCGGCAGGTCTACGGCTGCTTCTTCCGCGACCAGCACGGGCTCGACTCGCTCGGCGTCATCGGCGCCGACCGCATCACGTTCGAGACCGACTACCCGCACACGGACTCGACCTGGCCCGAGACCCGGGTCGTGGCCGAGCAGATGGTCCGCGGGCTCTCCGACGACGACGTGTACCGGATCATGCGCGGCAACGCGATCACCATGCTGGGCCTCGACATCACGTGAGGCTGGGCGACGTCGTCAACCCGGAGGCGGCACAGTGGGGCAAGCCGCTCTCGGGCGTGCGCATCCTGGCCCTCGAGCAGATGCAGGCGCTGCCCTACGCCACCCAGCTCCTCGGCCGCCTCGGGGCGGAGGTGGTCAAGGTGGAGGCCCCGGGCACGGGCGACCTCGGGCGCAGCGCCATGCCGGCCATGACGGACCCGTCCGGGCGCAGCGTCGGCGCCACCTTCCTGCGCAACAACCTCTCGAAACGCTCCGTCGTCGTCGACCTCAAGCAGCCGGCGGGGCGCGATCTCGTCCTGCGCATGGCGCCACGCTTCGACGTCGTGGCCGAGAACTTCCGGGCCGGTGCCGCCGAGCGGCTCGGCCTGGCCTACGACGACGTGGTGGCCGTGCACGACACCGTGGTCTACGTGTCGATCTCGGGCTTCGGGCGTCCCGTCCCGGCGGGGTCGCCCGCCTCGCCCTACGACGGCTGGCCCGCACTTGCCTCCATCGTCGAGGCGATGAGCGGCGCCTACGAGTTCAAGCGCCCCGAGGGCCAGCCGCCGGTCGGCTCCCCCATGGGCGGCCTGGGTGACATCGTCAGCGCGCTCTTCGCCGTCATCGGGACGCTGGCCGCACTGCGCCAGCGCGACCGGACCGGGCGCGCGCAGCGCGTCGACCTCGCCATGCTCGACGCCATGGTGGCCGTGCTCGACGTGGTGCCCAACTTCTGGTCCATGGGGATGCCCATGGGCACGCCGTGGCCCGGCATCCTGCACGGCTTCCGCGCCGCCGACGGCTGGTTCATGCTGCAGGTGCTCCGGCCGCACCAGTGGCCGGACCTGGCCCGGGCGGTCGGTCGCCCCGAGTGGGCCGACGACCCGCGCTTCGCCACGCCGCAGGGCTGGCTGGACCACCTGGAGAGCGACATCCGCCCCGCCGTCGAGTCGTGGGCGGCGACCAGGACCAAGCGCGAGGCCAGTGACGCGCTCAACGCCGCCGGGCTGGTGGCGGGGCCCGTGGCGACCGATGCCGAGGTGGTGTCCGACCCGCACCTGGCCGGCCGCCACATGCTCGTCGAGCACCCGCGCACCGACGGCGTGGCCCAACCGGTGCTGATCCCGGGGCTCCCGGTGAAGTTCGCCGAGGTCGCGGAGGGCCCCGAGACGCGCGTGCCGTGGCTCGGTGAGCACACCGACGAGGTGCTGGCGGCCGAGCTCGGGCTCGGACCGGCCGAGCTGGCGGCCCTCCGGGCCGAGGGGGTCATCGCATGAGCGCGGCCTCTCCCAACTCGGGCTCCTCCTCGCGTCGAGCCGGCGCGTCGGCGCCGGCCGGGACCCGGCCCGGGTGGTGGAACAGGACGCGGTCGAGCAGGACGAACTGCACCACCCACAACGCCCCGTAGGCCGACACGTTGGCCGCCTCCACGGCCAGGGTGTGCCAGCCGCGGCTCCAACCGAGAGTCCGTGCCGACGCCGCGTGCACGGCCAGGCTCGAGAGCACCAGGCCGGAGAAGGAGAGGGTGCAGAACGGCGTGAGCTGGCGGAGCACGGACCGCCGGGTGCGGTCGACCCAGACCCAGCGCCGGTTCAGCTCGAAGGACGGCACCGTCCCGACGGCGGTGGCGATCACGTTGGCCACCACCGCGTCGACGCCGAAGAGGCCGACGAGGATCCCCAGGATGCCGAGGCTGGTGGCGGTGGCGACGCCCGACACGGCGGAGTAGCGCAGCAGCGTGGCCACCCGACCGGGCCCTGGACGCGCCGACCGCAGTCTCGATCCCATGACCGCACGGTGCCCCCGTCACCTCCGGGTGCGCTGAGTGCAGCGTGGCGGCCCGCTACGAATCGCCGCGGCGGCGCCTAGTACCGGGGCAGTGCGATGAACGCCACCAGGTAGGCGAAGAGCCCCGCGCCCACGAGGGTGCAGGCGTGGAACACCTCGTGGAAGCCGAAGACGCCCGGCCACGGGTCCGGACGCTTGCGGGCGTACACGAGCGCCCCCGCCGTGTAGGCCAGCCCGCCGGCCAACATGAGGCAGAAGCCAGCCCAGCCGAGGCTGCGCACCAGCTGGGGCGTCACGATGACCGGGCACCAGCCCACCACGACGTAGGGGATGGCGACCACCCACTGCGGCGCGTCCAGCCAGACCTGGCGCAGCGCGACCCCGACCGCCGCCCCGCCCCACACCATGGCGAGCACCAGCACCTCGGCCCACCCGGTGAGCGCCAGCCCCGCCACCGCCGTCGAGGTCCCGGCGATGCCCACGAAGATGGCGCTGTGGTCGGCCCGGCGCATGCGGCGCCACGCCGGCGCGGACCAGCGCAGCCGGTGGAAGGCGGCGCTGGTGCCGAACATCACGAGCATGCCGGCCACGTAGACGGACAGCGCCGCCTTCGCCCAGGCGTCCGGCCCCGCCGCGATGAGGAAGGGGCCGCCGATCAGCCACGCCGCGAAGGCCGCGACGTGCAGCCAGCCCCGCAGCAGGGGGCGGTCGCCCCGGTTGTGGGCCAGCCTCCCCTGCTCGCCCTGGGCCTGCACGGTCACGGCACCACCTCCGGTTCGAGGCGGTCGGCCAGTTCGACCTCCCGGCGCGAGATGCCGAGCAGGAACAGGATGGCGTCGAGATACGGCACGCTCAGCGCCGTGTCGGCCGCCCGGCGGACGACCGGCTTCGCGTTGAACGCGATCCCGAGCCCCGCCGTGGCCAGCATGTCGATGTCGTTGGCCCCGTCGCCCACCGCGATCGTGCGGGCCAGCGGGACCCCGGCGGCCTCGGCGAAGCGGACCAGCGCCGCCGCCTTGCCCGCCCGGTCCACGATCGCGCCGTCGAGCTCACCGGTGAGGACCCCGTTGTCGAGGACCAGGACGTTGGCCTCCAGGTGGTCGATGCCCAGTTCTGCGGCCAGGGGCTCTATCACCTGCGTGAAGCCGCCGCTCACCACCGCGAGCTCGTAACCGAGCCGCTTGAGCGTGCGCACCAGCGTGCGGGCGCCCGGAGCGAGGACGATGCCGTCGCGCACGGCCTGGAGGTCGGCTTCCGTCAACCCGGCCAGGAGCCGCACCCGGCGCCGCAACGCCTCGGCGAAGTCGACCTCGCCCGCCATGGCCGCCGCGGTGACGGCCGCCACCTCCGGCCCACAGCCGCAACGCTCGGCGAGCAGGTCGACCACCTCGTCCTGGAGCAGGGTGGAGTCGGCGTCCATCACGATCAGGTGCTTGGCCCGGCGGTGCAGGCCGGCCACCTGGACGGCGATGTCGACCTGGCGGCGAGCGGCCTCCTGGGCCAGGGCGCGGCGCAGGCCGTCGAGGTCGGCGCCGGCCACGGAGAGCTCGTAGCTGTGCACCGGGTACGCCGAGAGGCGGACGATACGCTCGATGTTGCCCCCGCAGCGCGCGATGCGGCCCGTCACGCCCTCGAGTGTGGCGGCGTCGATGTCGGGGGCCAGCACCGTGACGAGGTGCCGCTCGGCCGTGTGGCCCACCTCCGACTCGACCAGCGCGTCGACGGTCACCTCGACGCCCGAGCCGTCCAGGCCGCGCGCCAGCGCGGCGCGCGTGCCGTCGAGGTCGCCCGGCGGCATCGCCACCTCGACGCAGAGCAGCAGGCGCCCGTGGACCCGCACCTGCTCCACGTCGTCGACGTCCACGCCCTGCTCGGCCAGCGCGGCGAACATCCGCTCGGCGATGCCGGGCCCGTCCTGGCCGCTCACCGACACCAGGTGCGGCGCCGCAGCGCCCACCGGCGCGGTCATGGGCGCGCCACGTCCTTCTCGGCGACCCAGCCGGACCCCTCGACCCAGCGGCGCACGATGCGCGCGGGCACGCCGGCCACGACGCAGCGGTCCGGGACCACCCCGCGCACCACCGCCCCTGCGGCCACGACGACGTGCTCGCCGATCTGCGCGCCCGGGAGGATGATGGCATTGGCGCCCAGCCAGCTGCCCGACCCGATGCGGACCGCGGCCTCGGTCGGCCACTGCCGCCCGATGGGCTCGACGGGGTCCTCGTAGCTGTGGTTCTGGTCGGTGATGTAGACGTAGGGGCCCGTCTGGATGTCATCGCCGATGACGATCTCCCAGTGGCCGACGATGTGCGAGCCCCGGCCGATGAGGCACCGGCTGCCGATCGACACCACCGGGTCCGTCGGCATCTCCTGTCCCGGAGCCATCCCCGCCGAAATGGAGGCACCGGGGCCGACGATGGTCTGGGCACCGATGTGGATCAGGTGCTCGTTGTAGACGGCGCCCTGGGGGAAGAGCAGACACGCACCCTGCCCCATCCGGCCGAAGCGCCGGCCCCAGGGATCGTCGGGGCCGATCGCCCCCAGCTCGGCGGCGCCGTCCCATGCCGCATGCACGAGCCGGGACAGCGACCGGCGCAGCGGTCCGGGGAGGGAGCGGGCCCAACTCACCCCGGAATGGTAGGTGCCGCCGCCGGCACCCCGTGACCGGCCCCGCCGGGAGTGCAACTGGGGCTGTTGGGTAGAATGGCCTCGTGCAGCCCCCTCCCTCGGACGGCGGCTCCGACCCGGTGCCGTCGCCGGAACCCGAGGAGCGCCGCCGGCTGGACCGGCGACAGTTCCTGCAGTTCTCAGCGCTCGGCGCCGTCGGGCTCGCCGGCACGCGCCTGGCGAACACCAAGGCAAAGGACCGGGTGCCCGCCCACGCCCGCCACCACGCGCACGGATCCGGCCCGGCCGTCGTCAACACCACGTTGCCCAGCGGGATCATCGTGCCGACCGCGCCCTGGCTGATCGCCGAGAACGCCAAGCCCGGCACGCTCAACTGGATCTGCAACTTCGTCCAACCCGACCACGCGCTCGAGGGGTACGCCAGCCAGGTGAGCGCGGTCCCCGGTGACGATGTCGCCCTCTTCGTCAACACCCGGGCGCGCGCCGTGCAGGTGCAGGCCTACCGGATGGGGTACTACCAGGGCCTGGGCGGCCGGCTCATCTGGCAGAGCGACTTCGTCGCCGCCAAGGCCCAGCCGGCCCCGGTGGTCACCCCCGGCACAGGCACGGTCACCTGCCCGTGGTCGCCCACGACGATGATCAAGATCACGAAGGCGTGGCTGCCCGGCTGCTACCTCCTGAAGCTCGTGGGCAGCGGGGGGGAAGAGCAGTTCGTGCCGCTCACGATCCGAGACGACACATCGACCGCCGCCTACGTGCTCCAGAACAGCGTCACCACCTGGCAGGCCTACAACCTCTGGGGCGACTACAGCCTGTACTACGGGAAGACGGCGTCCGGTGGCCAGGACTTCGCCGACCGCGCCCGCATCGTCTCCTTCGACCGCCCCTACCCCCAGACCTGGGCGTCGGGCGCGGCGGACTTCGTCGGGAACGAGCTCCCCCTCCTGTTCCACCTCGAGAGCCTCGGGCTCGACCTCACCTACTGGACCGACGTCGACCTGCACGCCCAGCCCCAGCTGCTGGCCAACCACCGCTGCCTCTTCAGCCTCGGCCACGACGAGTACTGGTCCCAGCCCATGCGCCAGGCCGCCGCCGAGGCCAACGCCAACGGCGTCAACCTGGCCTTCCTCGGCGCGAACGCGTGCTACCGCCAGATCCGCATGGAGCCGAGCTCCGTCGGGCCCAACCGCCTGGAGGTCTGCTACAAGGACGCGACCGAGGACCCCCTGGCCCTCCAACAGCCCGAGCTCACGACGGTCAATTGGGCCCAGGCGCCGGTCGGCCAACCCGAGTCGACGCTCATCGGATCCATGTACCAGTCGGTGCGCGCCAAGGCCGACATGGTGGTCACCGACGCGTCCTCCTGGTTCTACGACGGCTGCAACCTGACCGACGGGCAGATCCTCCCCAACATGATCCTCGGGGAGTACGACCGCTACGTCCCGGCCATGCCGGGCCCGCGCAACGTCGACGTGCTGGCCCACTCGCCCGTCCCCAAGCAGTCCAACTGGTCCGACATCACCTACTACACGGCTGCGGGGAACGGGGGCGGCGTGCTGGCCAGCGGCTCGGCGAGCTTCGTCTCCATGCTGTCGACCACCGGTGGCATCCCCTCGCTCGTGATACCGGGTCCCTTCCCCGGCATCACCGACGTGGTCCGCCGGGCGATGGAGAACGTCTACGGGCGCTTCGGGCTCGGGCCCGCCACCTCCTACGGCAGCTCGAGCGGCAGCTGGACCGAGGTCTACACGGGGGCTGCCGCCGCGGCGGGCACCGCCGCCGGCACCGCATCGGCCTGAGCGGCCGGGACCGGCGCATGCCCCGGTCCCGGGGTATGCCACCACTCGCGAGTGCCACCCCCCTACGATCGAACCGCAGAAATGGCGAACTCCGAAGAACACCGCACCCGGGCGCGCCGTCCGCTCGCCTGGGTCGTGCTGGCGGCGGGTCTGGCCGGTCTGGTGTTGAGCGCCTGCAGCTCGTCGCCCGCACACAAGGACGCGGCGCCCAAGCCCAAGGCGACCACCACGACCTCGACGGCACCTGCGCCGCCCTGCCCGCTCACCGGGGAGCCGGCGCCGGGTGGCGCGGTCCCCCAGCGGCCCGCCTTGGCGGTCAAGATCGACAACTACCCGGCCGGGCGCCCGCAGTCGGGGCTGGACAAGGCGGACATCATCTTCGAGGAGCCCGTGGAGGGCGGCATCACCCGCTTCGCGGCGGTGTTCCAGTGCCAGAACGTGGCGCTGATCGGCCCGGCCCGCTCGGCCCGCAACATCGACATCGGGATCCTCGGGCAGCTGGGCAACCCGCTGATCGCGCACGTGGGCGGCATCAACCCCGTCCTCGCCAACATCGATGCCTCCCCGCTGGTCAACGTCGACCTCGGCGCCAGCAACTCGCTGATGATCCACCCGGCGGGCAAGGTGCCACCTGACGCCGACTACACCTCGACCGCCATCGTCTACGGCACGCACCCGACGATGACGACGCCGCCACAGCCGCTGTTCACCTACACCGCGGCGCCCCCGGCGGGCGGCACCCCGGTCTCGCTGGTGCACATCGACTTCTCGGGCACCTCGAACGTGACCTGGAAGTGGAGCTCGACGACCAACACGTTCCAGCGCTACTACAACTACCTGACGCCCGACATGCTGGCCAACGGGGTCCAGAACGCCGCCGCCAACGTCGTCGTGCAGTACGTCCAGATCAGCTACGGGCCCTGGGCCGAGAACTCCCAGGGCGGCCTCGAGGTCCAGGCCGACCTCTACCCCAACGCCAGCGGGACCGCCACGGTCTTCCGCAATGGCGTGGCCATACCCGCCACGTGGCACCGGACGACGCTCGCGTCGCCCACCCAGTACCTCGACGCCGCGGGCAACCCCATCCCCATGGCGCCGGGTCAGACCTGGGTTGAGCTGGTCCCCAACACCATCATCGCCACCACGACGCCCTAGGGAGTCACACCGAGGACGACGCGGACGGCGCGCTTCCGGTCGGCTTACGCGCCACCACGGCGAGCAACAGGCAGTCCTGCGCCTCGGCGAACACGCCCGGGTGGGCGCTGGCCTCGGCCTCGTCGAACACTCCCGCCGCCACGCCGCGCCGCATCAGGTTGAGGCCCTTGCACTCGGTGACCTCGAAGCCCGCCCGCTCGAGCTTGGCGACCAGCTCTCCCGCGGAGTACTCGATCTCGTGGTCCTCGTTCATCAGCGCCTCCGAGCGGAGGCGCCACACGGGGCCGTTCGGCGTGTCCAGGCAGAACCATCCGCCCGGGGCCAGGACCCGGAACGCCTCGCGGGCCACGGCGTCGCCGTCGGCCTCGGTCACGTGCTCAATCGACTGGCCGCTGTAGACGAGGTCGAAGGAGCCGTCCTCGTAGGGACTGAGGTCAACCATGGAGTGGAACGCGAACTGGACCGGCCCGAGCTCGGAGAGGACCGGCGCACCGGTCGACCCACCCTGGTAGATCTGATGGCGATCCTCGACCGGGAGGTCGACGACCACCAGGCGCTCGAAGGGGTAGGGATACCCGAGGTGCACCAGGGCACCGTCGGGCAGCCCCTGGTGGGTCCCGCCGAGGTCCAGGATGCGGGCCGCACGCGGCAGTCCGGCGACGAACTCGCTCCGGCTCACGTGCATGGACAGCAGCACGTCGCGGATGGGCACGCGTCGGCGGAACTCCTCCGAATGAGCGAGGGCCTCGGCCACGCCGCGCCGGGTCAGCTCGCCTGCGGCCAGTTTGCGCGTGTAGTCGGGGCCGCCCTCGGGGTCGGGCTCCCGGTCGAGGACCACGTTGAACGCCAGGCGCACCGACTGCTTCGGCGGCAGGTAGCGGAAGGGGATCGTGGGCACGAAGCGGTCGAAGGCGCGGTAGGCCCGCTGTTTCCATTCTCTGGCCGGCATCACACCATTGTGGCCGCTGGCCCCGCACCCTCCCGATCCCGGACGCGAAGCGCTCCGGGCCGGTCACCCGCGGGAGTGGCGGGGACGACCCGGAGCCTTCGGTGCCGTGAGGGGCGGGGTGCGGCTAAGAGTCGAGCGTGATGGGCAGGTCGTCGGGGTCGACGACGAGCTCGTCGGAGAGGGCGTCCGCGGGGTCCTTGGGGGCCAGGCACTCACGCACCCGGTCGTTGATCTCCGCCATCAGCTGCGGGTTCTCCGAGAGGAACGTCTTGACGTTCTCCCGGCCCTGCCCGAGCTGCTCCCCTTCGTAGGTGAACCAGGCGCCCGACTTCTTGACGAACCCGAGCTCGACCGCGACGTCGAGGATCGATCCCTCGCGGCTGATCCCCTTGCCGTACATGATGTCGAACTCGGCCTGCTTGAACGGCGACGAGCACTTGTTCTTGACGACCTTGACCCGGGTCCGGTTGCCGACCACGTCGGCACCGTCCTTGATCGCCTCGATCCGGCGGATGTCGAGCCGGATGGAGGAGTAGAACTTCAGCGCGCGGCCACCGGGGGTGACCTCGGGCGACCCGTACATCACGCCGATCTTCTCCCGCAGCTGGTTGATGAAGATGGCGATGGTGCTGGACTTC
>Ga0182030_10002094_pt1 | contig 42155 bp, 26 predicted proteins | sample 812S3MmetaG_FD_121299 | JGI IMG/M metagenome (GOLD analysis project Ga0182030, IMG submission 121299) | Permafrost microbial communities from Stordalen Mire, Sweden - 812S3M metaG (Illumina Assembly) | ecosystem: Environmental > Terrestrial > Soil > Wetlands > Permafrost | place: Sweden... | reverse complement strand
GGGGTTTCGCGGTAGGTGCGGCGATGGTGGTCAACGTGGCGCTGGGCAAGAGTGGTGCGCAGCCACCCTAGGAGCGATCCGCGGCCGGAGTAGGAGGCGAGTGGCGAGCGGCGCCGACCGTCGCGTTCGCTGAGGCCGTAAAGTTCGGCGTAGAGCGAGTCGGCGAGTTCGTGGCCGAGGGTGGCGGAGCCGGTGATGGCGATCGCGGCCTGGAGAAGCGGTGAGCGATAGAGGGAGATGAAGCGCTCCCAGGCCGCTTCCCTTCCCAGCGCGCAAGCGGTGGCGAGGGCGAATTCGGGAAGACGGAGAGCGCGATAGAAGCCGGCGATTTGTGAGGAATCAGGGCGGGCGTCAGGAGGGCATCCGTGATTCAAGCGCGCGCCCAGCGTGCTTAAGGCTTCGCCCCACTCTGACTTGGTGAGGCGGCAGCTTTCGGCGTCGGCGGAGGCCCAGAGTTCGAGAAGAAGGACGGGAGGGATTTCAGGAAGACGGGGATCCGAGGTTATCGACAACACGGACGCGGAGTCGAGCGACAGAGTCAGGTCTTCGAATTGTGGAGTGCTGTCCACGCCTTGACGATACCGCATGGATAGACGAAGAGGAGCATGCTTTCGTACTGCCGTCGTCTTTGCTCTGAGGCGTGGAAACTGGACAAGGACCCGGGCCTGAAGAGGATGCGGAAAAAGGCCTGAGTTAGTAGCGAAGCAGCGAAAGGCGAAGCCCAGGGGCTGAAGCCCCATTTAATCTATTGGCATGACTGAAGTGATGCCCTTCCACAAAACGCGTGAAACCGAGTTTTTTCGCGAACTGTGAAGGTTTTTTGAATTGGCGCTCTTTCCGGGGGTTGAAACCCCTGGCTCCTTCAGGAATTGGCAATCTACAATTGGGACTTATAGATTATTCAACAAAACAGTGGCATTTCACTCCCACCGTTGCCCGCAAAGAACGCGGTCAAGTATGGGGCACGCGAACAGTATTCATTTGCCAAAGCTATGGTGGTGGGCGGGAGCTGTCTTCCAATCCTGGGGGGATTTGCTGGAGACGATGCCGGCGCCTTCGCGGATGATGTAGAAACGGTCGGCGGCGAGTTTGCCGAGCTGTTCAACCTTGCCATCGGGCCAGCGGACTTCACTCTTGTCGAGATGATCGTGGCTGCCGAGTCCGAAGTGGAGGCGAAGATCGTTTTGCGAGAGATAGCTGCCGCCGGACATGACTTCGCCGAGCTGGACGAGGTCGCCGGCCGTGGCTTGGACGCGGGTGTTGAGGCCGAGGCGGTTGCCATTGGATGCTTCCAACTGGAAGCTGACGAAGTGGTTGGGAGGGCCGCCTTCGGGGCGCAGGATCATGGGTTTACCGACCAGGTTTTCGACGACGGCTTCCTCATGGCCATCGTTGAAGAGATCGCCGATGGCCATGCCGCGGCTGACTTGAGGGATCTGGATTGCGGGGCCGGCCGGCTTGCTCGCATCCTTGAAGGTTCCGTTGCGCTGGTTGAGGAGCAGGACTTTGGGCTGAAGGTACCTGGCGCCTTGCGGAGAGCCGTCGATTTGCGGGTAGACGTGGCCGTCGGCGATGAAGATATCGAGCCAGCCGCTGTTGGCGAAGTCGACGAAGGCGTCACCCCATCCGACCAGGCCGCGGGTGGTTCGCGCAACTCCGGAGGGCAGCGAGATGTCGGTGAAGGTCATGTCGCCGTCGTTGCGGTAGAGGACGGCGTATTCGTTATCGAAGTGGGAAATGAGAATGGCCTGGCGGCCAGTGTGGAAGGCGTCACCGATAGCGAGGCCCATGTTGGCCTGGGGCACGCCGCTTTCATTGAGCGCCACGCCGGAGGAAACGCCTTCATCCACAAACTTGCCTTTGCCGTCGCCGTGGTAGAGGTAGTTTGGCTGTCCGTCGTTGGTGACGAAAAGGTCAAGCTTGCCGTCGCTGTCGAGGTCAGTCCAGACGGAAGTCAGGCCGTAGCGATGCGCGGGATCTTCGACGCCGGATCCCTGAGAGACGTCGGTGAACGTGCCGTTTTTGTTGTTGTGGTAAAGAGTGTCGGGCGAGCCTTTGAGGCCGCGCGGGCCGCACTGAACATCGATGCCCATATAGCGGCAGATTTCGCTGGATCCGAACGCCGCCATGTGGGTGAGATCGAAGTCGACATAGTGGGAAACGAACAGGTCCTGGCCGCCATCGCCATCGTAGTCCCCGAAGGTGGCGCCGGTAGCCCAGAGAGTGTCGGCGTCGAGGCCGGCTTTCTTGGTGACGTCGGTGAAGGTGCCGTTGCCGTTGTTGCGATAGAGGACGACGCCGCCGAAGCAGGTGACGAGCAGGTCGGGCCAGCCGTCGTTGTTGTAGTCTCCGACGACCGCGCCCATGGCCCAGCAGGGATAGCCGATGCCGGCCTTGTCGGTGACATCGGTGAAGGTGCCGTCGTGGTTGTTGCGGTAGAGGGCACTGCGGGATTTCTGCCCCTTCTGGACCATCTCCACGCTTTGTGAATTGGTGAAGTAGATGTCCAGCCAGCCGTCGCCATCGTAGTCAATCAGTGCGACGCCGCCGCTCATAGACTCGACGATGAACTTCTGCTCGGGACTGGAGTGGTGGACAAAGTCGATTCGGGTGGAGTCGGTAATGTCGACCAGTTGGGGATAGCTCGCGGGGGAATCAGTGGGTGCGGCGCCGGTCGTCGATACAGGGATGGATTGGGGAAAACATGCGAACGAAGTCAGCGCGAGGAAGACCAGCATATGAAAACGAGGGATGTTTCTGGGGTAGCGAAATATCCCTTTTTGCGATGTGCCGCGGGCGTCGAAGTTCATCATCGGATCGATGTGCGCGGACTTCTTCTTGCCGTTCGTGCCATGTGCATTTATATCAGCGCAACGGGATGGGAGATTGTGGGTCGGACCGGCTGCACAGCTCAGAATAGGGAGTCAGGCCACAGCGGAGGATTCGAGAACAAAAAAACTCGTGCAGGCGGTGGGCTGCCTGCACGAGTTGGGACGAGGTTGGATACATCCGGAGAGAGAATTCTGTCAGTAAAGCAGACCTCGCTCCGGAGGACAAACCGGAACCAGGAAGACAGATACAAGCCACCTTCCTGGTTTGCCCAAAGGGGTGAAAAAGCAGATTCCCTTCGGGAAGGACAGACCAGTAAAGCAAGGGCAAGTGCAAAAGCAGGTCCTTCGACTCGCTGCGCTCGACAGGATGACAAGTGGTCGCAAGATACGATAAGCGGACACAAGGATGACAAAACTCAGGTTCTGGTTGCTAGTAGCCGATGAAAAGAGGCATACGGAAATGAGTGGATGGAGAGGAAGTGACAGACCTGGTCACTCCAGAGCGAGTTTCCTGCACCTGGGTGGCGTATCCGCATCCGCTGCAGTAGACGGATTCGTTGTACATGTAGGAGGTCTGGGAGTCGGTTGAGACGAATGAGGCCTCGGTGGACGGCACCGCGCGGGAGGGATAGATGAGCGCTCCCAGCAATTCTGTCTTTCCTTCGGCGGAGGTCTCGATGACTGTGCCGCTGCCTTCCGTCTTCAAGCCCAGTATCCAAAGCGAGCCGCCCTGGTTGGTGACCTTGGTGGCAGTGATCTCATTGTCGACCTGGCGGGCCCAGACGGTTTGCGACTGCTGAAAGACGAGTGGCATGGTAACTTCGACGTTTTCGAGGAAGACATCTCCTGCGCCGGGAACGCTTTCGTAGTCGACCTTTGCGTCTTTGATAGCGACAGGACGGGCGCCTTCATGGTCGATCTTCATGCCGTAGCCGAATTGCTCGACGATCAGCGGCTCAGTGGCGTTGCTTTGCACGATAAGGCGAATGCCTCCGCCGTTCAATCCATTGGGGCTGCCATTGACGACGGAGGAGAAGCCAACGATGCGTTTGACGGTATCGGGAACGATGACCGCGGCTTCTGAAGCGGAAAAGTAGGGGCCAAAGGGGAAGAAGATGGTTGACTTGCCGCTGTTGAGCAGTGCCTGAAGGCCGGCCGTGTCGCCATACCAGCGCGGCACGAAGGTTGCTGAATCGGCCAGTGTTGAGGTGTATTTGGGAGTCGGCTCGATGGGAAGTCCAAGGCTCCCGCTGGTCATGCTGCCGGACAGGGTCTGAGGCACGCCAACGAGATGTTCGCTGATCAGGCCTGCAACGAGGGGAGTGCTGACGCCGCTGGTGTTGTTCAACGTCGCCAGGTAGCCGGCGGAGCCCACGTTGCGCAGGTACATGGTGGTGTTGGTCTGGATGGCGTAGTTGGCCGGCGCTCCTCCGGCGAGTTCTCCGTCGATGAGGATAATGAACCCCCCGGTGTTGGTGATGGCAGGCACGCGATTGGAGCTGACCAGATTTTGGATATTGAGGGGCTGATTGACGTTGCGCAGCCCGGCGATGTTCTGGTTCTTGATGGTGATGGATTCGAAGGTGGAGCTGTATTCGGCATTTTTGAGATCGACAGCTACGTCGAATCCGAGAATTTCGGTGTCGCGAATGAGAAGCGGGCCGGCCCAGTTCCGGGTGAGATCGATGCCGGCGTGGCCTTTGCCGTCATCGCTGCGGATGATCAAATTATGGACAGATCCGCTGTTGTTGGAAATGTAGCTCAGAGCGGTGGCGCCGGGGTTGTTGGCTCCCACTTCGAGTTGAAGATCCCAGAGATTCTGATGGAAGGATTCATTGCCCGCCGGAGTCAGAATGAGAGGTTTGGGCGTGGAGGGATCGCCAAAGCCGCTGGAACTTGGGGCCAGGCGGATGATGGTACTGGACGATCCGGCGCCCTGGAGGGTGACACAGCACCCGACCCAGGCCAGGGTGTCATGCACCAGGTAGGTGCCCGGAGGGAAATAGAGGCCTTTGGGTTTTCCGTAATAGTCGGCCGTGGAACTAGATCGCCCGTCTGCGAGCGCTTTTTGAATGGCGGCGGTATCGTCTGTCTTGCCGTCACCGACCGCTCCGTAACTTTTCACGGAGGGCATGAACGAAGCGGGGAAAGGAATGGGACCGGGTACGAGGGCTGCTCCCGTGGGTACCGCAGAAGAGAAAGCCGCGACAGAAGCCAGCGGTAGGATACTCAGGGTGAATATTACGACTGGATTGAAAATAAAAGATTTACGCATGTAAAGCTCCTCGAATAAATAATTCCCGAAGGGAAAAATCCTTCGGTGGGAGTGCTGCCACACCGCCAAGTATGGAAAGAACAAAGGATCGATGGCCCTATGGTAACTCTATTTTGTTACCTATAGTTGATGTATTTTCCTTAGTATAGTTACTTAAGTTTTCCGCGAGAGGCGGGTTGGGGGCGAAGTTCGGCCAGGCACACACGCCTGGGTAGAATGCATTCAAGTCGACTGTGCACCTGATCCCCTGGAACATTCGGTGTTGATGAACCTCATTTTGCCACAGGCGAGGGCGTTTTTCGTCTAATTTGCTGGGACTGTCTCTTCGATTGCGGAGTTGGGGTATAGAGTCCGCGAAAAGGCCCGTATCTCGGAGTATTTTGGTGCACAGCTTGCCTCGGAGGCGAAAGCGATTCTTTCTATTGATTTTATTTGGCACGACTGAAGTCGTGTCCTGTTACAAAGCGTCTGAACCGAGCTTTTCCGCAGCCTGCTAAGCCCTTTTCCAGGGGATTTTCCGAAGTCCGCCCTAGTCGCGGGAGGGGGTCAGGTTGCCGTCGAAAGGCTTTGAACCGTCGAGAGAATGGCCACAGATGGTCAGGTAAAAGAGCAACTCGACGCGGCTGGTAACGCCCAGTTTTTCGAAAGCCCGGAACAGATAATTCTTGACGGTGTGTTCACTAAGCCGGAGCTCGATAGCGATGGTTTTGTTGGTCTTTCCCTTGGCGGCGAGTTGCACGACCTGCAATTCCCGCGCGGTCAGCGTGGGCGAATTCATGGCGGTGACCATGTGGGGCACGGCGATGCTGCGGAAGGCTTCCAGGAGGACAGATGTTTCCTGACGTCCTGCCCAGATAAAGCCCTTGCTGACATGCTCGATGCAATCGAGGAATTCATCCATGGACTGTTGCCTGGAGAAGACACCGCGAGCCCCGGAGCGGAAGGCGCTGATGACGGCATCGTTGGTGGTTGCATTGAGAAGAATGACGATCGAGGTATTGGGGTGAAGGCGGCTGGCGTTATGTGCTAATTCAAAGCCGCTGCCGGGCTTGGAATCAAGTTCAGCGCCAATGACCACGAGATCGACGTCGCCGGTTGCCAAAGCCTCCAGGAGGTCGGTGGAGCGAAGGGCTGCGGCATCGCACCTTCGATCGCGAACGATCGCCTTCGCAAGAAGGTCACTGCTCATGGAATCCCGATCGACAATCAACACACGGAATGCGTGCTTCGCGACGGGCGCGATTTTCACAATCTTCTCCTGCTTACTCATATTCGACCATGTCCCCCAACGCTTTTCACCCAGATGAAGGTGCAGCTCTGTGAGTTTGGTGTGTACAATGAACCGTCCGTTTCACGCGAACATCCTCGGGTCTGAACGCGGAAACTTGAGTTGTGTCAGATGCCTCGGAACGAGCCTTGCAGGCATTCTTATGTTCCGAAGCCACAGAGTCTGGGGGAATGACAGCTGTGGTGTCGAGCTTCTGACGCTGGGCACATCGATTGCGAACAACTGGGTAATGCCGATGCCTTTACTCTACCTTGACCAGAGCGATCTGTAACCAATTTCTTTAGTAATAGATACTTTCGTCTCTATTTGGAACTGAGACGTTGACTCTATGATTCACGGAGCATATACACCATCGACAGCTCATCCGGGTTGGTAGTCGGAGGGTGTCCCAGTCAAGGTACTCATGCCGATTTCAAACTTTTAGCCTCTTGTGAAGAAGCAGGACCGTCGGTAGGCTTAATTTCATGAAGCCTGGACCTGTTCTCGAACATCGACTGCAACGCAGATCAGCAGTTCGATATCGTCTCAAGTTGCCGGTCATTTTTCATTGGAATGACGGCACTCCGCACACAGAGGGCGGCTTCACCTCGGACGTGGCGTTGGATGGCGCACTCATCTTAAGCAGCAAATGTCCTCCGATTGGCACCGACATTCGCATTGAGGTTCTGCTTCAATCGCCGGATCGGAGCGGAGAAGAACTTCGCATCGAGTGTACCGGGAAGGTAACGCGAATCCTGGAACAGCATGGTTGCAAGGCATTCGGCGTACACGGAATTTTTGACGATGATCATCTTACCCGCCAGGTACTGGTTGACTAATCGAAGTTGCAGGGTCCGTTGCAGGATCGAATGAGTCTTGGATCTTGGTACCCCAAAGATGGAGCTTGCGGCAGCATCTCCATCGTGCACCATTGAAGATCGGAGTGCTGCGTTCAGGCTTCATCTTCATCAATTTCACCGCGGCGCTGTTGCCACGGTGGCGGAACAGTTTTCAGACGTCCCCGAGGAGATCGAAGTCTGGTCTTGGGACTGAGAGGGCGAAGCTATGCAGGGCGGCACTCATTCCATGATGTACCCGACCGAGGTTGCCCACGCGCGGGGCGGTTCCCTGGTGGAAGTCGAGCGGGAAATTTATCCACCGAGAACGCAATGGTTCGCGGTGTGGACTCGGTCCCGGCAGGAGAAATCCGCGGCATCGATGTTGGAGGCGCTACGGGTTCCCCATTTTCTGCCGCTAACAAACGAGTCGAGGCAGTGGAGCGACCGTAAACAGTGCGTTTCGGTTCCATTATTCAGTGGGTATTTTTTCGTACGAATCAATCCTCTGGAGGAATCACGATTGCGGGTGCTGAAGACTCCGGGGGTGGTAGGGCTGGTTGGGAACAGTCTGGGTCCTTTGCCGATCCCCGATGAGCAAGTGGAGCAGATTCGTACAATACTCAATTCGGGAATTGAGTATTGGAAATGTCCGTTCCTGGAAGAAGGGGATCGGGTGCGGGTCATTCGCGGTGCGCTGGCCGGAGTGGAAGGAACGTTACTTCGGGTCAATTCTCAAACTCGCCTGACAGTTTCGGTGGACATGATCCAGCAGTCTCTCGCGGTGAGTGTTTCTCGAAACGATGTTGAACGAATCGACACATAACCTCCATGCGCTTACCCAGCAGGTCAACAGATGAGGTAAAGCGCGTGGCGAGACAGGTTGCACGGGGCCGATGAGAATCGACTGGCTCACGAATGAGTCCGGGCAAAGCTTCCTAGAGAGAAAGCCGCCGGTTCCGGCGATACACGAAGGAACGCCGATCTTCCGACAGCGTTGATGGACATGAATTCGCCGCTGACTGGAACGCACCTGGAAATCACCAAGAGCACTTTGGAGACAGATGATGAACGAGAAACATCGCTTGACGATCAATCTTCTGAAACTGCTCGACATCGTTATGACTGTGCTGGCCTTTGTGTTGACAACGCTCTTGATGGTGAATGCGGAGCACAAAGTCACGTTTGAGCAGTTCTTATCGATGAGGACGAAGATATCGAACCTGGCAATTTTTGTTTCCGCGTTGTGCATTTGCCATTTGGTTTTTCATCTTTGCGGACTGTACCGGTCGCGCAGACTGTCGAGCCGTCGCCTGGAGCTGATCGACGTGCTCAAGGCGATGACAATCAACACTGCCTGCTTTGTAGCCTTCGGCTCGCTGTTTTCGATTCGCATGATAACGGTGCCCTTCCTGGCGGCGTTCTGGGTAGTGGGGACGATCGTGCTGAGTCTGACTCACCTGGGATTGCGGCTGGTGGCGGCGCGTGTACGTCTGCAAGGCAAGGATCTGCGATACATGCTGATCCTCGGCACAAACCCGCGGGCGGTTGAGTTTGCCCGCAGAATTACAGCAGATCCCGCACGAGGGTACCGGCTGCTTGGCTTTGTGGATGATGAATGGCCGGGCTTGATGGCTTTGAAGGACCAAGGCTTCAAAGTGGTCAGCGACTATGCGGGGCTGACGGAATTTTTGCGGCGCAACATCGTGGATGAAGTCGCGGTTTACCTTCCCTTTGGATCGTTTTACCGGCATTCGTTCGAAGTTGCGAATTTGTGCCAGCAGCACGGCATCACCATGCGCTTCAACTCGGATATTTTTGGGCTGAAAACGGCTCGATGGCGCGCCGAGCAATATGAAGAAGACAACTATATCGCCACCTACACCGGTGTAGGCGAGCTTGGGCCACGGACCATCAAGCGGGGTATCGATGTCGCGGTCGCATCGATTGCCCTGTTCTGCCTTTCTCCGGTGTTGATCGTCGCGGCCATTGCCATCAAGCTCACTTCGCCGGGACCGATATTCTTTCTGCAGGAGCGTATCGGGTTCAACAAGCGGCGCTTCAAGATTTTCAAGTTTCGCACCATGGTGCCCAACGCTGAAAAGCTGATGGCCGTGCTGGAACAGCACAACGAAGCGCAAGGGCCTGTCTTCAAGATGAAGAACGACCCGCGTATTACGCCGATAGGCAAATTCCTGCGCAAGAGCAGCATCGATGAGCTGCCACAGTTGCTCAATGTTTTGAACGGAGATATGAGCCTGGTAGGCCCACGCCCTCTTCCCGTTCGCGACTATGAGGGCTTCAATGAAGATTGGCAGAGGCGGCGCTTCAGCGTGAAGCCGGGGATCACTTGTCTGTGGCAGGTGAATGGGCGAAGCGGGATCACGTTCGACCAGTGGATGCTGCTGGATTTGCAGTACATGGATGAATGGTCGCTTTGGCTGGATTTCAAGATCCTGGCCAAGACGGTGCCCGCCGTTCTGCGGGGGGCCGGCGCGGCTTGATCAAGGCTGCTCTCCATTCTGAGAGATATGGAAACGCTGCATGACTTCAGGCGTGAAACTTTACGACCTTGCTTTGACGCACCAATCAGCGAAAGGCCAAAGACTCGATGGAGCAGGTAGTGCGGGCGAATGTATTGGGGGTTGGTGTCAGCGCGATCTCAATGACGGAAGCGGTCAAGTATAGCGACACGCTTCTGCAAAGGAAATCCGCAGGTGGGTACATCTGTGTCACCGGGGTACACGGAGTGATGGAGGCCCAGACGGATAAGCAGTTCAGGAGCATCCTCAACTCTTCCTTTTTGACCACGCCTGACGGGATGCCGACGGTTTGGGTAGGCCATTGGCAAGGCATGAAAAACATGACCCGTGTGTATGGACCGGATTTCATGCTGGAGATGTGCAAGCTATCCCTGGTGCGCGGATACCGGCACTTTCTCTACGGAGGCAAAGACGGGGTGGCCGAGGATTTGCGGGACAAGCTGACCCTTCAATTTCCAGGCCTGCAGATTGTAGGTACCTACACTCCGCCGTTTCGGCCACTTACCGCCGATGAAGAAACCGACTTGGAAAAGCAATTGCGAGAACTTAAGCCCGACATATTCTGGTGCGGCCTGAGCACACCCAAGCAGGAACGGTTCATGTCGCAGTAGTGCGGGAAGCTTCCAGTGAAGTTAATGGTGGGCGTTGGGGCCGCGTTTGATATCAACAGCGGCCATCTCAAAGACGCACCCGTCTGGATGAAAAATGCAGGATTGCAGTGGCTTTTCAGGATGGTGATGGAACCGCGGAGACTGGCGAGCCGATATCTGAAAAACAATCCCCGTTTTGTGTGGTTGATCGTCTTGCAGCTTCTGGGTTTAAGGAAGTATCAGCTTACGTAAGGTAGGCCAGGAATCTGACTTTCTTCTCAGTGCGTGGCTTCCATGCCTGGGAATGCAGCATTTAGAAAACAAAGGGCGGCATTTGCGGGAAAGACCGTTGACCTGCTGACTTATCTGGGCCATGAACTGTACTTGTGTTGAAAAACAATGATGCCTACGAACTCTTCAGCCTTGCTCGAACCAGCCAGCGATACCGGCGACGTGCGGAAGCGCCTGCGTGTTCTGTTTGCGCATAATCGCTACCGGAATCGCGGGGGCGAAGACGAGTCACGCGATCAGGAGATGCATGTACTTCGATCCAAGGGCCATGAAGTTGTCGAATACCTGGTGGACAACAAGGACATTCAAAAGACCAACTACCTATCTGCCGGCGTTCAGTCGGTATGGAACGTGGACCAGCATCGGCAACTGACTACATTGATGAAAGACATTCGCCCCGACATTTTGAAGGTCGATAACTACTTCCCGATTCTTTCGCCATCGATTTTTGGAGCGGCCAAATCTTTGGGGGTTTCCACGGTGTTGTCTGTCAGAAACTACCGCCTGATCTGTCCGGGGACATCGTTATTTCGCGACGGCCAAATCTGCCGGGACTGCGTGGGCAGCAAACTTGCCCTATCCGCCATACGGCATCAGTGCTATCGGAACAGTTACTTCCAGTCGGCAGCTGTAGCTCTCAGCAACAGCTTTGCGCATTTGCGGGGCACGTGGCGAGATTCCGTGGACCGTTATATCGCGGTCAGCGACTTTGTGAAGAGAGAACTAATTCGCGGCGGTTTTCCAGAACATAAGATCTCAGTGAAAGGCAACTCGATTGTCGATACCGGGGCCGGGGATGGGTCTGGTGGATATGCGCTGTTTGTGGGACGCCTGATTCCAGAAAAAGGGATCTCGACCTTACTCCAAGCGTGGAAAACGATTGGGAACGCTCTCCCGCTGAAGATCATTGGCGAGGGATCGCTGGAGAGTGACGTTGTCCGTGCCGTTGAGACGAATCCCAATATTGAGTATCTGAAACGCAAGCCCATTTCTGAAGTGTGTGACTACATGGGTCGTGCTACGGTTTTGGTATTCCCCTCAGAGTGGTATGAGCCGTTTGGACGGTCGATCGTGGAAGCTTATTCCAAAGGAACACCAGTCATAGGGGCGGACACCGAGCCGATGCGAGACATGATTGAAAGCGGCCAGACGGGGCTTTTCTTTCAATCAGGCAATAGCGAAGACCTGGCCAAGACAGTCTTGTCGCTTACCAAGGACAAGCAACGGCTCACCCACATGCGAGAGCAGTCGCGGCGGCAGTATTTGAAGAGTTATTCGGCTGAACAGAACTACAACCAGATGATGACGATTTTCGAACATGCTTTGTCGGTTGGATAGTTCACTTATGTCATGGGTTGATGCAAAGCCATGGCGAAGACTCTGAAACAATGATTTTGCTTTACCTGAACAGACAACAGGACACTGGAGTGTATCAATGATCGAAACTGTTCCACAAACCGAAGCGAGGAATCAGCTAAGCCTCAATAGCCGCGATTCTTTCGCACTCGATCCGAACCCAGGACAGGGCCCTAATCAGTACCAAACGGTTTCAGGTCTGCTCCGGATTCTGCGCCAGCGTTGGAAGCTGGTCGCCATCACTGCGGCTGTTCTCATCGCTCTTGGAATAGGTGTTTATTTCCTGATAAACGCATACGGAGCGACGACGATTATCGAAATCAACAAAGACGATCCGACCGACAATGACGGAGCCCAAACCAATGGGCCGGCTCTGACGGCGGACGACATCAAGAACGAAGTGCAGACGGATGTGAACATCCTTCAGACGGATGACAGCCTGGGCATCGAAGTGATCAAGAAATTGAATCTCTTGAAGGAGCCATCATTCCGCAAGGCAGTCGATGCAAGCGAGGCAGGCAGGCCGCTCGATCAGTCTCCCAGGACGCGCGACAAGGCTTTGAACATGCTGCATGGCAGGCTCAAAATTGAATCGCCCACGGATACCCGCTTGATCACAATCTTTTACAAGAGCGCGGATCCGGTGCTGGCGGCGAACATAACCAACACACTGGCCAAGACATTCATCGACGACACTCTGAATCGCCGTCAGAAATCGATTCTTTCCTCCTCCACCTGGCTGCAGCACGAACTTGCAGATCTGAAGAAGCAGGTTGAAGACTCTCAACAGAGGCTCGCGGACTACGAGCGCAGCACGGGTCTTGCCGGCATCGAACTCACGGGAACGGCAAACGGCAACGGCGGCACAAGCGTTTCCGTGACTCCACAAAACACGGTCACCGCTCGTTTGCTTACCTTGAATCAGGAACTGACCTCCGCGGAGGCAAACCGCATTTCGACGCAGGCAGTCGACAATCTGGTAAAGACCAATGATCCAGAAGTAGTTCTTGGCCTGGGTCCAATGAGCGTATCAGGCGGCAATGGAGGAGCAGGCAACTCCGTAACTCCGGAGAGCGTCGCACTTATCAGCTCACTTCGCGCACAGGAAGCCGATCTTGAACGCCAACTCGCTTCTTCGACCGTGAAATATGGGGCCAATAACCCCAGGCTGATCGAGCTTCACCAGCAGGTGGATGCTGTAAAACAGCAGTTGAAAGCGGAGTTAGATCGGGTGCGGCAGCGAGCTACCAGCGATTACCAGTACGCGAAGTTGAATGAAGACGCAATCCGCTCCCAATTCAAGAAGCAGGAAGACGCCGCGAATGAGATGACGGACAAGAGCGTCAAGCTTCAGTTGCTCGCGCAGGAAGCATTTTCGAACCAGGCTCTTTACCAGGGCCTCTTCTCGAAGCTGCAAACGGCCACTCTTTCTTCGGGGACACGCGCGACTCGAATCGACATTGTTGCGGAAGCGGTTCCGGCGGGGTTGCCGAGTTTTCCCAAGTGGACTCCCTATTTCCTGGCGGTGTTGGGTGTGGGCTTCTTCTTCGGTATCACGGCCGCATTTGTCCGGGAGAGCTTTGATGAAACGGTACGCACTCCTCAAGATATGGCGGACATTCACGGGCTGACCATGCCGGGATACATTCCGCGTTTACAGGCTCTGCTTGCGGAAGACTCCGGACCGGGTGGATCGCAGTTAATCACTACACCGGATTCACCGTTTGCGGAGGCGTTTCGGGCACTTCGCACCTCGATTGGGCTGGCGCTCGATATGAACCGCCCGCGTACGATGCTGATCACGAGCGCTCTTGGCGGCGCGGGCAAGACGACCGTGACATATAACCTGGGCGTCGCATTCGCGCAACAAGGCATGCGCGTCATCCTGGTGGATGCAGATCTTCGCAACCCTGATCTTCATCGGCTATTCTCCACACCACAGACGCCAGGTCTGAGTGAAGCCTGCGCGCAATCCATGCAGACAGAGACGCAAGGAATCGTGCAACACGCGTCCCTGCCAAGCTTGTTCATGCTTCCCGCGGGGAAGCGTCCACAACTCCCGGCTGAGGTGCTGGGATCGGCGGCATTCGATGCGCTGATTCGCAAACTATCGACACAGTACGACTACGTGCTGATCGATAGCCCGCCCATCCTGGCGGTTACCGACGCTTCTATCATTGCGACAAAAGTGAAGGCGGTGGTTGCGGTGGTACGTTCGAGGAACACGACGCGACTGGCGCTATCCGCGCTGGTGCAAGCGATTCAGAGAACGCACGCACCCACCTTCAGTTTTGTACTGAACGATGTGCAGAACCCAACGCTCGATGGTTTCTATGAATACAGCTACTCTCGCAGGAAGGGAGATCAACTTGCAGCCAGCGCTTAAGTCTTTGATGTACTCCACGGTCCCCGTGGCACTCGCTTTTCTGTGCTTGCATGGTGCGTTCACGATCAACGCCCACGCGCAATTCGCCCCCGCACCAAAGGTCGGGGGAACGAGCAGCTTCGACACGGCGCAAGGGCCAAGCGGGATTGACGCTGCCACCACGCGGCATCGGCTCACTCCCTTGGCCGCGGTGCCCGAAGACTTCTCGACGTTGAAGTTAGCTCCTGGATTTCTCTTAAGCATGGAAGTGTATGACACTCCTGAGTATTCGCTTGAACTCAGGATTGATTCGGGCGGAAATGTGGCGATTCCTCAGATTGGCAAGGTACATATTGGGGATCTGACTCTGGTCGAGGCTTCCTCCAAGATAGCTTCGTCATTGCGCGACGGGAAGATCCTCAATAATCCTGACGTCAACCTCAACGTCGAGGAATATGCGGGTCGTCAGGTCACGGTGCTGGGTGAGGTACGGATGCCTGGGCGCGTTGAAATGCTGGCGCCCAAGCATCTGGATGATGTCATCGCAATGGCGGGCGGGGAAACTGAGTTCGCGGGGAAAGTGATCGAGATACGCCACGAAGCCGGCGCGGAACCTCGCAGCGATGTTATCCGGTATTCGCGCAACACGGACAATCACATCCTGAGCGATACTGTTGTTCGTCCTGGGGACACGGTCACGGTCAAGAGGGCAGGCCTTGTGTATGTGCTGGGCGGAGTCACTCGTCCCGGCGGTTACCTGATGCAAGAGGATGGCGATCTGGACGTGACCCAGGCCCTGGCTCTGGCCTATGGAACTACGATGCCCGCGGCGGTGGGATCCATGCGTCTGATTCGCAAGAAAGACGATGGCATGGTTGAAGAAATGCCGATCCCGTACCGCGACATCATGAAGGGGAAGATAGCCCCGATGCATCTGCAGGCAGAGGACGTTATCTATGTTCCGATCAGCAAGACAAAGGTGATTCTTGCTGCGGGGCTGGTCAATACAGCGGTAGCGGCGGCAGTGATTTATCGCTAGCCATCGCCCTCAAGCACAGCATGCCGGCACTCTTTGGGATTGGATCGGAGCATGGCCACCGGCTCTCATAGCGGTGGCCGCGATATCGCTTATCAAGGATCTTGCATGAATATGCGCGCCACTCCAGACGCTCTGACTACCTTTCGGAACAAGTCGTACTTCCCTGCTCTTGACGGCATTCGCGCATTGAGCGTTTTGATGGTGATGTCAAATCACCTTCATAGCAATTACGCATATATGCGACAGACTCCCGGATGGTCAGGCGTCGATGTGTTTTGCGTATTGAGCGGGTTTCTGATCACGACTTTGCTGTTGAGAGAAGAGGCTGACAGAGGGTCCGTAAAACTTACCGCGTTTTACCTCAGGCGATTCTTTCGAATCGTGCCGATTTTCCTGCTGGTTCTGCTAGCGTACGTGCCTGTCGCATATTTCGGGGAACATGGCATCCGCTGGCAGGCTTTCAAATCGGCGCTTCCGCTTTACTTGACATTCATGCAGGATTTCGTACCGCATGAAGCTCCTTTCAGCTTTAGCTGGACCCTTGGGATCGAAGAGAAGTTTTACCTGATCTGGCCGGTTGTTGCGTTTGTCCTATGTCGCAAGCTTCGCACCCGTGCGCTCCTAGGCGCTCTGTTCTTTGCAATTTCCGCATGGCTTTTTCTGTGGCTTGAGGCAACTTCGGACAGGGCCTTCTACCAGGCGCGTTCGTATGCGGCCCTGGCACTTGGATCCCTGGTCGCGTGCCTGCTGGCCAGCACACTCGCGAAGCCGTATTCCAGATGGATCGGCCGTGTGCCAGCGGTCTTTCCAGTGCTCGCCGTGCTCCTGTCCCTTGGCCTGGTGTACTACGACCGCAGATTTATCCTGGTGCTCGACGCATCGATCTCAGTCTTCATCTCTCACCTTTTATTAGTGCCTAGTTCGGTGCGGAGCTGGCTTTCGAAACCGGTGCTTGTATGGATTGGCAAACGATCCTATTCGATGTACCTTATCCACCTGCTGATCCTCAATCCGGTGCGAGTTGTGATTCATCCCAAGAACCTCCCGATGGAATTGGTTGTCCTCTTAATAGCCTATTCTCTGACCGCAGGCGCATCGCATCTGATCTATCTGTTTGTGGAACAACCAATGAGGAAAGTTGGCAAGAGACTTTCCGCGAAAAGCGAAGCGGAAGAGAAGCAATCCATCGCTGTCGCAACATCTGCGCGTTGAATCTTTGCGGCAGCCTTCCAATTATCAAGACAATGATACCTGCATGACCCTTCACGATAAACGACGGCACTTCACCAGCACGATTGAAGCGAGAGAACAATGGGCGTAAGACAAATTTCGACCTCGCGGCAATATCCGCTGCTGTATTGGACTGCCGTCATCTATCTGGTGGGAATTCCGAATTTCATCCATTTCGATGTCACTGGACGCACTCACACACAAGGAATTCTGAACCTAACATCGATCGGTCAAATTGCCATCGCGCTTCTATCGGCTTACGTACTCGCGATGACGGTAATGCTTGCTCGCGCTCCGCTGCTCTGCCGAAGAATTACTCTGGATTTGTGGCTTTGGATACCCCTGTTGCTGCAAATGATCCTGGCGACGCTACTGCAGCCTACAAGCCGGATGACTCCTTATTCACCTACCGACAAGATTGTGAGCCTTTACCGGTTAGGTGAATGGGTCATTGCTTTTGCGCTCCTCGCCGCGCTCTACAGCCGAACGCCGGCGAAACAAGCAACAGCACTGATTGTCCAATTGCTCGGACGAGTTGCCTGGATATGGATTTGCATCGTGTGGATCGTGCTGCCGATCATGCCGGAACAGGTTTATGGAGCTTCTGACGAGCTTGCCTCGAAAGTCTCCCAACTGGGAGGCCAGTTGATCGCGCCCTCCTATCTGGCAACGCTCGCCGTCGGCGCATTTTTCTACGCACTGTATTTCTTCCCCAGGGGGCTCTATCGCTTCGTCGGATGTTTGATTGCCGTGGTCACGATTGTGCTGGCTCACACGCGAATCGAACAGATGAGTTTTCTGCTTCTACTGCTGATCTGTGCGTCATTCTTCTCGGGGAAATTGATTCGTCTTGCAACCGTTGCCTTCCTGGTGATTGTCATTCCGGTGGTTGTCGTCTTTCGCGACACATTGATGGAGTATTTCTCCCGAGGTCAAGCATTGAAAACCTTGACCACGCTGAATGACAGAACCCTGGTATGGCATGCGGGTATCGAAGCTGCCAAGCTGCGGCCCATCCTTGGGTATGGGTTTATCGCGGGGGCAAAGAACGCCATCCGGGACCACTGGATTTACGCTGACTGGACGCCACCCCACGCCCATAACGAATACATCCAGGCCATTTTGAGCGGCGGAGTTCTCGCGCTCTTGATCGTGCTGACAATCTACGGCCGCATGTTATGGACGGCGATACGCTCCGCGGCATTAAGCAGAGAGAATACGGTGCTGCTGTTGATGCTGGTGCTGTTCCTGGTGCGATCGATTGGCGGATCCAACTTCACGATTGCCTATACCCGCGTCGGCGCGGTGTTCTTATTGACCTTCCTGGGCATTACGGCTGGCGTCAAGGATGTAGTCGTTTCAAAGGTGAGATCGATTCCCAGATCTACTCTTCAATCGGCGCAGGAGTGGAGTGCTTGAGTGGAACAAAGATTTCTCATGACCAAAGCCCCGAAGTGACTTTTCACAGTCCTATGTAAACAATCTTTCTTTGTTGGGTCTCGAGAAGGCTACTTGATTGAGCTGCCCTGAGAGTTCCGGCTTTTTCTTTTCCGATTTACAAAGCCTCACTTCGCAGGCAAGGACTTCTTCTGAATGTCATCCGCAATTCATGATGCAGGAATCAGCGAGCCGGTCATTGCTCGACTTCTTAAGAAAATTGGAGGAGGGCGAACACCCGCGGCCCTGTTCGATCAAGGCTTAGTCAGTGGCGCCAATTTCTTAACAAATGTCTTGCTCGCCAGGGGATTTGGCATTCGCGAGTACGGCGTTTTTGCCCTGGCCTGGATTGCTGTTTTATTCGCGAACAGCCTGCAATATGCGCTGATCGTAACTCCGATGATGAGCATTGGCCCCAAGCAGTTGGAAGAGGATCGAAAGTCTTACTACGGCGCGGTGCTTGTTCAGGAATTGGTGTTTGCTTTCTCCGCTGCTTTTCTGATGTATGTTTCGGTGCGTCTCTCAATTCATTTCTATCCGCAGTGGGGTATCAGCGATCTCGCGTTGCCCTTGAGTTGGGCAACTCTTGCTTATCTTCTTCAGGAATTTCTGCGCCGTTATTTTTTCTGCACCCGGCAAAGTGCCCGCGCGCTGATTACCGATTCAGTGAGTTACCTCACGCAGCTACCGATGATTTTCTGGATTGCCAACAGCCATACGGGGAAGCTGTCGACCGTATTATGGGTGATCGCGGCAACGAGCGCAATTGGATTTCTGGTCTGTGTACGTTGGTATGAGCAAGTCAGGTTCACGGCCGATTCTGTGCGATCTGTTTTCTTGAGGCATTGGCGCATGTCGCGCTGGCTGGTGCCAACGGCATTCATGCAATGGGGCGCGGGCAACCTGTTTTTGATGGCTGCTCCGCTGTATTACGGAGCGGCAGCGTCGGCGACTATCCGCGCGGCCAACAACATCGTTGGCGTGGCGCATGTCTGGTTTCTCGGGTTGGACAATGTCGTTCCCGCAGAGGCTGCTCGCCAGTTGCGGCACAATGGCCTCGAAGGCATGATGCGCTATGTCAAGCGGGTAATGTACCGGTGGGGCGGAGTTACCCTGGCATTCACCTCCATCGTTGCGGCGTTCCCGACTTTCTGGCTGAAGCTGGCCTACGGCGGCAAGTATTCCTCCGATGGATCTGTGCTTCGCCTGTATGCGCTCTTATATGTCTTTATCTTTGTCTCTGGTCCGCTGCGCGCGGGCTTACAAGCTCTCGAATATACGGCACCAGTGTTCTGGGCCTACCCGGCAATGATTGCATTTTCGGTGCTGCTGGCGGGGCCAATGGCTCGCGGACTGGGACTGAACGGCGTCATGATCGGCATGTGTGCAACGCAACTGATCGCGCAGTCACTAGTGGGTTCCGCGTTCTTGATCCGCGTGCGGAAGCTTCGCCGACAAGGGGAGACACATAAAGAGCCGCTCCCTGGATAGTTACCAGGGAGGAGGTGGGTGACAGTTTGCTGGTGAAAGGGAACTGGCCCCGCATGCAGACTGTTTGGCATTCGTTCTTTAGGTTCTGAATGGACGCGAAGTGGGGGCAATGTGATTTTGAAGGCACGACTGCTGCAAGCGCTGTTGCTGGTCTCCTTGTTGACGCCTGAATTGGTCATTGCATCCACATATACGTTTACCGCACCTCACCTGACGATGCATGCCGGCGATCCACTTCCACCGCTGATTTTTCGAGTCTCTCCGGCCGCCGGGAACTACTCCTCGCTCTTTACTGGAGAACCGCAGAGGACAACTCCGGCGAGTTCGGCATCAGCCCCGGGGAGTTATGCGATACACATCAGCCAGGGCTCAATGAAAGCACTATCTCCCGCCGATCAACTGCAATTTGTGGATGGCACTTTGATCATCCTTCCGGCAGACGACGTGGGAGCTCATCTTTCGAATCATATCGGCTATCCGCCGGGATTTTTGAATGGTCCGGCGGGGCATCCGGCCATCGACGTCACGCGCAATCATGTCGCTAAGCTTGTTGGCGACTGTGTGACGGACAACGCCCAAGCCTTTGAAATGCTCTTAACGCAAAGTGGTACGCGTACTCGCGCCACAACGAATGGCGGCTCGTTTCCTCTGTACTTATACTTCCCGCCGGGATGTTATGCGACCAGTGAACCGCTCACGATCTTTGGCAATTCATGGACGCTGTGGGGCGCGGGCCCGCAGACTTCTATCATTCGGCTCTTACCTAACTCCGCTGCATTTCATACCGGACATGTAACACAGTTCTTCAGTCCACAGAGCGTAGGGGGAAACAGTAACTTCCGCGAATACATCTATAATCTCGGGTTCGAGATCGGAGTGGGAAATCCTGACGCCATCCCGGTAACAACGGTTCAGAACAATTCCGGCGCGATTCGCAACGTGCAGATCTGGGCAGATGACTCCAACTGTCCTTATGCAGTGAATTTCAACCGCGCGTATCCTGGACCGATGCTGATGAAGAACGTTGCCATCTATGGCTGCGCCATGGCGTATTCAGCGGGTCAAGGCGAATACAACATAACGTTTGAAGGCCTCACAACGGAAGCACAGACGGTGACAGCACTGGACAATCATTTCATCAAGGCTAGCATTCGGCATTGGCTTAGTGACAATCAGGTTACGGCGTTGCATGCGTATGGCTCTACCAGTTCTAACGTGACCGTGCTCGACTCCAGGATCTTGAATGGAGCGGCGAAGACGCCGGGTATCGTGGTCGACAAGGGCAACGCGGTATATCTTTCGCGGGTAGCCTCCTCAGGATATTCGCCGACGGAACTCGACAATGGCTCGGGAACGCCTATCGCGCGCACAGGGAATATCGACCAGGCCTGGACGGGGTCGGCGCAATCAGTATTCAATGCGTCACAGAAGGCCGACTCGCTCCATCTGGTCGTCAAGGAAACCCCTGCGTCTATTGATCCTCCAACCTCGGAATGGACGCAGCTAAGTTCACAGGTATCAAACTGGCCAAGCGAGATTTTTCAGTCGAAGTCCTCGACCGTCTATGCTCCGGCAGGTGTTTATGCCGCCACGGGAACTACCGAAATCAATGTAAGTGACAGGATCAACCATCTCGAGTTTTATCAGTCGAAATTCACTTCTGGATCGCCACAGATCGTTCTGGATGTGAACGGAAATTCAGAGACGCCGCTCATCCTTGACGGATGCCCCTATGAAGCTTGCCAGATTCATCACAATGGAAAACGCACGATCGTCATCAGGGATGCGACGATCTATAGTTACACGGCACAGGAGGGCGCGGGCGATGTTTTCATTGAAGACAGTGTCCTGAATGAAGGCGCCAACGGCACGTTGCCGCTGAACTTTCGCGCGTCTCAACATGTGTGGGCAAGGCAGTTGAATCTTGAGCAGAAGGCATCGGCAAAACTAACTTGCGCGGGCTGTTCGCTGTGGATTTTGGGATACAAGACTGAGCAATCGAGCGCTTCGATCACGCTTAGTCATGGAGCGCAGGCAGAGATCTTCGGGTTCTTCTTTTATCAGAACGCCCCGCCTTCCGGATCGGACAGCGCGAGCATATACCTCGCTGATTCAAGCTTGTTCGCGACCGGCTGGACGAAAGTCGACGTGCCGGGTCGAGGACAGCCGAACTGGATTTTTGAATCGCAAGGCGGGCAGTCTATGACACTTCCCACACACGATGTAAATTCGTCGCAGCAGCTGAATGCATTCTTCTCCTACGGCAACAGTCATGGTTCGAGCTCGCCAAAATGAAACGAGTCATGGGAACCGGCCGGCAATGCTCCAAGGTGCAAGGGACTCAACGTGAAGAGCACGTGAGGAGAAACATATTCGGATGAACGTATTGCTTTCCGCGTATGCATGCGTGCCCAATGCTGGTTCAGAGCCTGGGAATGGATGGAATTGGGCAACTCATCTCGCGGAGCGCGGGATGCAAGTCACGGTCTTGACGCGTGCCGACAACCAGCCACAGATTGAGTCATACCTGACATGGAATGCGCAGGCCAATCTGACCTTTGCTTACGTGAATGTGCCGAGTTCGATTGCTCGTCCGACGACCGGATTGCATTATGCCTTGTGGCATTGGCGTGCGGTGGATGTTGCAACAAAGCTCCATCGTGCGGCGAAGTTCGATGTCATCCATCACATCACGTATACGAGCATTCATGTGCCCACGCAGTTATGGAGACTGGGAGTTCCTACAATTTTCGGACCTGTCGGCGGAGGTCAGACGACTCCGCCAGCCATGCTGACATATTTCGGATCGTCGGCGCGTAAAGAGAAATTGCGCACATTGGTCACGCGAGCACTGCTCCTTTCGCCGCTGCACCGTCGGTGGTTGAAGAAAATGAGCGTCGTCTTTGCAGCGAACAGCGACACGCTGATGCTGATTCAGAAATTGGGGCGATCAGACGTCCGTCTGCAGTTTGACAACGGGATCGCGAGCGACTACCTGCTTGACGAGCCGCGAGAGTTTACTCCGAGAGAGGGACCGACAAGACTGCTTTGGGTGGGACGGATGCTGCCGCGCAAGGCGCTGCCCATGGCGCTTGATGCGCTGGCACGGACCCGCCGTGATGCGACCTTGACCATCGTCGGGAACGGCCTCGATGCCGAGGTCGTTCAAAACATGATCGTTGAACGTGGACTGAGCGATCGTGTCAACTGGGCCGGAAGACGTCTTACGATGGAGGAGGTGCGCGCTGCCTACATCGAGCACGACGCCCTGTTATTCACCAGTGTGCGTGAGACTTCTGGAGTGCAGTTGCTGGAAGCGATGGCTCTTGGGCTTCCTATTATCTGCCTGGATCTGCATGGCGCGCATGATGTCGTTCCTGACGCCGCAGGCTTCAAGATAGCTGTCACCACTCCACTAGAAGTTATAGAAGGCCTCGCTAAGGCCATCGATCGCTTCTATGAAATGAATTGCGGCGAGAAGGATGCGATGGCTTTGGCGAGTTGGCGGTTTGCCAGGAACAATACTTGGCCGATGCGAGCCGAAGCAGCGGAAAGGGTGTATGAAGAGGTTCTGGCGAAGCACCCGTGATGTTGGAGTGCGCTCGACGAATCGATTTGCGCTGTGGCCTGAGATGACGCGCTGAATCGCTCACGCTGGATGGCCGAGTAAGAAAGCAGTTGAGCACAAGATCGCAAGGCTCTGCGGTCCTATACCTTCCAGGATCCTAAACATCAAGGATCCTAGACCTCCAAGAGGGATACTGGCTTGTCACGTAGAAGCATTGCTTTGACCCTCCCGACGCTTGCAATTCGGATTGGGCTGTTCAGCTTGCGCCATGAAACAAAAGTTACTCATCTGTACTTGTCGCAGTTACAAAGACGGCATCAGCACGGCCGAACCGCAATGGTCGCACCAGCGGGACCTGTAGTCAGTCTGACCACATACGGCGAACGATTGAAATCGGTCCATCTTGTTATAGAATCCATTGCCGCTGGGATGGTGCTGCCGTCACGATTAATCCTATGGGTCGATACCGCAGATGCGTTAGCGAACCCTCCTGATGAGTTGAAAAGGCAGGTAGATCGAGGGTTGGAGATTCGTCTCAGCAAAAACTTTGGTCCGCATACCAAGTACTTCCCTTACCTGCTTGCGACGGATTCATTCAGCATACCTCTGGTCACGGCGGATGATGATTTGCTGTACAGCCGGTGGTGGCTTGAGGGACTGATTCAATCGCAACAAGAACATCCCGGCGACTTGATTTGCTATCGGGCGCATAAGATCGGTCTTATCGATGGGGACGTGGCGCCGTATCGCACCTGGCAGAGATGCAAGTCAGATCGCCCAAGTTTTCTTCATTTTCCAACGGGAGTGTCGGGCTGCATTTATCCGACCGCGCTGCAGAGTGCGTTAAAGAGCGCCGGCACCGAGTTTACGCAGAGTTGCCCGAAGGCGGACGATGTCTGGATTCACGTCAATGCTTTGCGGGCTGGAATCAAGATCAAGCAGGTCCGCAATCATCCACTTCGCTTTCCTTTTGTACCGGGAACACAGGAAAGCGGGCTGTATCACAGCAATGTTATCCAGGATCGGAACGATGAACAAATACGCACGACCTATAGGCACGCAGATATCAAGCTCCTGCAGTCCGCCATGGAGGACACTCATCAGTCTCAGTGATATGCACTTATCGAGATTTCACCACCCGAGATCCGGCAGCATGGCGAAGCGAGGTAATTCATGACCCTTGCCCCTTCACTGACGCCGCTGGGACTAGGAACGGGGCGTCTGGCTTCGCTTGGTTCGGGGATCAGCCAAAGCGCTTCTTCATTGTTGATACAGACCGCGCTGGACAACGGCATACGCGTTATCGATACAGCAGACACATACGGCTCTGGAGACAGTGAGCGCACGATTGGAGGGGCGCTTCGGGGTCGCCGTCGCGAGGAGTTCTTTCTGATCACCAAGGCAGGCTTTCCGCATGTGGCGCTGCCCGCGGCATTCTCTCCTCTCAACCAGATTGGAAAGAAACTCCTGCAAGTGGCATCTCCAAAGCGGAATTTCTCGAAGAAGTATTTGATACGCTGCGTGGAAGCCAGTCTGAAGAGGTTGAGGCTCGAGTATGTCGATGCCTTTCTGCTGCATGCCACGATTGCAGGCGAACCCAGCAGTGAGACATGGGAGGCATTGAACGAGATTCGCACGCGAGGCTTGAGTCGACTTACTGGTATATCCACCAAGGACGCCGAAGTGCTCCGGCAAGGGATTGCTTCGGGGCAAGTGTCTATCGTGGAGACGCCTATCTCATCAGAGGCAAAGAATGCCGTTGAGATCTGCCATATCTGCGCTTCGAACGATGTAACTCTGATCGCGAATGAGGTGCTGAAACCGCGATTGAATCTGCAGCATCGTTCGGCGCAGTGGAATACCATGCGAGCCCGCCACGGAGCCAGTGAATGTTCAACCATCCATCTACTCATTGCTTATGCATTGGCACAGCCCGCGGTCAAGTCTGTGGCGATTGGCAGCACTTCGCCGACTCACCTGGTTGAGAACCTGCGGGCTCTCCAATATGTGCAACAACACGAAGGCTTATTCAAGGAAATGAAGGAAGCGTTTCAATGATCCTGGATGGAATCGTATCGGAGGAAACACAGCACACGGATTTCTGCATCATTGGGGGAGGGCCGGCCGCTGTCAGCGTTGCGCTTGAATTACTCAAGACCTCGGCGAAGGTTCTGCTGCTCGTCGGCGGAGGTGCAACCCGAGAGTCGGCATCGGATCAGGACTTGAATCGCGGCGTCATCGCCCGGCCCGGATCGCATGAAAGCCTTGAGGAGAATCGGCGAAGAGTTTTCGGCGGTGCTTCCACGGCATGGGGCGGGCGATGCATTCCATTCGACCCGGTTGATTTCAAGCTTCGCTCGTGGGTACCCGAGAGCGGGTGGCCTTTTTCCTATGAGGCTCTGGAACCCTACTATCGGCGGGCGTTGAGCCTTTGCAGGGCTGGTCAATATAACTTCGACAGCCGAGGCGCACTTCCGAGCAAGGCGCTTGAAATCATTCCCGGCATGGGCAACGTGGAACTGGAATCCTGGCACCTAGAGCGTTGGAGCCCGCCTGTAAATTTCGCGCAGGAATTCAAGGATCAACTCACCAATCATCCGAATATTACCGTCCTGCTGAATACGCATGTGCTGAATTTGAACTCCGTCAACCTTCGAGAGAAGATCGACAACGTTCAAGCTATCTCTCACGGAAAGCGATTCACGGTGGAAGCCAAAGTATTCGTGTTGGCAACAGGCGGCATCGAGAACGCGCGCATCCTGCTGGCCTCGAAGAGCCCGCTGCATCCAGCGGGTGTGGGCAATGATCATGATGTGGTGGGGCGCTATTATCAGGCCCATCCGCATGGCACGTATGCGCTGCTGGCGCCGAGCGATCGCAAGGCCATCCAATATGAGTATGAGCGCGACGCCGACGGAGTGTATTGCCGGCGGCGATGGTGGCTCTCTGAGCAGGCACAGCAACGCCTGGGCATCAATAACATTATCTTCTTCCTTGACCGCACCAATTCTGCCCAAGGCCATAGGGACGTCGTGTTTTCAGCGGTGTATGTTGCCAAGGCAGCGTTGGCCGTGGCACGAACGCGCGGGCTAGGCCGTAAGTGGGCGAAGTTTCAAACACTGCTTCCATCCATTCCATCCCATCTTGCTGTTGTAGCCAAGGATGGCGTGTCGTCGATACCACGCCTCACCAAGTTGATGAAGGCGCGAATGCGCAAGAGCAGGCGACTGCCGTCGATTCTTCCTTCAGTGCATTCCCGGTACCTCGGGCTTTACTTTCAGGCGGAGCAGACGCCCAATCCTGATAGTCGTATAACTTTGTCAGAGGATCAGGTGGACGAACATGGCATGGCGCGCGCCAAGGTTGATCTCCAGTTTGTAGAACAGGATTTGCGGACTGTTGTCGAAGCGCACAAGCTTTTCATGGAGAGGTATCAAGCAGCTGGAGCGGGGGAAGTTATCTATGAGGAACGGGGTCTCATAGACTACATGAGCAGCAGGTTTTTGAAGTTCAACTCCGGTGCGCATCATATAGGCACAACCCGCATGTCGGCTTCTCCACGGAATGGAGTTGTTGACGGTGATTCCCGCGTGCATGGAATCGAAAATCTATACGTCGCGGGGAGTTCAGTCTTTCCAACGGGAGGGCACGCCAATCCGACGCTGACCATCATTGCCCTTGCCACGCGGCTCGGAGAACACCTTGCCGAACAAGTCACCCGCGGTAAGTTCAATTAACAGCCTGTGCGGGATCCAAGATGAATAACAATCGTGTGTCGCAGACGTCTTGCCCTGCTGAACCATGAATTTACCGAGGACCCGGACTGGATCGTGCACGTCAGATTTCCACGCTTGAAGTAGCTATCGGGGCTGGTTGCAGCGATGGGAGCCAATCAGGATAAATCTCAGATGTAGTACAATCGTTGAAAATTGGCAAGCGCAATTTGACCTGGCACGTCCCCAGCGGCGCTGCCATTGCATCCCCGGGAAGGCTTCTGGCACTGGAATGCAAGGGCAAACTTATAGCAGCCAAGGAAGTAAAAAGAATGGCTGGGCTGTTCTTGCAAAGTTTCACGACCTGGCCGATGCTTGGCTGTTCGTACACTGTCGGCTATTCAGAATTGGCGAATTCTCGAAAACCATGGCGCAGTCGACTGCTATCGACAGGTTGAAAAAAAGAATGATCAAGGAAAACAGCATCACCGACTTACCGACGGTCCTGGATCAGCTTTCCGGAGTTAGCAATACGTCGGAACTCGCCACCCGTTATGAAAACGGTAAGCCGTTCCCTCATCTCGTCTTCGAGAACCTTTTCAACGCCGACCAACTTGAGTCGGTGTTGCAAGAAGGATTGGCGCGCGGTAAGTCGGATTGGGTGTATCACAACACGCAAAACATCGCGAAGCTGGGACAGAAATCTGCTGCCACGCTGGGAGAAGCCGGCTTTCAATTGGTGTCGCTGCTGCACTCCGCGCCCTTCCTGTATTTTCTCTCGGAAGTAACGGGGATTTGGAACCTGCTGCCGGACCCCTACATGCATGGCGCGGGTTACAGCATCATTCCCTCTGAAGCCAAGTTTGATGTGCATCTCGATGCGAATGCGGATACTACGACTGGATTGACTCGACGACTGGCGCTGTTGATCTATTTGAATCATGATTGGCGTCCGGAGTATGGCGGCCAGTTAGAGCTATGGGGGGAGGATGACAGTTCGCAGAACGTTGCGATCACTCCGCACTTCAATACGTCCGTGTTGATGGAGATCTCCGATCGCGCGCTTCATGGCATCAATCCGGTGCAAGAACCCGCGGGGAGACCGCGGATTTCAATCATGGCGTACTACAACACTTCAGGCCCTATTCTCACCAAGGATCAGGGAGTTCATGGATCATTGTATGCGCCGGTCTGTTACCACCAGAAGCCAACGTTCCATCAGATTGTTCGGCGATGGCTTCCTCCCGTGCTGTTTGATTTTATCCACGAGAGAAACCACAAGCATTAATTGCTGAATGCTCTGCAAAGGATGAATACACAAACGATCGTAAATGAGGCTCCCAGTGGTCCATGCCACTGGGAGCTTTTGCTTTTTACCAGTTAATTCTCTCCGGGAAGAATTCCGCTATCAGTTCTTCATAGTAAGGCTTCAATTCCTGAAGATTGGGTTTCGCAAGGCCCTTTGAATACAGGTCATAGGGATTAAACTTTAATACCCAGGGCAGCATGGCTTCATCTTGCGGGGAGACGAGATGTTGATAAGCACCCCGCTGATGCCATGCGTAAAACGAATGGTAGCGCAGCATATAGAGAGATTCTTCGGGCATGTAGTCTTTCACGACGTGAGCTATATAGGCGTCGTGCCCCCATGACATATGCACGTTGGCAAGACCGCAGTTCGGCTCGTAAATGCCGCATTTTGTCTGATACCCGGGGATGTTATGATCCGGGTTATCGGCAAAATACTCGGGGAAAACCACTTCGTTTGAGTAGGCGCAACCTACGGGGAACGTATCGCCGACTACCGCCCATTGCGGCTCTCCATACAGGCAGAGAACCTTGCCAAGATCATGGATAAAGCCGGTAAGCACCATCCAGCGCGGATGCCCGTCCCTGCGAATTGCTTCCGAGGTCTGAAGCAGGTGTTCGATCTGTGTGAGATCGGTGTCCGGGTCGCTCTCATCGACAAGCGTGTTCAAAAACTCGGCAGCCTCCCAGATGCTTTTTTTGCCTTTGTCCAAGGCAAAAAACTCGTTCTCCTTCGCAAGCACAAAATCGACCGTCTGCAATTGATGATTGGTCCTGTAGAACTCCGCCACCGTGGGAACGACCGCGGCATCGTAGTTGCGAAACTCAGATTCGCTCTTTCCTTCGCGGTAGCGGCCGGCGACGAACTCTCCCCATCCGTCTTCGATGGAAAGGTCAGGAGACGAGGTGCTGGCTGTCGTGATACTCATGGAAAACCCTCCGCCATGCTCCCTGCCGCATGGCCTGCTTTACCGCTAAAGTAAGCCTTTTGATGCGGAAAATCAATGGAATGGGCGCCACGTCCGAGATAATGGGCAAAACTTTCCGGGCATTGGTCGCCGTGACAAGACAAAGCAGTGGGCGATTGTTTGATCGCCCGCTGCCGGTGAGCCTGAACCGCAGTTACTGGTTTGAACTGTAGAGCCAGGAGATTACTTGTTGATTGGCAGATTCCGCGCCCGTCGCGCCCGTGAATCCTACGTAAGCGGTTGAAGAGCCTACCGCTGTTGGAATATCAACCTGATAGGACTGGCTGAATTGCGATCCATTTACTGTATCGGTAACGGTGACAATCAGCGTTCCAGCACTGTAGACAAGGTGGGCCTTGAAGACGTCGCCACTGCAGAAATTGATGCCAGCGGCTGTCATATCCGTGGAAGCGGACTGCGGAGACCCGCCGTTGAGATAAACACCAGTCGTGCTCGCGTGATAGAAATCAAACTTCACCGCGACACTCTTCTTGATGCCTCGATACCCAAGTGCGCCACCGTCCCCGCCTGCCGCGTGATAGCCGGCAGCTGAGTTTTGAATTGCGAAGGTGAAACCATCCGCAACACCGTTGACCACCTGGAAGGTGAAGTCGGTTGTGAAGCCACTCACCGGGACCGCCGTTGTGTACCACGCAGTACCGATCTGATTTGCCGTCTTGGGCGTGAGTTGCAACAGGCCATTGTTGAGGCTCGCGTTGCCGTTGACCTGAAGATTGGAAGCGTTGAAGCCATTTGAATAGTTGATCAGCGGAGTCGTGATCACGTAGTTGGCCGTAACGGGACTGCTGGGTGCGCTGCCCATCACTGCCATCGCGCTCAATGCTTGCGTTGAGCTTACCGTTAGAGGACCGGTGTACTGTGTCCAGTTCGCGCTTGATGAGGAACCGTTGGTCGCATAGTAGATGACGGCGCCCGGAGTTGCATCTGCGAGTGTGACCTGCTGGTTTGCCGTGTAGGTTCCACCTGCGGGAGAAAAGACTGGCACTGATGGTGCTGGCAGGTTAATGGTGTACGTTGCCGAAGCAGGCGCGCTGGCATTGAATCCAGTCGCGATCGCAATGGCCTTCAGTGTGGATGTCGAGCTGACAACCAGGGGAGCGCCGTACACCGCGGAAGAGGTAGTCGGCGTGGACCCGTCCATTGTGTAGTAGACAACCGCCGCGGCAGTTGCATCGCTGATGGCAACTGTTTGTGAAGTTGTGTAGGTTCCTTGAGCGGGAGAGAACGAAGGAGCAGCCGCGGCAGGAATCGTGATGGTATAGGTGGCAGAAGCCATTGAACTGGTGGTATAACCGGACGCTATTGCAATCGCTTGCAGCGTCTCGCTGGTACCGACCGTGATCGGGCTGCTATAGACAGACGAAGCTGTCGTCGGAGTTGTGCCATCCGTGGAGAAGTAGATCGTTGCCGCCTCTGTGCCGTCGGAAATGGATACCGTTTGCGCAGCGGAATACGATCCGGCACTCACGCTGAAGACCGGAGTTGCCGCGGGTGACGGGACTGTTCCGCCACTCGCTGTGAAATCGAGCGCGGTTACGGAGTGTGGAGGCAAAGTGAGTGAAGAAGGATTGCTCACCGTCGTAGAGGTTAGAGCTACTGCCGCGGTGGAAGTGCTACTGGACGTCCCTGAAGGCGACTCATTTAACAAGTCAAGGGAAGACGGAGCGTATTGGCGTTCGGTAACGCTTCCCGCGGGAACATTTGTTCCAGAGAACGCGACGGTGTGACTCGAGCTAAGATCCGTGTTGATCAGCACCATGGATCGGTTGTTCCCGTTCTCAAAGCAAAATGCATATAGATTGGGAACATCCTTGATAGCAGGAACACCGGTGGCCGTGTTGGTTCCATTCGTGGGACTACCGGCGAAGTTATAGGTGATGTTATTGCTGATCGGGCAATCATACATCGGTCCGATCATGGATTGGTTGACCAAGGACAAGCCGAGATATTGCGGGCGCATATTGTTGGTGGCGCCGCCCATATCGACCGAAATGCCCCACACCTTGGCTGCGTTGCCGTTGTCTGAATTGTTCTGATATTCGGCCAGCGCGAAGTAGGATTCCGCGTTTACGTTGTAATACTGCTGATTGAGCAGAGATAGCAGGGGAAAGAAGACTCCCGTACCCGCGCCTGCGTCGATGTAGTCCAGATGAGTCTGGTCGATGGTGCCCGCGAGCGAACCCGAGCCAAACTCGTACACGTTGACATGGCAGGGATTGCTGCCCGTCGCTCCGCACGTGTCTAAGCTCTCGTAGTCATGAACCGACTGATAGAAATTGGTCGGGTCGCTGGGGTTGACGAAGCGGCCATAATTCTCCGCGTCGAGAGGCTGCCAAAGTGCCGTATCCGTAGAAAAGCTGCTTACATTCCCGTAGGTATAACCCTCTATCTCGATGGAATCTGGGTGCGCGCGGGCAATCGCGGTATCCATGGAGTAATTCACGGCAGTTTGAGCATTCATGACAAGGTCGAAGCTCTGCTGGCTATAGTAGGCGTTACTACGCATGGCTGCGAAGACAGACTTCGCGCGAACGCTATAGTCATAGTAGTATTCGCTGTTCGGCGCGCCATTCCGGCTAGGCAATGCTTGCCCGGAGAAGGACGAACCGTTCCAGCACTCGTTGCAGTAGGAGAGATGAATGGTGTCAAAGACGCTCGTCCAGGCCTCTGACTGGCCAAGGGCCGTGCGCTGCCCGCCCCATTGGCTGGAGGAAGGTCCGGCGAGAAACTCGATAAGGTTTGCTGCATCCTGCGTTGAGATGGTGACCGGAACTTCAAGATACGGTTCGGCATGAAGCGCCTTGCAGAGATTCAGATAGTCTTCCAGGGAAAGCGTGACGGCGCCATTGCCGACGGGCCCGACGAAGTTACCATGTCCGCTTGCTGTAGGTTTCTGAGCGTAGTCAGGAGAAGTCCAGTTTTGAACGTTTTCGGCATTCTGATTGAGCCAATCCCGCAGCATTCCGGGGTTGCCACCCGATTGCGTGTTGTAGAAATTCTTGAATGCATTGAAAACTTCATCACGGAAAACAGTTGTATTCGTGGGGTCGGTTGCGGTTTTCTCAAAGCTCAGGTTATCAAGATAGACCGCTCCGTTCGTGGCCCGTATCTGAACGCTGGCTAGACCGGGTTTGGTTGTCTTAGGCGTTTCAGAAGCGGTGCACGAGAGCGTATACAAGGCCCAGGTATTCGTCAGCGAAGGATTCTGCGTACCGCAGTTAAATCCGCCTGCCGAGTTGCGAGAGGCCGATACAGAGAGAGTCGGAGATCCGGAAGCCACCTTTGCCCAGAAGGAAATCTGATAAGTCCCATTCATCAGGACGAACATATCCAAGGCTGGAGCGGCGTCGTAATAGGACGCAAGACCTGCGGAAGATCCACTCGCGGTCGCATCAAGTTTTAACGTCTGCGTTCCACAAGTGGCGCAAAGGTCAGTGGTGTTTGACGTGAGTTTGCCGCCGCCTGAGATAGAAGCCCAGATACCGGCCTCACTGGACTCCCACCAAGCTTCGGGCGTGGGTATCGTGGTCTTGCTAAGAACAACGATGTCACCCACGGCGAACGGCGCTGCGCAAGGATTACTGATGGTATAGACGGGATATGTATATGTAGATACCGAGCCAGCCGGGTAGTTAGGTCCGGTATTGGAAGCGATGGTGCCAGTGCAGCCAAGCTCTTTCCCGCCCGACTGCGAAGCGACGACTGTGAAGGTGCCACCCGCCCAGTAGTTCGGTGGTACGCCATCCCATTGATCAGGATCGGTGAAGGTGGTTGAAGAGCCAGAAACGAGCAACGGAGCAATTTGCTGCGCCATCAGGGGCTCGAATCCAGGATTGATTGAACCAATAAGATTCTTGAGTACCTGGCCACTATCCCAATAGTCGATCGCTCCGATGTTCAGCCCAACTCGCTTGGTATTTGGTTGAATGATCGCTTGATCATTGAGTGCCACGGTTGGAGTTTGCGCAAGGGAAGAGGTCGCACACAGCAGAGCGGCGACAACAAGAAACTGTAGGTGGTGCCTCCACGCATTGCGGAGATTTCGGCTGGAATTCAAATCTAGATTGGTATGGTATTGCATTTTGATATCTCCTCGATAAATACAAGGCCGCTTTTTCGGAGCGACAGTTGATATAAGAGGCAGAGGTCTGCGCGGCGCTTGTCTGCGCAGAGTCTGAGGCATTGAACAGGAGTTATACTCCGGCACATGGTTAGTTATCCTGTAGATAGCACTTGAGCGGCCATTCGCCAGAGAGATAAACGACTTGGCTAATGCATTTACTTTGAATAACTTAGAGGAATGGAGAAGAATTGCGGGTTTTCCCGGACTCAGACAGGGCGTCTGAATTCTAGACTCCAGACATGCAACTGGAGTTAGGGGAGCATCAGAAACGTGCTCGAAAGTTGCAGGGGAACGGGTGCGGAGAATCGCAAGGAAAGCTAGAGCCTGGCTGGCATGCCTAAGATCCGTATTGACGGATCTTGGCGTAGAGGGAACTCCTGGGGATGCCCAGGCGCAGAGCTGCGCGAGGAACATTTCCGTTCTCCAAATCCAGAATTCGACGGATGTGGAGTCGCTCCATCTCGGCGAGGGTTTCCGGCCCGGAGAGAGGCGCATGGATCATGTTTTTTCGCGACAGGTTTTCAAATTCGAGGCCGGTTTCTCGGATGATCCCGTCCTCTGACAAGAGAGCGGCGCGTTCCAGCACATTGCGCAGTTCGCGAATGTTACCGGGCCACGGGTAGTGCCGCAAGGCTTCGCGAGCCTCTTCTGTGATCCGCAAAGGACCGTGGCGCATATCGCCCAAGTTGCAAAAGCAACCGGTCAGTAATGATGGGCAGATCATCCAGGCGCTCGCGCAGAGGGGGAATGCGCAGCCTGACTGCACTGATGCGGAAGTACAGGTCGCTGCGAAACTTATTCTCTGCGACCAGGTCTTTAAGATCGCGATGAGTGGCGGCGATGATCTGAACATCCACCTTGCGTTCGAGAACATCGCCTACACGATGAAATCGCTTCTCTTCGACAACCTTGAGGATCTTGGACTGGATGACTGCTTCCATGTCACCGATTTCATCGAGAAAGATGGTTCCATGATTGGCAGCTTCGAGGAGCCCTAGTTTGCTGTTGACGGCTCCCGTGAAGGCGCCCTTCTGGTGACCGAACAATTCCGATTCGAGTAACTCACCAGAAAGCCCTGCGCAATTCAGATCGATGAATGACTCATCAGAGCGAGGGCCTGTTTTATGAAGCCAACGCGCGAGCACCCCCTTCCCGGTACCTGTTTCTCCCTGGAGCAACACCGTGCTGTTGACTTCGGCGACGCGCAAAGCGGATTTCTTCAACTGGTGCATAGCTTCGTTCGCGCCGAGGAAGGGATCCTTGTCGTAACGCACGCGCTCCAGGCGATGCGCTGCCTCTTTTTGCGAATTCCTATGATTCTCGATGACCTTCAGGAGAACTGCCTCGAGAACGGATAGGTCGACAGGCTTTGGGATGAATTGTTCCGCACCGTTTTTGACGGCTTTGACCGCCAGATCAAAACTGGCATGACCAGTTAAAACAATGACCGGAATGCGCAATTCCTGACTGCGCAAGGCCTCCAGTAGATCGAAGGCGGTACCGTCGGGGAGTTGATAATCAACCAGGATTGCGCTGGGAGGGAGGTTCTGTATCTCGTGAATCGCCGCAGCAACACGTTCGGCCTCACGCATGTGGAAGCCGCGCCGGGAAAGTCCTTCTACCATCACTTCGCGCAGGGCACGGTCGTCTTCCACGATCAGAACGCTCTCGACTCTTACCATTTCTACTCCTGAATCGTGCTTAACTCGAACCTCATCCATTCCGCGTGGCTTGAGTTATCGTTGAGGCACCGATTGTATCCTCGAAAGACTTGATAGCTGGAGTTTGCAAAATCCCTTCCTGTGGGATGCACAGCAAATTAGGCGCTCTGTCGATTATGCTCCGTGGGCAGCAGCATCGAATCGACAACGCTCAAACTTTAGTCATGTGCACGGCCAACGTTCTTTACGCAACTGCGCCCTTGACGGTTGACAAGACTACTGAGGTTCGATAGGACAAATCAATCGGAATCCGCGAGATCCATGAGTCATAACTTAGACCGCCGCTACCAAAGACACAGGCGCCCCTGTCTGCAATGCGATGTTTTTCGAAAAGTCCTTTGCGGATGTCATAGAAACCGTCCGTGATTCTATCGGAAACAATCCTACTCACGATTCTGGGAAGGCGCACTCCAGGTGGAGACCTCCTCGAGATTGCTAGAGACGCAGTGCACCACCACGGCCTCCGTGCCATGCCTGCTATGACAACCAGCCCGGGATCTCGCCGCGACTTTCCTTTGGATAAAGCGGGGAGGCTCTCACCTGAAATCGGCTTCGCGCGAAATTGATAAGAAGTTATAAAACGACTGTCCAAAGCTTTCTGCTTTGGAATACACTTGACCGTTTACACAATTGAAGAAACGGGCAGGGTACTGCGATGACCAGTTCCAAAAATCGATTCGGGTATTTCGACATCATCATCATGAAATGGCTGCCGGTCGTGACCGCGATCTTTGCGATTTGCGCAACCACTGCGCGCTGCCAGGTGAATTTTGCTGGCGCCTTTTTGCCTGCCAGTTCAGTGACCTACCCGGCGACCGCCCAAAACAACTTGATCACAGCCACAGCGGTTGATCCAGAGGGAAATATCTATCTCTGTAACGCTTTGACCGGCGAACTGGTTGAGTCATTGAATCTGGGCCCGGGAGGTTTCGCTCCCTTTTCCTTTTCTACTGCCGCGATTTCCAATCCAGGTGTTTGTGCTGGGCCGCAGAGGCCTCCCGTGCTTGCCTTTGACGGGGCTGGAAACATCTACAGCGCGAATGCCACACAGATTCAAATGGCCAGAAAAACATCCACCGGCTTCGGAAGTCTAGCGGTGGTCGGTTCTGGATTCAACACGCCGACCAGCATAGCGATCGACGCGAACGGCAACCTCTTTGTCGCCGATAGCGGCAGCCAACAAGTTATCGAGGTTCCGAAACTGTCCTCTGGCTATGGCAGCAACGTTTCCATCGTGAAGGGACTGAGTCAACTCACCGGTATGGCCGTCGATGGCGCCGGAAACCTCTACGCGGCCGGCGGCAGCGCAAACGGCAGTGGCTACGTGGTGAGAGCCGCGCGGACGTCAACAGGGTTCAACACTCCCGTTCAGTTGGCTTCGGGGTTGGACGCCGTCAGTGGCCTGGCGGTGGATACGGCCGGCAATGTGTTTGTTCCCGTCAGCGCTAACGCGTTCGGAGTCTACCCATCTGAGATCACGATCTGGGAAATCGGGATCACTGCCAATGGATATGCACCCATAATGCCGTTGTATAACTCGGGGGACAACGCAATCGGTGTCAGCAGCGACGCGAAAGGAAATGTGTATCTGCACTTCGTTCAAGACGAAGGTGGGAACGATGTCGATCAGGTTTTGGTCGGTGCGCCGAACAGCCAGCCCTCCGGCTCTATCCCCGTTAATGGAAACCCTCGCCACTTCGGCTCGGTTCTCAATTCCTTTGTGACCAGTCTGCTCACCGAACCACCGGGCATGACTTTGTCCAATCGCGGTAAGCCTTCGGCCGACTTCGATTATCAGAACAACAACCAGGTTTCCTGCAATGGCGCAACCCCCTTCGTCTCCTCGGAGTATCCAATCCCGTGTTTGATCGTTGTCGACTTTGACCCGCGGTATTCCGGAGATCGAGAAGCCGGAGTTTTGATCACTGACAACCTGGGAAGTCCAATCACTACGGCGTACCTTACCGGTTTTGCAGTTGGTCCACAGACCGCCTTCGATCCGGGGGTAAAGAGCGTGGTGACCTCGGGATTGGGTCCTGTCAAAGGCACGGTCGTCGACGAATCGGGGAATGTGTATATCGCCGAAAGCACCGCTTCGCCGGGTTCGGCGAACGGCGTAGTCAAGGTCACCCCAGCGACCATCGGATACGGTGCAGGTGTGTCGATCGCGTCCATCTCGAATCCGGTAGGCATCGCCATGGACGGACTGGGCAGTCTTTTCGTCATCGATGGCGGCAGCGGGAATGTGTTGAAGCTGCAGTGGACGAGCACTGGTTTCGCAGCCCCTCAAGTGGTTGTAGACGGCAGCCTCCTCACCGGTCCAACGGGCATCGCCGTGGATGCGCTGGGGAACCTCTACCTCACGGAAAGCAGCACCCATCGCGTTCTTATGGTGCCATGGCTGCGTACTGCCTTCGGCATTCCAACAGAACTCGTCACCAGCGTGGCTGTCCCCGACGGAATCGCCGTAGATGGTGCACAAAATCTGTATATCCTCGACCAGCAGAACAACCGCGTCGTCGAATTGCCCTGGACCGATAATCACTACTCTAGCCAGACCACCGTCGTCAGCGGCCTTTCGGGACCGACGGCGATCGCGATCGACCCCGACCGCAATCTCTACATCGTGAACGGGAATGGTACCCACATTGTGCAAGCGTCGTGGACGGGCACAGCCTATTCCTCGCTGTTTACGATCTACTCCGGCGCCGCGGGAACTTTGGACGATGTATTTGTGGATCAGACCGACACCCTCTACATCGGCGTGAATACAACAAGCGGCGCCGGCGGCGGCGCGGTCATCAAGTTGGATCGGACGGCTCCAGCTCTGCTTAATTTTGAAAACACTCCGGTCGGCCAAACCAGCGCGGACAGTCCAAAGTCAGTCAGCGTTCAAAACGTGGGCAATCAACCGCTGAGCATTACTTCGCTGCTCTATCCTCTGGATTTCTCGATGGGAATCGGCGACTCGAAAGCGTGCACCTCGACAACGATGCTGGCTCAGGGCGCGCGCTGCGATCTCTCGGTTCAGTATGTCCCCACGGTGCCCGGACCTACAACGGAGAGCGTGATCTTCACGGATAACGCCGCCACGCTGGGCGGCGGGAGCCATACGCTCATTGTCTCCTCGTCGGGCCAGAGCCAGACTCCATCGATCTATCCGGCGTCAGGGTTCTATCCAACCGCACAACTGCTGACCATCATCCCGCCGGTCGCTGGTGCGAAGATTTACTACACGCAGGATGGTTCGATGCCGACTACGTCATCGACTCTCTATACGGCGCCCGTATCAATCAGCACCCCCCAGTCTGTCAATGCAATCGCCGTCGTCAACGGTGTTGCTGGACCGGTTGTGAACGCCGTGTATGACATCCAGTTGGCCGTGACGGAAGTGAACTTTACGAGTGGCATCGACGGTACGCAGTTCGCCTTGAATCACGGGGCAACCGTGACGACCGGCGTGCTGCAATTGACTGACGGCTCGGCCAACGAAGCTCGGAGCGCCTGGTACAAAGCCCTGGTCCCCATCAGCACGTTCACTACTGACTTCAGCTTTCAACTTCAGAGTGCCGCGGCTGACGGCTTTACCTTCACCATTCAGAACGCCGGACTCGATGCTGTTGGCGCCATCGGCGGCGGATTGGGATATCAAAACATTCATAGCAGTGTGGCCATCAAGTTCGATCTCGCCAATAATCAAGGCGAAGGGAACAGCTCGACTGGCGTGTATTTCGATGGAGCAGCGCCAACCGTCCCGGCATTGCCAATTCCCTTCACGGTCAATTTGCATAGCGGCGATATCATGCACGCTCACCTCACTTATAATGGCGCTACCCTCATTGTGTTTTTAAGCGATACGGTAACCGGCGCCAGTTTCCAGACGACATATCCAGGAACAATCGATATTCCGTCCATCGTTGGAGGGAACTACGCGTGGGTTGGATTTACCGGGTCGACGGGCCGGCAGACGGCGGTTCAGAACATCCTCTCCTGGACTTATGGCACCGGCGGCATCGCGGAGTTCCGGGCGCAAGCCCCGATCATCAGTCCGCTGAGCAGCTTTCGCACTGCGCCGCTGAGTGTATCGCTGCAAACGACCACGCCGGGCGGGGTGATGTACTACACGCTCGACGGGACCACGGCCACCACGGCGTCCACACTCTACACGGTCCCGTTCATCGCCAATCCTGAACAGATCATCAATGCCATCACAGCGGCGCCTGGGTACGCTAACAGTCTCGAAAGCACCGCGATCTACAGCGACCATACTCACAATGGTTTCCCGGGAGGTGTGGGTAGTCTCAGCTTAAACGGTAGTGCGTCAACCAGTGCCGGCGCTCTCGTGGAACTGACCAATGGCGGCGCCGCCGAGCGATCGAGCGCATGGGCAGCCATAGAGCTTCCCATCCAGAGTTTTACGACAGATTTTACGTTTCAACTGCTCAATGCGCAGGCCGATGGCTTTACCTTGACCTTCCAGAACACCGGCCCGCATGCAGTTGGCGCGAGCGGAGCAGGGTTGGGATATGGAGGCATGGCGAAGAGCGTCGCCGTGAAATTCGACTTATACAATGACGAAGGTGAAGGGACAGATTCCACTGGGGTCTTCACAGGCGGTGCAACGCCGACCGTACCTGCAGTCGACTTATCCGCCGCAGGAATCGACTTGCACAGCGGCCACTTGATGCATGCCTCGGTCGAGTACGACGGCACTGCTTTGGCTCTGACGCTGACGGACACAGTCACTCAACAAACAGCGACGAAAACCTTCCCGGTGAATATTCCAGCAGCCGTGGGAGGAAGCGAAGCCTGGGTGGGATTCACAGCCGGAACCGGAACGCTCTCCGCGGTGCAAAAGATTCTCAGTTGGACCTATACGTACTGAAGCATGCTGATCCGGATTTCGCGCGCTGCTCAGAGAATCATGGCTGCGAAGTAAACGAAGATGCGCTTCCGCGGGAACATTCGCGGAAGCGCGGCTGTCTTGGTAAAGGCTTGTTTCGACCGATAGCATTTTCAGAAATGGTGTAGACCGAAGCCGCGACTGTTGAGTGGGTTTTCACCAAGAAAACCCACATTCGATGAACTAACAATTCCACAGTATCTCGGAAAATGCTCTAGTAGAAGGTCCAGTTGAGCACGCTCTGGGTTGCGCTTGAACCACCGGTGCCGGCGGTGAATCCGACGTAGGCGGTGTTGGCGCCTATGGTGGTGGGAATGTTAATGGCCGTTGCGGTGGTAAAGCTCGCGTTCGTCACTGTGTCGGTGAGAGTCAGGGTGAGCGTCGTGCCGTCGTAGGTAAGATGAGCGTGCATGTTATCGCCGCTATGCAGATTGACGCCCGACGAGGTCATGTCAACCGAAGGAACGGTTGGAGATGCACCGTTGACGTAGAAGCCGGTTGAGTCCGAACCTTCGCCGCTGTTGTTGTAGAGGTCAAACTTGACGGCGACGCTATTGGTTATGCCGCCGTAGCCGAGAGCAGCGCCATTACCTCCAACGGCCCATACGCCGGCTGCCGCGTTCTGGATGGTGAAGGTCATGCCATCGGCAGTTGCGGCGGTGTCCTGGAAGGTGAAATCGGTGGTGAATGTCTGCACGTTGACCGGTGTGGCGTACCAGGCTGCGCGCTGTTCCCCGCTTCCACCGTCGGTCATCTGCAGGGCGCCGGAGACGATCTTGGCTCCGTAGAGGTTGAGGCCTGTGGAGGTAAAGGTAGTTGGGAAGTTGATCAGGGGCGGTGCGGCGCTGATGGTGTATGCGGCCGTGCCCACGGCGCTGTTGTTGTAGCTGGCCGCGACTGCAATCGCCTCCAGCGTCTCTGTGGCGCTTACCGAAATGGGCGTGGTGTATGCGGTTGACGAGGTGGTCGGCGTGGTTCCGTTGGTCGTGTAGTAGATGGTCGACCCGGGCGTCGTATCGCTGATGGTGACGGTCTGCGTCGAGGTATAGGTGCCTGCGACCGGAGAGAAGGTGGGCGTCGCCGCAGTGGGTGTGGTGATGGTGTAGGCGGCCGTTCCAACAGCGCTGGTGGTGTAGTTGGTCGCGATCGCAATGGCGTTCAGCGTCTCTGTCGCGCCTACCGTGACAGGCGTGCTGTAAAGCGTCGACGATGTGGTCGGCGTGGCGCCGTTGGTGGTGTAGTAGATCTTGGCGCCGGTGGTGGTGTCGCTGATCGTGACGGTTTGCGCGGTGGCATAGCTCCCAGCGACTGGTGAGAATGTCGGCGTGGCTGCGGGCGGCGTAATGACGTAAGCAGCGGTGCCGACCGCGCTGTTGGTCCATCCAGTCTTGACGGCGATGGCATTGAGGGTTTCAGAAGCACTGACCGTGATCGGCGAGGTGTACGCGCTGGACGCGGTCGTTGGCGTTGTTCCGTTGGTGGTGTAGTAGATGGTCGCGCTGGAAGTTGTGTCGCTGATGGTGACGGTCTGGGCCGTCGCATAGGTTCCAGCAAGGGGTGAGAATGTCGGCGTGGCGACGGTGCCGGTGATGGTGTAGACCGCAGATCCAACTGCGCTGTTCGAATAGCCAGCAGCTACAGCGATGGCTTCAATCGTCTCTGATGCGTTTACCGCGATAGGCGCGCTGTAAACGGCGGAGGCCGTTGTCGGTGTTGTGCCATTCGTCGTGTAGTAAATGGTGGCGCCGGTCGTCGTGTCGCTGATGGCGACCGACTGCCCGCTCGTATATGTTCCGGCCAAGGGAGTGAAGGTTGGCGTCGCTGCCGGCGTTGTAATCGTGTAAGCTGCCGAGCCAATGGCGCTGTTGGTCCATCCGGTTTTTACCGCGATCGCGTTGAGGGTCTCAGAAGCGCTGACGGTGATCGGCGCGGTATACGCGGTAGACGCGGTCGTTGGCGTTGTTCCGTTGGTGGTGTAGTACATGGTTGCGCCGGAAGTGCCGTCGCTGATGGTGACGGTCTGCGTAGTGCTGTAGGTTCCAGCCACGGGTGAGAATGTCGGGGTGGCCGCGGTGCCGGTAATGGTGTAGGCCGCGGATCCGACTGCGCTATTGGTGTAGCTTACTGCTACGGCAATGGCCTTAAGCGTCTCAGTCGCGCTCACGGTGATGGGAACGCTATACGCTGTTGAGGCCGTTGTGGGCGTTGTTCCGTTGGTGGTGTAGTAGATCGTCGCACCGGTGGTGGTATCGCTGATGGTGACGGTCTGGGCCGAGGTG
>Ga0182030_10002092_pt1 | contig 42165 bp, 42 predicted proteins | sample 812S3MmetaG_FD_121299 | JGI IMG/M metagenome (GOLD analysis project Ga0182030, IMG submission 121299) | Permafrost microbial communities from Stordalen Mire, Sweden - 812S3M metaG (Illumina Assembly) | ecosystem: Environmental > Terrestrial > Soil > Wetlands > Permafrost | place: Sweden... | reverse complement strand
TTTTATTGATCCTCATGCGCGACATTGGGCATTAAGACTGTTCTGGTGCATCTATGTCCTGGATCGACGTTGGAGTTTTGGAACGGGGATGCCATTCGCGTTGCAGGACTCCGACATCGATCCAAAACTACCACGTCTGGTAAGTATCCTCGCAGTGCTACGTCGGTAGAGATATTAATTGAATATTTTACAGGATGGGAGCGTGCCATATCTCGAATGTATGGTATCATATGGCAAGATTTGTTCCAAAGTCTGGAGTGCTGTAGCGGGGTACAGCACTAAGGGCGTTGACCGTGAAACAGAGTCGTACCTTGATTTTCAGATCCAGCAGTGGCTCAAGTCAGTACCGTTGGATCTCCAGCTCGTACACCCACGGCAGGGAGGCGCAGCAGATACTCAACCAAGAAGCTTACAGATCCTACGCGTACTTCTGTACTTGCGTGCCAACCAGATCAGAATTCTGGTTCATCGACACAATGTCCTCTCGGCACCAAGCATAGCTGAAAACCTCGATAACGCTCGTCTCGTAACAGACATTGCAAAAGATACAATCGGCCTCCTCGTGCATCTACGCGAAAGTTCTAGCATATACGAGACACAGCAAAGTGCCTTCAACTACTTCCTCGTCTCCGCGCTATCTGCTATATTCCTCGCCGTTTGCCACGCTCCGGCTGAGTTCAGCCACACCTGTCGTATCGAGTTCCACAGCGCGTTGGGATTACTTAAGGACTTTTCTTCCCAGTCGTACACGTCGATGCGGCTGTGGAAAAGTGTGCGTGGCCTACGACACATAGCGCCGAAGCTTGGCCTCACACCAGCGCCAACAAACGGGCATAGCACGACGCCTCGTGCGACAGTCGCACCCAACGAAATGCACTCACATGTTGCGTTGCCTTCCCTTTTGCCTGCAGTGAATCATAGTAGTCCGGCGACATGGCTCTCTGAAGGTGCAGAGAATCTCGGATCCTTATCTGCCGCGTCGGTGTCAATGCCTGATATGTTTCAGATGAGCAATGACTTGACAAATTTGTTCGAGGCGTTTGGGAATGGAGATAGTCAGCTTCCTCAAGCGCGGTATCATTTTCATAATGAGATGCTGCCGCTTCAGGAGAGTGGGGAAATTTCAAGACTCTTCGAAGGCTTGCTGTAATATAATGTTAGTTGCTGTTGAAATAAATACAAATAGACTACGTTCCGTCTTAACATGTATTCATATGGCGTCGCCAATCAAACTTGCAAGGCAGGGTAGCCACAGCATGCTATCTTCGCTAAAAATCTAGTGTCCTTGGGCTTGTTTAATCCCTATCCTGTGGCGCGCAATCATTGGAGTCTTGGGCAGTAACTGGCTAAGTACTAAGGCCCATTTCTTGTGCGTGGCTATATAATATTAGGTTTAACAATCTGGCATATCTTAGAAGATTGATATGATACTGTATTAAATGTATCTGATTCATTCCTTTGCATTAAGAATACTATTCTCGAAAATCCACCGTAATGCCTTCTACAGCTGCACTGCCCTAAGATTACAAGCTGAGATCCTCTTATATCTGCCCCTCCAAGAACTATTTGGCTTCTACCCTGGCTGCAGAGTGATCTGTCAAGCATATCCCTCACTCATTCCACAGCAACAAAATCCTCGATCGATTGACGCAAAGCAACTTCGTTGCGCGGTACGAACTTTGCAAGATACCTATTTGGCATTGCCACTAGACTTGTGGGGTCGGAGTTGCCACTGACAGGGTGATGGTCAACATCGTCGGCCTTCACAATCTCGAACGAGTTAATCAGCCGAATAAACACAAGGTACAACTCGCGATTCGCCAGCAACGAGCCGGCGCACATTCGATACCCAAGTCCATACGTGAACATCGGTGCGTCGGGCTGCTCGAACCAGCGTTCAGGTCGGAATACTTCCGGGTCAGTCCAGACTTCAGAGTCTGTTGCATGATGTTAGTCACAGCACTGATAATACTGTGTCAAATACTGACCCATGTTACAAGCCCAAGCATTAAGAAAGACCACCGTTCCTTTTGGGATTGTTACACCATTATACACAATATCTTTGATTGAGGCGCGAGGAAGAGCAAGACGAAGCACAGTGTAGTATCTGAGGCACTCCCGAACAAGCGCAACAATGTATTGGCATTTTTGGTCGTCCAGGGGATCGCATAAAGGCGACTCGTTACCAAAGTATTCTTTAATTGCCGTCAATGCGGTTTCTTGAATATCTGGACGCGCTGCAAGCAAGGCAATGCTCCACGCAACCAGAGTCGTGATGGTATCTAATCCGCCAGACAACATTGTGAGACTGATGGAAGTGAGCTCTTCGTCACTGAGTTTGTTCTCCTTGTCTAGAATGACATTTGCCTGGATACACGGTGCATGTGTCCCATTTGCTATACGCTCGTCCAGACCCTTGTTAAATGCCTTTAAGTAGACATCCCTGCGATCACGCATCTCGCGTGCCTTTGTAGATCCAAAATTGAACGGGTTTAGGCGAAGAAGTGGAATGTAATCTTGGAGATTTCCGGTGGTGCTACGGAATCGGCTGACTTCTTCTTCAACATGGGTGATTTCGTGGAACAATTTGTCATCTTGTGAGTCCATTCGAATTCCCCAGTTTAAAGTGAGTGCTAGACTGAGCGAAAGCCTTTGTATCATCGGCATGGGATCGACAGCTACAGTGCCAGCTTTTCCATATGTCAGGAGTTCTTTGCAAAAGTCCTTGGTCTCCAAGTCGAGGTGGGTAACGTATGTTTGAACTGCCGGCCGGTTTAGGGCTGATGCAGCTCCCTTTCTCCGTCTCTTGAGGGAGTCACTGTATGGTGAAGTGCCGATCGTGGTACCTGCGGTATTTGAGAGAACCTTTAAGGAGATCAGCTAGACGCCTAGAAAAAAAAGCAAAAAGGAGAGATGGCCGTTTACTTTGTGAAAAGTATAGAACTCGGGTCGTGAACTTAAAGCCTGCGCATTTTGTCCAAATATAACCTTCGCCGCTGCGGCCGTGTTCACGACCACGATCGGAATATTTCCTAGTTGGATCTGGTACACTCCTCCATACGACTTTGCCCATTTGCGATACTGCTCAGCAGCGTTTGTGCGAATTTGATGCAGGTTTCCTATCAGAGGCAAGCCCGAAGGACCTTTAAGTGTTGGAATGCGTGCATTTCGGCGGAGGAATTCGTTGTATATGATATATAAGATCGGGATCAAAACAAATCCCGCAGTAAGTTGAGCGATTACACCGCCCAAGACTCTTTCTTGGATTAAGTGAAGGATAGCTACAATCGCCATGTTTCTGGAGTCTTGGGATGAGTTTCACAATGTAGAGGAAATTGGGAAAGAAAGACCGAAAGAAATGCACAGTGTGATGACAATGATATATCTAGAGTTCTGAACTACGATATCCCCGCTTATGCTTCTGGCATTTAACATGGCTATGTAACTGGAGCGGCGAGAATGGGGTAATTCCGGGGTCAAAAGTTGGAGAATATAGGAGACCGCTTACTGGTTGTTGTCGTGCGAGGATAGTGTTGAATTCGGAACCGCCATTCCGGAGCTTTGCTCGCCATAGTAGCAACCCTAGTTACCCCACAGTGGCGAAGGCGGACACCGCCGCCCTTTACATCGTGCAGATCGCAAAGGATTCCGCCTGTCTCTAGTTTTTTCTGTTTTTATTTCAGTAACTTATAGATGGTGGATAGTAGCCCAGTCGGTGTCATGCAGGCATTCATAGATTCGGAAACCATCCCGAGTTCCTAGCCACTGCGTTTTACGAAAGATATTTGCTGGATATGTCTGGTCTCCAAGCCCACGCTTTAATATGCGTGAACGCCATCATCAGAAGTGTAGACGGCGAGGCTCATTGTACCGCGTTCCCTCGAAGCTTCCATTTTTCTTTTGAAGCGCAGAGACACGTTTACTCCCACGTGATTCCTTACTATCTCATTAAATCTTCCTGTTATTTGCTGCAGTAAGAAGTAGCAAATACTATTGTCTCGATGTCACCCACGAAGATTGAGAACAGGCTATTCATAAATAATGAGGTCAAGACATGTGAGACTGAAATAGTCTTCAGTTTGCTGATGGATCACTTAGTATGTCAATTCAAGCTCTGCCGACACTTTGAGTATTCGAAACCCGTTCGATGACTCTCTCGTCGCTTCCGATATTCAAGTTGCGGGTGAGAAAGAGATCAATGAAGCAGTTGACGCCGCAAAATTTGCATACTCCAAGGGCCCATGGAGCAAATTCACGGGAGCGCAACGATCAGCATGTATGCTTAAGTTTGCTAACTTAGTCGAGCAAAATATGGAGGAGCTGGCACGCCTGGAAACAATGGCTATAGGAAAGCCGCTCAGTGTTTTGTTGCAAGTAGACATTCCACACATGATTGGGTGCTACAAATGTATGTTTTTGATCCGCACTTGGGTTAATGTGTTAGAAGATGCTTATAATCGACTCAGACTATGCTGGCTGGGCCGATAAAATTGAGGGGGATTCGTTCTCTGACGACGACGGAGTGTATAAGATCGTCCGACATGAGCCACTGGGCGTTTGTGCGGGCATTGCTTCTTGGAATGCGACATTCCTTTATGCAGCTTGGAAAATTGCACCAGCACTAGCGGCAGGCAACACTGTAAGTAGCGAAGAATGATGCTTCACTTGCCTTGTCCTATTAGTTCCTTGCTTTTTGTAGCTAATCCGCTAATGAATGGAGCATCTAGTTTATCTTCAAGGCGTCCGAAAAAGCACCTCTGGCGATGTTGGCGATGGCGAGGTTCTATAAGGAAGCCGGGTTTCCAGCTGGAGTCGTTCAATTTGTATCTGGAAGTGGACCCACAGGTGCTCTTCTCTCTTCCCATAAACAAATCGCCAAGATAAGCATCACTGGTTCAATTGGTGCAGGAATAAATGTACAGGAGCAGGCCACTAGAAGTAATTTGAAGAAAGTCGTACTAGAACTTGGTGGCAAATCTCCTGCAATCGTCTTCAACGACGCAGATTTCACTTTAGCAGTTGGCAGCTGCTCCCACGGCTTCTTATTTAACAGTGGTCAGATCTGTGCCGCTGCTTCGCGTTGTTACGTGCAAGAGGATATCGCACCTAAATTTATCGAAGCCATAAAGGCCGAGTTTGAAAAGGCGACGTCGTCCCTGGGCGCAGATCCATTGGAGAAAACGACAACTCTCGGACCCCTTGCAGACAAAGCTCAATTTGACCGTGTACTGTCTTTCATCGACGCTGGTAAGAAGAGCGCGAAGCTCTTAACGGGTGGGAAGCGTAAGGGGAAGAAAGGCTGTTTCTTTGAGCCAACAATATTCCTAGAACCGGCAGACGACAACGCCATATACAAAGAAGAGATTTTCGGCCCTGTACTGGTCATCAAACCTTTCAAAACAGAGGAAGATGCCATCGAGCTTGCGAACAATACAACCTTTGGTCTTTCAGGTAAGCTATTGCATCCTTGGATAAAATTTATGTCCATTTAACATATACCACAAGCCTGCGTATATACTAGCAACCTCGACCGAGCTCTGCGAGTGAGTTCAGCGGTAGAAAGCGGGGCGATTTCAATAAATGGACCAATGGTACCATCTTTTCAGACACCGTTTGGTGGTTTCAAACAAAGTGGTATTGGAAAGGAGCTTGGGAAATATGGGCTCTTAGAATATACAAAAGCAAAGACTATCCATATAAAGTATGTTTTGCCTTCTTGGTCCAAACACCCGTTTGGTTAGAGACCTACCGCTAACGAATGAAGCATTCAACCGCAGCGTTAAACCGAAACCAATATGAATAAATTGCAATATAAATTAGATTTCTCATTGATGAAATACTATAGTCAGCCAGTACTCGCCAAGTATTCCTTTGTCTAGCCTTTCCGAAGGACGATGATCTGTACTAAGTTGAAATATTTCTTTATGCTCAAAAGCAGATTTCAAGACTCGTTTATGTAGGGCACATCAGAGGTGCTGGAAGGGAGTTGTGGAACGCGGAGGTCGGAGGTTCAAGTGATCGAGATGTTCCATTCTTCTGCAACGTCATCTGACATCCCAGACGGAAGGTCTTGGCCATTGCAAGGGTCGTATATGAATCAGGATAATACTTGGTTGAGGCTTTTGATCCTTGATCTGCTATTCGTTTGACCTCGTATTTACTAGGTGCACCGCCACAAGCGTAGGAGCTTCGCTCCAAGAGCCACATATGATCGACGGATCAACCAGGATCACCACCAACCGATTGGCTATCCTTACAGCCACATCCATCTCAACCCACTATGACGTTCCAGCCACAGACTATGACGATTGACGTTTGACGTTTTCTTGGAGCTTCCTTACTGCCAAGCTAAAATTTGAGGTCTCATGCAATGCTGAGATCCAAATACGGCAAGAGTTGCATATTCGCAATTGCGCGCAACCTTCAAAACCTGGCAGGACAAGGAATCTGCGGAGATGTACATAATGTCTGACAAGGCACATATGACGAACATCGGTTTCGTAATATGGGATTTCCGAATTCTGATGTCTTAGTTGGTCATTTGGAAGGATCAAAACTTTTTCATATGTCTGAAAACAGGTTTTGGGATCTTTGTAATGAACTCTCCTTAGGAATATAAAGTTGCAATCAAGCCGCCGATGTATCTTTCTTCTCCATCAATCTCAACTTCATAACTTGAGAACATAACTTTCAAACTTAACAAATTTTCAACTTCCACCCAAAATCATCCAATATGGCATCCACAGTCGAGAAGGTCAAGCACGCTCTCCACTTGGACAAGAACCATTCCACTGGTACCACACATACTCATAACACTACCGGCAACACCACAACCGGACACTCAGGCACCGCTGAGGGCGTTGCTGGAGCCCATACAGGTTCCCATACCACCGGGGTGCACAATGGCACCTCTGGCGTTGGCCACACTGGTCACACAACTGGCGTGACAGGGGGCACGGGCACGACCACCAGCACTGGATACAATACCAGCACAAACGCCGGACCTCACGACGTAAGTTTTCATCCCCCTTTTGCATCAACCTTCTTTCTGCGAGTTCATGACTAGAGCATAACTGATGGGTGCCTCCTATCTAGTCAAACATTGCGAACAAATTAGATCCCAGAGTCGACAGCGATTTAGACGGTTCAAGAAACTTGGGAGCTCGGGGCACTGGAACAACAGGCACAGGTGCATATGATGGGATGCATGCTGGGAACTCCACTGGCAACCGCCACACAGGCACTACCGGAGGAATCTCAAACTCCACAAATGCTGGTCCCCACAACGTAAGTTCTCATCCTTTGATGGCCGAGCCTCTCTATTCGTAACTTTACTTGAGCAGTATCTAACTATTTTCACAGTCAAACCTCGCCAACAAGGCCGATCCTCGTGTAGACTCCGACCTTGATGGCCGTGGCAACAGACACGGAGCCGCCACCGGAGGAGGTATCCTTGGAGCCTCAGGGTCTCACGCCACCGCTGGATCAGGAACAGCTCAAAATACTGCTGGCCCTCATAACTCAGATCTGGCCAACAAGGTTGATCCCAGGGTTGACGCAGACCTCGATGGCTCCAAGACAATTGGAGGCAACAAAACTCATGCGTAAGCATATATCCTATAGGTGAATCCCCAGTCATTCTGAACAGAAGTTCTATATTTCGGACAGGAGCTAACGGATATCGCAGAGATACAAACCATGATCACATCGACGCAGCCCGAGTCCCACCCTCCGTCTTTGCAGCTCACAAAGGCGAGCCTCAGATCCTGCACAGCGATCACCAACATGATCGTGCAAAACGTCATATTGTTGTATCTCATCAGGAACAGCTTTCCGGTGTTTAATTTTTCTTGCTCGTTACCCTGATACCCGAAGAGCACCACGCAATCGGAAGCTTTCTTCAACTGTTTCTTTGTGTTTTTGTACCAGCGTTTGTGCTCCGTATGGAGGAAATGGGAATGTAAAATTAAGTAACGACAAGATGAGTAGATAGTTTTCAATGAATGCTATGGCTTCTTGAACTTTTGGTCTTGTTCGTTTTTGTGACTGTTCTGACTTCAAACGCACTTCAAATCCGATCTTTTACTCAGAATCGAACGAAATAATTTTCACATCGAGACTGCTAATTGCTTGAGCCTGCGCTTTCATTCGCCGACACCGATCGTTGTGGATTACCCCTAATTACGGCTCGCTTAAGCTAGGAGGAAAATGTCATAACTTGATGCATGCGCGTCTAGTCGACTATCATTTGACTTGAATACTCCGACAAAGATTACCATTGCAATTAGTCATGATGTAAAATTGCTCTACCTGGGTGGTTAGTCTAAGATCTACGAGGAGGAGGGAGAAGGGAATAATTGAGTACCTGATACATATTTAAGGTCGTAGATGATCAATTCTCGCCAGAGGAAATCAAATGCTCTGTCTATCATGCCTTAAACTTGGAGGAAGTTTCCCTTCCCACCCTTCCTCCAAGTCAATGTTGAGTCACAACGATACCGTCGCACGGGAGAGACAACCGACGGAGCATGAAAGACGTAAAATAATACCTGTATACCTACGATACGCTGTGTTCGGATGACCAAATATCCATTATTTCAAGATCTGCTTTTGAATCCTTATATCACAGTCTAGACAGATCGGCTTGGATCGCTCACAGAAGAAGTGTGTTCTATACCGCGAATGGCAAACTTGGTCTTGTAACACGCAATGCTGAGATTGGCGACAAAATTACAATAGTCCAGGATCGAGAATGCCACTGACGATACAGCCCACGGAAAATTCAGGCCAGTACAGACTTGTGAGCAGATGCTATCTTGTCGATGTTATGCTGGGGGGAGCTTGTACATGGGCGGAAGATGAAGCAGACGAGATTGTTCTAGTTTAATTATATTGGCCCTGATGTACAAGCGTCATTATAAATATCACCGATTCTAATGTGTCACTTGAGTTTTGTGTAGCCATATATACGGTGATTCTTTGTCAAATCCATTTCTGTTACTTAATTAGACAATATCTACGAATTGGGATTAGGATGAATTCTCTTGAACTTGAAAATTATAAACCAAAATATTTATTTTATTTTTTATTTAGAAAAATAATAAAATAATGTACAAAATTAGGGACATCTTAATATTATAACTCTACAAATCAAAATAACAAGTAAATTATTCAATTAAAATGAAGAAAGAAGAAGATTTCATGACATCCGAGTTCGTTGATTACGTCATACAAGAATCAATGTGACAAAGCCTCCAATGCTCCCACCCAGAAATACCATCAGACTTCGATATAGCGACTCTTATCCACTCATCTGCATATCTCCAAAGGCGCACTAACGATATCAAGATGCGCAAGATCCAGGCAAAATCTAGATGGGGTTGCAAAGAGTGTAAATCGCGCCGTATCAAATGCGACGAGTCCCGGCCGTCGTGCTCCAAATGTCTAAAGGCCAGGCGACCATGTTCCTATCTCGGAGGGGTCCCCGTGCTACCCTCATCACCCCCATCGACCTCCCGCAGCGCCGAGCCGGCTACCAATGCCGGGTCGATAGTCCTCGGGCCCTTACTCGTACCCGACCCGCTACCGCCGGTGAGCTCTGGCCCCTCCTCTTCGGATCCTTTTCTCAACGAGCGTTTCAGCTTGCTTCATCTTCGTTTACTCTACCACTTTGAACATGAGCTTGGCGCCTACATGAAATCCACCCACACAGGAATAGATGCCCTGCTAGACTTATTTACCGTACAGGCTCTTAAGACGTCTTACTTGATGGACGAGCTCCTGGCCTACTCGGCAGCGCATAAGAGCACGCTCGACCAAAACACTCGCCATTTCTACGCTACCGAAGCTACCAGACTCCAGACTCGGGCATTGAAATTATATAATAACACCAGACCCGAAGTCTCTGAGGAAACCTGTCTCGCGATGTTCCTCTTCTCCTCGCTGTTGGGCCATCACATCCTTTTTGACTTATTTACTGATTCGCACAACAACCTGGGTACGGTTATAGATGGCCTAACACGTTCTGTTGGTGTGCACCGTGGAATCAGTGCAGTCGCAAGAAGTTCGTGGCCTAGGTTTCCGGAAGAGCTTCAGCAACAATTCCTCCAGAGTTGTGTACGCGAAAGCGATGCTACAAGCCCTAATTCACAAAACGAGTGTGATAGCCTTTTGAAACATCTTGACGGGAGCGAATTAAACACTTCGTCCATTGCGGTGCACCGCGAGGCGGCTGAGTTACTACAAAGCCTATTCGACAATCAAGGCTCCACTTTCTCTCTCAGAAGTGATAATTTAGTTGCTGTTCAAGACTGGCTTATTCAAGTGTCTGCAGATTATATACAGTGTCTTAACCAACGACGGCCCGAGGCACTCGTGGTTCTCGCATATTACGCCGTCTTGCTACATCGTGGCGCTCAATATTGGTGTGTCCTATTCCCCCCTTTTTTTGCATGGTACTTAGGGAGCCGAGCTCTTAAGACATATTTTGAGAGCTGGTCGGCTCTTCTACTCCAGAAATATTAGTTAAAACCCATACTAATTCGATGATCAGGTTTGTGGGGGATTTGGGAAGACGCATAATCCGTCTCATCAACGACCACCTTGGACCCCTCTGGGCGGATTGGCTAGAGTGGCCAAATCAGATTGTAGAGGACCACGAGAACGTTAGAGACTAGACCGACCGAGGCAAGAGAATAGTTTCAATTTGATCAAATGATAGCAACCGTACACTCTGGCCGTCTAAGAGTGAGGTGGGCGGGAGAGCGCTTGATAAGTTCTAGTGAAAGTTTAAAAATTTCATGTTATATATATTTAGCGCAGCAGCAACTTTCTCATTGAAAGACGCGCCCTTTGAAGCTTCATAGACAATGGTATAGAAAGGTTAATATGATTATGCGATATCAGCCAAGCGGGCTATAGACTCTAATTGCGCCTATTCTTTCTTTTTGGCCTCGGGGGGATTGAGTCTAAAGGTTTCAAGGATTTTACTCATGGTAGCACTCACGTTGGGAATACCATTCAAAGGCTTGTAGCGCATAACTGGATTACCTATCTAGCAATGGCAGCTTTCCCATCGTACCGAGGGCGCTCCGATTAGTCACTAACCTTTCACATCCGAAATGATCAGCGTACCAGGCATCGTACCGAGAGGGACCCGATTGGCCGAAACCTGTACATTTCCCCTGTTGGGACTTCATGACACCTTCGCTATGAATTATAAAGCCCGTTGCATGTCTCATTCTCTAGAGTCGAGAAATGTCTCTCCCCCCCTCAGAAGCTTCCACTTATTATCGATCGATTTTAAAGCCCTTCTACCAAAGGAGTCACCCTGATTGCTAGGAAAGAGGATCCAATCACCGTTGCAGGAGCGGAAAACGGGAAACTTCACTAACAACAATCTCAAGAAAAAATACTCACCATGGCCGTGATCGATAACCACTATGGTATGCTGGTCACTAGTTTGGGCGCTCTTGTCCTGGCGAACTGGGGCTACAGAATAGCTGTAAGCCTAGCATTCTTCCTCCGACGCTCAGGGGTCCAACGCTATCTTCAGGTCAAGCCTCTTGAGGGCCTTGGAGGTAACGAGCCGTGGGCTCTCATCACAGGTTCCGGGTCTGGGCTCGGCCGGGCTCTCGCCTTCGAACTCGCTGGTCAAGGGTTCAACATAGTTCTCCATGGCTCCAATGCAGCCAAACTCCGCCGCGTGCAGGACAGTCTACAAGCTACATATCCATCCCGCTCCATTCGCACTCTCGTGCTCGATGCTAAAATCTGCGTACTGCTCAGCGGCTCCAATTTGGCCGCAAAGCTTGACGAGGTCGCCCAGAGTCTACAAGACATCCAGCTTCGGATCCTGATCAACAACGTTGGGATGCCTCAAGCACGACCGGAATTTCGCCCTCCATTGGACTCTATCGATACCTTCACTTATGACGAGTTGCTTTGTAACGCATCTGGTAACGCAATATTCCCACTACTGCTCACACGCGCCTTATACCCGCAACTGGTGCGCAACCAGCCCGCGTTAATCGTCAATATGGGCTCTTTTGCGGCGATGCCTCTTCCATTGTTCCCATCCTATGGACCGGCAAAGGCATTCACCATCAACTCGTCCGCTGAGTTGAGGCTCGAAAACATGGTTGAGGCGCGAGATATCGAGGTGTTAGGTATCGATGTTTTGAAGTTTACCGGGTCAGATACGATCAAGGAAGAACTTAGCCTCCTAGTTCCCAACGCGGCGACTTACGCCAAGGCAGTCGTGAGGAGTATTGGTTGCGGGTATCCGCATGTTGCGCCGTATCTACCTCATGCGTTATTCTTCTGGGCATTTGGTTTGCTTCCTTCGTGGTTCAAGGAACGTTTATTGGTCAATATGATGAAGAATATGAGGCAGGAGGCTGCGGATAACTTGAGGACATCTACGTCGAGTGGGGACCGCAAGAAAACATTGTAAAATCTCTAGACTCAGATGGTATTTCTTGAGATTCCCCATGCATTTTGTAATTTCAATATTTAGAGTGTTTACTATCTGGGCTTAGAATTCTGTCAATAGAATTGCTATTAATACTTGATCTGTATTCATAAAGCCAATTCCTTGGGGTCGCCTCGTCTGAATCTAGACCTTTCTTATAATATTTTGGCAGCTCAGTGCTTCAAGTTTGCAGAGCTTCATACTTACACCCATACCAAAGTTTGGGGGTGGAAAGAAAACAACAATGGCTTTTTAGAGAGATGAAAGGGCTGGAATGGGAAGGATGCGAAGGTAAGAGGAGACGGCCATTTAACAATACGTAACCCCTAGGTAAGATAGGCAGAGGACGAAAACAGCCAGTTGAACTATTTCTTCGGCATTTTTCGATGCTATTGTAACTTAACAAGGATTCTTGGGTCCCAAGGTGGAGGAGAATGGTGACAAAATCCCTTGTCAAAAGTTGGTGGTTATTTGGTGAAACGAGTCTTAACTCTGCCCTTGGGTCGAAGCAGAGATAGGCCCGAGCCGGTCTGAGCAACGATGGCTAAGTTCGCATGAGATTATGAGTCGAGACTCCGGTGATATGACGGAAAGATCATATAAGGAACCGAAGTAATCACAGTCCTCATCTCAAATTGTCTCAATACAGGGTTTTGTGGTGTTGGTACATTTTAGTGATGTTCAATTTCCTAATTTATAACCTTTGATTATTAAGAACGGTGTAATCAAAATTTTAATGTAGTCTCAAGCCTATCTCTGTAGTTTTCCTTTGCTTTTTGTTCTCCAATGAGGATGTCAATTGCCCCTGAGTATCGCTCGCTTAAACTTGTGACTAAAGCCAATTGTGCTGTTCTAAAATAAGTAGTCCAGAGATTTTGTTGCTGAAAGAAATAAAATGGAGGGGAATATTCCTTAGAATATGTGATGACACCTAGCATTTCAGCAGTTATGGATTATGGATACATTCAATCTTTCTTCTGCCACTCTCATCTCGAAGAAGAAGAAACTTCACCCATTCTTTGAGAGAAAATTTCTGTTGATGGTTGACACAGTTTTTCTCCATTCAATTCCCCTCCAAATGCAGGAGTTGTCTGACCCAATAGCACTGTACAGCAAGGTAGAATCTCTGACCTCGTAACTTAATGCATAACTGTGCTAACATAAACATATAAGTGGCTCCCCACTTGGCCGATATTCATAATGACTCTACAAGCAAAGCGAATCTTCTCCCTCTCGAAGAATGGCCGGAGCTAAAGAACGGCAGCAAAACCAAAGCGATGAGATTGGATAGGTTGATCAAATGCTACACTGTGGATAACGACTTGAAGTATGGTGACGGAGAAGACGAGGAGACTGAGGATGCAGTCGATCGTGAGCGTGGAAACGAGCAGATATGCGCACCAAAAGCAGAGATGTGCGAGAAATTGAAGCAAAGATTCGCAGCGAGGGAGGAGAAAGCCAGAACACGCAAGGATAACTCTCCCGGTCCTGGACCTGGACCTTGACAGAGAAATCTGGTTTGGAGAATGAAATGGACGACGTTGGGTTATGGCGCAGATTCGTATTGGAATAGGTGTGCTACAATTAAAGTTGTCCGTACTATTTTCAAAGTTTGAAACATGATCCGGAGTTCAGTCTTCTTTCGAGTTGGATTAATTAAATATGTTGGCTCAAGCTTCTATCGTAAACTAATAAGAAGAAGAAAGATCGAGATCTAGCTTTGGCATAATACATTATAATTCATTCTCAAGGTATAGCTCAAAGACCATCTAAGGTGCAGCAGCTGTTCTTCTCCTCATCTCGAATTCTCTCATTCTCCCCTCAAGATCCTGCACGAACAACCTCTTATCTTTCCACCGCTTCCGCAATTCTTTGGAAACAGACGGCAGCACCTCGAAACCAAAGAAAGAAAACAGGCCAGCAAGCAGAGCGTACATTTGGTCCTCATCTGTGATTGACTGAGGTGAGCAGGGCATGAAGAAACATGACTCGGATACGTTAGATCCTATGTGGAGATATCCTTTGAAAATATAGACGACGGCGCTTCCAGGGATATATAATACCCACATAAAAGTACTGGTGATCAAAGTTAGGGGAGAGAGTAACAGGCAGAACGGGGCCATTCCCCAAAGCCAAGTGTCATTTATCGTGACGATACACATAACCAAGGACACGAGCCAGGAAATGACGGACCCCCAAGCATAGAAGGCAAATATGAACCTGGCAGCCCTCCAATTTGCATGCCGAATCTTTATAGCGTTAATAATTCTCCTGAAGCGCGCCGGAAATTGGCTTTCGTCTGCCATATAAATGAAGAAGAAGAATGGTATGACCAATATGATGGCAGTGCCAGCAGCAAGAATAACTAGGATATTGTGAGTGCGATCCGTCATGCCTTTCCAATAGAGTGCTGGGAGGAGATTCGGCGCGCCAAGACCCCACAGTGCGGGCCCAAACAAAGTAGCCGTCAGAGCAATTAGCGGCACCACCAATCCCACAAGCAGTATCCAAAGTCGCCGGCTTCTGTTTTTCATGCCACTAAATGCGATTCCGGTGAACGAGATCTGTAGAAAGGAATGAAACGTTCCCCAGAAGACGACACCGAATGCGGCTCCATAATTTCCCATGCCCTTTGTGAAACTTGTTTGGTAATCAGGCTGGTCGGGCTGAAGGCTGCGCAATGCATGAATGCCTCTGAAGATATCAACCGCCGCCCAATTTGTGCCTAGCAGGAATAACGTCGTGTTTATATCCACCTTCTCCTTCGATCTTCGGAATATCCGTATCCATGATGCAACAACTGTGAGGAACCATGCTGCCCATGCACCGGGTCCGTAGAAGCCGCTCACCTGTGAGATTCCAAGAGGGTCGGGAGGAGATGCCGTAACAGGAAGGAATAGAGGTGTTGATGTGGCAGACAAACTGGAGGTAGTTGAGGTTGTTGTATTGTTTGGCAAGTATTCTTGTGTTGTTGTCGTCGGGGATACTGTTGACGCGGGGTTGGAAAGGTCTGATTCGGTGGGGATGCCGCCGACAACCTCGACGCCGATTAGAACGGCAAGAACAGCAATGCAGCGCATTACCTTACTTGATCTGCGCTCTCGCGGTTATCGACCAGCTTTCAAGAAGGAGTTCTATCATCTATACATGCTTTTCGTGCGATGCGCGAGGCTGAGGCTGAGGCTGAGGCCGACGTTGGTAGCGGCACTAGTCCACAATCAGCCCCTGCAGGCGGCTATTGCGAACAGCCGCTTTAACTTTCCTATTGATATCCAAATAGGTGAATTAAAAAATGGTACGGGATGTTTCCTACCGGCACAGAAAAGAGCTCAATTTATCGACCGATGACTATTGTCTTTACATGTTTTGTGAGCCGACGAATACTTTGGTGGATTTCCATCACTAAACCACGAGCGTCTTCAGTGGATGTGGTTCGCTAAATTATAAGGGATACTGTTTCTTAGCGTCGTTAAATTTAGGGGCTTCTTCGCTAAATTACAGGCTTTGAAGTTTTTAATTACCAGTAGTTACATAATTTCAGAACATAATAATGCCAACACCATGGACTCGGCATTAAAATAATGTGATGGAGAGAAAATTCTCTTCGCATGTCTTAGACGGGAAAGGAAAAGGAAAAAGAGGGCGAGGGACGATCAATACATAGCTTTTGTTGCCGTTCTCTTACTCATGTGACAACTAGTGTTGACTATGACATCGAAAGTTTCCCTCTAATAGCGTTTAGGATGGGATGACAGGAATTCCCCTAGATTCCATCCGTATGACACCAGACATGGCACAACGCCGTCTTGCTACGCAACGTGCAACAGTAAAATATAGTCTGCCAATCTCTGGAGGGTAGTTGAAAGGGGAGAAGGTATCGTCATATATACATTGAGAAAGAGAAAAAAGCTGCGAGATTTCAACCGCTCCACCTCTGCTAAGCGATGATCATTCGCTAATGTTGGAGGAAGAGTCAGGTCCCATTCACTCTGTCTCAAAGGTGCTAGGAAGGCGCAAGTCCTACACGAGTGCAACAGGTTTTTGGACTACAAAGAGAATTCAAATTCCGAGAAACTCCCCTCCCTCCCCAAAACACTATTCCCACAGCCTCGCAAGCCAAAGAGGATCCAGAGAAACCCTGACTTTAATACATAATGTGAGTTTGGTCTCGAATATCATTCCGGAAATCGCTTCATCTGAAGCTTTCCGGAGATTGGTTTTCCAATACGGATACGGCTCCGCTGATATGAACGACATCGAAGCAAATATGAATCGATCGAAGGAGATGCCGCTGAAATAGAAAGAGAAAACATGTCCAACACAAGTGGCTAGATGTGAGAAGCTGAATGAAAGAATCGGAGATAGGGAGACCAGATGCCAGGAAGGGAGGGATGAGAAAGCTAGTCCCAGACGATTGAAGATGCAGAATCTGCAGGGGTGGCGGATGAGGTTGAGGTGTGGCACAAATTCGTGCGGAGAAGAGCACAGGGAAACTTCGTAGTGGCAGGTGATATCTTAGAGAAATGAAGGATAAGGCTAGCTTGAAGGAACAAGATCGTATTCAGAGCCCAGACTAGAAAGGATAGGATCTGATAAGCCAGGAGCAGTATAGTAATCATCAGAAAGATTGTGGTCCTAATTGCTTCACTTGAGTTGTTGAGTGAAATGTAAAAGCATTGCGTCTCCAGCTGAATTAGGAAACTGGACATAGGTTTTGAACATACGCAACGAGCAATGGAGTCGTATACTAAATCTATATTGCCTAAATAGTCTAAGGACGACGGCTTTACGGAGTCGAGTTTTTGGACTCGAACCGCAGATACCCTAATTGAGAATATTGAGTGGATTTTTGGTCAAGGATTGGCCATCCATGGCCCACGGTTATGGGGCTCCCAGTTACTCCGACCGTCTAGAGATCCGAGGAGTAGATTGTTGGCGCTATTTTAGGTGTTTGAGGAGTGATAGACCCAGGCAAGCTTATTCGCATATACACGACCTCACGTCGCATGTGGATTACTGCCCCTAGATAAATATAATGTCTATGAGGCTCTTTACCCCAAAGGAGCGAGGACCAGTTTCATCTGATTTTTGTTATCGATATCGTACAATACGAACAAGCTGCATCGAAGGATATATTCATCTATTTCGTTGCAACCCTCCGTAGACCTTCCTCAGAGTTGATTACTCCTTCCTGAAAGCCAATAGCTTGAGCCAAGCTCTTCGCCTCTTCATATCGTTTTCGAGCTTCGACATTGTTCCCATTCATCTCGAAGAATTCTCCCAAGTTATGGGTTGCAACGGCACAGCCAATATCACACTCCTCCGTTCGTCCAGGAGGCGTAATCGTTGCTGCTAGTGCTATAGCTTTTTCCGACCATAACTTGGCATTATCGACCAATGTCGTTCTTGATGCTGGTGGTGGACCAGATGTTGGAGGAGGCGCTTGCTGTGCGAGCGAGATGGCAAGGTTGTTCACTGTTGACGTGAGCAATTTTTACTTTTGTCTGGATGGGGATTTTACTTAAAACGACTGTATGACAGCTCTTCGGCGGAGACAACGATAGAGCCTGCAGAAACAGAGGAGCAGCAAGGTAATGCACATTCTTCTCCTCATAATGATGACCCAGCGCCTCCATTGAACCCCCAATTTCCTCTGCCGACAACCAATTCCCCTCTCTAACACCCTCCTTCTCCCTCCTCTGCTGCTCCTTCAAACTCGTCTCAACTGCCCACACCAAACACTCTTCCGCCTTCTCCTTCTCCATCACATACTCATTCGAATACAACTCCCCAAGCTTCACGCTAATCGCGACCGTCTTCCCCAAAACTTTCGTCCTCTTCCCTTCATTTCCCTCATTCTTTCCTAGCACTTCCATCCACTTCAAATTATCACCCTTAACAATCTCCAACACTCCAATCGCTTGATCAAACCTCTGTATTCGCTCATAAAACGCCGCCAACTCAATCTTCACCCCCATAATCTCGTCCGAGAAAGGATCCATCCCGATTTCGTCGGACACGCGTAGGGCTTCGCGGTAGTATTTGACGGCGAGTTTGGGGTCGGCACCATAGTTGGCGTAGTAGATGGCTTTACGGAGTTGTTTGGCGACGGGGTCAGGAAATTTGTGGAAGGCGCCGATGAAGTAGGTGTTGTAGAGGTAGTTTGTGTAGACCATTGCTCCCACGCCGCAGAAAATACTTGAGTCATATTAGCAGTAATGGATGCAAGGGGAGCTGGGGAGAAGTACAAGAAAACTGCAGCGCTGACGGAGACAGGGTATTCTTTGTAGAGTTGCGTGAAGTTCTGACGAAAGGTTGACCGATATCTCTGCTGCCGGAATTGAAATGCAATACTTTGTATAGGGGTATATTCGACACGCGGACGAAGTAGAAATCGTGAAGCTGGGCTCGATTGATATCTCTGCTGCTGTCGACAGTATCTTGGGGAAGCTTCAAGTCGTACACGTAAACATTGCGAAGCCCGATTCGACACCGGTCGTACAATTCGTGGTGTAAACATTGTCGAAGCTGTAATCATTCAAATGCTACACGTCGCAATCGACTATATAACAAGAAGGTGATGTATGGGCGATAGTGCAGCTTTACAATTCTAAGTCCCCTAAAAATTCCATTGACACAGCTCGTCGCGATCTTCGCTTCTTGAACCCTGTCAATCAGCTGCAATGACGCTATTAAAGCAAATATTACCCCACACCCTCGGCTTCAGACACCTATAAACATTTCTTCAATACAAACATCTCCCATTTTACTCAATTCTATACGCAAAAATGGCTGGTAAATTCGAACCCAAAACGCCCGTCCAACTGAATCCTCCAAAAGAAGATCCTATTAGCCTCGAAGAGCTCGCAAAAGCAGACGGTAAGCTCACCCCTCTATTTACAACAGCTTTTTACTAATTGTAAAACTACAGGCAAAGAAGGCAACAAAGCATACGTAGCAATCAAAGGCCAAGTCTTCGACGTTACGGGGAACAAGGCTTATCAGCCAGGCGGTTCTTACCATGGTACTTCATCCCTCTGCCCTCTCAATCCCCACCCCTCTATCCTTTCCATTCCCCATACCCATACCAGACCCCGAACCAACCCGAATATATGCTGATAGAAAGCAAACAGTGTTCGTAGGTCACGACGCCTCCCGCGCCCTCGCCCTCACCAGTACTAAATCTGAAGACGTCAAACCCGAATGGTACGATCTCGAAGACGACAAGAAGAAGGTGTTGGAGGATTGGTATACTTTCTTCTCAAAGCGGTATAATATTGTGGGGAAGGTTGAGGGGGCTACGAATCTATGAAATTGCTTTCGATTGCTGCATTCCGAGTACCGGGTTGATGGACGGATGTATGGGATTGTGATCGGGATCTACGTTGAGTTATGATGAAATGGGGAGGGAGGGGTGTGGGGGGTCTGGTAGGAGAAGGGGCCGGATGGGAAGGGAAAGAATACGAGATTAAAGGCGTATGGCGTTTCTTTAGAGACGGGAAAGAAATCCTATTCGCCCTCTTTAGCCCACCCAATGCAAGAAAGAAAACAAGTTCTCACACAAACAAGGAATCACAATTGTCTCGGAATTTCCCATGCCTCGCCCCCTACGGAGCTCTCCTCCGCCCTTCCAAACCCAATTCCCAATGCCCCATCTAATAAATCAAGCTCCCTTTCCTAATCCCGAACGGAGCACTCCTCCGACTGCAAGCGCATAGTCGGGTCTCACACATCTCACACGCGGCATCTCACCATGCAGGATCTTGGTTCTGCGGTCCTACGTACACGACAGGACGCCAGACAAGATGCAGTGTTTCTAATGCGGCTGTACCGTTTTGGAAACAGGGCAGAGCCAGGTTTTGCGCAGCGTGTGTGCCGATATGGTGGGACATGAGATGGAGTCGAGGAGCTTGGGGCTTGAAGGCGTGCAAAGTGGTAGGACAGGAGGGGAAATCTTGATATTGTGGTGTACGCGGATGGTGAGAATGTAATTTATACAGAGAAAGAGAAAGCGAAAGGGGTCATATGGACGGAGTGGTGCAGAGTTTTCGAGGTAATGCTCACTCGTATTAGGGTCATCTAACTAACGTACACTCACACTCGCTTACTAAAGATTAAGAACAGCTATTGTGAATGGAATCTGAAACATAAGATCTGGTACAACAAATGATCCTCCGCCTAGAACCCCAAACGCACCATCCTATTAACTTGCAAACACGAAATTCATGTTGAGCCGCTTTCAAAATCCCAAATTTCCCATCCCAGTCTCCTTACAAATCATCTCATCTAGTGGTGAAGCGATGGTCTAGTGATGATGCTCACGCTTCCCAACTGTCTGACATGCCTGACATGGAAACTGCTGGGACCAGCGCTGCTTGATAACCTTCACGCCAAAGCACTGGTGATAGGCATCACAGCGAGCAAAGTGGCAGTACGACAACAACACTTGGGTGATGTGCCCACAAGTGTAATGAAACTCTTCGTAGTCGCACATTTTCGTTCGATAGATGTCAAAACTTGGTCTGTCAGTTAGTACATGTGAGGGTTATTGTGTGGAGTCATACCTGAAGAGCTTGTGTTGCGTGATGGGTTGAGGCGTTAGGTGAAACGTAGCCTATGTTCGACGGTTGTAAGGCACCAGATAGGGAAAACGTGTGTGGCGATACCAGTTCCGTAAACGGGTAGGGCTTGTTTTCTGGGGTGGCTGGACTGTTGAGCTGTGAGAATCTATCGACTTTCAAGGACTGTGTTGAGCTTACTGCGGTTTTTGAAGTTTGAAGAGGGAGTTGATTTGAAATATGTTCTCGAATGTGAGGAATGAAGTTTGGACGAGAATACATAGACGGAAACAAGCAAAGATAGAGAAGCAGGGAATGATGAGGAGAAAGGAACAAATCAAAGGGAAATACCTCAGCTTATATCCTCATGAATTGAATCATGAGAGGGCTTCGTATCTCATCTTGTGGCCTCTCTCACAACACCTGATCATCGAACAGTTCCCCGATCAGTCTTGATCATATCACATCTCATGGTCGGTTTTACACCCAGCAAAACAATTTGCCCCTGCCTTGATAGACTGGAAGAACTTTCTCATTCTGAAAATTGGCTTGGTCGGCAATGCACCATCGTGTATCCGGAACAAGAATTTCCCTGCATTTCGCAGAGGCTTGAAAGATGAACGAGCTTTGCATGAAGTACACGAGAGGCTTGCAGACAAATGAGGGAGACGTCATCGTAAACCGTGGTATTGTGAAGAAAGAGATGCAGAGTATGAAAGTTTATGTAGGTTCTGTCCTTTAAGTGAGCCAAGAGAAACTGGGGGGAATACAAAGATTTGGCAACAAGGATTAGAAATATAAGCTCCAAGGATCGTTTCGATGGCTGGACAAGCTATAAATGGTACAGGCCGATCAAATAGCACGAGGCCGGGAGGACTTAAAGAGAGAAACATGATAGATGATAGTTTAAGTGGAGAATATGCCGCTTGGTCTTAGACAGAAAGCGTTATACCTTTCAACCCGGTGCTTGGAACTGAGGTGCAACAGGCCAAATCTTTGTGGCTTACTGAGACGAATCAGACAGATGCGGAATGTCAGACATAGCTGCATATTCGGAATCAATTCTCGGGCCGGGCCCTCTTGATGACGCCGGGTTCTAACGAAGTTGTTTGTTTGAGGTGGTGTATTTCAACAAGTTCTGGAGCGTGGGGCGATCCTGAAGGTAAGCTGCCGGGGTAAATCATGCGGAACGTGCATTAAATCAAACGAAATGGCATCTGCAAGGAAATGCAGGCTAGCACCGGAGAATTAGGTCCCCAAGATCTCTCTAGATCTGGTACCTCGTGCAAAAAGGTTAGGTCTTCGTGACTTGTGCAAGGCATGCTGATCTTGTACAACAACTGCATCAAATATGCGCTGCGGGGGCGGAAAACAGACGATCGTACAGAAGAACATATGCGTGTACTACTTCAGGTGAAGGCATGGCAAGAAATTGGGCTTGTGATGCGGAATACAAACATTGTCAAAGATGGGAAGGCATTCATTCCCTCGGGTGGTTGCCTGGTTTTGATGCACGGTGTTGAAGAATCGCTTGGCTCGAACCGACTTTCGGGATTCGCCATGCAGAATCCCTTAGAATCAGCATAGTCCAAATGAATTCCGGCCAGATAAATGCAGCTGGCTGCTTTGGTGATTTGTTATCAGACCATCTTCCGGCGGTGGCTGCTTAGTGGGCTTACGGAGACACTTCCGCGAGCGTAAGAGCCTCTCATTGACCACCATCGCCTTCTTATGATGGCGGTAGTACTAACGAAAATTTTCAAGGTGGTTGAATGATCGGAAGTAACTCGAGGATTTCTGTGTTGCGTCTCGTGCTTCTTTACTTGATGTAGAAGGCGAAACACATATCAGAAGAAGGTGCGTCTAGATCTCTGAAGGAAATTTCGTTTGGGTAATTGCTGTGCTTTAACAAGGAAGGGAGAACATAATTATGCCTACGATGCTCAGTATCGGATGTTACAAGGAAAGGAGTGAAAGCAGATGGAGGAGGTCTCGAGAAGAAAGCAAGGCAAATGAAGCTGTTCTCAACCACAACGAGAGAAAGATGATGTTCAGCGCCTTCCACTGGGATACTCTTAATAAAAATACCACCACAGCTATTATAAAGTCGAGCCAAAGCTTCTCCTCTTCCAAGGTTCTGTTCCGAAACTTGGATAGGAAGCACCTCAAGTGACTGATACACACGTGATTTAATGTGAGGGCCTCAATCATCAGGCACGGGGGGCCCCCAATTTTAGAGCCACCAGAGCCTCTGCCATCGAAAAAAGCAAATCGCAACCACATCCCAAGCAAACATCCCTCGTCCTTGAACCTCTCGTATGCATCCACAAGAGTCGGGCGTAGAAGGGACTCACCGATCAACAAGTGCTGTCGATGCTTTTAGAACAATGTGATACTATTCGCACGGGACATCCATTCTCACCAGGTTTCTCGGTCGCAAAAAAAAAGTGAGGCTGCCTACCGAGTTGGTGCCTATCCGCCCGCCTCAGTTTTCTCTCTTCTTCAACCCTTCCTCTCCACCATCTCCCATCTTAAATCTCTCATTCGATGCCACCGACGACTTGCTTTTCTCCCCGCCTCTTGGGTTCTGTCATCCAATAGTTCGTTGGTCCGTTGGCTCGCTGGTCTCATCCGTGTCAGAAAGCAAGCATCACCCCAATCTGCTCACCGAGAGATCAACTATCAAGCGAAGAGGGGCCATTCTTCCCACTGCGCAATAAAGTCCCTCAAGTCTGCCTTGTCGACGTACCCGCGAACCAGGTCTCCTGCACCTCCCCGACTTTGATGATCCACGATCAGAGGACTCGCCCTGGATGCGTTGACACTTTCGCCAGCTCTATTCGTTGTTTTGAGGTTCATATCTAGCTCGTCTCGAGGTGTTTTTGTTCGCTTCTGCCTAGGACAATTGCAGTGTTCGAACATTCCGATTATCGCCGGCTTTCATCCGAAATACCACAGCGGTTTGATCATTCCTGTGACAATTGCTTTGGGGATTTACTGATTTCAAGCAGTAGAAATGTCTAATCAGTCGAGTTATGCTCGCAATGGGAGTCACCCTCGCGCAGTACGATACAACTCTTACCTCTCAGCGTCGTTTGGTGTACATTCTGATGCTTGTTCTTATTAGTTCTACCCTTCTCACCCCCCTATGAGTTCCACGGATCCAGGACATGCATATGGACCTGCAAGGGATATGGGCCCGCCCACATTGGAATATACTCAACCGCAACCCGTGGAAATTGAGGTGAACAGTTCAAGAACTCTTCCGAGTCCGGCCGGGCCAGCATCCGCGGCCTGGGACTCTGCAATTTTTCCCTCTCATGGGTTTGGAGAATTATCTCCATATGGACCTTTAAACATTCCAAGGCAACTTGATAACCAGATCCGCGGCGCGCCCCAGGATCCCCTAGTCCAATGGTACACCGGCAATGATGGCCCTTGGATACCAAAGGGCAGTATCTCAGAGATTGTCCCTGATGAAAGACATTCTAGAGTGCGAACAGGTAATCGCATGCACATGCCCTATGGTTCTCAATATCGTCAGGCCAATACTTCCGATGCAGGATCATACCAATTTGGCGCACCACTTTCTGATTCGGGTTATGGAAGTCAAGGAACTAGACGCAGTGATGGTAATGCCTCCATTTACAGTGAGAATATCGACGATCGCAATCAGGACAGCCAGAGTCTAGCAGGCCATGTTGCGGACTTTCAACCATTTCAGGGAATGAATGAGGTATTGCAATCCCGCGATACTCGTGCCAATGACCTTTGGGTTCCTCCATTGCCTAGCACTTCGGTATCGGAGTCACCGGCTCAATTGGTTTGTCCAACTTGCCACAAAGGCGTCAAGACACGCTCTGAATTGAAGTACGCTTCTCGATGTTCTCAGATGACTGAAGCTAAGTATGTATAGGAAACATGATTTACGTCACACCAAGCCATTCTTGTGTGAATACCCAGGATGTCCAAGAGCCGAAGGATTTAGTACCACAAATGATTTGGACAGACACACCAAGAGCAAACATCCGTCAACAGTCCAGGGAGTGGAATCTTTCAAAAGGTATCGTTGTCGTGTTACAGGATGTAAGTCCAAAGAAAAATCCTGGCCTCGCCTGGACAATTTTCGGAGCCATCTCAAGCGCGTACACCACCTCCAAGCCGAGGAAGAATTTGAAGATTGGATAAGACGGTGAGTGGCGTCGGGACTCGTGGTTCAAGGTTGAGGGATCGAACTGATACATTACTGGCAGAGCTGAGTTTTGGGAATCAGGGCTCAATGCGGATCAAGATACAATATCATCACCACCGGAAAAATGTATTCTCCCGGATCCTTCCAGAGGAGTGGATCAATCTTCTCAACCCAACTTACCAGCGATCCGGATGAATGAGCCCGGTTGGAAGCAATTCTACCCAGACAGGATGGAAGCTTGCCAGGATTCACCGGCCCCCAAACTTTCACCCAAACTTGCACCGTTGGAGGACATTAGTAAGCCCGCTACCCCAGAAAAGGATGCATCATCCGATGCACCCATTCAGGAGACTGTCGAGCCAACTGCCGTGTTTCCAGCCTCTTCAGCTATTCTCGAGAATCGGTCAGCGTTAGGTAACATTCTGGCTCCAGTGAGCCGCAGTGAGCCAGTAATTAAAGAAATTCGCGCATCCCCGCAACCAACGACACATACCCCAAGGACAATTCCTCAAGGTAAGGCAACAAGGCATGATGTCTCAGCCTCAGACGCCAAACTCACCGAAGCGATCAAGTCGGCATTGGTAGGCACCAGAATCCCTTTGGAGAACGACAACAGCAACCTGCATAAACCCTTGGACAAGAGTGGCTCACTCCATGCTAAAACCACCTCCGGGCACTCATGGCCAGATCCGCCCAAGGCTTCCACAATATCAAATGGAAATATTAACCCTGCAGGTTCCTCATTGTTGCAGGAGGATTCCAAAGATTTACAGGCCCAGAAGAAGGCTATAGAAGTCCTGAAGACCCTTCATGATCTTGGCTACATTATTCAAAGGGATACAAACCATTCCCCAAAGCCCCAGAACCCAGGATCTGCTGCCAGTTGCAAGAGTGAGAACGTAGTCACCTGTCAAAAGTGCGGAAAGTTCAAGGGTCGTCCTTGCGAATTGAAGTAGGTTCACTGCATTCTTAATTTTCATTTGCTTACCTCAATAGAAAACACATGAAGCGTCACTCGCGGCCATACGGCTGCACGTTCGTGACCTGCAGCAAGACCTTTGGCAGCAAGAACGATTGGAAGCGTCACGAGAACTCGCAGCACTTCCATCTTGAGACATGGCGTTGCGATGAGGAAAAACCCGAGGGTGGCACATGCGCTAAGGTTTGTTACCGCCGGCAGACATTCCAAGACCATCTGAAAAAGGATCATTCAATCTCAGATGCCGACGCCATCAAAACTAAGGTTGAAGGACGCCGCATTGGACGTAACTGCCAATCCCGTTTCTGGTGTGGCTTTTGCACTAAACTTGTGGACCTGACCAAGAAAGGGATTGATGCATGGACAGAACGCTTCGACCACATTGACGATCACTTTATGGGGCGTCATGGCTTACCCAAGCAGGACATCCAAAACTGGGTTCCAGTGGACAGTGATAAACCAAGAGGAGATGCATCAGGCCAGCATTCTTTGGATCCTTCGCATGGAAACGAGGATTCCTCCTCGGATGGGTCATCTTCTGGAAGCCCGCATGGGATCTCACCCGATGATCCGGATGCTGCAGGGGATTCTTCAGCTCATGCAAGCAACCTGGATAACCGCGCGGAAGCCCCCAAAAGGAAACATTCTGGAAACAGTGATGATGGCAGACGGGCAAAGAAAGCGAAGGTTCCCTACAACGGCCCAACTGTAATTCGTTGCGTAAGATCTTGTTCCCGATTTAACTTATGCATATGCTAATGTTCCACCAGTGCCAATGTAACTTTGAATTCAATCCCAAGTTTAACACCAGTTGCGCTAATTGCGAGGATTCTCATCGATTCTGCAATAATTGCGCCCACGAGGCGGTGGCCACCGAGGAATAGATCGTGGGACTCGCCCTTCTTCTAAGATTTAAACATCTGCTTTTTCTCTCTCTCATTTCTCACGATCTTATTATTGGTTTTACGATTTACGGATATAAATGTAACAAAAGTATTGGGTAGAAAATGGTCGGAATGGCTGGAGTAGTGGAAGATATCCTGGGGGTTTGGGTCTTGGCGCTTCTGCTTTCAACGTATCTGAAGTATGCATGTATTCCTACCTGTGCTAGAAATTGAAACTCAAATATTGATATCTTAATCATAATGACAGCTCACATCCCATCCCTATCCCCATCCCCGATCCCCCAAATCCCCAGCGCTCAACCTCACAAAATCCTTGATCTCAGCCGCAGCTGACAGCACAAAAATTGCTGCCTCAACCAATGCCCAAACAGGGAGCCCTCTCGCTAAAGCTCACCGAATAGGTCTCTGATGAAAACATAGTTGGTGTGCGGGACAGTCATGTCATTGGTAGTTGAAGCGTGCGCCGCCACTGTAGCAATTTTCCTGGCGCACTGTCTGCTAAACTCGGTGTCCGTGATGGTGCTAGCAGCACCCCACTAAGACAGGGCGAAGTAACTAGTGAGGCTAACATGGAGGCATACTACGAGACATACCCGTACGTGAGCGTAAACAGTCAATCAATCAAGCAGTCAATGACAATGATTGCATTGTCGCCCGTCTTCTGGCGTCGCTCCACCTGTTGTTAGTGAGACATGGAGGATCGTACTCGGGGGACTCGGGAATCGAAGACACCTGCCGCACTTGGTTTTGATTAACATGCGTTCCTTAGAACGCGGTGATATAGGCGCTGGGGAAGAGTAAGATCTGGTCTTCCAAAGCCAGACCCTAATTGAAACAGATCTTCAGCAAATGACCTTATTAGTTGTTTCGCTCCCGCATACCTGGATGTGGAAGTGGCCGCATATTTGGGGGCGGGCTGCGAACCATGACTTTGCGGGACGAGCTCGCAAAACGTGTTCGTTTTCCCTCTTGCTTCGGAGAGGAAGGATGGTGACATGATTGTATTACTAGAACCATGCGGAGATCTCAGACATTCTGTTCGGGCACTGTTTGAGGCCTTTTCGGCGTGGTGGTGAGGTTTTCTCGAGGTCGTTGTCTGCCTGGTATCTGCCTTGTCCGCCTTGCTGCACCATCCAGGGTCCACGAGAATTGATTGGAAAGATTTCTGATGCACGACTAGGGAAAAGAAGACTAAATCCTTCTTTTCTTCCAGTGTCACAATCTTTTAATCCTCAGTGGTTAAGTGACTTTTGGAAAAGTGCATATCCCAGACCCCCTGTCTGCCAACCGCTTTGAGGCGCAGTAAACCCAAGCTCTAAGCAACCAACACCATCCCAGGGGTAAAAGTCCCTCTGCATCATCAACCCTTGTCCACCATGGTGAGTTGTTTGGGGCCGATGCAAAAACAAATTTTAGCATGCGGCTCTTACGACACCGGGAGAGACAGTCAGACGGGAGATTTTGTGGAGGTTGTGCTGGGAGGCTTGGGCGACATACTTTATGTCGACATTCCTCCTCCTTCCTGCTGAATTATGCTGCGCCCGTATCGATACTTCTGCTTCGCCTCGAAACTCCCTCTCACCTGATTCAGCCTCCGAAGTGACCTTATCGAGTCATTATTGTATGTTTTGTGCATAAAGTGTATATTTTGTACAAATTCCGCTGTTTGCTTCAGATATTTGTACCTCTGTACTTCACTCGGTTCGTCAATTTTTATATACTCAACCAACAACAAGCTGACGATCAGGTGCAGAAATTCACTTGAACTTTACACAACTTGCAAGCAAACATTCACTTCCAGTATATCCATTGGTCTCTTAGTCTGGTCACCGCGAGTTGCGACATTATCTTGCGATCGGCTTGCATAAGCGCTGTTGGTCACCGAACGACAACCCCCTTTGACCATGGCATATAACATGCCATATGGCCAGGCAATGCATAGCCAACCTTTCTTCGGTGGCAATATGGCAAATTCTCACTTTTTACACCAGGATGATATGATGGAGATCGATAATTCATGGATGGAGAACATCGACCCTTTGTTGCGACAAGCTCAGCTTCCGGATACCAACACCTCTTGGCAATTGGAGAGCTTCATCACGCGACCCGAGAGAGCTTTGTTCACAGCCAATTTGCTTCCAACTCAACCCCAATTTCCACGTGGTTTAACTCGGCCAGCCGAAGGAATTGCCCCTCTCCCAAGACCAACCCAAGGCCGAATGAGCTCACCTTCATTCTCACAAGAACTATCTTCCCAATGTAGCAGTGCTCGAAGTCCAGGAGCAGAGCCAGACTGGTCATATGAAGGATCCTACTCTCCACAAACCCAAGAAGATTACTCTCTCCCCAACGCGACCTCCCACCTATCCCAAGGCCTCCCTGATCTCTGGACCGATCGATCACAAAGACAGATCTTCCCTCAAATTCAAAACTATGGATCCTGCGTTAGTCTCAACCAAGTGCAATCCTTCGCAGATCCCCAAGAAATCGTATTTGAGAACGCCGACGAAGGCTACGTCGACATCGAGCACATCGACCTAAAGCACGACTACGCCATCGAAGTCGATCATCGCTCCAACAACACCCATAACTCGTACCGCCATTCCAGTGACGAAGGGCTCGGCCCCTCAATCAAAGACTCCGGTTCTCCAACCCACTCTACCATCCATGCCTCCACTGACTTCGAGGCTGATGCCGACGCCGACGCTGATCTCGAAGATGAGCCTGTGGCCAACGACTCCGAGCCCTCAGACACAGAATATACCCCCAAGTCAACCCGAACCCGCAAACGCCGCCTCTCCTCCACCCACACACCCACCAAATCCCCACCCCAAAAACGCTCCCGCATCGCCAAAGCAAGCAAGAACTCCAAAGGCGCCTACATCTGTAAACAATGCCCGCACCAACCATTCCAGAACGCGTCCGCATTGCAGAAACACATTAATGTGGCGCATACGCGCGCGTTCGTGTGTGTTTTCGCGTGGGCGGGCTGTGTGTCTACGTTTGCGAGTAAGAATGAGTGGAAGCGCCATGTCTCGTCTCAACATTTGAATTTGAACTCATGGGTGTGTACGTTAGGCGCTTGTGGGAAATCTTCGACGGGGAAGAAAGACGGTGCTGGTGCAACCGGGGGAGGGAAGGGCGCGGAGTTCAATCGGAAGGATTTATTCACGCAGCATTTACGGCGGATGCACAGTCCATTGAGCGTTAAGCGACAGAATAAGAAGAATGTGGAGTGGGAAGAGAGACTCAAGGAGTTGCAGCAGAGTTGTCTCAGGGTCAAGAGACTGCCGCCGAGGGAGTTGAGATGTCCGGTCAACGGGTGTGGGACGGTATTTGAGGGCAATGGATGTTGGGATGATAGGATGGAGCATGTAGGGAAGCATTTAGAGAAGTGTGCTAGCGGGGGTGAGGAGGTGAGACAGGAAGATGATGGATTGCTTGTGGAGTGGGCGAGGAGGGAGGGGATTGTGGAGAGGAGGGTTGGTGGGGGGTGGAGACTTGGTGGAGGTTGGGTTGAGAGAGAAGGGGAGGGGGAGGGCGATGATGTGGATGCCGATGGGGAGGATGAGTAGAGTCTTACTCACTTCACTCACTCATTCATTTACTCCTATCATGATTTTCTAGGAGGAGTTCTGTTTACTATACGATACCTAGTCCTTATCAGCGTTGATTTGTACCTCACGACATTTTTCACGACTTCGACGGCGTTCACGAGCAATGAGCTACGACGGGATGCCTTCGCGCTGGTAGATAGATCTTTCATTATGATACCATAATTCTACTCACCAAGCAAAAATAAATCCGCTTCTCTTCCCCTTTCTCTCACCGAAAATCATTTACTTTCGAACAAACAAATACATCGTTCATTCCCTTAAAAAAAAAAAAAAAAACCACTTCTCTTGTCCACTAACCAAGACAACCCCCTTTCTTCCCCACCTTCCCACCAACACCCTCCCCCTCCTCTTCACCGAAACGAAAACGACCCATTGTGTAACACCAAACAGCTTAGGCAGGCAGCAGTAGGTAAGGTCTCAGCCACAGCCACCAACACCCCTCTTTCCCATTCCGTCCCTACTATTTCACCAATACCCACTCCCCAACCCAACCCATCCCATCCATCCCATCCCACCTTCCTCGAAACCCGAAACACGGCACAGCAAGAACGGCCACCCATCTACGGAGTCATCTCAGCCCGCTCATCCCCCTCTCAAAAAAAGAAAAGAAAAACTATGTTTTTTTTTGGGCCCTTGTGAAAGCCGCACCTAATGCAAGGTCAATGTGCACACAAGGCGCAGCCGCGGTAAGTAACACGGTAGTGAAACATGCGACCTTTGGTCGCAGGACGCTGGATGCGTAGAGGTATAGGTAGGTATACATCATTAACTACGGGCGCGGGATGAGATGCGATGCGATGCGGTGGCGGTGGGGACGGGTTGATTGAGTGGAGGGTTAGGTGTGGAGCGGGAAGGTGTCACGTGGGATTTTGCCCAGGTTGATGGGAGAGGAGGGGGGTGCAGGGGGAGAGGATTGTGTGGTGGGTTTGAAGGGCTTGAGATAGTAGTTCCATTGTGCAGGTGGTTTCTATGTGGGTTTGTTTCGATTTGGGAAGAGGGAGGGAGAATGGCCCGGGAGAGAGGAGAGAGGAGAAAGGTTAGGTGGGAGGTGAGCGCTTAGAAGCTGGATGGAAACTGGATGGAGAAACGAGGATATGTTGTTGGGATTGGAGTTCTTGAATCTACTGTTTGGGAATTTGATGGGGTTTTATTTCGGAGAGGTGTCGTGATGTACTGGTGAGAAGGAAACGCACTTTGAGGTATCTGGGTGGAGATTACTAAACTTAGATGCACGATGATAATATATTCTATATACTTAGAGACTTCTTGGTGGGGGGAGAGGATGCTCTTTACTAGAAGACTACTTGTTGTAATATTGGTACTAGATTTCAGAAGAAAGTATAGGTTGAGTAAGGAATAGAGGGTTAAAAGTGATGGAGAGCAGAGGGTGGGGAGCTGGTGGCAGAGAGAATGGTACCAGGCAAGAAATGATGGGGAACGCGAGGATGGGGAGAGGGGGATATATTGTATATGCTTTCATAATTCATAAAATAATAAGAAATCGGTTTCAGTATTTATGAAGAGGTCCGTTTTAGAATTTTTCTAAAACTAAAGATTAAATTTCTAGTCTTTAACCTTATTTAAGAAAGCGAATTGATAGTTGTATCCTGGGGAGGTTGAGCGTCCCTACATCCCTGATCGCCGACAATTTTGAGCTTTAGTAAATTGCACCCAAAGTCACCTAAGTCCAATTCATCATGCGTTTCTTATATTTTCTATATTAATAGGCAGCGCTTAGCTCCAACCATATGTGTACCTGATCTGCTTTGAGTTGCAGTATTTCGTTTGCGGTAAGGGGCAGCTAAGCCCTGTAGTTCGGGAGATCTACAGGGGGATACTCGCTAATCGATACTTAACCTTCTTCTAAGATTCGTCCTTTCTTTCCTTATCGTCAACTTAGACACCAGGACTCGTCATATGGCAGCACATTTCTTGGCAGAGCACTTCTATAAAGTCCCAAGTTCGATGTTCTGTTAAGTGAAAGCTAGACCAAGGCCACGAAGCTGAAGGAGACAAACGCCGGAAAAGCATCCGCAGTAGCAGGTGAACGCGCCCCGCTATCGAAATTAATGGCTCATTGGGAGCTTTATTGGACCTCTCCTATCCTATCTAGATCACGACTTGTCTATTGAATCAGAGATCCTTATCCTCCAGCCTTCCAGACATCACGACATTGAACGCATTCATCCACGCGTCGCGCACATACCTAGCATGCTCTATACCTCCAAGAGCGACAAAACTCCCGTGACACAGTTCTTCAAGATGCATTGTCACCGGCCTCGTTTTTCGAAGCACAGAAAGTCTTTGATGCGTATCATGCATTGCAAATTCCGAAAGAGGACGCCGTCCAGAGATCAACGTGTCCGTTGAATGCTGCCACTGGACGCGACGCGCTCAAATATTTCCTCGCGAGGAGCTAGATCTAGCCACGCTGATTCCCTTGTCTGGTTTCTAGCAAAGGATCGAGGTTATATCCAGACAATACCGTAGGGATACCCTCAGTAAGGGTCCGCGGAATGGATCAGTCATAGATGCTGCACCTCTGTCGTCTGTCGAAAAGAAGCGTCTATTGCGGGGTATCGATCGATTCGAACTTTACTGTTGCTCTTTTAGACAGAGGCCAATCTAGGGATGATCCATATCAGTGCAGGCGCAGCAACCATACTTAGAATATTCCTCTCTAAATATGAGGGTTGCAAAATGAAGGGGACCACTTGCGTAGCTTACTATCGATATCTGTCTCTCGCGCCACCTTTGTCGACAAGGCAAATGCTGCCAATATGGGGGTATGTATGGGCCGAGCACACATGCAGCATTATTCGCTGGGTTATATTGACAAAATCGAAGATGTCTAGATATATTTCCTAGGACCTGAATGGGCTCCAAGATAGAAGAATGCCATTCTAGAAGCGAGTAGTACAAGGTCTATCGCTGGGCGTCACTTTGCTTTCCACGAGAAAGGCTTTTCAGTGGTCGACCATCTGCGAACCTTTTCGAGAGAGTCTTGCTTGGACATTTCTCGAAGCAGGATAACTTAGGTTCAAGGAATCTAGAATCGAACCTTATTGGGCGAGATTTCTAGGGAAAGGGTAGGGGGTAAAGAAGATCAAGTATCACGTGCGCAACAGCACTATACCCCGACATACAAAGCATCAGTGATCGGGCGCCCTATCCACGTTGCATCGCGCCCTAGCATCTTAAATGCCACAAATTCCTCACCAAAAAATTTTAACTTCGACGACTCTTTTAACGCGAACTTGCCCCGCAAGTGTTTGTCCTTCTGCCTACTTCTTTATCAGAAGGAAACCGTCCCACACCTCCGCATAAGATATGACCTAAGATCACGGATTGAAGATGGATTATCCCAGTAACACAATTGATCCACAACTGTTGGATCTCTCGGGTAACAGCTTTTCTTTCGGATTAAACCCCACGTCAAGCAGCTACTACCCTACCTTTGACGATGAAGGAATCAATACCGGCGCCACGTTTCCGTCTGAGGATTCGACTACGTGCTCGCGGGGACTGACTGAGCTCGGTTGGTGATCTGCCTTCTCCATCACGTGTCGATACTGAGGTGACTCTTTAGAAACTGGAAAAGACATCCCGTGCTTCTGTTCCACGTGCTTTGCAAAGGACAGCATTCTCCAAGACTTGATTGTAGGTGCGGAGAGCGGAAATTTCCCTATGAGGAACCTACCATATTCTGAAAACTTCGGGCACGGGTATCCTGTGCAACCTAGTTCGACGAATACATCCACCGTAATGGCCATTTCGTCACCTCAGCCGATGATGCCGCAAACTCCAGCGCCCGTAACACAGGGTCCAGGACCGCCGAGATTCAGCAAGAGGCGCAAAGTCAGAGGGTTAAGTGCAATCTCAAATTTCCAGACAATGAAATCATTGCTCAAGGATGCCCTAAGCTGTGACCCAACCTACTCCTCGGACGAGTTTAAACTCAAAATGGATCAGATCAAACAGCTTCTAGACAAAGAAGAAGATCTCACTTCGACGTCTGTAACTCGACTAGTCAGCCATCAGGCTCGAGATGGTTTGAAATTCTCCACCGGCTCTTCGTCAATGAGACACACCCTCGCACCTGAAGCAAACTTATCTATCTCTCAGGGAACTTTGAACGACCCTCTTACCAAAGAGGCGACGATTCTAAGGTCTTCCATCCCCGCCTCAGTGTCTAATGATATCAGATCAGCGAGCTCCATTAACAATGGACGACAAAGTAGGCCCAGCGCTTACCTCGACGCCATGTATCAATGTACATTTCCCGACTGTGATAGAACCTTCTCTGAACATTACGAGTGGAAGCGGCATGAAGAATCACTTCATTGGAATAGAGTTCGTTATATGTGCTTGGAATGTGACGACGGCATCACTGATTCACAAGGCGTTGCCAAATGTACATTTTGCTCAACGCCATGTACGAATGCAGAGGCTGTCAAGCTGCATAACCTTCATTGCTCAGATGCAAGAGTTGCGTTGACGACCTTTGCAAGAAAAGACAAATTATTACAACATCTGAAAAAGGATCATAGGATGCAGGGCATGGGGGAAGTGGCATTGGAATGGGCATACGAAGTCGATAGCAACTGGCCAAGAGAATGCGGATTCTGTGGGTCTAGTCTAAATGACTGGGATCTTAGGGCTACCCACCTCGAGTATCATTTCGTGGGCGGATCTAAGAAGTCGGAGTGGAGGATACCGTTTCGCAGAGAAAAGAATACGACACCCCACCAGTTCCATAATCCGCACGGTGGCGATGACGATGATGATAATACCGATGCTTCAAGAGACCGTGATGACTTCTTCTCTGGCGGTAATGGAGCTTGGTTGAGTGGTACAATGCTTGGGCAATCAAATGCGGGCGATGGACCAGCTGGGCCTTACATTGGACAGTCAACATCACCCAATTACACGTTCAATGGATTTCAGCAATTTGCACTTTTGTCAAGGATTCCAGACCCGATCGCAGCCAGTGCCCCGCCTATACACACTTCATTCACTTCAGCTCTTGGCGTTGCAGTAAGCGTAGGGGCTACGAGCTGTACGCCAATTCTTTCGCAAGTTAAAGGTATTCTTTCACGCAACGCATTTTCGATGGAGCTACCAGTCTCCTTACAGCGCTATATGCTTGAAATAGAGTGGATTGATCGTTTGTTACTTGGAGTTCCGATACACGCACAACCCGTCCAGTCCGTATCAGGGGAGACTCAACATTTTGATCAACGCCCTTCGGCAAGGCCCAAACCAACTTTTACGAGAAGTCGTGTGAGATCATCTATCTCTGGTCAATCGTCCCTTAGTTCTTGCAGCACGATTTCAGATGCTACGACGTCCATAACTCGAGTCTCTAGCGTAGCGTCAGCTCGACGAAGAATACAACTTCCGTCCATGAATCAGCGGCTGGCAATGAATGAGCTGAGCTACTGTTATGATCTTCCCTGCGAATTTGCTTTCTTAGGCTGTGAAGTACAATTTCGGCCTGAAGAATTTGAGAGCTGGGTCCACCATAGTCTGTGGCATTTTGCCAACTGTCCTCCGCCTGCTTATGCAATCTGCAATTTCTGTGATGATGACAACGCTCGTTTTGACAACTCCCAGGATGCTTATTCTAATTGGTGGGATCGTATGATCCATGTCGCTGCACATCTTTTCGAAGGCTCCTCATACTCGCAGAGCCGGCCAGATTTCTGGGTTGTTGAATATCTCTTTAAGAACAATCTGATGTCTGTAGAGGATTACAGAGCAGCTATTGAATATACCGAAAGACCACATTGTGATGGATTGCTACCTCTCGGTTTACGGATTAAAAGGCCGGTGAAGGATCGCCAATCGAAACAAGAGTCTAGGGTAAAGGAAGGACGAGAAATGCGGAAGAATGAGAAACAGAAAGGAGGGCACGATGGAAAATCTCCGCAAGTGATTCTCGAAGGGGACTTTATAGAGATCATTACGAGAACCGCTGTTGAGCTTTGCCCGTCTGCGGTAACACGCTCGCCGAACACAGCAAAAGCAATGGTTGGGTCAAAGGTGACCCGCGACAAATCAAAAGCTGAAGATCATCAAAATCTACCAAACCTCAGATCATCCAGTAAATCGTCTGGACTATCAAGTAGCGCACACTTCTTGTCAGACATTTCCAGCTTAGGAAGACCACACACAGGGAGCTCGCGGAGTACAATTTCCAGCCGATCTCGATCGCCAAAAACTAAGGGTGATGCTTTGCCAGAAGCTCAGCTGCGAGTTCTCGAAAGTTTGCAGATCACTCAGTCTAAGACAAAAGAGAAAATCTCATGCGATAGCCTGTCGCGCCAACAGACAGAAGAAATCTTGACTATAGAAGTGCAAAAAGCTCCCGCTGATAACCAAGGAACCACCTTACCAAACCCTTCTAGTCATAATCTGGCCACCACTCCTTCAAAGCCGCCCATCAAATCTGGTCGGTATTCAAGCAAAAAACCGATCATCACCCAAAACTCACCTGACATCTTCAGCGAGCATGATAACGTTCTTCCCAACATTCTCGAAAATACTCATTCCAGCCGCTCGACTTTGGGTTACTATGGCGGGTCGATGGTAGGGAGTAGAAGCAGCGATATGAAATATCGAGTTCCAGACACAGGTAACTATCTCATATTTGTCATACTCGTTATCACTACTTACATACTGACTTCTTAAAGATCGCAAATACCTCTCTTCGTCCATACGGTCTTCATCCAAATACGGCCAGATTGAAGTCGTTAATCATTTCAAGGCGAAGTACAATCCGGACGAACCTCGCAGCTCCCATGCAAAACTCTCAGAGATCATCTCGGCGAAAAGGAGGGGCAACCGTGCGAATAGATAAAACCTAGGATATTGAAGTCGAGAAGAGTCTATTTCCCTACGATGCTCACCTGCTGATCTTAGCTTGTTGGGCCCTCGATACTCCTCCCCAGGCCTCCACGGGTTGGTCCTATCCTCCATCAGTGTGGGTTGACGAGAGTTGGCGACTCTTCAGAAGGTAGTGGGTATTCGCGCCCTTATTTAGAGGTACCATAGATCACCATGAGGTCTTGGATATGAAAACCACAGTTTGCTCTTGGCGCTTAATATGACATAATGAAGAGGGGAATATTGGGGTATCGAGATTCATCCTTGTTTCAAATTTCTTAAAAAATACAAAAGTAGATCTTCGTCGCCCATCACTGTTCGAATAAAAGTATTCTTCATAGGCAGCTGACAGTGCAAAGATCTAATCAGAAGTGTCCTCTTATTCTCTCTTCCTTCGGCGCGTGATCGGAAACCCTTAATCCAATGGAGCCGGGTCAAAAAGAAATCCACCATTAAGTGGGAAATTGCGTTAAAGTCCATAGAATCCAAAGATAATTCAATGGAAGCCTAAACTTTATCCAATTTTCCGGAGCAGAAGAGAGGTCGGGTTCGTGAGTCGTGTCTATTGAAGGGAGTCTTATTGTGTGTGTCTATCTAGGAGTACTCTAGCCTCTGAATATATACCCTTCGCTAGTGCGTGTCGCGGTCCATATCACGTGATCCCTCAGGAGCCTTTCCCTCTCTGCAATGAGAGTTTTCAACCGTGATGTTCCGCTTCAACATGAATCTGTTCTGAAAATGTGTTTCTTTCTTGCTTATTTCTTACAGCCGCCGCTCCAGCCTCATCCTACTGGAGTATGTTGGTAATCCTTCGTCCTACCTAATAATCTGACTATGTTAGTATCTTGGCCTTACGTCAAAAGAGACTTTTTCTGGGACTCGTTTCAAAGGCCCATCCTAATGGGGCTGTGTTTTAGGGTAGATCTGACAGGCTCTGCTTTCGGCTTTACAGCAAATCGGAACCCTTAATAAATATTTAAGAATAGATCTAGGGCTATGCTTAGATGATAGAAGCGCTGCGATTGGCCTGTTCGGTTCGCCTGGCAGCACAGCAGAATTCTATTTCGATGCTTAGGTTATTAACGTGTCACAAAAGGATTGTTGTGCTACAGTTGCCTCTATTTTTGGAACGGAGCGTGATGCAGGGGAGTTCCTTTTCGAGGCTCAGATTGTATAATGTGCTATATACAAAAGGATTGTGGGCACACAGCTGGTTGCATATTTGATTCTCGTTCTATTTTTAGGGGTAGACCTGTCGCACTCCTTCATCCTCCTAGTTGAACAGCTCGTTTATAATGGCGTTCCAACAATTTGCCTTTATACTTAAGTCTGCAATGATTCGCGATTGTAGCTTCCATTTTCTTTTATCTCCATCCTCATTTTGTTCGAATTTTCCATTTGAGTCACATACTAAGCCACCATGAAGATTCTAGCAGTCCTTCTCGCTCTATCGAGTCTGGCTTCATGTGCTTCAATTCAAAAGAGGGCGGTAAGACATTCTAAACACCCTCCGAGTTTTGAAGACATCAAACTAATAGCTTTTAGCCGCCAGCATACGAGCTTGAAGACGCCCCCGAGTCAGCCCTGCCTGAGAAACCAATCAAAGTCACCTATGTTGACAAGAGTTCGAAAAAGTCCCACGGCTTGACAGTTGAGTATGGTGTATATAGTGACCATTGGTGGTTTGACCCCGACTACAAACAAAATAAAGAAGAGCAAGTTCATTTCCCGCAGTTTCCTACAGAATGGGATGCGGGCCGGATCAGCCGCGGGCCCTCCGGCCCCCCCATCTTCCGCAAAGAAGCGCCCGAACCAGATGATGAGATTCGGAAAGACTTCCTGTGGTATCCAAGCCCCAGCTCGCCAAAATTCTACGATGAGAGTCAGCTGAAGAAAGTCAAAGAACTTGCACCCGTTACTAGTCTGATGTCTGTTGGAAAGAGATCCTTCGTTATGAAAACATGCGGTTTTAATAAAGACGAAGACGAGTTGCAGAGTCGAATAGAAAACGAAGTCTGGGCATATAAGTTACTTGAGGGGAAAGGAATAGCTCCACCGTTTCGTGGATTCGTCCGTCAGGACCAAAAGGTCGTAGGTTTCCTTATTGATTACATTTCAGATAGTCGACCCCCGGAGGATAGCAATAGCCAGGATATGGCTCTTTGTCGCGAACTAATTAAGAAACTACACCAGTTGAATATTGTTCATGGTGATGCTGAGGCCGAGGGTGACGAGGGTGAGCGGAATTGTATAATTTCGGACAAAGAGAAGCGCGCTTATCTCGTCGATTTTGAGCATAGCACACTTCCGAACAGGTTGAAAACTTTCGCGAAGGATTTGGCGGCGTTTGCTTAGAAAGGAAGTCCTCATCGAAAGCGATACTGCCGACATAGCGATGCATTACGCAGTTCCAATTCGCTGTAGTCTGCGCTACCGCAATGCATGAGGCGTACTCTTGGAGTAGCGAAGCTAGTGTGCTAAGGCAAAAAACCCACATCACATCCCTAGTAGCACGTTTCTGGAGGCGAGTGCCGATTTACTTGTTATTATCACAAGATCCGCTTTAGTATGTAAGGGCCAATCACCAGGGAGTTTAGGCGTATGCTCGAACAAGTGTTTCACTATAGCTAGGGCGTCTGATTAGTATCATTTGATTTTGTTTATACCTCCTCCTCGTCTTCATTTGCTGTGACTTTAGTGAGCACGGAAACCATATTTAGCGAGCCAATTGGGAAGAAGACCTCGACACATCTGAAAATATGTCTGTGCCGTGGGTTAGCCTCGGCACCAACATCTGCTCTTCTTCCATTAGTGTTTCTTTGCTATTTATATTCGCTGCTAGTATGCTGCACGAAATATGATATAGGATTCAAAACAGCCGCACCCTCCTTATAAAAGGCTAGCGTGTGCCATGTCTTCAGTTGTTTCAAGTTATAGCATATCTTCACTACAGACAAAAACTACAATACAATACTGCAGCCAACTAGACCTCTTTTCTTTGCTAACCAGAGAAACTTGAGGTATCATAAATCAATTTTCTCTTTCTTGGGTTCTGGATAGAGTTAGTAAGCTTGCCGCTCTTGCTCAGGCGCTAATCACCCTCGGCTCAGTCGACTCGCCTAAGCACCCCCTGAGCACCCTGGGTAGCTCACCTGAACAGGCCTGATTATCCTGAGCAAGATTGGCATGTTATCATGTCTTTTAACTTCCTGATTTTTAGCCAATCACTTTTGATCTGACCTCCGTGATGCCCCTGAGATTGGCCATAGGGAGCTCTGCCAGAACCTCTTGGACGGCATCCTGTAAGACAAAAATCAAATGGGGTCACGCTCCGAAAAGTACGGTACTTGTTATGGACAATATGCTGGTCTTTTAGTTTGCTAATGGCGTTCCCTTATCTGGGTTTAAGCTTGATGTGGGAACCGATAGTGCGTGGAGTAAAGTCCGCCCTATCCGTTCCGCTGCTGCCAAGTGCGCACGTTTCCTGGGATCAAGATGTCGTCTTGTGGATCTTTTGCTGTGGACAGATAAATCGTTAGCTGTGAGTGTGTCCTTTTGCAAGTAGTACATATCAGGTGATGAGAATCTTTCTTTCTCTTCTTGTAGCTTCAGGCCTCGCCGGTCTACCAACAGCCATCGCAATCTGAGACTCGGGGCATAGCTAAGGCGTTCGACCATTCGCAATTGCATCCACGAGTTCGTCGTAGGCCTCTCAAAGATACTTCGGAGTTGGCAGTCGCGTCTCTTCCCAATACACAGCGAAGCGTTCGTATCGTCCATATCGTTTCTATCGTTGGAAGCGGGCGTGATGTCGTGTTCCTTCTCCTGGACGCGCGCCTCTAGAGTATGCTCAAACTCCCAGCCAAAACCAAGCTGTGGCGTTGGGGAATCCTCGCTATTGACGGATACTGGAGGAGAAACTAGTGCCATTTCTCTTCTCGTATATGCGGTGGTAACCAGGAGGGCGTGTATAAAGGTAGCTATATTCGATAAGCTATCCAGTATTTGTCTCTATTTGAAGTGGTAGTCGGCGATATATGTGTCTTAATAGTGTGGTGGCGGGGGAGCTGGTGTTTGCTTTTGGTTTTTGGATACTAAGATTGAAATGTTAGTTCTAAATACGAAGGCGAATTGTCAACTCTAGTTTGGTGAATTTTAAAGACTCAAAACGCTTTCGTCATTATCCCGTGGGCTATAGCGACCAAACGGTCATTTGAGAATTTAGAATTTAAGAATTTAAAATTTAAAATTTAAGAATTTAGAATTTAGAATTTAAGAATTTAAAATTTAGAATTTAAGACTATACTAAAAATATTGTAGCCTAAGGCAACAATATATTATTACTTTATATTATAATATAATATTTTAATAATATATAAAATATAAAAAATATAAAAAATATATAATATAATATATATATATATATCTAATCTTTTTTTAATTTATATAATTATATTAATATAAAAATATTTATTAAAAATATATTAAAATTTTTGATGTTCTTTACTTAAAATTTAGAGTTTAGTACTAGTATCTAATTGGCTTAATTTAGAA
>Ga0182030_10002091_pt1 | contig 42168 bp, 41 predicted proteins | sample 812S3MmetaG_FD_121299 | JGI IMG/M metagenome (GOLD analysis project Ga0182030, IMG submission 121299) | Permafrost microbial communities from Stordalen Mire, Sweden - 812S3M metaG (Illumina Assembly) | ecosystem: Environmental > Terrestrial > Soil > Wetlands > Permafrost | place: Sweden... | reverse complement strand
CCGCGTCTGGCGTCACCTGAAATTCCTTGATCAAACAGGGGGCTGGGATAAGTGAAAGCTCGTCTTGGTAAGCTTCAAGAGGCTCTTCGTCACTGGTCCAAGCAGTTAGCGGTTGGCTTTTAGTCATTGGCGCCGGAGCAACGGGAACATTTGCAATTGGCTTTTGGATTTTAGCTTTTGGTTTGGGTTCGACCTTTATCGGCGCAACCGGGGGTGCGACAGGCGCCGGAGGCAAGGTAGGCGCAGGATTGGCCTTCTCGCTATGGAAAATCGTGAGTACCTCATCCACCAGCGCCTTCCCGCGCGCGTAAAGATGGCTCGGGTGAACTAGATAGGTCCAGATCACCCAGATAAGCAGAATTATCAAGGCAATCCGAACGACCAATCTTCCAGTCTTCCCCAAGAGTTTCCCTATTTCGTTAAAAATGGTCTTTATCGAATCTTTTAAGACTTTCCAGAATTGTCCCCAACACCACCCGATGGCATGCAGCAGGCCCTTGCCGACCCACTTGAGGATGGTTGGCTTTAGCCCAATCCCTTTTTGGGGGGGTGGCCCACTCACACCATGGTCTTCAGCCCCGGACCCTTTTACCATATGGTCCGGGACATCTAAACCATGCATCTCGGCTTGTGGCCTCGATGCTAAGGCTTGAGGCCTCTGGTTAGAGGAGGTTTGGGTAGCCTTGGTATCTGATGTGGGTTTGGAGCCCTCATGAGCCGTTGAGACCTTAATCGGCTTCTTGGCTGGGTCAAATTGGGCGGGGTCACCACCCGCCTTGATATGGGACACAAGACCCTTCACCTGGGGTTCGGTAAGGTATTCATCCAAGACTTCCCGAAGGGCATTTTCAACCTGGGCCGGATCCCCCAAATCAGCCAAAGCCTGGAGATGATACTGGGTGATTAAAAAACCCTTATTTTTCGTCCTCAGAATCTGAGGATCGTTTTTAAGGGTTTTTTGAAGATTTTGGTAAATCAGTTCTTTTGCGGCAGGGGTAAGGACGCCTGCGATCTTTATGGCGTTATTAACACTAGTTTCCGACTTCCCCAACTTACCCGCCAAAGCCTCCATTGATACCCCCCGGGGCTTCAGTTCCTTATACCGTGCCTCTATAGCGAGATCCGTATCGAGCCAGAAAGGTTTGTTCTGGTTGTTGGAGGTTAAGGCCCGTTCCATGGCCGCGTCCAAGGTGCAATCCACCACCTCGGCTTCCATGTGAGTTTGGCCCAGCTGTTGAGCCGCCAAAAACCGCATTTGGCCTTCAATGATGGCCAGGGTTGATTTGTTGTCTCCTATCCAAACGGTGATCCGGGGTGGTTTCCCGCCCGCTTTCATAAAAGCCACCAGGTTGGCTAAGTCCAAAGGGATGATGACCTTCCGAGGGTTCCAGTCGGGAACGTATAAATCGCTGGTGGGGATCATCACAACAACGGGGGGGTTGGCGGCGGCGTAAGGCAATGTTTCCATGGGGCACCTCTAATAGCAGTCCGCAGTCGACTGTTCGCAGTTCGCAGAAAAGCGTTTAAGGCTTAACTGCCGACTGCCAACCGCGTACTGCCAACTGAGATTTGTGCTCCCCTTGGATATTGAAGGTATTTTCTCAGAACGTTTTTAGTCAACTGGAATTTTAGTGAGCTTTTTCAAGAAGATTAGGCCTTAGATTTTTATGCCCATTTTCGCGACATCTCTGGCCAGCAGATCCAGGTTTGTTCGATAGGCGGGATTGAACTTCACCGGGCCATAGACAGGAACCTTCAGGAGTTTCCGCAAGGCCTGCAAGTTGGTCTTTTCGGCGATGGTTTTGCCCTTGTACCCATTCACCACCACCCCCAACACTTTTACTTTCCTCTTTTGAAGGGCCTCGACGGTCAAGAGCGTATGGTTGATGGTTCCCAAGCCCGCCCGGGCCACCACCAGGGTCGGCAATTTCCACTTCACAACCCAATCAATAGCCAAAAAGTCTTTCGTGATTGGCACCAATACCCCGCCAATGCCCTCTACAATCAGCGTGTCATATTTCTTTTTAGCTTCCTGGTAGGCCTTTTCGACCTTCTTCAAATCAACCGTTCCCTCTTTCCAACCAGCGACCCAGGGAGCTAATGGCTGTTTGAAGTGCAGGGGAACGATACCCGGATAAGCCGAATCGGGAAGCTTGGCGGCCTTTTGGAGCAATTTCCCGTCTTCGCTGACCAATCCGCCCGAAGCCACGGGTTTGAAAACACCAACCTTGATGCCACGATTAACGAGCATTCGAGCCAGCCCCGCCGAGATCAGGGATTTCCCCACGCCCGTATCGGTTCCTGCGATAAATACTATTTTAAGATTTTTCATGTTCGGTGTTTTTATCTCCTCCTTCTCCCCTGGAGGGAGAAGGTTGGGATGTGCTGATCAAGTATAAATGATGTTTTGAAATCGGTACGATACCGATCTCTTTAAATGCTTTATGGAAGGTCGGCATGAGGGGGGTAATTCCTGTAGTAAAGAACCCCTCACCCTGCCCTCTCCCTCAAGGGGAGAGGGATTATTCACATGCTTACGCCAAGTGCTAGGTTCCAAATTTTTTTATAGTTTTTTAAATGCATGAAACAATTTCTCGATATCCGCTTCGGTATGGGCGGCGGAAATGGACAACCGCAATCGGGCCGTGCCCTTCGGCACCGTGGGCGGGCGGATGGCCACAACCAGGATACCCTCTTCCAAAAGCTTCTCCGACATCTTCAGGGCTTCCTCATTCTCCCCCACGATGATGGGCATGATCGGCCCCGCACCCCTTGGAATTTCATACCCCAATGCTTTTAACCCCTCGCGCACCTTTTTGGCGTTGTACCAAAGCTTCTCAACCCTTTCAGATTCCTGTTGCAGAACCTCCAGTGCTCCCAGGGAAGCTCCGCAGACAGCCGGCGCAAGCCCTGTTGTATATATGAAGGTTCGGGCCCTATTTAATAGCGTTTCAATGAACAACTTGGGCCCACAAACGAACCCGCCCATGCTTCCCAGGGCCTTGCTGTAGGTTCCCATGACCACTGCTGGAAAGTGTTTCAAGGGGAAATGGTGGGTAATGCCCTGCCCGCCTGGGCCCAACACGCCCGTGCCGTGGGCGTCATCTACCATAACCAGGGCGTCATATTCATTCGCCATGTTCGTCACTTTCAGCAGGGGAACCAGATCCCCATCCATACTAAAAAGCGCGTCGGTCACGATAAGTCGGCGGCGGTATTTGCCCGCCCGTTCCAATTGTTTTTTCAGGTCGTCTAAATCCAGATGGTCGTAGATCAGAAATTTGGCCTTGGACATCCGACAGGCATCTATCAGGCTGGCATGGTTCAATCGGTCGCAAAGGACGGCATCTTCTTCACCTACTAGCGCAGTCACTGCTGCCAGGTTGGCCATGTAGCCCGTTGGAAAGGCCAGGCAGGCCTCGGCGCCCTTGAACAGGGCTGTGATTTCTTCTAATTGCATGTGGATTGGGAAATGGCCCGACACCAGGCGGGAGGCCTGGGCCGAGGCCCCGTACCGTATCAGCGCCCTTTGGGACCTTTCCAATACCTTCGGATGGTCCGCCAGCCCCAGGTAATTATTCGCACAGAAGAGAACGCAATCCTTATGGTCGATGGAGGCTCTCATTCCCCCCAGCGGATCGACCACCCGGAGCTTGCGTCTCAGGCTCTGGGCATCCAACTCGTGAATTTCTTCGTGCATGTCGTCGATCCAGCTCAAAAAGCACCTCGTCGTAAATTAATTTCCAATAACGTCCAATGCCACTGCACCCAGCCGGGAGCTTGGTGCTCCCCATCGTGGACAAGTTTAGAATTCATTCCTGAAACGCGAGAACCGTATCAAACGGATTCCAATTTTATTTACCTAACCCGAGGATTTGCCGTTGATATTGCCGTCCTTCCACCGTGTCCAACATGAATTTGGCCAAGGCCCGAAAGGACGTTTTTAAAGCCTTAGCGGGTAGAGCGCCAACCTGGGCGCGGTATTGTTCATCCTGGCCCTGGGCCAGCCAGTTTGGACGGACAATGGTCCAGTTCAAGGAACTTTCGGTCACAACTTTTTCCATGCCTTTCAAGTCCTTCATGTGGTTGTGGGCCAAAGCGCCCAAGAACCGGACGAAAAGATTCTGGCCCGGGAACAAACCCGCAGAGGAGAAAAGAACCAGTTTTTTCACCTTAGCTTTTTTCATGGCCATAAGGGTGTTGGCGGCGAATTGCTCCATGGTCCAATTTCTCTTTGTTAAAGCAGTTAACATTTCCCCGGGTTTGGGCCCCAGCGCCGAAAGCACCGCGTCTTGCCCCCTCATGGCTTTTGACATGGTTATGATATCCTCCAGGCCACCCCGGATGGCCTTCAGTCGTTTGTTCACGGCTTTAATTTTTTCAGGAGACCTGACAAAGGCCGTGACCCGATGTCCATGTTTCAACGCCAAGTCCACCAGTTCCGTTCCGGTTTTCCCCGTCGCACCAATAATGAATAAACGCATTTTCGATTCCCTCCCAAACCATTTCCGTCCACTTTACCCGGATTCTGCCCTTCGAAATGGGATTTCGAGTTAAAGACTTCAAATGCCATTTACAACGCGGGTCCCCGTCGTGGATAGGGGTTAAATCTAATTAACCATTTCGGGTGCACACCGCCAACCCTGTGGACCAATTCATCTTACAGACGTGAAAATCTTTTAAGCCATCCAATTTCAAAAGTAATTCGTCGACTAATTGTTGGTGTCCATCCGGCCAATTGGGCTGGGGAAGCATATCATCCACGATATAAAACCCACCAGGAGAGACAAGTCCAAGCGTTTCCTCGAAAGCGTTATATTTTCCAGGCCATGAATCGGCGAAGATGAAATCGTAGGTTTGACCCGCCAAGGATTTAATAAACTCTCCGCCATCCGCCACTTGCAGGGTCAATCGAGGGTCCGAACCCAAATATTTTTTTGCCACGGAAACCAAATCAGGGTTGTTATCCACTGACAACAAAGTGGATTGGGGGTCCATCCCATTCAATATCCAAGCAGCGGATAACCCGGTGCCTGTTCCGATCTCCAAAAACCTGCCTTTGGATTTTGAGGCCGCCAAGGTTCGCAGCAAATTCCCCGTCAGGACATCGGACCCCATTTTGAATTCCAGCGTCTTTGTGGCCTTCAAAATCTCAAGGTATTGGGGTGGGAATGGAACCGTTTCTTCTTTATTCAACTTCATCCTCCCACCCCGGGTTATTTTGTCCTCGATCTAAAGGCACATGGCTTCCGAAAACTAGGATTTCTTTTTATCGAAATAAATGACGCAGCTTTCGTAGTCATGGATGGGTTGCATCTGCAGGGTCATGTAGATGACCTTCTCCCCGAACTTGAACCCCATCTTTCCGCTTTGGGGGCTATGGCGAACCGCCACATCCATTTGGCTCATTTTCTTGAACCGGGAAATCAGGTGGTGGTAATGGGGCCAGGGCAAAACCATGGTTCCGGGGATCAGTTCCCCATTGACCCGCAACCGCAGGCGCATCTGGGGTTCCGCGGGAGGTTCCACGACCGGCCGGATCTGGATTTCCGTCGCCCCGGCCTCGATGGCCTCTTGGAAAAGAGCCAGACAAAGCTTCCCAATCGGCCGGGAGTATCCTTCCTCTTCGTTATCGAAAGGCTCCGTCTCTTGTTCGTCATCCATAGGAGGTTCGTTCGTGGCCATTTATCCCCCCTTTTCATGGTGCGCCCCAAATGACACAGAGACTCAAAATTTCGTGAAAATCGCCGATCAGCATCCTCTCACAACAACTAAAAGCAAAAAGACATGGAACCGCCGATCAAATCCGATGGACGCCGATAAGTTTGAGAAGGCTTTAAACTTTCGAGAAAATCACCGCGCCCAATTGTCCCCCAAACCCATAGGAAAGAGAAAGGACGTGATCGACCTTTTGTTTCAGCCCGCCCTTCGGCACGTGTTTTATCGGGCATTCGGGATCGGGGTTTTTAAGGCCTGTCGTGGCGGGGAGCCATCCTTCGGCAAGTGCCAAAACGCTGATAATGGCTTCCACACTGCCCGCCGCGCCCAACAGGTGCCCGGTCGCCCCCTTGGTCGAGCTGACAAAAGGATGGTCGCCGAAAACATCAAAGAGAGCTTTTGATTCCACCCGGTCATTGAATCGGGTCCCCGTGCCGTGGGCGTTGATATAACCGATATCTTTCGGTTTCAGTTGGGCTTTTTTCAGGGCCAATTGGATGACATGGCCGATGGTTTTGCCCGTTGGGTCCACCTCCAAGGGCTCATGCGCGTCACCGGCCAGGGCCCAGCCTGAAAGCCGGGCCAAGGGGTTCACTTTTCGTTTGGCCGCTTGATCTTCCCTCTCCACTACCAAAACTCCGGCCCCTTCCCCCATCATGAAACCGTCCCTCTCCTTGTCAAAGGGACAGGGCCCGTCCGGGTTTTCGCTGAGGACCCCCATCTGGTCGAACCCGGCGTAAATGAGGGGATGGATGGAGGATTCGGTGCTGCCCGCCAACACCGCGTCGCATTCCCGGTCCTGAAGCAATCGGGCGGCTAGACTCAAGGAAGCGATGCCGGTGGAACAGGCGGAGGAAACCGAAAGGCCCGGGCCCGAGAACCCGAATTGCTGGGCCAGGATTCGGCCGCCGGCGTGCGGAAAATAATCTGAAAGAAAATCCCAATCCACCAGATGGGGATCCTTGGCCGCTTCCAAAAGGCTCCAGAGACCACCCTTGCTGGAGGAAAAGGTCGTGCCGATTCGTTCGGGCGCCACGCGGTTCAATCCTGCCCGGTCCCAGGCTTCGTATCCGGCGACAACGGCCAATTGGAGAGAGCGGTCCCTTTCCAATAATTTTTCCGGGATCCAGACTTCCAGCGCCTGGGCGGCCCGGGGAACGCCCACGAAGCTCCGCCACTCGGAACCAGTCAGGATGGTTTTGGCCCGGTCGCCCGCCAGGATTCTTTTAAAAGTGGTGGTGCTGTTCGCCCCCAGGGGCGAAACCATCCCTAAGCCGGTCACTACAAGCGGATGGGTCATAAGGCGACTATACCTTCACGACATGCAAAGAATTTTTTTAACCGCAGATAACGGCCGACGTGCTTCGCACGCGCCGATAACGGCATGTACTTTAAAACCTTTTCCAACTTATCGGCGTCCATCGGATTTGATCGGCGGTTCCATTCCTTTTTGCATTTACTTGTTGTAGGAGAATATTTACCGGTCATAGCCATCCCGGAAGGCGGGAATCCAGGTTGAAGACCTGGCCGGAAATGGATTGGCTCGTAGCCAGCCAAGTGAAAAATTCGCAAACCTCGGCCAAGTCCGCTGAACGGCCCAGAAGGTGCCAGGAAAGGATGTTTTGCTCGGCCTCAGGCGACAACCCCTCGGCCAGGCGGGTCTTGTGGAAACCGGGGTTAACCACATTCACGCGGATATTGCGGGAACCGTATTCTCGGGCCAGGGTCCGGGCCAACCCCACCAACCCGGCCTTGGCGGCCGTATAGGCTCCCTGACCGATGTTGCCGGTGGAAGCCACGAGGGAGGAGATATAAATGAGGTGTCCGTTCTTTTGCCGGATCATGGGGATGAGAAGCGCCTGGGAAAGGTTGAAGGCGCCCTTCAAGTGAACTTGCAGGGTTTCGTCCCACTGGGATTCTTCTAGATTGACCAGCCGGGCGTTATGGGTGACCCCGGCGTTGTGGATGCCGCAATCGATGGTGTCGTGGCGTTCCTGGACCTCGTTGACCCAGGTTTGAACCTCGACGGGTTGCCCCGCATCGCAGCGGGTGACCTGGCAGGAGGGGTTCAAAGCCTGGAGTTCTTTAAGCGCCGAGGAGGCGGAGGCCTCATCCTGGTGGTAGCAGGCCTCGACCGACCATCCCTGTTGAGCGAAGTTTTTCCCCAGGGCCAAACCGATTCCCCTGGTTCCTCCGGTGATCAAGACCGTCGGCATGGATTGGGCACTCCCCTGATTTAGAAGTTAATCTCTCCTTCTCCCCCCGAGGGAGAAGGTTGGGATGAGGGGGCCATTACCAACTATATACCCCTCACCCTGGCCCTCTCCCTCAAGGGGAGAGGGTATGTTTTTAAGTTATGCCGGGTTTGTTGGCGGTGAAATTAATCTTTTAAATCTACTCCACCGTGCTCATTCCGCTCGAAACCCAGGATATGAGAGCCAAGCCCCCTATAAAGAAGAGCGCCGTCATGAGAAGAATCGGGAGGACCACCCAGATGATAAAGCCGATCCAGAGGGAATGCTTCCCCACCTTCCTCGCTTCCATGGCTTCCTGGTCGTAAAAGAAGAGGCCGATCAAGAGGCCGGCCAAGGGGATAAAAAAGGCCATCAGGTACCAGGCCCACCGTTGGGCCCAGTAGGGATTGGGGGTCGGGGGCACGGCCGGGGCGGGTGGAGGGAGCGCGGGCCTTAACGGGAGCGTCCTGGCCGGAGCCCGTTTGGTTTTGCGGGGCTTTGGCATCAAAACACCTTGAACAGGAGGGCCAGGATCAGCGTGAGGACGCCCATCATGGCGGCGGGCAAAAGGACGTAAACGTAAGCCGACACTTTGGAACAGGACATGACTTCCCCGGCCCCGATCACCTGGAAAACCAGTACCGCCAGGGCCACCCATTTCCCCAACAGATAGGCTACGCCCAGGGCCGCCAGGCCGCCGCTGGAATATAAAACCAGTTTTTGAAGGTCGGGGAGGGAGAGGTTCGCGCCCAGGAGATAACCGGTCAAACGGATGAAAAGCGCCCACAGGTAACCGCACACCAACACCACGAACGGGAGCGCCACCAAAAGAACCAGGGTGACGAAGGCCACGATGGAGGGCGTGCCGCCGGAGAGGGCTTCCTGCAGGCCCAACAAAAGGGCAACCAAAACCGCCGTCAGGGCGGCGAAGGTGGAAGCCTCCTGCGGTTTGGCCTCGAAGGCCACGGACGAGAAAAACTCCGTGGGCCGGCGCCAGAGAAAGAAAAGTTTTTGGAAATAGGCTTTGATCATGGGAGGAAAGTTTAACACAAAGGGGCTTTTCAAGAACCGGGAGAGGGGCAAAAAAGACGCCCCTTATTTTTCAATAAGGGGCGCGGTGATTCGAAAAGGCTATTCTTCCAGGCGCTCCAGGGCCTCGTCCCAGGCGTCGTCCAGATCGTCGACCGTGCCCTCGTTGATAACTTCCCTCAACAGCTTCATCAACCGGGGAGCCAGCTTCTCGTCCAGTTCGTTCTCTTCGAGAACTTCCTTGACCTCTTCGAGAGTCAGGTTCTCGAGAAAGTCCTCGGCCTCGCTCTGGAAAAGTTTTTTACGGTCCTTGTCGGAGGCGTCAGCCTTTTCCTCGTCCTCATCTTCCTCATCGTCATCGTCCTCTTCTTCCTCTTCCGCTTCGTCGAGGCCGATGGTGTCTTCGTCGTCGTCCTCTTCGTCGTCGTCCTCTTCGGCTTCTTTTTTATCTTCGACGGATTCCTCGTCGTCATTCATTTCATCGTCATGGCGGCGTTTGGGTGACACGACATCCTCCTGAGGTGGATTGGGCCCCGGGTCTAGGGCCGGGGCGCGAGATAAGACTCATAGTTACCCGTAAAAAAGGCTTATGTCAAGACGGACTCGACGCTTCCTATTCCCGGTGCCTTCGCAAATTTTCCCAGACGTTACGGTCCACAATCTCCACCCCGGTAAAGCGGGCCAGGGCCTGGGCCTCCCGGCTGGTATCGCAGGTCACCAGGAGCAACCCACGATGACAAAATTCCGACTTCATGACGTGGGCGAATTCGCTCACCTGTTCCTGCGGCACCCGTTCACTGGCCGGAAACTGCTTGGCCAACACGGCAAATTTGCCCCCCGTGACCGGGTGGGGATGCTCGGCCACCGCCACCACCGCCCCGCCGGGCGCCCGACGGATGCGTGAAACCTGGAACCCCATGCTTTTCAGGAACTGATCCACTTCTTCTTGGAAAGCCAGGATCGACATGCTGCTCAAGTCCATCTGGATCCCCTTCTCGTCCACCACCCGGATGGTCCAGCGAGTGTCGTAGGCCGGGCCGTCGAGGAGTTCCTGGAATTTTTTGCCGTTCACCAGGTCCACCGCCAGCTTTTTGGCGTTATTGCGGGCTTCCTCGGTGAAATCGGCCGTGACGAAATAGATGCCCCGCCGACAGGCTTCCTCCCTCGCGACCTCGTCAAGTTCCCTCACCAGGTCGGCGTGTACCTGGGACGCGGCTGGGAATTGGCGCCCCAGCACCAGGAAACTGCCCCCCAGGATGGGGTGGGAAAAATCCGCCTGGACCTGCAGGGTGCCCCCCGGCACCTTTTTGACTTTTGTGGGCTCAAACCCCAATTTGGCCAGCAGGCTCACCAGCATGTCCTGAAACTGGGCCAGGGGCATTTCGCTTAACTGCCGGTCTTTCATGGTGTCGATAGGAACGATCTCGTCCAGTGGGGCGGTTTCCTTCGGTTTTTCCCAGCCGTCATCCACCTTCTTATCCACCTGGGTTTCATACCTCACATTGAGTTTGGGGGCGTTCTCACGCAATTTCTCGAGCAGGCGGGCAGTCTTGTTTTCCCCCTCCGGGATGGCCTGAACCTCCATACCGTCGTTGTAGCGAAAGTCGAAGGACGAAAGGATCTTGAAGGGGCTGAGCTTGGTCTTGTCCAGTTGGATGTACACTTCCCGGGTCGCCTTGACGCTCAGGACCGGCCCGTCGTAAAACTTGGCGGTGTGGCTGATGAACTGCATCATGCTGTCCACGATGACCGCGGGAATGCTCTCCGACAATTCGAAAACAAGGTCCACGACAGCGGCAGTTTCCACCAGCAGGTTCTCACGGAAACGCTTGAAATTCGAGTCAACGTCCCCGCCCAACTCAGTGTTGAAGCGCTTGACCATGAAGCGGACCCGAGGCACGGTGTCGATCACGTGGATCGACTTGATTTCCAGGCCCGGGATCTTCTTTTCCGCATAGAACCGGAAAACTTCCTCGAAATTGCCCATGGCGCCTTTGCGCAGGTATTGGCGTTTTTCCTCAACCTGGTGCTGTTTGCGCCGGGCTTCAAAATCCTCTTTCTTCTTTTTTTCCTCTTTCTGGCTGGCAAAGCGTAAAAACACGCCCACGAAAATAACAGTGCCTAAAAATGCGATGAAAGCGGCGGGAGCTGGATTTTCCTGGGCATAGGTCCAAAAGTTGTTGAAATAAACCCGGATCATTCCAACCAGGAAGGTATTGAACAATAGGATCGCCAGGAAGACGATCAGCCCGGCCGCGAGCAGACCGCCTGCTTCCGCCTCGGCCTCCGTGTGGCCCTGCTTGATCATCATTTCCTTGGCGTGGCTGGCGCCCGGAAGACGGAGAAGCCTGGATTTGATCGCATCGAAATTCAAAGCCACTGGGGCCTCGCGAGAGTTGGAATGTATTCTTGTTCATGTTAGAGTCGCCAACCAACGGAGGCAAGCATGGATTTTGTGAAGCGGCTTGAAAAAATAATGGGAAAATTAAGGGGACCGGGAGGGTGCCCCTGGGACCGTCGACAAACCCATAAAAGCCTGAAACCCTATCTATTGGAAGAATCCCACGAGGTATTGGAAGCCATCGATTCGGGAGACGCCGAACACCTGCGGGAAGAACTCGGGGATTTGCTGTTACAAGTTGTTTTTCATTCCCAGTTAGCTAAAGAGAAACGCAAATTTAACCTTCAACAGGTTGCCAAGACTATCGGGGACAAGCTATTACGCCGTCACCCCCATGTGTTCGGAAAATCGAGCCGGAAGATCAACGACATCAACCGCAAGTGGGAAGAATTGAAGCGGGCGGAAAAGCCCAACCGCAAATCGGCACTCGACGGACTTCCCCATTCCCTTCCAGCCCTTTTGCGGGCCCAGCGCATGCAGGAAAAGATCACCCATAACACCCGTCCCATGTCGGGGGTCGCGAACCGGGAGCTTCAGCAAGCCTGGAAGGATTTGCAGCGGGGCCTGAAGGGAAACAAAAGCGCGAAGGAAAAGGCGGCGGGGGAGTTTTTATTGAGGTTCGCCCAATTTTCCCAGGCCGAGGGCATCCACGCCGAGATGTCGCTGAAAAAGGCGTCTTCGGATTATGAGAAGAAGTTCAGACGGTCAGAAAAGAACACTTAGGTTTTCACCACCACGATGGGTCCCCGTCGTGGGCAAGCATTTCATCAAACTAATCCAACCCATAAGCGGGTTCAAATTCTAATCCTTTAAGTTTTGAAGCTTTCAATCGTTGATAGGTTTTGATCCCAACAAGGATCAAAGGGCTTTTTTCGTTGCCGCTAGCGAATAGAAGATCGGAACAATAAAAGCCATCACTCAAAGGCTTAGTCACCAATAGAAAAGCAGGGTATGCACCTACTACAGACTCATAATTGCCGCATTCAGGACAAAGCTTCTCAAATCTAGTTTCTTTCTTGAGGGTGTCAAATTTTATTTTCTTTTTGACCAAGAGATGAAAATGTCCGACATCTTCCTTGAACCCTTTGAAGATCATATCTTTGCCATATCCATTCTTTTCGCAAAACATCTTGAAAGCGGAGGTGGCGATGGTTAGCCCGTCGTAAGTGGAAGACAAGTCGTACTTGTAAGCTTTTCTTGCGGCGGGATATAGACAATCAGCCGAATCCTTATTTGGCTTGCCGAGCTTGTATTCGGGGTTGGTCAGTGTGAAATCCAGCCTATAGCCACACTTGGGGCAATGAGGAATGATCGAACTGAACTTTTTCATTTCGAACATATAGGTGTCATTAAAATGGGAGCTCAACGAATAACCGACCATTTTTAAATGCTTGAGGGCTTCTTTAACACCTTCTTTTCCCTTTTTTGCATACACTTCCGAAATTGGAATCCATTCATGCTTTTTCGTCATGTAAATACCTTCTTTTGCGATTTTTCTCGCCCACGACGGATCCTCGTCGTGGTTAAACTATTTTTCGTTTACAAAGCCTTCCATTGAAACAGTCAATTGCGGGACGGCACGACGAAGGGCACGATCCTCCGTCACGCAAGGAACCCCTAGCTTCTGGGCCAATAAGACATATTGGGCGTCGTAAGCTGATATTTTGTAATGAAGCGCGATCTCCAAAGTCTCAATAGGTCCCAATTCAACTTCGTTAGGGAGGATATGGGCGTAAACATCTTCCAACGCCTTGACCGCTTTTTCTTTGGTTAATCCGCCCTGCCGAACATAAGTAGTGAATATGTTGAGTATTTCATGACGCCAAATTCCAGGAAGTCTCCAATGCGGGTCCCGATGACGCACTTGGAGGGCTAAAGGCGTCAGCGTCCCTTCGATGAGGGAATAAGCCAAGACATTTGCGTCCACGACGATCAAGCGCGTCCCTCTTGGATGGTCTTCTTCAACCAGGCGGGAGTGATGGGAAATTTCCCCTTGATGGGTTCAGGCCAAGGACTCTCGGAATACCCGGACAAAGCTTCTTCCAGAAGAGCCAACGCTTCCTTGGTCATGGACCTTCGATGTTGTGTGGCGGATTCCTTGAGTTTCTTATGCACTGGGCCAGGAACATTTTTAATCAAAATATCAGGCATATCGGCCTCCTATTCATTCAATATAATAACGATATCATTACAATAGTTCTCTATCAAGCCTCTTTTGTAACCGGAGTTGTCCACAACATTGCACCAAGCCGGGGGCTAGGTGATCCCCTTCGGGGACAAACTGGTCCGGCGCCACCCCACGTGTTTTGGAAATCGAGCCGGAAAATCAACGACATCAATCGCAAATACGATACCGACCTCTTTATAAGCTTTATCGAAGGTCGGCAGGAGGGGTGATTCCAGAGTAACCCACCCCCTCTCCCTCCGGGGGGAGAGGGTATATGTTTTTTGCTGATCTACTGTTTCGCCTGATAAACCTTCATTTCGGGCAGGGCCAGGGCGGTTAGGGATCCCCCATAAACACAACCCGTATCCAGGTCGATCCGATCCTTTGAGATATCCAGTTTATCCACCGGCGTGTGGCCGTGAATAACGAGTTTAGGCGTGGGGCGGGGGTCCTGCAGGAACTTGCGGCGAATCCAGAGTAAATCATCCTGCTCCTGCGCGTTCAAGGGCCGGTCCAGGTCCACTCCCGCGTGGCAGAAATAATAATCGGGCGTTTCATGGGTCAAGGCGAGCGAGTTGTAAAATTCCGCGTGGGTGTGGGGAATGTTGGATTGGAAAAGCATGTGGGCCCCATCCCCGCGAACCTCATCCATGAAGGCCTTGTTGGGCAGGTAGGACTGGATGGTATCGTAGCCGCCGTTCAAGAGCCAGTTGGAGGCGGTTAACGAATTGGGGGTACCTAGCCATTCCAGCATCATCTGCTCGTGGTTGCCCCTCAAGAAATGCCAGTTCGGTTTTTGGTTTTCCAACAGGTAATCCACCACTCCCTTGGAATCCGGGCCCCGGTCGATGTAATCACCCAAAAAGACGACCTCATCCTCGGCCTTGAGCGGAAGCTGGACCATCAAATCCTTCAAAGCCTTAAGGCAGCCATGGATATCCCCGATGGCATAAATCATTGTGTCTCCGTTCTTGTGTTCCAGCCGTTATTTTTTCGTCCGGCCATTTGCGATCGAATAGAAATGGTTCGTGCCCCACTGGGACAAGCCCAACAGGACCAGGGCGATTCTCAAACCCGTATCCCCGTACTTCCCAAGGCCGAACCAGAAAAGGCCGATGCCGATGAAACGGCCCAACGCCAATGGTAGCTCACGAAGCGTCAAATATTCCAGCTTTCGCGCCTTGGAATATATGGCGTTTTCAATGACATTGAACGAAATTGAGTTGAACCCGATTTGGAACCAGGTGGCCCCCACGGAGTAAAGGATGCCGAAGAGAAGAAGGGCCAGGGGGCCGAGGCTGACGGCCAGGACCAGGGTCGATCCGATGATGAGGAAAGACGAATAATTCATGCCTTTGGCCCTGTCTTTATAACCGTCCCAACGGGAAAGGACATAGGCTGTCACCACCGCCAGGAAGGTCGAGAGTGTGTTGTAGTTCCCCACCGCAAGCTCATTGTTCCAGGCCTTGTACACGAATAGGGGTCCGACGAACCAGAAAACCCCTCCCCGAATACCCGAGAAAAACCAGGCCTTCAGAAGGGCCTTCCAATCATCCTTCCACTCCAACCGCAGGACTTCCATGACGTTGAAGTTATCGGCCTTGTGAGGGGGAACCTTCAGTTTGAAGCTCTGAACGATCAAGCCCACATAGATCAGGAGCGTGACCCCGAAAACCAGGTAATATCCCGCCAGGTCCCGGCCCAAATGCAGGAGGCCGGTATTGAAGGAGGCGATGACCCATCCCGCGAGCATGGGGGCCGGGATCTTCAGGATCGAGCTGATCAACATGTACAACGAAAAGAAGTAATCCCGATCCTTGGCCTTCGTGATGTCCAGGGTCAGGGCGTGCTGCCCGAGATAATAAAAGCCCAGGGCCAAACCACTGAGAACCCCCAGAAACCATACATGCTCGGGCGCGCTTTCCCGAAGGAAAAGCAGGGAAAGAAGCAGGAGGCTGTAGGAAATGAACCCCAGTTGGTAGGAAACGCGGTGACCAAAGCGAGGGGCAAGGGCCCCGCCCATCCAAAAACCGACGGGGATGAGGAAAAACTGAATGAGATTAAAGGGGAGAACCACATTCCAATCCTGGCTCTGGCGGAAGAGGAAGACATTCAGGAAGGTCGAGGGGATGACGAAGGTGAAATCGTAGAGAGCGATCATCCAGATCAGGGTCTTGGCGTTTTCCGGAAGGTGCTTGCGGACCCCCAGGAACCTGGCCAGGAACTTATATATATAAGAGAAAAAGAGATCCATTCTTGCCTGTTCCTCAATAAAAAAGGGCGGGCTGATCATGCCCGCCCTGAAATGAAATCAAGTTCTTAGTGGAAAAGACCCTTCAATTGGTTGCCCAGATTCTGGGCTCCCTGTTGAACCGCCTGTGTGGCCGCGTCCCCTAAGGCCTTGCTGATGTGCTTCTTGACGTTGCTAGCCAACCGGTCGGTGTTCCAGTGGTAATTGTTGTCAGCGGCTTTTCCCGTGAAATTGAAATCGATCGGGATGTTGCCGTTGTCATCCGCGGCCCAGTCCAGGGTGACTTTGTCCCGGATCTCGGCGGGAACCTGGCCCTTGATGGCGTCCGAGTTGACGTAATCCTTCTTGAGGTCGCATTGAATGGTCATGTCGGGGGTATAGACCCCGTCGGCGTTGATCCCGCCCTTGACCCTCAGGGCCCCAACCTTGTCGGTGGTGTTTGCGGTAAAAGAGAACACCTTGTTGCGCATGGCCAGCGTGCCCTCGACCTTGTCAAAATGGATCTCATCGCTCGGATCCTTGACGGCGCTGTTGATGGCCTTGATGGCCGCCAATCCCTTGACCTTGGCGTTGACCAGGCTGTAACTGCCCCCGCCTACCTGGCTGGCCATCATTTGATCTCCCGAGGTCCCCTTGCCAAGGCCCGCATAGGCGATGTTCATGGTTCCGTACAGCTTGTCCTTGTAGGCCGAGTAGTCCTTGGTGGAGACATAGGCATCGATACTCGCGTCGATAGCTTTCTGGGCGTCCACGCCGTCCAGGCGGAAGGCGTAGTTGTAGCTCGGGACCGTGCCCAAGGTGACGGTGATCCCCGCCATGCCCGTGCCGTCAAAGGACTGGAACTTGGCCATGGGGATCTTCACCGAGTTGCCCGCGAGGTAAACCCCGCAATTCAGGCCCTTCAGGTAAGGCTCGTTGGGCAGGGTAATGGAGACATCCTTGAAGGAAATCAGCCCGTTATAGGTGAAGGGCGTGGCCTTTCCAATGGATTGGACAAAATCCACATTGAGAGAAAGATCTCCCCCAAAGGTCGCCTTATTCAGTTTCGGAATCATGGCCGATAGGCCTTTCAGGGGCAGGTCCTTCGACTGGACGTGGCAGGTCCAGGGAGTGCCCTTGTGGTAATGGAAGGAACCGTCCACTTCCCAGTCCTGGTAAAGCAGGCTGAAGGAAGGCAGGTCGTAATTGCTGAAGTTCTGGCTCGCCACGCTTTTGAAATTGACCTTGCAGGTGGTCTTGGCGGCCTTGACGGAAACATCCTGGTATTTAATCGCCAAATCGGAACCGTCGGCGGTCCCGGAAAGTTCCAGTCCCTTGTTCATGCTTCCCCCCAGGTGGAAGTCCACCCTGGCGGGGCCGGTCAAGGCAAGCCCAGGAGGCATGGAAGCCAGGGAACGAGGCACGAGACCCGAAAACTTCAACATCTCCAGGCTGGCCTCCCCGTCCATGTTGGGTGTGAAATTCTCCGACATCGTGGCCGCGTCGCCCATAAGCTTGAAACCCAGTCCATTCACATCCCCGGTCAAGTTCAAGCCTTTGACGGAATTGCTCGACATGAAATAACGGTAGGAGCCGCCCATGGAAAGCTGGTATTTGAAACCCTGCGCTTCCAGGGGGGTACTCAATGAGAAGGTGCTGTTTCCTCCCACCAGGGAGATGTTTTTGACATGGAAATTGAGGTCATCGAGGTCGTAACGCTGGGCAGGCGAGACAGTCTCATCCAGATAAACCAGCTTTCCGTGAACGATGTTGAGCCCGTCCGCGGTGATGTTCATGGACTTCTTCGGGGCGGATGCCGTATCGGCCCAGGCGGCTTCCCCGATCAGGAAGGTCGCGGCTTCCCTTTCGGAATTCGGAAGGATCAGGGCGGCGTGGTGCTTGGCTTTCTTCTTGGGTTTCGCCTTGGACTTTGCGGGTGCGGGCGCGGCCTTCGGAGCCGGGGCAGCGGCTGGGGCTTCCGAGGCCGTCTCATTGCCCGTCATGTCGCTGAAATTGAAGGAATTCAAGCCCTTTCGTTCGATCAGTATCTCAGGCTGGTTGAGGGTGATCTCCTTGAGGGAGACCTGCCCCCAGAGGAGAGGCCAAAGATGATAGGAGATGGAGATATCCTTGGCGTTCACCATGGATTGGTCCGTCCAACCCGCCCGGTTGGCGATTTTCAGGTTCTTGACGTCAAACCCGCTCAACACGCTGAAACTCACCTCTCCTACGGTGACCTTATGTTTCAGGGTTTCGGAAAGCTTATCGGTCACCAGGGCCTTCATTTTGGCCGGGGGGAAAAGAATGGGCACGGCGATGGCGGCAATGATCAAAAGCAGTACAAACAACCCCAAAATCACTCCTCCGCCAACCAGAACAAATTTCACGAGTTTTTTCATGACACCCTCTTTTTATTTCTGAATGGCCAACATTTTAGCCGGGATTGGGGCAATTGGAAGGAGGTGAAAGATTCGGCTAAAACTAAAAAGGCGGAAATCCTTGGGATTCCCGCCTTATGAAACTTATCAGGATGGTTGTCGAACCTACCCATCATCTTTTATTTTTTCAAGGCTACCTTCGCCCTTTCCGCTTCCTTGGCTTTCTCGGTTGGAACGAAGGCAGTCTCTTTTTTCGGTTCTGATTTCGCTTCGGTTTTCACTTCCGGTTTACCCTTCGCTTCCCCGGGAACCGACGGTGCGGGCAAAAGGCCTGTTTTTTCCTTGATCTTTTTCTCGATGTCCTTCGCCACTTCCGGATGGTCTTTCAAGAACTGCTTGGCCGCGTCCCGGCCCTGGCCCATCTTATGCTCGCCATAGGAAAGCCAGGTTCCGCTCTTGTCGACGATTTCCTTTTCCACGCCCACATCGATCAGCGACCCTTCTTTCGAGATCCCCTCCCCGAAAATGATGTCGACGAGGCCTTCCTTGAAAGGCTGCGCGGTCTTGTTCTTGACGACCTTCACCTTAACCTTGTTACCAATACTCTGGTCCCCAACCTTGATGGTTTCCACCCGGCGCACTTCCAACCGCATGGAGGCATAAAATTTGAGCGCCCGCCCGCCCGGCGTGGTCTCGGGGTTTCCGAACATGACCCCGATCTTCTCGCGAATCTGGTTGATGAAAATGGCGCTGGTGTGCGATTTGGATAGAAGGGCCGTGAGTTTGCGCAAGGCCTGACTCATCAAGCGGGCCTGGAGGCCCACATGGGCGTCGCCCATTTCCCCTTCCAGTTCGGCCCGGGGGGCGAGGGCCGCCACCGAGTCGATTACCAGCACGTCGATGGCGCCGGAGCGGATGAGGGTATCGGCGATCTGGAGGGCTTCCTCGGCCGAATCGGGCTGGGAAATCAGCAGTTCGTCCACGTTGACGCCCAACTTGCGGGCGTAAACCGGGTCCATGGCGTGTTCCGCGTCGATAAAGACGGCCGTTCCGCCGGCCTTCTGGGCCTCGGCCACGATATGGAGGGTGAGGGTGGTTTTACCTGACGATTCAGGCCCGTAAACCTCAACGATCCTGCCCCGGGGAACGCCCCCGATGCCGGTGGCGATATCCACCGAAATGGCGCCGGTGGAGATGGATTTGACGTCCTGAACCTTGGCCTCTCCCAGGCGCATGATGGCGCCCTTACCGTGGTCTTTTTCGATCTGCAGGATCGCCATGTCCAGCGCTTTTTGTTTCTCGTTCGCCATTTCCTACTCCTTATCGTGTGTTTCTTGATTTTTTCTTATCCTAGGGGCCACCTGCTCCCGAGTCAAGAAAAAAGTATACACTAGTATACCTTTTGTTTTCCAAGCTTAATTTAAAGAAAATAGGGGGCTAAAGGAAAAGGCGGGGATCGGAAACGCCCAGGTTTTCCTTCGAGAAAAAGGGCTCGCCTGTCTGGGTGCCGATCATGGCTCCAAAGTAGCGGTTGAAGATGTTGATGTGTTCCAGCGCCCGGCTGCCTGGCTTCGTGATGAACTGGCTTTCGTAGCAAGCCACCGCCTTCAGCTTGCTCTCATGGTATTTGGAGGTATCCACAATAAAGGAAGGCTGGACGTTGGGCCTGAGGTGGGAGCAGAGGTGGTAATAAAGTTTCGAGGGATACCAGGGTTCCCCCTTCATGTCGGTCTTCACCAGTTTGGCCCAGAAGCGCGCGGCCTGCACCAGTTCGCTGGCACCCCAGTGGTCCGGATGGGCGTCCACCCAGTAGGGGGCGAACAGGATCGCGGGACGATATTTACGGATGACCTTGGCCACTTCCCTTCGGGCGGGCAGGGTGTCTTTCAGTTCCCGGTTCTTCATCGGAAGAATCACGGTGTCATAAACACCCAGGACTTTCGAGGCCCGGGCCGATTCCTGGAAACGAAGTTTGCGGTTGCCGTAGGGAGTCGGTTCCCCGTCGGTCAGGTGGCAGACCACCACTTTGGCGCCCCGTTCCTTGAGGGAAAGCAGGGTGCCCCCCATGGCGATCTCCACGTCATCGGGATGGGCCCCGAAGGCCAGCACGTCCACGCCCGCGTCCTGGGCCGAGGCCCCGCCGGGAGCGACCGTCTCAAACGTTTGGATGGGTTTCGATTTTTTTCGAACCATGTTAGCGGACATCCTTTTATATTTCAAACGAGGGCTTTGAAAATTCAGTGCCCAAATAAAAAAGGCCCCGCGCGAAGCGGAGCCTTAAGGTAGGTGTCGAATCAGCCGCCCGACTTGACGACGTTGGCGGCCTGCTTTCCTTTGGCGCCCTGGACGATCTCAAAGGTCACTTCCTGGCCCGCCGTGAGGGTCTTGAAACCGTCCCCCTGGATGGCGGAAAAATGAACGAACAAATCCTCCCCGCCCTCCTGCTCAATGAAGCCATATCCCTTACCGGCGTTGAACCACTTCACTCGTCCCGTTGGCATCTTTCCGACCCTTCCTTTTCCGCATCGGTGATCCCAGCCCCCCCGGCGAAACATCCCCTAGGGTTACACCCATCGTTCTTGATGCTTTCAACAATGGGATTCAAGTTTAATGGAAAAGGACCTTTATTTTCAATGAGTATGAACCGGTTCTAGGGGGCCGATCAGCGCCCAAACCAGAGAATTTGCCGGACAAACGCCTAAGAGGGATTTTAAAAAAATTTGTCTATTTCTCTATCGATGCCGGAAGAAAGCGGGAAAGGAAGGAATCTATTTCCATCCGTTCAGGGTGAACACCCATTCGCAAAGTGCCGCCATGAGCGCCGAGGCGGGGATGGTGAGGATCCAGGCCCAGACGATTCGACCGGCCACGCCCCATTTAACGGAAGAAAAGGAAGTCGTGCTGCCCACTCCGATGATGGCGCCGGTGATGGTATGAGTGGTGGAAACCGGAATTCCCAGAAAAGTGGCAAAAAGAATGGAAATAGCGCCTCCAGCCTCGGCGCAAAACCCTCCCACGGGTCGAAGCTTCGTGATTTTTTGGCCCATCGTCTTCACAATTCTCCAACCACCGGTCATCGTGCCCAGACCCATGGCGGCGTAACAGCAGATGATAATCCACCAGGCGATTTCCTGGGTTCCAGGGCGATAGGCCCACTCCGGGCGGTTTCCCGCCACCAACAGGGCCACGATGATGCCCATGGTTTTTTGGGAATCGTTCGCCCCGTGGCTGAGACTGTAAAAGGCAGCCGAAAAAAGCTGCCCAACCCGGAAGATACTGTCCACCGCGGAGGGCGTGAATCGGTGGAACAAATTGAGCACCAGGACCATCAAGATAAATCCCAGGGCCATTCCCAGGAAAGGAGCCACGAAAATAAACAGGATGGTTTTCTGAAAACCCGACAGGATGAGCACCTTCCATCCCCCGTATACCACCGCCGCGCCGCCGAATCCGCCAATCAGGGCGTGGGAGGAACTGGTCGGCAGGCCGTAATACCAGGTGATGATATCCCAAAGGATAGCTCCCAACAGGGCCGCCAGGACCACGAAAGAGGTGATGCCGGTGGGCTCGACCATACCCTTCCCGACGGTGTTAGCCACATGGGTGCCCATGGTGAAAACTGCCGCGAAATTGAAAAAAGCGGCCCAAAGGACCGCCTGGCCGGGGGTCAGGACCCGGGTGGAAACGACCGTAGCTATGGAATTGGCCGCGTCGTGGAACCCATTAAGGAAGTCAAATCCCATGGCGATGACGACGATGAGGACGATCACTTCCAATTGAGTATTCAAATCGAAACTCCACCCTTCTTGATAAGAATGAAAAGGCCGTAATGAATTCTAAGACTAAGTTTCTGTGGACTGTCGACTGCTTTTACGCGTTCTCCAACACCACGCCTTCGATAATATTGGCCACATCCTCACAGCGGTCGATCGCGGTTTCCACGCCCTCGTAAATTTCCTTCCAGACCAATACCTTGACCGCGTCCTTTTCTTCCTTAAAAAGCTTGGCGATGGCGGCATCGCGAACCGAATCCCCGTCGTTTTCCAGCTTGTTGATCTCGATGCAGGCCGCCAGGATGTCCTTGGCGTTTTTAAGGTTCTTCAGGTTGGCGACCGCCTTTTGGACCTCCAGCGTGGAACGATGGAGAATTTTGGCCAGTTCAATCAGATCCATCGGGACTTCCGTCACCCCGAAAAGAATCAGGCGCCGTGCGGCTCCGTCAATGTAGTCGATCACGTCATCCATATTGGATATAAGTTGGTGAATTTGGTCGCGGTCGATGGGAGTAATAAAGGTCTTATGAAGCATCTCGAGCGTCTTGTGGGTGATCTCGTCCGCGCGGTGCTCGGTTTCTTTTAAATGGCGGGCTTTTACGGGAACATCGGTGAAATTCTCGAGCATTTCCACCAGTATCGAGGAGCCTTCCACCAGGGTAGCGGCGTGACTGTCAAAAACCTCAAAAAAACCGTACTCTTTTGGAATCAGGAATTCGAACATGGTCCCCCCGGCTATGTAAATTCAAGGTTAACGTGGAGGAGAATGCCACAAAATTTGAAATCAGTTCAACTTTTAAATTCTTTCGATAAAAGAGCTTAAATTTAAACTGTTTTGTTCAGTTTTATATTCGAATCGACTGTTTTCCTCCACTCACTTCCTACCATCCCAATAAAAAAAAAGCCCCCCATCTGGTAATGGGAGGCCTTTGGAGAGAAGAGGGATATTTTGAATTCGAAGGTTTATCCCCTTCGGTGGCGGATATCCTTGCCATCCACCATGTAAATCACGTCCTCGGAGATGTTGGTGGCATGGTCGGCGATACGCTCCAAATAACGCGAAACCAAAATCAGATCCAGCGCCCGCTTGATATTGGCGCGGTCGTCCAGCATGTAGCTAATGAGTTCGCGGATCAGCTGGTCGTTGAGATTATCGACCTCGTCGTCTCGTTCGCAGACCTTTCTCGCCATCGCCGGGTCACGGTTCACCAGCGAATCGAGCGAACTTTTGAGCATCTCCTGGGTGATATTGGCCAGCCGGGGGATGTCGATGAGGGGTTTCAAGGGGGCCACCTCGTTTAAGGTCAGGGCCCGCTCGCAAATGTTGACCGCCAGGTCGCCCATGCGCTCCAGGTCCGAGTTGATCTTCATGGAACTGGTGATGAAACGCATGTCGCCCGCCATGGGTTGGTGCAGGGCAAGTAATCGGTGGCAAATTTCGTCGATCTCGATCTCCAAATCATTAATGTCTCGGTCGCTCTGGATGACCCGGCGGGAAAGCTTGCTGTCCCGGTCCACCAGCGACTTGATGGAAAGGCGGATGGATTCCTCCACCCGGCTTCCCATCAGGAGTATCTTTTCCTTTAGTCCGGCCAATTCCTCGTCAAATGAGATCTGCATTCAAATTCCCCCTCAAAATCAGTTAGCAGTCGACAGTCCACTGTCGACAGGTTAAGCACGCCAAGCAGAACCGAGCTGTCGGCCGTCGACTATCATCTGTCGACTGGTGTTATCAGCCGAAACGGCCAGTGATGTAATCTTCCGTCAGCTTGTTGGACGGGTTCGTGAAAACTTTCTCGGTGTTATCGTACTCGATCAGCTTGCCGTTGAGCATGAAAGCCGTCTTTTGCGACACCCGGGCGGCCTGTTGCATGTTGTGGGTGACGATAATAATGGTGTAATTCTGCCGGAGTTCGTGGATCAGTTCCTCGATCTTCGAGGTGGAAATGGGGTCCAGGGCCGAACACGGCTCGTCCATCAGCAGGACTTCCAGGTCCACCGCCAAGGCGCGAGCGATGCAAAGGCGCTGCTGCTGGCCCCCGGAAAGAGCTGCTCCCGGCTTGTGAATGTTGTCCTTTACTTCGTCCCAGAGCGCGGCTTTGCGCAGGCTCCATTCGACCTTTTGTTCCAGAATCTTGTGGTCGTGGATTCCGCTATTCAAACGAAGGCCGACTACCACGTTCTCGAATATGGAAAGCGTGGGAAAAGGAGTGGGTTTCTGGAAAACCATCCCGACGCGCCGGCGAACTTCCACCGGATCCATCTTGTTACCGATGATGCTCTTGCCTTCCAGTTGTATATCCCCGGCAAAACGCGACCCTGGAACCGTCTCATGCATGCGGTTGAAACAACGGATCAGGGTGGATTTGCCGCATCCCGAGGGGCCGATAATGGCGGTCACGGCCTTCTCGTTGATATCCATGTTCACCGAATAGAGGGCCTGCTTGTCGCCAAACCAGGCGCAGACTTCCTTGGCTTCCATTTTCAGCTTGGCGCCCGAAGTCCCAGCGTCATGCGCTACTTCCATTTTTTTCATCTCCAGCGGGGATTTTTCCGCTTTTTTTTCTTCGTTTTGATGTTCCATCGTTTTCTCCACCGCCATTTTTTCCCCCTTCATTCCTCGACAGGCCCTTCAGGCCTCTCCTCAAAGTTGTAGTCCCGGTTCCCTATCTCAGAAGTTGTCTTGGATTCTTAAAAAACACCTTGGCCGATAAATTGATCGTCAGCACCAAAATCAGCAGGGCCAGCGCCCCGCTCCAGGCCTGGTCGTGCCAGTCCTGGAAAGGTGAAATGGCATAGGTGAAAACCTGGACCGTCAGGGAGGCCGTCGGCTCGTTGATCCCCTTCGCCCAGAACTGGTTGTTGAACGAGGTGAACAAAAGGGGCGCCGTTTCCCCGGCGATGCGGGCGATGGAAAGCAAAATCCCGGTTAAGATGCCGTTTTTGGCCGTGCGGATCACGATACTTAGGATCGTCCTCCACCGGGGTACCCCCAGCGCCCAGGAAGCCTCCCGGATGCTGTGGGGCACCAGCTTGACCAGCTCCTCCGTGGTGCGGGAAACGATGGGTATCATCATGAACCCGAGGGCCACCCCGCCCGCCAGGGCCGAAAAATGGTGCGTCGTTTTGACGATCAGGGTATAGGCCACGATGCCGGTAACGATGGAAGGGACGCCGGAAAGCACGTCAGCCGTGAACCGCACCCACCAGGCGAAGATGTTTTTCTTGCCGTATTCGGAAAGGTAAACCCCCGCGAAGACCCCGATGGGCAAGCCGACCATTGAGGCGATGATGATAAGTGTGATGGTTCCTAGGATCGCGTTCCCCATTCCTCCGCCGTCCACTCCCACCGGGGTGGGCAGGTGGGTCAGGAAAACCCAATCCAGGCGTTTGAAACCCTGAAGCAGAACATACAAAAGCAGGCTCACCAAGGGGATCATGGCCACGAAAGAAGCGGCTCCGCAAAGGAAAACCATCAGCCGATCCAAAAAATTTCTTCGGGCGGTTATATCAAACATGAATCTCCCCTTTAACGCTGGTACTTCGAAGTCGTCACCCAGACCAACAGGTTGGCCACGATGTTCAAGACAAAGGTGATCACCATCAACAAAAGACCGATCTCAGCCAGGGCCGCGATGTGGATGTCGCTTACCGCCTCGGAAAACTCGTTCGCGATCACGCTGGCCATGCTATGAGAGGCCCCCAATAAATTCGAGACCACCTGTGGATTATTTCCGATGACCATGGTCACCGCCATGGTTTCTCCCAGAGCGCGCCCCAGCGCCAGCATGAGGGCCCCCAGGATGCCGACTTTGGAGGGTTTCATAACCGCCAGTTGGATGGTTTCCCAGCTGGTGGCCCCCAGGGCCCGGGCCGATTCCCGTTGGCTGTTGGGCACGGCCTCGAACACTTCCCGGCTGATGGCTGTGATGGTGGGCAGAATCATAATGGAAAGGATCACGCCCGCCGTGAAGAGGGACAGGCCTGTTGAGGGGCCCTTGAAGAGCGGATAAGTGGTAATCAAATGTTGGAACGGGCCGATGAGAATAAGTCCTAAAACTATTCCCACTCCCCAGTACAAATAACCTTCTATCGGCCTCAATGCCCGTATTTTTTCAGACAGTTCTAAGGAATTCAAAATGGCGACAGTCAGGATTGCCACGGTGAGCGCGGCCAAGCCGACCACAGTCGAATTTCCGAATTTAATCAGAAGTGGGTCCACATGAACCCGCATGAAGGGAGCCAGGAGGAAGATGCCCCACAGCCCGTATACCACGCTTGGGATGGCGGCCAGGATCTCGACGACGAAGGCCACCGGATCCCGCAATTTCATGGGAGCCAGTTCAGTTAAAAACAGGGAGATGCCCAGCCCCAGGGGGGTGGCGATGATTAAAGCGATCAACGAGGAAACCAGGGTGCCGTAAACGAAAGGAACACAGCCAAAAATCCCTTTGACCGGGTCCCAGTCACTGCTGGTGAGGAAGGACCAACCCGAAACGTGAATCGAGGGTTGGGCGGCGATAAATAGGGTGGCGGCAGTCATGACGGCCAACAAAAGAATCATGAAAGCCATGAAAGCCGTGAACCCATGGAACAAACGGTCCATGAACCCGGAGTTGTTGATTAAAGAAGAAAACGGAAGGGCCTTGGGGGCCCTTCCGTTCGTTGTTGCTTCTGGATTACTGTTCAATTCGTATTTCCGCTTAGAACTTGACTTGGCTGATCTTAGCTTTGACCTTCTCGATCATCGATCCGGGAAGGGGTGCATAGTAAAGATCGGCGGCCATGCTTTCGCCGTTGACCAGATACCATTGCAGGAAGTCCGTGACGGCTTTGCCGGTCGCGTTGTCACTATAGTTGCGATAGATCAACAGCCAAGTGAAACCGCAGATGGGATAGGCATTCTCACCGGGAGCGTTGGTGATCATCACCCGGAAGTCTCCGGGCATGTGCTTCAAGGCACCCTCGGCAGCCGCAGTGGTGGATTCAACCGACGGCTCCACGAAATTACCTGACCGGTTCTTCATGACAGCGTAGGGGAGCTTGTTCTTAACGGCATAGGCCAATTCCACGTAGCCCACGCAACCGGGGATCTGCTGGATCAATCCAGCCACACCCTCGTTGCCTTTGCCGCCGTTCCCGACGGGCCACTTCACGGCCGTACCGAAGCCCACGCTTGAGGCCCAGCCCGAATCCACCTTGCTCAGGTAGTTGGTGAAGATGTTGGAGGTTCCGCTTCCATCCGAGCGGTGCGCCACCGTGATGTTCAGATCCGGCAGGGTCATCCCCGAGTTCATATCGGCGATGGCCGGATCGTTCCACTTGGTGATCGAGCCGTTAAAGATGCCGACTAGGGTCTTGGAATCAAGCTTTAGGCCCTTGTCCACGCCCGGCACGTTGTAGGCGATAGCGACAGCGCCCGCCACGGTCGGAAAGTGAACCACACCCTGCTTGACCTTGGCGATCTGCTCGTCGGTCATGGGGGCGTCCGAGGCCCCGAAGTCCACGGTGCCGGCGGTCAACTGCTGGATCCCGCCGCCCGAGCCGATCGACTGGTAGTTGATGGCCGTGCCGTTCGACTTGTTGTACTCGTAAAACCACTTTGAATAAATCGGATACGGGAAGGTCGCTCCCGCGCCGTTGAGGGACACCCCGGCTTTCGCCACGGTGGCTCCCGTCATCACGACGGCGGCCAAAGCGCCGACCATTACTTTCTGGAACTTGTTCATCTGTTTGCTCCTGTTTCTTTCAGATTGGGTTCAACTTTTTTGTCAGGGTCATTTCCACCCTCTCAAATGAGGGGGGAGGGGGCCAGCCCGGTTCCCTGACTACCGGGCGGTCCCCAAGAAAGACTCTTACAAACTCAACACGCAATCGGCATAGAGCTGCAGTTCGGGGCTGGTGCTATTGCCACGCAACTGAGTGCTGGTGCCGTTTCCGTTTGCAGCCAATTTGTTGTTGGGCGGTCCATAAAGGTTGTAAACGTTTTGCAATTCCCAAGCCGACAACAGAAGTACCAAGTTGTCTTCCACTCCATACCCGATCTGTTGGTACAGATATTCGGTGTTGGTGAAATTGGCGTCATCCGAAGCCAAGTTCGCCAACTGGGCGTTGGGCTCCACGTAGGAAACCGCAAACTTACCCAGCAAGTCACCTTTCGCCGTATCTCCAGCAGAGGCTTCTACATAGAAGCCATACTGGTTGGTGAAATTGCTGTAACCTTGGGCCTTGCCCCCGTTAAGTGCCAGCGCAGCAGCCTGCATGGCTGCGTTTGTGACGGCAGCAGAATTGTAACTCGTCGCAAAATAGCCGTTGGGCATATTGAACGAATCAAAGTTATCGATCAAATGAATGTTCAAAGCCAAGGGAAAGTCACTATTGTCCATGGCGTTCTTCGCATGTTTGATCGTCAGCATTCCTTCGCCGATGGCGAAATCAGGAATCACTCCGCCGTAATCTACAAAGTTACCCGCACCGATCGGCGTGTTGGAAGAGGAAAGAGCCGTATTCGGCAAATTGACATATGCGCCTGGAGCTGTACCACCCGCCAAAGCGGTAGCGTTGGGGATATATTCATATCCCAACATCAAGTACACCGAGTTGGTGGTGTCGAGCTTGAAGAGATGGTCCAACTGGAGGTTGGCCATGTATTCGTCGCTGCCTAATCCGGAATTGGTAACCGTTTGGGTCGTCCCAGCCGGGTTGGCCAAGTCGAAATAGGTCAAACGGGCTTTGGTGTCCATCCCGAAATCAAAACCAAGAGCCACGCCTTCCGGGGCGATATCCGGATCCCAGAACATGTCGGTTTTCACCAGGGGATTCGGCATTTTGCCGGCCGTGATGGAAATGTGCTTATCAGCGAAAGAGGGGGTGTAGGTCAGGTAGGCCTGATCCACCAGAACAGCTTGGCCCTGAAACCCGTTAGCGAAGGTATCATTTTCGCTGTTGGCGTTACCAGAACCAGTTCCGAAGCGGAGAGCTCCGTTGAAATCACCGGCGGTAGCCATGGCTCCCAGACGAACGCGAAACCGGCCAATGCTCTGGTCCGAAATAGTGCCAGGAACACCGACGGCAAACCGGGTTGTCGTTGCAAGCGGATTGCTTTGCGATTGAGTCCTCAGCGAATAACGGGTCCGAATGTCCCCGAAGAACTTCAGGCCCAACTGCTTCTCAATGGCCGTCAACCGAGCAGCCTGGGACCCCAGTGCGGTGTTCAAATCATCCCGCAGGGTGTCCGTCGAATCCTCGGAGGCGTTCATCTCATCTCCATTACTCATCTTCGCGGAAGCCGGAGCGGTCAGGACCGCCAGGGTTCCGGTCAAGAAGAGTGCTAACAACCAAGACCGTTTCATATCGTCTCCTCTGTATTTATTTTTTTCCCGTCTCCGGGTTCTTCGTTTACTGTGAGCGTTGATGCGTGAAGGAGAAAGCTAAACTCAGGTCCAGGAAAATCTCGGTGACTCTATAGATGGGGTCCTTTCGTAACGTCACAACAATGTTAAGTTCGTGTTAACTTTGGAAAGGAACCTGAATCGCTTTGTTTACAAGGGGTTTTTCTATGCTTTTCTGTAACGAGGGGAAAAGAAAGAACTAGACCAAAAATAAGGGGATTGTGGATCGAGCGGAATATTTTCAAAACAAGCGGTGTACTCGAATTCGTTCAAGGGACAAAACCCAAACAGATTTTACTTTAGGAGGCGGTTCCCTTTTGAGCCGGGGAAACGGGTTTACTCAGGGAGCCCTTTTGAAGGGTTTGGATCAAACGTCCTAACGACTTAGCTTTCTCCGGCTGGTTCGCGTTTTGGTAAACCTTTTCAGCTTCCCTTAAACACCTCAACGCACTTTCCCGATCCTGTTCCCGGCCATTGAGCGACCAAAGCGACTTGTAATCCCCGCCCAAACTTGTCTGGGCCTGCGCGTAATCCAATGGATAACGATCGAGTGTCCAGACCTTGAGGGCTTCCTGGGCGGCCGCGACGGCGGTGACGAGGTTTTTTGTATTTTTCTCGATCTGAGCAAGTTGGCCGTAAACCTGGCTCACGTTGAAAACCAGCTTGGCGTACTCGTTGGGGTAACGGTCCAGGGTGCAGACGTTGAGCCCTTCCTGGTAATTCTCGAGCGCGCGCTTGAGGTTCTCCCCCTTGGTTCTCAGCGAGGCGTAATAGGTAAAGATGTTCCCAAGGTCGAGCTTGAGCAGGGCGTAATTGTAGGGGTAGGTATCGGCCTTGAAGATTTTCAGGGCGTTGTTCAGGGAGGCCATCGCGCTGTCAAGATTCGAGCTTTTGCCCGAGGCCTTGAATAGGTCACAGTAGGTGTCGCTCAGGTCGGTTTGAACGGTGGCGTAGTTGAAGGGGCTGGAATCCTCCTTGTAAATCAGGAGCGCATTGTTGAACGCCTTCAGGGCCTGGGAAAGTATCGGTGAGCTGTGTTGGATCCGGTTCACATGAAGCAGGGCGTCGCCGATGTTCAACTGGGTCATGGCGTAGCCTTCCGGGTCCGATTCCAGGGTGGCAACCTTCAGCGCCTGGCCGTAAGCCTCCAGGGCCTTCTTGAGGTTTTGTTCCGGTTCCTGGGACTCGGAAAGGTTGATGAAGGCCTCGCCCACGCTGTTGGACACCACGGCGAATTCCTTGGGGTGTTCGGCAGGGGTGAAAAACCGCAAGGCCTGCTGGTCGGCGTCCAGGGCTTTTTGAAGATTCTCGGCCCCGTCCTTTTCCTCCGCCAGGTTCATGTATTCCTTGCCCAGGTTCATGAGGATCGTGGCGGAAAGTTCCGGGTCTTTTTTTTCGGAGCTGACCTTCAAGGCCAGGTTGTGAAGTTCGATGCACCTCTCAAGATAGGGCACTTTTTCCTTGATGTCGGAAAGGACGGAAAGCGAATCGGCCAACTCGCTGATCACCCGGGAGATGTTCACCCGGTCCGGCCCCTGGGCGTTCTTGCCATAGAGGGTCTTGTACAGCCCCATCACATCCGTCAGGGCGTCGACCGCCTGCTGGGCGTATTCTCCCGCCTTGCCTTTCTGGGCCTTATTCAAATAACAAAGGGCCAGCCCCGACTCGGCTTCCGCGTAAATTTGCATGTCTTTTTTCTTGGAAAGACGGGAAAGGGCTTCCTTGTAGTACCGAATGGGTTCGGCCAAGTCTCCACCTTCCTTAAAAAGGCTGTCCGCGGTTTGTATGTCCTGATTGGCCAGTCGGAGAGTTTCCTGCCGGGCCCTTTGTTCCTCCAATAGGTAGTTGGTCGCGGAGGATACGATCAGGACCATCAGCCCGCCCAGGATCGTGGCCACCAGGGTTTTGGCGTCGATGGTTTTCTTGACCACCTTCACGATGTGGTGGTGCAACTTGGGTTTTTTCTTTGTGGATTTTTTAGGGGAAGGCATTTTGAATCCGGTGCTTTTTGATAAAGGGCTTCAATCCAATCTCAGGAAACCGTCACGTTCATCCGATATTCTTTCTTTACGCCCTTTTTCCAAATCCAGGCGGGTTCGCTCGGTTCGCCTTTTGTCACAAAGGCGTGTAAAAAGGGGGTCCATTGCCGGTTGTCTTGAAGTACCAACTGGAGCCGGGGAGCCTGGATCTGAAGGCTTTTCCCCCCGAGCGATGCCTGGGGGCCCAGTACCAACCGCACCGACTTTCCTTCCGAGATTTTGTTGTCGGCCTGAGGCTTCACGGGAATGGTTCCCTGTTTCGTTCCCAACCTAAAAGCCTTACCCGCCCAATCGTTATAGCGCAAATTCACGACCTGTCGGATATGTATTATCTTGACGTCGGAAAGGGGGGTTAAGACCGCCGAAACTTGAATGCCATTTTTTGTGGGCTTTACCGAGGTTTTCAACCCAATAGTCCCGTCCGGCACCGTCACCAGCGCCTGTTGGCCCTTCACCTTGGAGGAAGCCTTGGCCGTGTGCTTGGCCCAACCTTCCGAAAAGATCTCGGGCAGGATGAACGCCAGCTTTTTGCGACCAAAAGTGAGGTTTACCTGGCCATCCTTCATGATTCTGGCCGTCAATAAACCTCGTTTCGATAATTTGCGCTTCATCTTTTTCTCCAAAATAATCTAACTTTGTATTCTTTGTTCCTCTTAGCCCATCGGGCTAAGGGGAATAGGACGATGCCAACATCGTTAAAAAGCATTATAGGGAATTGGTAGGTGCTTCGCGATGCAACGTTGAGGCGAATTTGTCTTGTTGGGTTTCTAAACCTGAACCTCAAACCCGGTGGGACCCTTCCATGCCGTACCCAGGACCCGGCTATTCTTTCAACAGTCCCGCAACTTCCTCAAGAATCCTCTGGGGGCTGGCCGGTTTGGGAAGAATTTTCACATTGGGCAGATCGGAGACCATCTCCCTCAATTCAGCGGTAACTTTCGAGGAATAGATCAGGATGGGTTTCTTGGAAAGAATGGGGTTTTTCTTCAGGTGTTGAAGAAAGGTCTGCCCGTCCATTCCGGGCATCTCCAGGTCCGTGATGATCACGTCCACCTTCTGGCGGCTCATCTCGCTGAGGGCCTGTTTTCCATCGCCCGCCTCCCGGACGGTATCCCCTGGATAGCCCTTTTCCAGGGCTCGGCGCAGGATATTCCGGAGGGTGGGGGAATCCTCGATCACCAGGAACTGCCGTGGTTCCTTTTTCGCGTTACGGCCTGTCCCCCCGGCCACACCCCTCGCTGACGCCTCGAGGTCCGCCAGGAATTTGCTCACCTGGTCCAAAACTTCCTGCCTGTTCTTTTTCGGAATGTGGGCATGGGGATGGCTTTCAGGAAGGTCCGCCGGTTTTTCCCCAGGCGAGGAGGGAACGTAAAACACCACGGGCATCCGTCGGAGCCGCAGTCTCTGGAAAAATTCCGCCGCCCGTTCACCGCTCCCCAGGGGCCAATCGGTCACCACCAGATGGGGTTCCATTCCTTCCATATGCTGGATGGCCTCCCCGGCGTCCGAAGCCCGGAAGACCTCCAAATCCATGAATTCGAGCCTCAGAGCCGTCCCCTCCCGACTCCGCTCGTCCGAATCGACTAATAGAACTTTTAGGTTTTTCACGGCGCCCTCCCTTATCCCTGTCCGACGACCGATAAAACCCTCTCGACGACTTCCTGCAGCAGTCCCGAATGGAAGGGTTTCCGGATGAATTCCTTCACCCCTTTTTGGGCAAGGGAATGGAGAACCGCCTGATCCCCCTCCGAACTGACCACGATCACAGGGATGGCTGCCAACATGGCATGGTGGGACATCTCCTCGATCATTTCCACGCCCGTCATATCTGGCATGTTCAGGTCCGCCAAAACCAGGTCCACCCAGTGGTCATTCATTTGCTCCAGGCCTTCCCGTCCGTTTCCGGCCTCACAAATCTCCCCTAGGGGTAGCTGGGTCATTTCTAAAGTCCGTTTGATAAAACCCCGCATGGTGGCGGAATCGTCCACGATCAAAATATTAATTGGCATCACAAACCCCTTTCATTAATTAACCATTGCCTTTTCCGGCCTTTGGGGAACTTTTCCCGATTTACCGGTCAGACCTGCAACATCACCTTTTTTAAAAAATCCAGCCCACTTGACCGGCCAAACCCATTTTTCCCCTGCGCCAAAACCTTCTTCCTTCGATTCTCTTCCAACCCCTTCCACGATCGTCACCAGCTGTTTCACGATGGCCTTCAACCCCGTGGCCTGCCGGGCCATATTCTCGCTGGCGCTGGCGGTTTCCTTGGCGTTGACGTTGTTGTTTTCTGTCACATCCTGGAGTTTCCCCATCTTGAATCCGATTTCCGAAATGCCCCGGGTCTGTTGTTGGCTCGTGGTTTCGATCTCGTTGAGCAGGTCCGCCACCCGGCGGGTCTGGTCGATCATTTCCTTCAAGGCCGACCCCAGCGTTTCGGTGACATCCATGCCAGAAGAGGCCCGGCGGGCGTTATCCTCAATCAAAAGGGATGTTTCCTTGGCGGCCACCGCGCACCGCTGGGCCAGGCTTCGGACCTCCTCGGCAACCACCGCGAAGCCCTTGCCGTGCTCGCCCGCCCGAGCGGCCTCCACCGAGGCATTCAGGGAAAGAATGTTGGTTTGAAGGGCGATTTCCTCGATGGATTTCACGATCCGGGATATTTTTTCCGCGCTCTCGTTGACCGTCTTCATGGCACTGAGGGTGTTTTCCATGGACTGGTTGGACTTGATCATGGTGGACTGGGTCTGGTCCATCAGCCTGCTGGCGCGGGTAGCGCCTTCCGCGTTCTTTTCCGTCATGGAGGCCATGGCGGCCAGGGACTCGCTGGTTTGCTCGAGGTTCAACGCGGATTCCACCACCCCCTTGGCCTGCTGGGCGCTGGCCCCTGAAACCTTTTCCGAAACTTGGGAGACCTGCTCCGCATTCTCGACCAGCTTCCCGGCGATGTCGGTGAACTTACGGCTGACCCCGAAGGCCACGATCAGGATAATCCCGATTCCCAGCCCCAGGCTGACGATCCCCAGGAGTACCATGAACAAGAAGGACAGGTTGTAGCTTTTTTGGGCGTCGTCGATAAGCTTTTGGGAGTTTTTCCATTTGAGATCCACCAGTTTGTCCATCTGTTCCACGATCGGGTCGATCACCGGGTAAAGATTGGAGGTCGCCAGTATTTCCAGCATCTTCACGTTCTTGCTCTCGAAAGTTTCCCGCAACTGCATGAAAAAATAGTTGTTGTTGTGCATCGTCGCCTTCACGACGAGTAGGAGGGTTTTTTCCTCCTGGCTGGCTTCCTTGTTATTTTCCGCGTCGTTTACGTAGGATTTCCAGTACTCGTCAATGGTCCTGAGCGAGTCCTCCAATTGCTGCCTTCCGTCCTCCCAGCTTCCACCCGCACGGGTTTTCTGGATCGCGCCCGCGACCCCCACCACGTAGGCGTCCGATATTTTCTTTAATTTGCTTAAGGGCGAGCTCGTGTTGTAAAGCTGCTGCAGGTTGTCGGACATTTTTTTGGACACCTGCAATCCCACGACCGCTTCCGCCACCAAGGCCACCGCCAGGATGGCCACGCTCAGGAACAACCGGTTTTTTAGGCTTAATTTCTCGAACATAAAGGCTCCTTTGTTTTCCGGTCAGGCAGGCGAGGCCTGGACCGTTTCGGGTGAACCTTCGCGGGTTCTTCCCCTCGACTGGCTTGCGATAAGCCTATCCATCTGGATCAGGAGGGTGCTTTCCCCCCTCTCATCCCTCCGCTCCCCCGAGAGGAATGGGATATAAACCCCGTCTCGGGCGGCCGGGAGTGGTTTTACTTCTTCCGGCGTGATCCGGGTGAATCCCGAAACCTCCTGGACATAAAAACCCGCCAGGACCGGCTTGGGGCCCGGCAAGCCCACCACCACGAATCCCCCCGCCTGGCCGGCCACGGGCTGGGCCAGGCCTAACAGGCCCGCCAAGTCCACGACGGGGACAATTTTTCCATGCACCTGGGCGACCCCGATAAGGAAGTCGGAAGACTTCGGCACTTCAGTCATGGCTGTCCCATTGGCGACCTCCCAAAGGAAACAGGCTTCGAAACCGAAAGCATGGTCTCCTAGCTTGAATACCAGGTAGGTGTGGGGCAGGATTTTTTCCTCCGTCCTCATGAGGCCCTCCTTCCGGGAAGGGTGAATTCCCGCATGAGGGCCGGGATATCCAGGACCAGGCAGACCCGTCCATCCCCCAAAAGCGCCCCCCCGTTGACGCCGGGAAGGCCCTCCAATAAACCCTCCAAGCCCTTCAACACCACCTCGCGTTTACCGATGATCTCGTCCACCCTTAGAAAAACCTGCCGGTCGCCTTCGCCCAATTGGATGCCGACCCCCTGACGCTGGGAGTCCCGTACACCCCCGAACCAATCGGTCAGATCCACCGTTGGAACGGCCAGCCCCTCATGAAGTTTATTTTTTTTATCCTCCTTCACGGGACCGTCATTCTGGAAACGGTTGATCTGGTTGAGGGGAACCAAGTACAAACCCTTGCCGGCCCGAACCAGCACCCCTTCCGTGAGGGCCAGGGTGAGGGGGATGCGCAGGGTAAAAAGACACCCTTTCCCAGGCTTACTCGTCACCAAAACTACCCCTTTGAGGGCTTGCAGGCGCATCCTCACCACGTCCAATCCGATTCCCCGCCCCGAGACAGCGGTGGCTTCTTCTTGGGTGGAAAAACCCGGGCGAAAAATGAATTCGTGGAGCCGAGTGGGTTCCAATTCTTCCTTTTCCCCCAGCCAGCCAAGAGCCCGTGCCTTGCTCGCGATCTTGGACAGGTCCAGCCCCCGGCCGTCATCCTCCAGGGTCAGGGTGAAAGTCCCCCCCTCGTGCCGTGCCTTCACCCTCAGGTTCCCGTAATTGCTTTTACCCGCATGGACTCGTTCCCCGGGGCTTTCCAGTCCGTGGTCCACGGCATTGCGGACCAGGTGTAGGACGGCCTCCCACAACTCGTCCACCAGACGCTTATCCAGTTCGGTGGTTCCGCCCTCCATGTGAAGCTGGAGCGGCTTGCCGGTTTTCTTGGAAAGGTCCCTCGCCGCGCGGCCGATCTTGACGAAAAGGGGCTGGACCGGGACCATCCGCAGGGACAAGACCTGGTCCTGGAAGCAGCGGGCGGATTTCCCCATTCCCTGGATCACTTCGTCCAAAGCGGGATCGGTTCCCAATTCCTGGGCCCTCAACCTCAGGCGGGAATGGAAAACCGACCATTCCTCGAGGGTCTCCATCAACTCGTCCATTTTTTCCACGCTTACCCGGATGAAAGGGTCCTGGTCCTCGGAAAAGGACATGGTCGGGCCCTCCGGCTTGGTGCCCGGAACCACCGTCTGCGGTGCCGGGTCGGCCGGGGCGCTTAACTCAAAGATCGGCTGGACGGGACATATCTCGATCGTGCCCTTCGGCAGGCCTTCATGGATCTTCCGGACCTGGTCCCGGAAAAGATCTACGGCTTTCAACAGGAGTCCCGCTTGTTCCCCGCCAAGTTTCCCCGGGTTCCCGCGCTTGAAGGGTTCGAGCAGGTTTTCGGCCAGATGGGCAAGGTCGGACATTTTTTGGAAACCAAGGTAGGCGAAAAGGCTTTTCAGGGTGTGGAAGGACCGATACACGGCGATAGGGTCCCAAGTCCCCGATTGCTCCAGGTGAAGCAGCCCGTTTTCCACGGCCGTCAAAAGGCCGGGCGCCTCCTGGAGGAAATCCTTGAATCCGGCCAAATCCGAGTCATTGACGGACAGGGTCTGGAGGGCGCCAGAAACGGGGGTTTCTAACTGCGTCTCCCCGTTGAAAAAGAGCACATCTGAACCCGGCTTCGAGTGTTCCGTTTTCTCTCGGCCTTCCAGTTTCAAATAACGGCCAGCGTCCAGTATGAGATGAAGAATCCGCTCCAAACCCTGGTGGGAGGGTCTCCCGTTCCGCAAGCCCTTCACGATCTGGGGGGATTGGAGGGCGAAAGCCGCCACCCAGGACCCGCATTGTTTTTTTGCTTGGCCGACCCAAAGGTCGAAAAGTTCAGCCAGTTCCAAAACCGCTTCCCCGCTCAGGGGGTCGGTCTTGACCGCGAAATCGGAAAGGCGCGACAGGTTTTCCGCCAAATGTTCGATTTCAGGATTTGGACTTTGATCGGTCATTTCAAACGACTTTCTCCGAAGGGGTCGGGACCGGGTCAATCCAAAGCAGGACGTTTAAGGGGATGTCCTGGATGGCCACCGTCATCATGGCCTCAGGCGAACGGGCTGGCCACGCTTGGGGGGAAAGTTCAAATGGCAGAAAATGGCGGAAGGCCACCCGGTCGGAATTTCGTATCTTGTTCATGATATGCCCGCAGAACATGTTGACGAATTCGTTGAAGGCGTCCCGGCTGGCATGGGTGCCCGTCTGCTGGAGGGAGCTGGCCAATAGCATTCCCAGGGCCTCGGAACTTTGGATCAGGACCAATCCCTGGTGTTGGCCCGAAAGCTTTACGGCCCTCGTTAAATTGAATTCCATTTTCCGGCTGGGATCCAACTCAAATGAGCGGATATAGACGTTGGGCCAAAACCAAAGAATCTTTTCCAGTGCATCCCAAAGATCGGCTTTTTCGGGAATTCGTATATCGTTTTCAGCCGGTTCAAAAGAGTAGGGCGAATCCTGAACCATATTCCTCCCCCTTGAATCCAATGTGACTCGGTGAATCCCGAGGATTAAAACAAAAAATGAATCGGGGCGGGTTTAGATCAAGAAACTGTTATGTAAATTAGTTGATGAGGTTATTTGAGGTTGTCATTAAATGTTAACGGGCTGATTTGGGGATTGCTCGGCTGTTTTTTGCGGAGTAACAACTAAATTTTGTTAAGACGATATATATAACATCCATTTAACAAACCAAGCCTCCCTCTCAAGTGCCCCGGCGATAGGATTATGCGTGAGAAGCTTCCATTCCCCCCCAAGGAGGACGACATGATGAACGGGATTCAATCCAAACCCAGTACACCCCCAAGTGAAAAAATTTTGAAAGAGGTTTTCACACAAGTGATGGGGGATTGGGCCAAACTCATACCCTATGAAACTGAACTGCCCTATAAAACGCCCCCCGGCGGGGCCATCGAGCGGAAAATTCTTTTGTCGGGCCGGGAAAATTATCACCTGGTCATGCGGGTTCCAAGGGATTTCGGCCTGATCTTGGGCCGGCTGTTCAATCCAGGCGCGAAGGTCGTGAACCCGGAGGACGCGTTCGGGGAAGTGGTCAGTATGTATTGCGGCCACTTGAAAGACGCCCTATGGGGAACAGACGCCGTTTACGCCCCCTTTCTGCCCTTGATGAGCGAGCCCAAAGACTGGCCCTCCCCTATTGCCGATATTTCCTGTTTCCTGAGGATCGGGGCCTTTCCCGTGGAGATCTTGCTTTGGGACCTGACGGGTCGGGATCGAACCTGACTTTTTCGTTGAACAATAAAAAGGATTTCCAGACAAAGGGAATACAGCTTTTCCTCAACCGCCTTGGATAAAACCCGGGGGGTTTTGATAAGCCTTGAAAGTATTGCGTTCCAATTTCGCGTGGTACACCGCCGTGTCCGCCTTTTGAATCAAGACTTCCATATTTGTCCCATCGGCGGGAAATAAGCAGGAGCCGATGCTACAAGTGATTTTCAACTCTTGGTCCCCCAGTAATACAGGGGCTGATAAGGTTTCAAGTATCTTGTGAGCCACCGTCTCCACGTCCGATTGTTTTGAGACATGGGTCAGGATGACGGTAAATTCATCCCCTCCCTGGCGGGCTACCGTGTCCCCCTCCCTCAGGCTTTTATTCAACCGTTGGGCAACGAGTTGAAGTAAGGCGTCCCCCATGGGATGGCCGTAGGTATCATTCACCTTCTTGAAATGGTCCAGGTCGATGAAAAGAACGGCAAGAAGCAGATTGCCCCGTTGGGCGTTGTGGATGGCTTGTCGAAAGCGGTCGTAAAAAAGCAGCCGGTTGGGCAGGCCGGTCAGGGTGTCATGATGCGCCAAGTGATAAAGTTGGGCTTGTTTCCGGGCCGTGATTTCCTTCATGAGCCGGTGTCCCGTGCCGATTCCAAGGTATTTGCCGGCCTGCGTGATGATAAACCCCTCGTAAAGGTATTTTTCCTCCTCATCCGCGATGATCGAGCTGAGATCATCAAGGCTGACGGAGGCTTCAACCACCAGCGGAAAGGGTTCCATGATTTTGGAAATGGGCTTTCGCTCATAGATCTCGCGGAAAAACCTGCGGGAGAAACGGTCGATCAAGGCGTAGCGGTTCACCAACCCCACAGGTTCATCGTTATGAACCACCGCCAATGATTGAAGGGACTTGTCCTGGGCGAAAATATGGTAAACAACCTCGCATGACGTGGTGGGATTGACCGGATCTACCGGTACCAGAAGCCTTTGAATAAAACTTTCCGCCGTAGGAGGTGGGTGTTGAGTCGTATGGAATACGGAGGAAAGAGGTTTGGGATTCATCTTCGGTCTTTCCATCTTAGGGATGAAGAATATCCTAGGATGTTCTTCACGCCGGGTGTTTCTTTCATGTTAAAAAGAATGTTAAATCTTAGCTGAAATCCCAGTCCCGTTTCGCAGGAATGGTTTTTGTCCCAGCGAAAGTACCGGAAATTTGATTTTCAGAAGTGAAAAACGCGTCAGGACCGTTCCAGGGTTTGGGTGTCAATATCCAGGCAAAGGATGTAGGGATTCCCCGCGTGGTTCTTGAACAACGATGAAAGGGTGACGCAATTGTTGCCCGAGGTCATGGATAGATAGGGTTCGGTCAAAAAACTGTTTTTGTTCATCCCCCCCTCGAGCAGGTAGTAGCAGTAATCCCGTGCCATATGGTCCGTGCCCTTGGGGGAGGGATGGTACAACAGGGGATTTCGTTTTTCCCCCTGGATCGGGTTGAGGACGCTTTCCGTCATTTGAAACCCCACCCCATCCAAAACGTAAAAGCACTCCACTTGAGGAAACCGGGATGCCATTTCCGCGAGCTTGGAGCCAAATAACTCCTCTTTCAGGGAGGCTAATTCCACCTGAATCTCCAGCATTATGGAAAGAAACCGGCTCATGTTGCGGCGTTTGATCCCCATGTTTTCCAGGGACCGAGAGATATAATCCCGCACCACGCCTATGGTTTTTTCCAGGGTTTTCTTTTCGTCCAGGTCGGCGGGTCTTTGGGGCTTGGAAAAATAGAACCCCTGAATCATGTCCACGTCCATTTCCATGAGCACCTGGGCTTCCTCCGCTTTTTCCACCCCCTCGGCGATGATGATGGTGCCCAACCGCCTCCCCATTCGCACCAGGGACTTGATGATTTCCCGTTTATAGAAATCGTTCTGCAGGTTATCCACCAGGTACCGATCAATCTTAAGAATGTCGGGTTTGATCAGGGAAATACGGTTGAGGTTGGAGTGTCCTGCCCCCACGTCATCGAGCGCGATCAAAAAGCCGTAACTCCGCAGGATCTCCACGAAACGCTGGAGTTCCTTCAGGTCCTCGATTCGGTATTCGACGATTTCGATGGCCACACTCGTGGGTTTCAGCCCCATCTGGGAAACTTCATGGAGCAATTGGCCGGAGCCGATCGGCCCCATCTCCAAAACCGATTCGTCCAGGTTCATGGAAAGAATGTAATCCGGGTGCTGGAGATGGAGGAGGCGGAAAGCGTCCATGACTTTCCGGCGGCAAAGCAGGTCGAGCTCTAATTCCAATCCCTGGAGGGCGGCTTGGCGGAAAAGTTCGGCGGGAGAAATGAGGGCTCGGTTTCCCGGCTGGACGCCGCGGGAGAGGCCCTCAAGCCCCACAATACATTGGCGTTTCAGGGAGACCAACGGCTGGAAATGGGCTTCCACCCACTCCCCCGCGAGGATTTCATTCAGATTAAAATTCGCCGGACCGGTCTTGTTGGCGAGGGTTGATTCCATGAGGCCTCCTCCCCCGGAAGTAGAAAGGATATTGGGGGGCGCCTCAAGTTAATCAGGAAAGTTTGGAACATGCCATCTGCGCAGTTGAATACTATGTAAATTATGTTGAATCACGGAAACAGTTTGTCGCTAAACTTTTCCTAAACCTGATTTTAGCGCTGCAAATGTCCGGTCAAAACTGAACCTTGGGTGCGGCTTGGGCGGCGTCCTCGGCTTTAAAGTAAGTATCCACCGGCTTGAACCCACACATTGAGGCGATCACGTTGGAGGGAAAGGTTTGCACCTTCACGTTATATTCCTGCACTGCCTGGTTGTAGCGCATGCGTTCCACCGCGATGCGGTTTTCGGTCCCTGCCAGTTCGTCCTGAAGCTTTAGAAAACCCTCGTTGGCCTTCAAGTCGGGATATTTCTCAACTACCACCATCAACCGGCTCAGGGCGCCTTCCAAGTTGTTCGAGGCCGCTACCTTGGACGAAGTGTCCTTGGCCTCTCCCCACTGGCTTCGCAAGCGGGTCACTTCTTCCAGTACGCTAGCCTCATGCTTGGCATAGCCCTTCACGGTTTCCACCAGATTGGGGATCAGGTCATAGCGCCTCTGGAGAACCGTTTCCACCTGGGCCCATTGGGCGTCAATGCCCACCTTGGATGCGGCCAGGCCGTTGTAGGACCCGAACAGCATCAAGACAATGACCACCCCTACTCCCAGCAAACCCAGCAGAATTCCTTTGGAAGACATAAAAGACCCCTTTGTTATTTTTTCTTTTTCGCAGGCTTACGGCTTTTCTTTGGCACCGGCCGATTCAAGCGTTCGGTCAACGACTCAAGAGCTTCCAGGTAAGCGCCAAACATTTTATCCGCGTCCTGGCCCTTCGTCTTG
>Ga0182030_10002089_pt1 | contig 42197 bp, 29 predicted proteins | sample 812S3MmetaG_FD_121299 | JGI IMG/M metagenome (GOLD analysis project Ga0182030, IMG submission 121299) | Permafrost microbial communities from Stordalen Mire, Sweden - 812S3M metaG (Illumina Assembly) | ecosystem: Environmental > Terrestrial > Soil > Wetlands > Permafrost | place: Sweden... | reverse complement strand
GTGCTGTACAAAAACTCATGCCCTTTGCGCATGGATTTCAAATCGTTCCCGGATAATATTCCATCTATCCATCAGCAAATCATAGCTTTATGCGTGGTAGCCGAAACTTCCCCGGACAGTCGTCAAGGGCGGAGCAAATGTATGCTCCGCCCTTGATATCGGGTCGCACGCGACCCTCAAAACGCCTCGCGATCTCAACGATCACCCATGTATTGGCATCCGTATTCCGGCTGAGGCGTATCGCTGGGAATTCCAGAAAGGGCGGAAGTCAATTACGGTAAACGTCAGCGGCCCCCTCCTGACCGATGACCCAATATGGTGATTCAGGAGGCAATCAACAGTGTTGGCCTTGGAATCGCATACGAGGAGCAAGTCGCAAAGCACATCGTGAAGCATCGTCTTGTCCGAGTTTTGCAGGATTGGTGCCTTCCATTTCCTGGCTTCTGCATGTATTACCCAAAGTGAGACAGCACATGAACATCGGTAAAGACAAGAAGAAAATCGACAGAGCGGTTGCCTAGTGAGGGTCATTTTGAGGCTGAACGCCTGCTGCAAACTACGAAAATACGCAGGAGAGACTGTGGGGAATTTGTGGGGACTCTGAAGAGAAAACGCGGGTAAAAGAGGGAAAATCCCTTGCTAAAATAATCAACGTATCTTGTTGATTCGGAGTAATCTATGGTGAAGCAAAGGAGGCGGTGGGAAACCCCCGGCAGGCCTTCTGAGCCGGGGGCGCAGGTTAGGGCTTGGCCCAGTCGGCATGGGGAAGCGGTAGCTCCCTTTTTTCTGCCACACCAACGAATAGCAAAAGGCCCGACGTGACCGGCAGCGTCAAAAGCGAATTTTGCACTGGTTCTCGTGTCGCCTTCAGAAGAACGCGGATGATGAGGCTAGTCAGCTACTTCTCAGGTCAGAACCGCCTCAAGTCCCTGTCTGTCAAATTTTACCCACGCTGTCTGTTGTCGGGTTGTCGGGTTTTTGGGGTTCACGGCTGCAAACAGTGCAAAACCGGTAAATTTTGCAAACATCTTGCCGGGAGCCCGACAAGACTAAGCGGTTTCATTTCATCAAGTTAACTATTTTTCAATGAGAAACGTGAATATATGGCGGAGAGAGTGGGATTCGAACCCACGGTACTCGTTAAAGTACACACGCTTTCCAAGCGTGCGCCTTAAACCGCTCGGCCATCTCTCCGCGAAGGTATCCGACTTCTAGAATTTATCACATTTACATGGAGATAGAGTGAAGGACTCAAAGAACGCGTCCAGCGCACGATTGCTCTGCCCCCAAGCCTGCATCCGAGGGAGGGAGGGAGGCAGCTCTGGTCGAAATCAACCCACCGCCTGAACATCAGGAAGAAACTTGATCGCCGGAAACGGCTGCTTCCGGGCTCAGGTACATTTCGAGCAGTATCCGCGCAGCACGAAACGATGTCGTGCGTCCTTCCAGCACGTCCTGCTCGAGCTCCCGCATCCGTGCCTGAACGGCGGGATGAGAGTCGAATTTTTGCCGCAGCCCCTGCTCGATGATCTCGTGCATCCAGCTCCGGGTCTGGTCCCGCCGGGTCCGATCAAACCAGCCATTGGATTTGGTCAGTGCGGTCTGCTCCAAAACTGCGTTCCAAAGCTCCGCAATCCCCGTGCCCGTCTGCGCCGAGCAGGTCAGGGCGCGCGGCGTCCAGCCAGAAGGTGAAGCGGGAAGATAGTGCAATGCGTTCTGAGCCACGCTCCGGGCTCTTTCCGCTGCAGTCAGATTGTCTCCGTCGGCCTTGTTGATGGCCACGATATCGGCCATCTCCATCACACCGCGCTTCATGCCCTGCAGCTCATCCCCTGCTCCGGCCAGTGCGAGGAGGAGGAAGAAATCCACCATATCGTGAACCGCAATCTCGGATTGGCCGACGCCCACCGTCTCGACGAGAATATTCTGGTATCCCGCCGCCTCGCACAGCAGCATCGCCTCGCGCGTGCGCTGCGCCACCCCGCCCAACGAACCGCGCGATGGAGAAGGCCGGATAAACGCCATCTCATTGGCGCCCAGAGATTGCATCCGGGTCTTGTCTCCCAGAATGCTTCCGCCGGAGATTTGGCTGCTGGGATCGATCGCCAGCACGGCAACCTTCTGCCCGCGTTCAGTGATCAGAAATAATCCCAGCACTTCGATCACACTGCTCTTGCCCGCGCCAGGAACGCCGGTAATGCCAACGCGAATGGAGTTTCCGCTATGGGGAAGGCAGTCGTCGACGATTTGCTCGGCCAGTTCCCTGTCCGCCGCACGCGCACTCTCAATCAGAGTGATGGCCTGAGCCAGAATCGAGCGCTGACCGCTCAGGATGCCCTCGACACATTCCTCACGCGAAAGCTGGGGGCGGCGTCTGCTGGAGACGCGCTCAATCAACTCTCGTGGAGGCTGCGGCGCCGGGCATCCGGGGCGAACGCGCAGCGCGCTCTCAGCAGGATCCGCCAATCAGGAACGCCCTCCCACCGGTCTGCCGCTCAGAATTTCGAGAATCTTCTGCGCCGCGACCGGAATCACAGTCCCGGGCCCAAAGACGCCGACCGCGCCGGCCGCGTAGAGGAAGTCGTAGTCCTGCGGCGGAATCACCCCGCCCACAACCACCAGAATATCCTCCCGGCCAAGCTCGCGCAGTTCCTGGATCAACTGCGGAACCAGCGTCTTGTGCCCGGCAGCCAGCGAGGAGACGCCGACTACATGGACATCGTTCTCCACGGCGTTGCGCGCAACCTCGCGTGGAGTCTGGAACAACGGGCCGATATCGACATCGAAGCCGATGTCCGCGAAGGCCGTGGCGATCACCTTCGAACCGCGATCGTGGCCATCCTGTCCCATCTTCGCCACCAGAATGCGGGGGCGCCGGCCTTCGGCCTTCTCAAACTCCGCAACCATCTTTTGCGCCTTCTGGAACTCCTCGGCGCTCGCACTCTCCATCGAATAAACTCCTGCAATGGTGCGCGTGGTGGCCTCATAGCGGCCCCAGACCTTTTCAAGAGCAGAGGAAATCTCGCCCAGGGTGGCCCGTTTGCGCGCTGCATCCACCGCGCACTCCAGCAGATTGCCCTCGCCGGTCGAGGCGCACTTTTCCAGCTGATCGAGCGATTGACGCACCGCCTCGCCGTCGCGCTCGCTCTTCAACTGGGCAAGCCGCTTGAGCTGCGATTCGCGCACCGCGGCATTGTCAATGTCCAGAACCGGAATCAGCGGCTCCTCAGGCGAAGGATAGGCATTGACGCCCACGATCACGTCCCGGCCCGAATCGATGCGGGCCTGCTTGCGCGCCGCCGCCTCTTCAATGCGCATCTTGGGAACGCCGGTCTCGATCGCCTTGGCCATACCGCCCAAGCCCTCGACCTCTTCAATCAGCGCCCACGCCCCATGCATCAACTCGTGCGTAAGCCGCTCGACATAGTAGGAACCCGCCCAGGGGTCCACAATGCGCGTGATGTTGGTTTCTTCTTGCAGATAGATCTGGGTGTTGCGTGCAATGCGCGCGGAGAAATCCGTCGGCAGCGCCAGGGCTTCATCCAGTGCATTGGTGTGCAGCGACTGCGTGTGCCCAAGAGCCGCGGCCAGCGCTTCAACGCAGGTGCGGATCACGTTGTTGTAAGGATCCTGCGCCGTGATGCTCCATCCCGAGGTCTGCGAATGCGTCCGCAGAGCCAGGGATTTCGGATTCTTGGGGTTGAAGGTCTTGACCAGCTTGGCCCAGATCATGCGTGCGGCGCGCAGCTTGGCAATCTCCATGAAATGGTTCATGCCAATGCCCCAGAAGAAGGAAATGCGGGGCGCAAAGTCGTCGATATCCAGGCCCGACTTCACTCCGGTGCGCAGGTACTCAAGGCCATCGGCCAGCGTGTACGCCAGTTCGATATCCGCCGTGGCTCCGGCTTCCTGCATATGGTATCCGCTCACGCTGATGCAGTTGAACTTGGGCATATTCGCCGAGCAGTAGCGGAAGATGTCGCCGATGATCCGCATCGAGCCCGCGGGCGGATAAATGTAGGTGTTGCGGACCATGAACTCCTTGAGAATGTCGTTCTGGATGGTCCCGTTCAACTGCTGCGGCGTCACTCCCTGCTCTTCCGCGGCGACGATATAGAATGCCATGATCGGCAGCACGGCGCCGTTCATCGTCATCGATACCGACATTTGACCCAGAGGAATCTGGTCGAACAGGATCTTCATGTCGAGGATCGAGTCGATCGCCACCCCCGCCTTGCCCACATCCCCGGTGACCCGCTCGTGATCGGAGTCATACCCGCGGTGCGTGGCAAGATCGAAGGCGACCGAGAGCCCCTTCTGTCCGGCGGCCAGGTTGCGGCGATAAAACGCGTTGGACTCTTCGGCGGTCGAGAAACCGGCGTATTGCCGAATCGTCCAGGGCCGCATCACATACATCGTGCTGTACGGCCCGCGCAGGAAAGGCGGAATTCCGGCGGCATACTCAAGATGCTCGAGGTCCTTCATATCCTCGGGCATGTAGTAACTCTTCACCGAAATATGCTCCGGGGAGAGCCACTCATTGTTCTCTCGCCCCTTCGCCTGTTCCACCTCGGGCGTTAGGTCAATCTTTGCAAAGTCTGGACGCATCACTAGTCCTTGATCCCCAATCGTTGCTGCCATTTGGCAAGAAGTTCGATAGGATTGCTGCGGAGATGAACGAAGTCCGCGACGCCCGCCACCTGCAGTTGCTCGGTGGAGTCCGGAGAGCCCGCGACGATCACCTGTGTCTTGCGGCCCGCCGCGTTCAACTTCGAGATAAGTTCCGTCGCCAGCTGTAGATACTCCGGATCGGAACTGCAAAGCACGATCAGATCGGCATCCGCGGCCGCAATCTCATCGACGCTCGAGAAACGCTGCGTGACCAGGTCAAAGCCAGAGCAGCCAAAGAAGTTGGCGGCGAAACCGGAGCGTGCCGTGCGCATCTTGGCGTCCCCGATTTCGGCCAGCAATACGCGCGGCGTCTTGCCTGTCTTGGCCGCATGGCATTCGGTGCGCAAGCGAAGCTGCTCATACACCTCTGCGCCCCGCCGTCCCCCGCCCGGATGCGATAGGTCGATCCGGTCCAATGCCTTTTCCGTCAGATTCGGGTGCTGGTTGGTGCCCGTGAAGATCATGCGCCGGCTCAGCACGGCCTTTTCCTTCGCGGCGAGCGATAGCTTGAGCGCCTGGGCAATCTTTCCAGCCGCCTCCGCCTTCCCATAACCGCCCTCGGCTTCGATTCCCTGCATCAGCTTCCAGCCCTCTTGGGCCAGAAAATTGGTCATGACCTCCAGACAGTACGACCCGGCGCCGGGATCGGCGACCCGCGACAACAGAGACTCCTGCTTGAGAACGACCTGTGTGTTGCGGGCGAGCCTGCGGCTGGCCTCATCCGGCGTCTTGTAGCACTCGTCGAAAGGCGCAACGCTGATGGAGTCCGCGCCGCCCAGAACCGCGGACATGGTCTCGGTCGTCCCCCGCAGAATGTTCACATGAGGATCGAAGATGGTCTCGTTCCAGCGCGAGGTGCGCGCATGAATCCGCGCCTTGGCGCTCTCCTTGCCCCCGCCAAAGCTCTTGACGGCCTGCGCCCACACCATGCGGAAGGCGCGCAGCTTGGCAATTTGAAAGAAGTAGCTGGTGCCCATGGCAAACGAGAACGTGACCGATGCCGCGGCGCGATCCACGTCCACTTTGCGAGCCTGCATCCCGGCCAGGAAATCGATCCCCGCCGCAAGGGCGAATCCCACTTCCTCGGCAGCGGTCCCGCCCGACTCCGCAAACCCCTCGGCTTGAATCGTGAAAGGAATGAACATCGACGAAGCAGCCGCAACAACTTCCGCCGCGAAATCCAGGTTGGACAGAGGATTCCATCCGGTCGAAACCGGCGACGGCCTTTGCCGCCCCTTCAACTTCTCCATGATCAGGCGAAGCAGCGGCTCCCCGGCATCTGCGAGATGCACAGGAATCTCATCGAGGCCGGCAAGAAGAGTTCCCAAGTCCTCCGCCTTGCCGATCGATGCATTCGAGAACGCAATCTCCTCGGCTCCGGCGTGGATTGCGCTGTGCGCAGCCTGGTTTGCCTGCACCAGATCGGCAGCGTCTATTTCTTCCCGGATTCGCCAGTCGCCGGATGACTTGGCGCAGCGTGCATAAGGGAATACGCCGGGCGCCGTATCCGGATATTCCAACCCCGCAGTGTCCTCAGAGCGATAGTAGGGCCTGACAGCAAGCCCTTCCTCCGATTGCCAAATCAACTTCTTGGCATAATCGGCGCCCTTCAGATCCTTGCGAATCACTTCCTCCCACAATTGGGTGCTGACGGGAGGAAACTCCTGGAGCAGATGTTCGGTGGCCATGTTCCTCACTTGCCTTTGGGGTCTTCGACCATTTCGATGAGAAGACCAAAGGGGTTATCGGTTCTCGACTTGGGATGAACGAAAAATACCGTGGTCCCGCGCGAGCCCTTGCGGGGCGCTTTGTCGATGATTTGAAATCCGCTCGCCTTCATCGCGTCGAAGGCATGCTGCGCGTTCTCCACGCGGAAGGCGACATGCGCCAACCCGCCGCGGCCGCCGTTTTTATCGATCAGCTTCTGCACCGGCGAATCCGCTGTCAGGGGCTCAAGCAGCTGAACCAGGTTCGGACCGTCACCGACCTGCAACAGCGCTTCACGCACCTGGTCGCCGCCGAGCACCTCTTCGCGGTGAACTTCTGTGAAACCCAGCATCTCGTAGGCCTTCACCTGTCCATCCAACTCGCCCTGCTTCACGGCGATGGCGACATGGTCCACGAACTTGATCCCTGGAACCTGCTTCAATTCTTCGTCTACAGCACTCATTTTTCTTCCCTTTCAATCCGAGGGCGCCAACGCTGCCCGAAGGACAGTCGAAAGCGATTACTCGAACTCGACGACCACCTGATTCACCTTCACGGGGTCGCCCTGCGCCACGCGTACGCTCTTCACTTTTCCCGCGCCGCTGGCGGTAACATTGGTTTCCATCTTCATCGCTTCGAGCACCACCAGCAGATCGTTGGCTTGAATCGACTGCCCCGGCTCGACATTCACCTTGATCACGACGCCATTGACGGGACTGCGGCTCAGCTTGCTCTCGTCCGCGCTTTCCTCCGCTGCCGGAGCCTGCGTTTTCGCGCCGGCGACCGGCTGCGATTGAATCGTCGCAGGAACTGCAGGGTACGGCCCATACTCCGACCTGCGCGGTGCTGCGTCGTCTTCCAAGACTTCGACCTCAGCCTCGTACGTCTTTCCATCCATTGAAATCTGAAGTTTCAAGTTACCAGTTCCTTTCCCCGAGAAAGTTTCCCGGAGCCTTAGCGCCTCGGTCGTAGGTTATGGGAGGCTTGAACGAACACCCGCCCCTGCTGAGACCACGGATTCACCACTTCATAGGGCGACTGGAGCATCTTCGCCGAGCGGATGCGGACCTTCTTGCCCAGAAATGCGGTTACAGCCGCAGCAATCATCACCAGCACTTCGGGCGTAACCTTCCCCTTTTCCGGAGAAGCCGCCTGCTTGGCCGCGGCCGGAGCAGCTACCGGAGCGGCAGCCGGACGAGCCGCCGCCGGGCTGAACCCGGCGACCTGCGCTTCTAAAGCCTTGAGCGTATCGGCCAGCGCCTTCAATTGCCCTTCCGTTGCCTGTTGCCGCTCGGAGAGCGCCTGCACCAAATCTGTCAAATTCACTACCACGCGCAGCTCCTTCTTATAGGGGAATCAAGCCATGTTTCTTCGCTGGACGCAATTCCCGCTTGGCGTGCAGCGATTCCAGAGCCGACACCAAAGCTTTTCTGGTCTCCGCCGGATCGATGATGTCGTCCACAAACCGCCGTCCTGCTGCGACGAAGGGGTTGGAGAACGCCTCGCGATACTCGTTGACCAGTTCCTTGCGGCGGCCAACCTTATCCTCGGCCGCATCGATTTCCTTGCGGAAGACGATCTCCGCCGCGCCATCGGCGCCCATGACCGCAATCTCGGCCGTAGGCCAGGCCACGACGCGATCCGCGCCCAGTTCCTTGCAGCACATGGCGATGTACGCGCCGCCGTAGGCCTTGCGCAGCACCACTGTAATCTTTGGCACCGTGGCGGCCGAATAGGCAAACAGCAGCTTGGCGCCATGGCGGATGATGCCGCCAGCTTCCTGCTCGACTCCAGGAAGGAAGCCGGGCACATCCACAAAAGTCACCAGCGGAATGTTGAAGGCGTTGCAGAAGCGCACGAAGCGCGCGGCCTTGTCCGAGGCGTTGATGTCCAGCACGCCGGCCATCGCATTCGGCTGGTTGGCGATCACGCCCACCGGGCGGCCTTCCAGACGGGCAAAGCCGATCACGATGTTGGGGGCATAACCGGATTGAATCTCGAAGAAGTCGCCGTAATCGACCACGCGTGTGATCACCTGGCGCACGTCATAGGCGGCCTTGTTGTCCAGAGGAACAATATCGCGCAGCGACGGATCGGACTCGGTCGGCAGGTTGTAAGGCAGCCGCGGCGGATCCTCCAGGTTGTTGGAGGGCATGAAGCCGAGCAGCCGGCGGCAAAGCTGCGCCGCATCCTCGTCGTCGCGGGCGATCAGATGAATGACGCCCGACTTGCGCATATGCGCATCAGGGCCGCCGAGTTCCTCCGCGCTGACCACCTCGCCAGTCACCTGCTTGATCACCAGCGGGCCGGTGATGAACATCCGCGCCTGTTGGGTCTGAATGATAAAGTCGGTCAGCGCCGGGCTATAAACCGCGCCGCCGGCGCACGGTCCGCAAATCAAGGAAATCTGCGGCACGGCTCCAGAGAGCAGCACGTTCTGATAGAAAACCTTGGCATATCCGCCCAGGCTGTCGATGCCCTCCTGGACGCGCGCGCCGCCGGAGTCGTTGATGAAGATGAACGGGCTGCCGGTCTTGAGCGAAAGGCGCATCATGTCGGCCACCTTTTCGCTATGCGTCTCACCGGCCGCGCCGCCGCCCACGGTAAAGTCCTGGCTGGCAAAATGCACCTGGCGTCCATCCACCTTCGCGCATCCGGTCACCACGCCATCGGCGGGCATTTCCTTTCCGGCCATGCCGAAAAGTGAGGAGCGATGCTCGGCGAACAGCCCGATCTCCTCGAAGCTGCCCGGGTCCGTCAGCCGCGCAATCCGCTCGCGCGCCGTCAGCTTGCCACCCTCATGCTGTTTATCAATGCGGCTCTGGCCACCGCCAAGTTCCATCTTCGCGCGCTTGGCGTTCAGATCGGAAACCATATCGGCCATGGTCTTCTTCTTGCTTTCTGCTTGCTTAGCCATCCCTGCTCCTGGATCTGTTGGCTGGATCTGTTGGCGTGAATGATCAATTCGCGTGAATCTGTTCTATTTCTCCGGAGCCACGGTTACCCGGTGCTCTTGACCGTTCAGCGTAATCACATAGTTCACTTTGGCGCTCAACTGGCTTCCGCCCGCTGCGCCCGGCTGCTTGGCGTCCGGCTGCTTGGCGGCCGGATCCTTGCCGACGTTCTTGCGGCCCTCGGGGCGCGTCTTGAAGAACTTCGGCGCCACCTGCGGGAACATCGCATAGGTCAACACATCCTCGTCCGTACCGTTGTCGCCCTCCAAGGCATGTGCCGCGGCGCTCAAATTCTCCCACTCCGGCTTCAGCAAGTCGGCGGGACGGCAGGTAATCGCCGGCTTCTTCGCCTGCGCCTCGGCCTGCTTGAGCACCTCGGGGTTCTTTTCGCCCAGCGTGCTGCCATAGTAGCCCAGCATCAGGTCGGCGAACTCCCCGGTCATCACCTTGTACTTGCCCATCAGCACGTTGAAGACGGCCTGCGAGCCCACGATCTGGCTCGAAGGCGTCACCAGCGGCGGATAACCCGAATCCTTGCGCACTTTCGGCACTTCCAGCAGAACTTCCTGCAGCCGTTCGCCCGCGCCCTGACCCTTGAGCTGGCTTTCCATGTTGGAGATCATGCCGCCCGGAATCTGGCTCTTGAAGATCGCCGTATCCACGCTCATATTCTCGCTGAAGAACTCGCGGTAGCGCGGACGAATGGTGGCAAAGTGATTCGACACCCGCGTAACGGCATCCAGATTGACGCGCGTCGTATACCCGGTTCCTTCCAGCATCTCGATCAGGCTTTCGGTCGGGTTGTGTCCCGGTCCGAGCGACATGGAGCTGACCGCGGTATCCACAATGTCGCACCCGGCCTCGATTGCCTTCATCAGGGAAACCAGGGTCACGCCGGTGGTCGAGTGGACATGAACATGCACCAGCATGTCCTTGCCGCATCTTTCCTTGATGCCCTTCACCAGGTCATAGGCGGGCTGCGGCTTCAGCAGCGCGGCCATGTCCTTGATGCAGATCGAGTCGACCCCCATGTCCTGCAACTGGGCCGCCATATCGACAAACGCTTCCACCGTATGCAGCGGGCTGACGGTATAGCAGATGGTGCCTTGTGCGTGCTTGCCCGTCTTCTTGACCGCATCGATGCTGGTCTTCAGGTTGCGTACATCGTTAAGCGCGTCGAAGATGCGGAACACGTCCATCCCGTTGGTCGCGGACTTCTCCACGAACCGTTCCACAACTCCGTCTTCATAGTGCCGGTATCCCAGCAGGTTCTGACCGCGCAGTAGCATCTGCAAACGGCTCTTGGGCATCAGCTTGCGAAAGGTGCGCAGCCGCTCCCACGGATCTTCATTCAAAAAGCGGATGCAGGCATCGTAGGTTGCTCCGCCCCAGCATTCCACCGACCAGTAGCCGGCATTGTCGATGTCTTCGCAAGCCGGGATCATGTCGTCCATGGCCATACGGGTTGCAAATAGACTCTGATGCGCATCGCGAAGCGCAAGTTCTGTGATTTCGATCAAACGGGACATTTGCGACTCCCTTAAAACTGAAACCATACTAATCCCAATTCCAAAACCGGGTTCGTGAGCGCGCGCACAGGTCAGGTTTCCAGACAGGTGCTATTACCGCATTGCGGTACCGTGTTCTTAATGTGTGATATATATCACACCCTGCCCGCTGCCCTGAAATTCGCACAAAAAGAGCGCAAAATCAAGCGCACATCCTCCGCGCTCAAAAATAAACCCAGCTCATGCAATTCTCCTTCCGCTTAGTACTACAGCTGTAGATCGAAGATTCCGGAGGGAGCAGAGGCTTCAGTCCCCTGAATACAGATGTAGATCGAAGATTCCGGAGGAAGCAGAGGCTTCAGCCCCCTGAATACAGCTGTAGATCGAAGATTCCGGAGGAAGCAGAGGCTTCAGTCCCCTGAATACAGATGTAGATCGAAGATTCCGGAGGAAGCAGAGGCTTCAGTCCCCTGAATACAGATGTAGATCGAAGATTCCGGAGGAAGCAGAGGCTTCAGCCCCCTGAATACAGCTGTAGATCGAAGATTCCGGAGGGAGCAGAGGCTTCAGTCCCCTGAATACAGATGTAGATCGAAGATTCCGGAGGGAGCAGGGGGCTTCAGCCCCCTGAAAAATGGGCCAAATATCGGGGCCTTCAGGCCCGGATCAGGGCACTCCGAAGCAAGGACAGCTGTAGTATTAAGGCAAATTTGCTTTTGGTAGAGAGCGATTTTGAAAAGGCACGGCTTGCGCTGTTCCGGAAACGCTGCAAAATCCGGGGGCTTCATCCCCTGAGGGAACGATCCGTCCTCGATACCATGAGGAAACTTGCTCTCAATCCCAACCTCCAGAGCGCCTTGCCGACTGCGGAAAAGCGATGCCGGCAAAAAGCTCATCGCGATTGCGGTTCTATCCTACAGCTTGAACTTGTAATTTTCTGAGATAGCTGTTCGCAGAGACAGCTGTTCGCGCTCAGGCGAAATTCCGAAACAAGCGAATCCGTGCATCCTCACTCATTTCGATGAGCACTGCGCCGCCGCATCCGACGAACCGCCCACTGCTCTTCCGCGCGCCGATCCCCGGAGCGCACTCCCCCCTCCAGCAGAAAATCTCCGCCTTCGCCGTCCTTATTCTTCGACCGCGGGAGTTACTGGACCCGGCGGAAGTTGATCGTCTCCCCGTCCAACCGGTACTCGGCCGAGCAGACTTCGCCGCCGCAGATCATCGCTTCGCCGCCGCAGAGCTGGCCGCGCGTGATGAGTCCAATGGTTCCGCAACGCGGGCAGGACATGACGGCCACAAACGGGTTTTGGGCATGACCCAGCTTGGCCTGATTTTCCAGGAAGAAGATCGTTCCAGGGTCCATTCTTTCGGGGATCCATTCTTCCAGAAACTGCAAATTGGCTGACATGCTGCCCTCCATTGGCTTGGAAGTACAGGGCTGCCAGGAACGAATCCCGCGCCTCCCTGTTGTGCAACAAGAGCTAACTGCGAATGGCTTCCCGGAGGCTTGAAGTTCTCCGGTGGATTCAGTGTGGACGGCCACTACGGTTGAAGTCAACCAGAATCGAGTTCAGCGGGTATCGCAGCGGGTTCTTCGCGCCCGCCGCGGGAAAAGCGCGGCTTATTGTCCGTTTCCGGGAGCCGCCGGCCTGTCCCGCGCTTCGGCAAACGCGTCGATCTCCTTGTACATTTCGACGTTGCGCAGGATGCTCTCCACATATTCGCGGGTCTCGGTGAAAGGGATCGACTCCACGAACTCGTCCATCCCCTGATAAGGCCCGGCATCTTTCCAGTCCGCCACGCGCTCGCCGCCGGCGTTGTAGGCCGCCAGGGCATACTCCGGCACACGGCCGAATTTGTCCAGTTGCTGGCGCAGGTAGCGGGTTCCGAGGCGGATGTTGGTGGCCGGATCGAGCAGTTGAAACGTCTCGAAAGAGCGCATCCCTTCCTGCCGCGCCATCGCCTTGCCCACGGCAGGCAGCAGTTGCATCAACCCATAGGCGTTGGCGTAAGAGACGACCGATGGATTGAACTCCGACTCCTGGCGAATGAGCGAGGCCACGAGATAAGGATCGAGGCCGTTTTTCGCCGACTCCGCCTTGATCGTCTCCCAATACGGCTCCGGGAAAAGGATGCGCCAATAGGCCAGCGGAATGGAGCGGATGGGGGCGGAGGCGAAGTGGGGCAGGGCGCGCTTGATGGCCCGCAGGGCGCGGAAATTCTCCCCATACGAAGCATAAATCTGCGCCTCGGCCAGCGCGCTCCAGGACGCGGAGTCCGGATCGGCGGCGATCTCCTGGCCAATGTATTCATTCAGGCCCGCGTTGGCCAGCAGTCGCGCCTTGGCCAGATGAGGGCTGTCGGCGGGAAAACTCTCCACCAGTTGCGGAGCAGGCGGCGGCTGAAAACGGCTCAGCTCGGGCGGCGATACCGGCTCCGCATCGCCCAGCGCGGCCAGCCTCTCGGTTGCCATCTGGGCAAAAAAGTAGTGCCTGTAGGCGCGGATCAAGGTGCGGTAATCGGCTGCGGCCAGCGCCGGGCTGTGGTCCTGCGTTTCATAAAGGTGCCCGCGCCAGTAGAGGGCCGAGGCCGTCTCCGGAGCGTTCGGATAGAGGCGAATCTGCTCGTCGAAGAGGCTGGACGCCTGAGGGTAGAGCCCCTGCCGATAGGTCAGCCAGGCGGCCCGCCAGTGTGCGCGCGCGGCGTATGTGCTGGCGGGAAAGCGCGTGGCCAGGTCGCCATAGTAGCCCGCCGCCGCCGGATACTCGCGCCGCAGCAGATAGAGGTTGCCGCTCGAGTAAAGCGCCTCGGCCAGCCACGGACTTGCGGGGAACCTCGACTCCATCCCGGCCACGATGAGCCGCTGCGCGTCCAGATCATTTTCGTCGCGCGCCAGTTCCATCAGCAAGTAAAGCCGGCGCGCACCGCTCTCATCGTTGGTATCGGGCAGCGCTTCGGCCTCGGCCGAGGTCAGGCGTTTCAGCTTCAGGTCGCAGCCCGCCGCGGCGACTGCGAAATGGTTGCGGGCCTCCTCACTCAGATCCGGTTGCCGGGCCAGCGCGCGGTACTGCTCGCTCGCGCTCTCGTACCGTCCGGCCTGATAGAAGGCGTCTCCCAGGCTGCTCAGCTCGGCCGTGGTCAGGCTCGACTCCTGGCCCATGGAGGCGAGTCTCGCCCGCGCAATCTGCGCCTCCGGGCTCAGCGGGTGGGTCAGCAGAAGCTGCCTGTCGATGCGCGCCGCATCCTCGGTTTCGCCCAGCGTGAATGCGACCTGCCCTTCTGAGAGCTGGAAGCCGGGGCGGTCCGCCGCATCGGTTTCTTCAGCCGCCACCAGCACGCGCCGCGCGCCCGCCACGTCTTGCAGGTTCAGCAGCAGGTTGGCCTCCAGTTCCGGCGCCTGATCCACAAAAATGCTGTCCGGGTATCGCTGGGCAAAGCCGCGCAGCAGGGCCTCGGCCGCGGCGTCATTGCCTGCGGACTGCTCGGCCCGCGCGCCCAGAAAGTCGGCATAATCGGCCAACTCATCGCCCGCCTGCCGCGCAAGGCGCAAGCTGGCAATCGCCTCCGCGTAGCGCTTGTCCAGCAGATACGCGTGTCCCAGCGCCAGGTAAGCCGCGGCCGAGGCCGCCGCGCTGTGCTGTTGGGCGTATTCGGTCACGCCCGCATAGGCCGCGGGGGTGCGCAGCGTGCCCAGTTGCTGGGCCATGGGGCGCAGATCGGCCGAGGCCACAAAGGCCCGCTTGATCTGCGCCGTTTGCGCGCGCCTGACCGCTTTGCTCGGCCGGCGTTTGCTCCGCCTTCTTCCTCTGGCCTTCCTGTCTGCCGGGGACACCCGCCCGGTCCCAGACGCATTCCTGGTCCTGCCCGCATTCCCGGTCTTGCCCGTCTGGCTCGGCGAGCGTTCCTTCTTGGTCTTGTGCGCCTTGGGATGCTCCGCTGAAGAAGCCGAGCTGGCAAATACGACCTCCGGGCGCGAAGAGAAGAGTCCCGGCGTCAGCCACGCGACCATCGGCAGGAAAAGCAGACCGGGCAGCCAGTGACACGCCAGCCGCAAAACGGAAGTTGGGGAAGATTCAACCCTCATGTTCCCACTTTAAGCCGCTTTGGCCCGCGGTGCGGCCGTCGCGAACCACCGCGGTTACGGCAACGTCCTAAGAATGAACGAACCTGCCGGTTTCGAACCACGCGAAAAAAACTGCGCTCTTCCCGTTTGGTTCCCTGCCCTGCCGTCGAGTACACTCATCTCTGACGGAGCCCGCTCGATCGGAACCGGGGTGCAATCCGCATCCGGTTCAAGCGCAATCCGCACGGATCCAGCAGATTTATCGCATCCAATGTCCATGCCAACCATCCAATCGATTGCAGGACAACTCGAGCCGCATCCCGATGTCGCCTTGGTCGAAAGAGTCCGAGGAGGAGACGACGCGGCCTACGACACCTTGGTGCGCAAGTACGAGCGACAGCTCTTTCGTATCGCACAGCACATCACGCAAAACCGCGAGGATGCCGAGGATGTCATGCAGGACGCCTTCCTGAAGGCGTACGAAAAGCTCGATCAGTTTCAGGGGAATTCAAAGTTTTACACATGGCTGGTTCGGATTGCGGTCAACGAAAGCCTGATGCGGCTGCGCAAGCGGCGTACTGGCAAGATGGTTCCCATCGACGAGGACATCGAGACCGACGAAGGCAGTGTGCCGCGCGATCTGGCCGATTGGGCGCCCAACCCGGAGCAGAATTACAACCAGGCCGAGTTGGCCGAGATTCTGCGCAAAACCATCCAGGGGCTGCCGCCGGGGTTTCGTATCGTGTTTGTTTTGCGGGATGTTGAAGGACTTTCGACCGAGGAGACGGCGGAGACGCTGGGGCTCAGTATTCCCGCCGTCAAATCTCGTCTGTTGCGGGCGCGGTTGCAATTACGCGAGCGCCTGAGCCGCTATTTTCACAAAGAAAAGGGGGTTGGGAAGTGACCTGTAAAGAGTTTCTCGCCCTCCTCGACGACTTGATCGATAACACCGCGACAGCCGATATGCGCAGTGAGCTGCAAACCCATCTGGGTCGCTGCGGGCACTGCGAGGTGGTATTCAACACCACGCGCAAGACCATTGAAATCTATCGTTCCCACGAGATTTACGACCTTCCCACAGGCCTGCGCGAACGCCTCCACGACGCCATCATGGCCCGCTGCAAAAAGGGCTGCTGAGCGCCTGCGGTGGGGCGGGCGCTCGCTTTTCGCTCACACCAGGTTGATTGTGTGCTGGGCGCCCTCTCACCACCGAGCGCAACGCTTCCTTGTCTTTTTCACTTCTCCGGCGTGATGTCGGTTACCGGCAGATCGATGTGGCCGAGCAGTATTTCAAACCGCCGCTGTTCTTCTTTCTTGTAGGTTTCCTGGTCGGGCCATAACTCCTTGATGAAACCCTCTTCGTCGGGGTTGGCCGTCGTGGCAAGGGTCGAGTTCTTGTAGCGGATGGTCACGCGATAATCCCAGCGAAGCTCTTCCGAAGTGTGGTAAGCCGGCGACTCGATCTTCACGGAAAGAATGCGCCCGGTGGCCTGAATCTTCTCGAGCAGCGGGTAGTGGTTCTTGAGGAAGAGTTGCAAAAACTCGGCCTGATGGCCCCACTGGCACTTGTAGTAGTACTCGACGGTGTAGGGCTGATCGGCGCTCACCTGCGGCGGAGCGCCCTGTGCCTTGAGCGGGGCAGCCACCGAAGCGGCAAGCAATACGGCAAAAACGGCGAGAAGAATCCTGCGCATAGAACCTCCTTGATTGAAAGCATTGTACCGCGGAGGTGTTTACCGCGCGTCGTCATCCCTGCCGAAGTGCAAATGAAGCAGCCGTTTCAGCTCCGGAGAAAGCCGGATGCCTCACATCTGCCGCGTTCTTTGCGGCAGATGTGGGAACCACGAACCACAAGATCCTGACCTACGCAGAAAATCCATCCCGCGCCTTTTTTCTGGCGCGGAGTAGCCGAAGGCAATTGGCCCCACCGCAGGTGGCAGGTGGCCCCATTCTTGCCGCATTCCTGTTTTTGCGGCCAGGGTGGGATACCACGGACCACAAGATCCTGACCCCACGCAAAAAATTCAACCCCGCGCCTTTTTTCTGGCGCGGAGTAGCCGAAGGCCTCTGGCCCCACCGCAGGTGGCAGGTGGTGGATGATTTACCCTTGAAATCGTGATGAAACTCAAGCCCACGCTTCTTGTTGCTGCTTTGGGGGTGGCTTTTGCCGCCTTCCTTCTGGCCCAGCATTCCACCCAGCCGGCGGCCGAGCTCCCAGACGCGCCCGCCGCCACCGCGGCCGCCATGATCCACCCCAACGGCCCCACCGTGGTCATGGACACCTCCATGGGCCGCATCGCCTGCCAGTTTTTTCAAAAGCAGGCTCCTAAAACGGTGGCCAACTTCATTGCCCTGGCCCAGGGTTCGAAGGACTGGACCGACCCCATCACCAACAAGACCCAGCATAACCGGCCGCTTTACAACGGCACCATCTTCCATCGGGTGATCCCCGGTTTCATGATTCAGGGCGGCGACCCGGCCGGCACCGGCATGGGCTCGCCCGGCTATCAATTCGATGACGAATTCGATCCGAATCTCAACTTCGACGTGCCCGGACGCCTGGCCATGGCCAACTCCGGCCCCAACACCGACGGCAGCCAGTTCTTCATCACCGAACTGCCCTACGATTCGCTCAACCAGCACTACACCATCTTCGGCCAGTGCGACGATGCGAGCGTCGAGGTGGTCAAGGCCATCGCCCGCGTCCCGCGCAATAGCGACGACAAGCCAATCACGCCGGTGGTGCTGAAGAAAGTGACCATCGTGCCCCAGGGCCAACCGCTGCCGCCCGCCGCTCCCACGCAGTAATTTTGTTTGCTCGATCGAACAAATTTCGGGTGCCCCAGGTCTCGATTTTGAGACCTGGGACGAAAAACGCAACGTATAACACAGCGCATTGACGCAGGGTTTGCTAGGAGCTAGGAGCTCAAAGCTGATTTTTCCCGCAAATCCCGCACAAATCCAAGGAGTTCATATGACCCTCACAGCAGGAACCTACGCCGTCTTCTCCACCACCGAAGGCAAGATCACCGTCCGGCTTTTTGAATCGGACGCGCCCATCACCGTCAAGAACTTCATCGAGCTGGCCGAGGGCGGCAAGGAGTGGACCCACCCCAACACCCACAAGAAGTCCACCGACAAGCTTTTCGACGGGACCGTCTTTCACCGCGTCATTCCCGACTTCATGATTCAGGGCGGCGACCCCACCGGCACCGGCATGGGCGGGCCCGGCTACCGTTTCCAGGACGAGACCAATGGATCGCCCCACAAGTTCGACACCCCCGGCAAGCTGGCCATGGCCAACAGCGGTCCCGGAACCAACGGCTGCCAGTTCTTCATCACCGTGGCCGCCACCCCCTGGCTCACCGGCAACCACACCATCTTCGGCGAAGTTGTCGAGGGCCAGGAACTCGTCACCAAAATCTCGCTGGTTCCACGCGGCCCCCAGGACAAGCCCAAGACGCCCGTCGTACTGGAATCTGTCGTCATCGAGCGCGTAAGCTAAGTCTTTGACCGCTTGTTCTTGTACCAGTGTGGGTGCCCCATCCTTGCGGTGTACTTTTTTCTCGCCGCAAGGGTGGGAACGCACAAGCTTCCCCAGCGCTCTTGCCGAAGATAACCATCCATCGGCGCACAATCATCCCATGAACAATGCCTCGTGGCGCGGCACATTTCTGTTCCCTGTTTTTGCTGCCCCCCCCCCCTCCCCCTACCCCCAGGGGGTATCATTTTCCCGAAACCTTGCAGGTAATTAACTTCGAAACAGCGGGCCTCGATGAAACGGAATTTTGCAGCCAGCAACCTTCGCGCCTTTGTGAACTGGAATCTCACGCTGGCTTGCTTTTGCTTCTTTGCCTGCGTGGCTTTTTCTGAGAGCGGCGAGCCCATCGCAACGACCCAGGCGCGGGCGAATGCGACCGTTCCTGTTCTCCTGGTCAGCGACATTCACTTCGAGCCGTTCTGGGACCCAGCCAAAGTTCCGCAACTGGCCGCCGCGCCGCTCAGCCAGTGGAACGACCTTCTCGCCGCACCGCCGTCGCCCGATCGGGCGCAGCGTTTTGCCGCGATCGAGCAGCGCTGCGGTGTCCGCGGCGCCGACACCGCTTTTCCTCTTCTGCGGTCCAGTTTGGCGGCCATGTCGAAAGCCGCCGCCGGCGCAAGCTTTGTCATCATGAGCGGCGATCTGATCTCCCACGCCTTCCCGTGCAAATACAGCGCGCTTTTTCCCCACTCCACAGAGGACGCTTACAGAAGTTTTGTTGAAAAAACTGTGGACTACGTGATCGAAGAGTTATACGGCGCATTCCCCGGCGTTCCCGTCTATGTGGCCATGGGAAACAACGATTCCGACTGCGGCGACTACCGGCTAGATGCTCACGGCGAGTTTCTTTCCATCACCGGCAAGGAAGTGACCCGGAACTTTCCCGCCGCTGATCGAGAGGGCGCTCTGGCCACCTTCGCGGCTGGCGGCTATTACAGCGTCCGGCTGCCCGCGCCCATCGGAAACGCGCGGCTTCTGGTTTTGAATGACATTTTCATGGCGAAGAATTACTCCTCCTGCGGGGGCCAGTCCGATCCCCGAGCCGCAGAGGAGCAGATGGAGTGGCTCGGCCGGCAACTTGCCGAGGCCCGCGCCAACAAGCAGAAGATCTGGGTCATGGGTCACATCCCTCCGGGAATCGACTTATACGCAACCGCCAGGAAATGGGTCGATGTGTGCGGTGGCGAGAAGCCGGACCTGTTTCTTTCTTCTGAAAAACTGGCTGACGTTCTGGCTGAGTCCGGCGATGTCATCGAGTTAGCCATCTTCGCCCACACCCACATGGACGAACTGCGACTGTTGAAGAGCGATGGACAGGGTCCGGCGGCAGACAGAAGCGTAGCGGTCAAGATGGTCCCGTCGATCTCTCCGATCCACGGAAATCGTCCGGCTTTTATCGTCGCCCAGGTCGATCCCTCCTCGGCTGCGCTGCTGGATTACAAGGTCTTCGCGGCGTCGAATCTGACCGGCGTCGGTGCCGCATGGCAAGAAGAGTACGATTTTGCGCGCAGCTTCGGCCAGCACGCGTTTTCTTCGTCCTCTGTCAAGAGCCTGATTGCCCGGTTCGCGGCCGATCCCCACGCGACGGCCGACGCCAGCCGGAACTACATCGAAGATTTCTCCGCGGGCTATCTTTCCCCTGTGCTTGCGGCATTCTGGCCGCAGTATGTCTGCACCCTGTCGAACGACTCCGCACAGGCATTCCGGTCGTGCGTCTGTTCCACCGCACAGTGAACGCCCTTGCCTTGCTGCATCAAGCCGGCCGCACGCTCAAAGCGGATTCGCCTCTGGCGCATTTTCGATTCACAAGTTGACGTTTTGGAGATCGTGAAGTGTGGCTTTTCTTGAGGAAAAAGCCACTGGGCTTCCAGGTTTCTGTAAAAAGCAGAATTGAAAACGCTCCCGCCCGGCGATGAACCGGCCTTCTCTCACTTCGCCGCAGAGCACAATTCCAGAATGGCCTCGCCGAATCGCTCCGCCTTTGCCGGGCCCATGCCGCTGATCTCGATGAGTTGCCTGGGGTTCGCCGGACAAGCCTGCGCCACGGCTATCAGCGTCCGGTCGTGCAGCACCACGTAGGCCGGAACCCGCAGGCGTTTAGCCTCCCCCGCGCGCCACTCCTTCAGCCGCGCCGCCAGAGACTCGCCCTCCGCCGTCAGTTGCGCCGGTTCGGAGACTGCCGGCTTCGCAGTCCTCTCTCGCCCGCCCGCCGGCATCGGCGGCCCACCATTCCCTGCCGGTTTTGCCTTCTTCGCCCGCGCCATCGTCGCACCCCGACCGCCAAACTCCTCCACCACGCCGTCGCTGATCAGCAGTTCGACCGGCGAGGTGGGCCGCAACTCCAACCCGGCCTCCGTCAGCCGCACCTTGCGGAAGCGAATCACTTCCCCGTTCTTTTCAAACTCCGCCTCTTCGATCTCGATCAACCCGGCGCGCAGCATCGCGCCCAGCAGTCCGTCAAACCCGTTCCGGCCGATTCTGCCCGCGGGGTCGAGATTGCGCTGCAGGGTTCCCGTCGCCTTGTAATCCACGGCCCGCAGCTCGTCGGCAATGGCCTGCATCATCTCCCGCTCGTCGGCCGTCGGATGACGGAAGAGCCTGAGCACCGCACCGCCCGGATCGCACACATCGCAGATTCCGCACGACCGGCTCGCGTCCTCCTCGTCGCCAAAGTGGCGCACCAGGGCCGCCATCCGGCACTCGGTGGAAGTGGTAAACCGCAGCACTTTCTCAAACTGCTCGGCGCGGTACTGCGCCTGCACCACATAGCTCTTCTTCCATTTCGCGCCGCCGGCCATCACGTTGCCACCGAAGTCCACCCGCGCGCCGCCGTGAATCTCCAGCTTCTCCAGAGCCTTGTCGAACTCTTCCTCGCCAAGCTTCGAGGCCGCGCGCAACTCTTCGACCGGCTGCGCCTGCTCACCCAGCGCCGCAAAGACCTGCTGCAGATGATCGACCGGCGGATAGTCCCGATTCAGAAAAAAATCGTGCGTCCGCTGGTCCGCATAGGAGTGCATCAGGTAGGTCCGGCTCGGCGCCCCATCGCGCCCGGCGCGGCCAATCTCCTGGTAATAGCCTTCCAGAGTCGCCGGCAGCCCGGCATGAATCACCGTGCGGATGTCGGCCTTGTCGATGCCCATGCCGAAGGCGATGGTGGCCACCACCACCTCCAATTCGCCGGCCTGGAAGGCGGTCTGCACCCGCTCCCGCGTCGCCCCGTCGAGCCCCGCATGATAGGCCGCGGCGGGGATCCTGCGCGACAGCTCCTCGGCCAGCTTCTCCGACTGCTTCCTCGATGTGGCATAAACGATCGCCGGCCGCCGCCGAGCGTCTCCCAGCAGGCCGCAGATGGCCTCCGACCGCTCCGGCATCGGAACCTCCACCACCTCAATCCCCAGATTGTCGCGGCGAAAGCCGTGAATGAACCGCGCGGGTGTGACCATCCCCAACTGCGCCAGGATGTCGGCCTGCACCGCGGGCGTGGCCGTCGCTGTCAGCGCCAGCACCGGCACCGGACGCAGTGCGGGCAGGTACTGGCCCAGCATCCGGTAGTCGGGGCGGAAGTCGTGACCCCACTGCGAGATGCAATGCGCTTCGTCGATGGCCACCAGCGCCGGCTTCCTTTTGGCCAGCATCTCGCCGAAGCCCGGCACGCGCAGCCGTTCCGGCGCAATGAAGAGGAATTGCAGGGTGCCATTCAGATAGTCCACGCAGGCCTGCCGCGCCACGCTGCGTTCGAGGCCCGAGTGAATCCGCGCCACACGCAACCCCAACGCAGTGAGCTTCGCAGCCTGGTCCTCCATCAGCGCAATCAGCGGGCTGATCACCAGCGCCGTGCCGCCCAGCGCCACCGCCGGCAACTGATAGCACAGCGACTTGCCAAAGCCGGTCGGCATCACCAGCAGCAGGTCGCGCCCCTCGATCGCCGCCCGGCAAACCGCCTCCTGATTCGCCCGAAAGCGCGCAAACCCGAAGACCGAGCGCAACAGCTCCGCCAGCTCAACCGTTTTGTCCAGCGCATCCGAATTGTGAGAAACCGTCAAGATGAAAGACCTTGCTTGTTCAGTTCTCAAATTGCGCCAGTTGTTCGGGCGTCGGTTTGGGGGTGAACCGGCTCACCACCACCATGGCGGCCACGGCTGCAAACAGCGCCGGGAAGATGGCGTCGCGCTGGGCCAGAATAGGCGGAAACCAGCCTCTCACTCCGGGCACATCCCATCCCAAAGTGACCACGGTGCCAGCGCCGATGGCCGCCACCGCGCCCCAGGCCGTGACGCGCTTCGAGTAAAAGGCAGCCAGCACCACCGGCGTCAGCGCGGCCGAATAAATGGTGTAGGCCCAAAGCATTTTTTCGAGGATGCTCTGGGCGTAGACGGCCTGATAGAGCGCCCAGCAGCCCAGCAGCACGACGGCCAGGCGGGAGATGATGAGGACGCGTTTATTGGACGCGCCTGGCGCCATGTAACGCACAAAAACGTCTTCGATCAGATTGGTGGCCGGCGAGAACAGGTAGTTCGAAGCGGTGGAGATGACCTTGGCGAAGACCGCGCCCAGCAATAGCGCTCCCATGAATGCGGGCAGTCCGTGGCGAGCCGTGTAGGGGATAATCTCGTAGGGCTGGCTGGCCACTTCGCCCGTCCGATAGAGCGCCGAACCGAAGACCGCAATGGCCACAATCAGCGTCTCCAGCACCACCGTGCCCACGATCCAGCCGATGACGGAAATGCGCGCGTCCCGCTCCGAGCGCGCCGAGAAAAACTTCTGATACATCACCTGATTGCCCAGCATCAGCAGCAGCGTCGGCACCAGGAACTCCAGCGCGCGCACCAGGCTCAGGTCGCCCAACACCTCGAAGTGAGTGGCGGGCAGCGCGGCGTGTAACCCCGCCCATCCGCCGGCCTTGAAGAACAGCATGGGCGTGGCCAGGATGCAGATGACCGTGACCAGCGAGCCGATCGCCACGTCCATGTAGGCCACCGAGGACATGCCGGCCAGCGCCGTGGTGACGATGACGAAGACGGCGATGATGTAGGTTCCCAGCTCCGGCGTCACTTCGGCGGGAAAGATCAGGTGCAGCACATTGCCGCCGCCCTTGAACTGGTAGCTGGTGATGCCCACATAGGCAAAAAGAATGGCGAATGTGCCCATCACGCGCGCCGTCTGGTTGTAGCGCGCTTCGAGCAGGTCGGGCAGGGTGAACTGCGCGAATTTGCGCGCCCGCGGCGCAATGAAGTAGATGAGCAGCAAGCCCAGCCATCCGCCGGCCGGCTGCCACAGCGCCGCAAAGCCGTTGCGATAGGCGTTCTCCGCCCCGGCAAACAGCGAACCGGCGCCGATCCACGAGGTGAGCAGCGTGAGCACCAGCACCGCCGCCGGCAGCGAGCGCCCGGCCACCAGAAAGTCGGCCTTGGTCTTGACCTGGGTACTGCGATAAAGCGCCACCGACAGCAGCACAACGACAATCACCGCCAGAACGACAACGTAAAGATGAGACATCCGCGGGCTTCCTCGCACACATTCCGGGGTTGTTGCCAGTTTACCGGATGCGGGCGGCATAGCGGAGTCCGCCGCCCAGGTTGGCCGGTTTTCCCAGGGGTTCCAGCTCTCCGCGCACCAAAGAAAACGCGGCGACCGAAGCCGCCGCGTCTTGAGTACCAGGCTGCTCTGCGCTAGAAGAACAGCTTGGCAGAGACCTGGATTTGCCGAGGTCCGTACAGCGTGCTGTTGGTGCCGGTCTTCACCCCGAAGGCCCCGGCCGGCGAACTGGCAACATAGGGCACGATGCAGCCAGCGAATGTGGAGCCGGTGGGAACCGTGACGGTGGTGGCAGTTGGACAACTGCTCTTGCCTGCCGCGTTGAGCGTGGAGAAATAGGTATTCTCGCTCGACACGATTTCATGGTTCATCAGGTTGAACGCCTCGCCGATGAATTCCATATAAACCTTGTCGTGAATGGGAATTTCGCGTGTGACCCGGAAGTCGATGTTGCGAACGCCGGGGCCCGGCTGGCTGTTGCGTTGAATCTCGGGCGGACGGCCGGTGGTGGCTGCGCCGGATCCCGAACTGATGGCTCCGCCGTAAATATTGCCGTCAGCCGCCGCCGGGGTACTCGCGATCACAGAGGACGAACTATTCATGGCGGCATCGATCGGGAATCCGGTGGATTCGGTTGCCGTGCCGGAGAAAGTAAAACCATCCAGGCCATGCTTCATCCAGGGATTGCTCTCCAGAATGGCCGGCTTCCAAAGCACCGTGCCGACAAAGCGTTCCCGCATGTCGATATCGGAGCGGCCGTATTCGCCTTTGATGTTGTTGGGGTCCAGAACAGGATTGCCGCCGTAGAAGGTGCCAAAGGCTCCCGACACCATGTCATCGTCCAGCGCCTTGGACCAGGTATAGTTCAGCAGCACTTCGAGACCGTTGCTGAATGGGCGGCGCAGAGTAACCGCCATGCTGTTGTACCAGGAGTTGGCCACGCTGTAGCCGACGTTGAGCGAAGTGAGCGCCGTGTCGATGCGGTCAGTCGCCAGGTAGTAGGGAACGGTCAGCAGCTTGGTTGTTCCGTTGGGGTAGGTGACTTCGAAAGAGCGGATTCCGTGCGGTGTCTGACCCACCAGATTTCCATCCGTGAAGACCGGGAGACGAAGTCCCCGCGACCCGACATAGCCGATCGAGAGGGACATCTTCCCTGGCAGGGCCTGTTCCACGGCCAGATCGAACTCGTGGACCAGCGGCGGAACAAAGTCCGGAGACAGTCCGTGGAAGCCGGCCGAAGGCGGCTGCGAGGTCGATACGCCCACCACCGCGGGCGCAGCGCCGCCGCTGGGATAGAGAGCCGACGATAGCGACGGGCCGGTCACCTGGTAGGGAACATTGGGGAACAGCAGCGCCGCCGCGGAAGAAGGAGAACAGGTATTGTTGCAGCCGTAGTAGGTGTAGTTGATCTGGTACTCGCCATTCTCCACCCGCATGGCATAGTACGTGCTGCCCTGGTTGAGCCCGGTGAAGATGCCGTAACCGCCGCGCAGGATCGTGCCATTGATCGGGTTCCAGGAGAAGCCGATACGCGGCTGAACCCGGTCCGTGACATTCTTGATGGTGGAGTTGTATTTGATGGCCAGCGCCGACGAGGTGTTGGGAATGCCGGGCGCGGGCGTCAACTGAAGATCATAGCGCACGCCCAGGTTCAGGGTCAGTTTCGGGCTGACTTTCCAGGTGTCTTCGGCAAACCCATCGTACATCTTCATCCAGAAATCGTCGGCTCCGGATCGCCCGCTGGACACCGGGTTCACCTGGTCGATGGTCTGAGTAAAAGAGTTGTAGTGTGAGCCGGCATAGGGGTCCGCGTCACCGGTCTGGCCCTCGAAAGCATCCGCAGCCCAGTTCTGGAACTTCGCCGTGTCCGAGCCGGAGTAAGTGTAAACACCGCCGCCCTGATACAGGTTGATCATCACCTCGTGAACCAGGTTGATGTCTCCGCCAAACTTGAATGTGTGCCTGTTCCAGACCTTGGAAAAGACATCCGTGAACTGGATGCGATGTTCGTCTGGTTCGGCAACCCGCGGCAGGGCGTTGGGCATGCCGTAAGTCTCCGAGCCCATGGCGATGCTCGGTCCGGGAGCATTGGCGCCCGCCGTCTCCAGGTCGCGGCCCCATTGGAAGCGCAGATCGTTGACCGCTGTGTCGGAAATGGTCGAGGTCCAGTGCGCAATCAGGAAGCGCTCGTGATAGCTGGTGGGGCCGTTGGTGCTGGCCGATGTATTGGAATTGGTCGGACTCGAGTTGTAGCCGTTGGTGCTGTCGAAATCCACGTAGTTGAAGTTCGCATAGATCAGATTCTTGTTGTTCAACTGGTAATCCACACGCGGGAAAAGCAGCGTCTCTTTCGCGTAGCGCGAAGGCGCGCCCTGCAGGCCCAGAAGGAAATTGATCGCGTCGGTGCAGAGTGTGGACGAAATCGTTGTGGGGCATTGCGTCGGCGTAATGTTCGTCGTGTCGACGTAGGTTCCGGTCGGCGTCAGAGAGACATTGTCCGTTTCATAGTAGAGCGCGCGGCCAACCCGGCGGAAACCATCCGAAGTCAGGAAGTAGAACAGCTTGTCCTTGATGATCGGGCCGCCCACGCTGCCGCCGAACTCCTGCTGCTGGTGAATAGGCTGCGTCAGCAGGAAGGGGTTGCCGTGGTTATAAAGCGCCGCCCACTTGCTGTATGGATCCAGGGCGTTCATATCCGGATAGCGCAGGTAGTAGAACAGGTCGCCATGCATGTTGTTGGTGCCGCTCTTGGTGATGGCGTTCACCTGGCCACCGGCGGCCTGGCCGAACTCGGCCGAGTAGTTGGACGCCTCGGTCTGGAACTCCTTGATCGAATCCAGACTGTAGACGAACGGCGCGCCCGACGAGCGTCCGCGCGCTTCGCTGAAGAGCATCTGGTTGTTGTTCGCGCCATCCACGTAATTCTGGTTGTACAGGCCGCTGATGCCGTGGAAACTCACCAGGCCAGAGTTGCCGTCGGCCACCACGTTGGGAGTCAGCAAAACAAAATCGCTCCAGTTGCGCCCGTTGACCGGCAGATTCTGGATGATCGGCGAATCCACCACCTGCGAGACTTCTGTCTGCTGCACGTCCAGCAGCGCGTTGGTGGCAGATACTTCCACGGTAGCGGTGGCAGACTCGACCGTCAGGGTGAGATTGACGGTGAGCGTCTGGCCAACCTGAAGGGTCAGGTTCGAGGCCTCCACCTTGCCAAAGCCGCTGGCGGAGGTGTCAATCTTGTAGCGCCCGGGCTTCAGAAAGGGCGCAACGTAAATCCCGGCGGAGTTGGTCGTATAGGTCTGCGCGCTGCCCGTTTCGATGTTGACGACGGACACCGAAGCGCCAGGAATCACTGCCTGGCTGGCATCGGTCACGGATCCGGTAATGGAACCCGCGCCTGAAGTTTGCGCATGCAGGACAATCGCGCCCAGGCATACGGCAAGAGTGAAAATAGTCAGGGCAAAAATACCCCGGTGCATTCGTTTCATGGTCATGCTGGCTCTCCAAAACGCATTTGCGTTCACAACGTACTGGCTGACGCCTGGCTGCGCTCCCTGAGGGAATGCCTTGCGCAACCGGCCACGCGCCCGCCTTGATGAACTGCCCGCAGCCTGAGTACCTGACGGCTTTCGCAGGCCAGGTGCGGTCCTTCTCTGGGCTGCTAGGAACCCCTTGCAGCTCTATAATCAAGAATACTGAATGTACGCAAAGATTTCGTGAATCGGCAAACCGATAATCTGTGAATATATGGACAAAAACTGGTTCATTTGTGGAGGCTCCTGAAGCAGAAGGTGCCCGGTATGAAAAGGCCTGTCTGACAACAACTCACCTTCCCTTGTCTCATATAGATTTCCCCGCCCGGAAAATCGCCTAAGATTCATTTTTTCTAAAACATAGAGGATATAATCGGCAAGATCGGCTCATGCTCCGATGGTGTGCGCCAACTCCGGCCCGGCGGACGAAGGACTTGTCCACCGAGCCTTGGCTGGCGCCCTGCCATTTACGAACTCGGCCGGAAGGAACCAGAGCGGAGAATGCCTGCGCGCTACGCTCGGCTGTGGCGACTGCTTTGCAAATCCATCCGCAGCGCTATTTTCCTTCCGAATTTGTCATCTTCTCCGGACGCAGATACTTGTCGAACTCTTCCTCGGTCAGGTATCCGAGCTCACGATTCGCCTCGCGCAGCGAGAGCCCCTTGTGGTGCGCCGTCTTGGCCAGTTTAGCCGCCTTGTCGTAGCCAATGTACGGATTCAGCGCGGTCACCAGCATCAGGCAATTGTCCACATACTCGCCGATGCGCTGGAGATTGGCTTCGATCCCTTCCACGCAGAACTCGACAAACATATGGCAGGTGTCGGTCAGAAGCCGCGCCGAGTGCATGAAGTTGTAAATCATCACCGGCTTGAAAACATTGAGTTCGAAGTTGCCCTGGCTGCCGCCGAACGCAATCGCCGCGTTGTTGCCATGCACCTGCACGGCGACCATGGTCATCGCTTCACACTGCGTCGGGTTCACCTTGCCCGGCATGATCGAGCTGCCGGGTTCATTTTCCGGCAACACAAGTTCGCCCAACCCGCAGCGCGGCCCCGAGCCGAGCCAGCGAACGTCATTGGCGATCTTCATCAGCGAGGCCGACAGCGTCACTAGCGCGCCGCTGGCGAACACCAGTTCGTCGTGGGCCGAGAGCGCCGCAAACTTGTTGGGATGCGAACGGAACGGCAGCCCGGTCAACTCCGCCACCTTCGCCGAGGCGCGCGCTGCGAACTCCGGATGCGTGTTCAGTCCCGTCCCGACCGCGGTGCCGCCGATGGCCAGGTCATAAAGGCCGTCCAGCGCCAATTCCATGCGGGCAATATCGCGTTCAAGCAGGCTCGCCCAGCCGCCGATCTCCTGGCCCAGCATGAGCGGCGTCGCATCCTGCAGGTGCGTGCGCCCGATCTTGACCACGTTTTCAAATTGCTTCGCCTTGGCCGCAATCGCATCGTGAAGATGCTCTACCGCCGGAATCAACCGCTCCTTCACCATGGTTACCGCGGCAATGTACATCGCGGTCGGGAAGGTGTCGTTGGACGACTGCGACATATTCACGTCATCGTTGGGGTGAACGGGCTTCTTGGTGCCCATCTCGCCGCCCGCGAGTTCGATCGCGCGGTTGGAGATCACCTCGTTGACGTTCATGTTGGTCTGCGTGCCCGAACCCGTCTGCCAGATACGCAGCGGAAACTCGTCCTTGTGCTGGCCCGCAATCACTTCGTCGGCGGCGCGCACAATCAGCTCCATCTTGTCCTTGGGGAGCTTGCCCAGGTCATGATTGACCAGCGCGGCGGCCTTCTTCAGTATGGCGAAGGCGCGGATCAACTCCGGCGGCATGCGGTCTTCGCCGATTGCGAAGTGGTGCAGCGAGCGCTCCGTCTGCGCTCCCCAGTAATGGTTGGCTGGGACTTCAATCTGCCCCATGCTATCGGACTCGATACGCGCACCCGTATTGGCTTTTTCAGTCGTCTGCACTGTTATCCTCTTCACGTCCACACACATCGGCGGTTGGATTTTACATCCGGCTTTCCCGCTCCGGGCCAGTATAAATCAGTCGCCTCGGGCGGGTCTGTGCGCTGTCCAAAAAAATCCGATCTGCGCGGAAAGTATCGTTTGCCAGCCGCGAAAGCCTTGTATTGCAGCGTTCCCAGGCAAATTCCGAAGATCCCTTCAGCGGTAAATCTGCGGAATGAAATTCTGTTCCTGGATGGGCGGGCGCAAGTATTTTGACTTCTCCAGCTTCGGCAATTCCAGCGGCGCGGGCGTCAGGTCGCGATAGTCGAACAGCGACAGAAAGTGCCGGATGACGTTCAGCCGGGCACACTTCTTGTCTTCGGCATTGACCACAAACCAGGGAGACTGCCTGGTGTCGGTTCCGGCGAACATTTCATCCTTGGCGCGGGAGTAGTCGGCCCAATGGCGGCGCGACTCCAGATCCATCGGGCTCAGCTTCCAGCGCTTGGTGGGGTTTTTCATGCGATCCTGAAAGCGCCGCTCCTGCTCCTCGTCGCTGACGGAAAACCAGTACTTGATGAGACGAATCCCGGAGCGCTGCAACATGCGCTCGAACTCCGGGCAGCTTTGCATGAATTCCATAAGCTGCGCCTCGGTGCAGAAGCCCATCACCCGCTCGACGCCGGCCCGGTTGTACCAACTGCGATCGAACAGCACGATTTCGCCGGCCGCGGGCAACTGGGCGACATACCGCTGGAAGTACCACTGCGTCTGTTCGCGTTCCGTGGGCGTGGCCAGCGCCGCCACCCGGCAGACGCGGGGATTGAGCGAATCCGTGATCCGCTTGATGGCGCCGCCCTTGCCAGCCGCGTCACGGCCTTCAAACAGCACCACCACCCGCAATCCCTCGTGGCGAACCCACTCCTGCAGCTTGACAAGCTCAACTTGCAGCCGGCTCAGTTCGCTCTCATAATCGCAATCTTTCCCCAGGCGCAGCGTCCCCGCGCCGGCTGGAGAGGATGCCGGCCGATCACCGCCCGGCCCGATGCCGGCTGAAAGCTTCAACTCCTGCCCAGTCTCCGTCTGCCCCTTCTCTTGTTTGCCTTTCATCGGTCCCTCTCTGAAACTACCGGTCAACGCCTGTCTTATCGGCAGGATTCATCGCAGGATGAAGAATATACCCCGTCTGCAACGACAATGAATGCACCCGCAAAATAAATTCGCCGGAGATCATTCGGAGCGGCCAATGAAAAGCTGCGCCGGGACAAGCTTCGGCGGCCGAAGCTGTTGTCCGCCTCACGGGTTTTTCAAGCTTCCGCGCAAAGGCAGCTACGAGGAGAAGGAGTTACCCGGCGAAAGTGTTTTTCCATTCCAGCCTCTGGAGTGGCACACCGGCGAGTTAGCGGCTTTTCCACTTTGTCGAGAGCGCGGCAAGCTTTTCATCCATGGTGAATTGCGGCTTGGCCGCGGGCTTTTCCGACCTCGACGCAGGGCGCGCGGCGGGCGCGGTCAACTGCTTGATGGAGAGCGCAATGCGTTTTGCCTTCGTATCCACGCTCAACACCTTCACTTTGACGATCTGTCCGGTCTTGACCGCCTCGGACGGCTCCTTGATGAAGCGGTTGGAGAGTTCGCTGATGTGCACCAGGCCGTCCTGATGGACACCAATATCGACAAAGGCGCCGAACTTGGTCACATTGGTCACCACGCCTTCGAGCACCATGCCCGCCTCAACGTCGGCGATCTCGCGCACGCCTTCATCAAACGAGGGAGCGACGAATTTATCGCGCGGGTCGCGTCCCGGCCTGCGCAGCTCGGCCAGAATGTCGTTCAACGTATAGGTGCCGGCCGAAAGCTGGCTGCGATCCACTTGATCGAGTAGCTGCGGACGCTCAATGAGATCCTGCACGCGGGTTCCCAGCGACGCGGCCATCTGTTCGACCACGGGGTAGGACTCGGGATGAACAGCGGTGCTGTCGAGCGGGTTGTCGCCTTTGCGGATGCGCAGAAATCCAGCTGCCTGCTCGAAGGTCTTGGGTCCGATGCCGGGCACTTCCAGCACCTGCGCGCGCGAGCGGAAACTTCCCTTCTCGTTGCGAAAGCCGACGATGTTCAGCGCCGTGCGCTCGGTGATGCCGGCCACGAAGCGCAGCAGGGTCCACGACGAGGTGTTCAAATCCACGCCCACCTTGTTGACGCAGCTTTCGATCACCGTTTCGAGCGACTCCTGAAGCTGGCGCTGGTCCACATCGTGCTGGTACTGGCCCACGCCGATTGACTTTGGATCGACCTTGACTAACTCCGACAGCGGGTCTTGCAGACGGCGGGCGATGGAGATGGCGCCGCGCACCGTCAGGTCAAGATCGGGAAACTCCTGGCGCGCCACCGCGGAGGCCGAGTAGACGCTGGCTCCCGCCTCGCTGACGGTGACCGAAAAAATTCCGTCGATCTTCCTGTCCCCAAGAAACTCGCGCACAAAGGCATCCGTCTCGCGCGACGCTGTCCCGTTGCCGATGGCGATGGCGCGCACGTTGTGCTGGCGCAGCAATGCTTCGAGCTTGAGCGCGGATTCGGCGTTGCCGTGCTTGGAAGTATGCAGATAGAGGACATCGTGGGCCAGCAGTTTGCCGGTCTCATCGACGACCGCAACCTTGCAGCCGGTGCGCAGCCCCGGATCGATGCCCAGCACGGAGATCGGCCCGGCCGGCGGCGCCAGAAGCAGATTATAGAGATTGTCGCGGAAGACGCGAATCGCTTCGGTGTCGGAGCGCCGCTTCAACTCCAGGCGAATCTCGCCCTGAATGGAGGCGTTCAGCAGGCGCTTCCAGGCATCGTCGATGGCGATCTCCAGCGGACGGGTCCAGTCGCCGGGCTGGCGCAGAATATGCTTCCTCAAAAGGGCAACGGCCCGCTCCGGCTCGACTTCAATCAGGAAGTACAGCACGTTTGCGCCTTCGCCGCGGCGGATGGCCAACATACGATGCGAAGGGATGGTCTTCACCGGCTCGCTGTACTCGTAATACATCTTGAATTTATCCTGCTCGTCGACCGCGTCCGTCGCCTTTCTACTCACCACAATGCCCTCATCGAAGACCAAAGCGCGGAGCGCCTTGCGCAGATCGGCGTCTTCGCTGATCCATTCGGCAACGATGTGGCGCGCGCCTTCGAGAGCCTCGTCCACGGTGGCCACGCCCAGCTCCGCATTCACAAACGTTGCGGCAAAATCATTGAGCGGCTGCCCGGAATTCTGCTGCGCCCAGAGATACTGGGCCAGCGGCTCCAGTCCCTTCTCGCGCGCGATGGTGGCCTTGGTGCGCCGCTTGGGCTTGTAAGGCAGATAAAGGTCTTCGAGCTCGCTTTTGTCGAGCGTGGCTTCAATGCGCGCTTTGAGATCATCGGTCAGCTTGCCCTGCTCGGCAATCGAAGCCAGGATGGTCTCGCGGCGGTCGGCCAGGTCGCGGAAATAGGCCAGTTTCTCTTCGATTGCGAGAATCTGCACCTCATCCAGATTGCCGGTCGCCTCTTTGCGATAGCGCGCGATGAACGGCACGGTTCCGCCGTCGTCGAGAAGCTCGATCACCGCGACCAGGCCGCGCATCGGAAGGTTCAGCGTCTGGGCGATGTGAAGAAGAATTTCAGGGGAGAGATTTCTTGTTTCCTTCATGGGCATTCTCTGTTCATGGTACAGGCTGCCGCCCTGGAAATCGCCCCCGCGCAACTGTGCAAAACGCGCCCGTGACCATCCAGGTCACTGACCGGATGGATTCGCTCCTTACGCTTGACCATCCCAGGTCCCAAAATCGGGATCTGGGGCACCCAAGCCGGTAAGAATCAAGCGGTCAAAGACCTAGCGCGAATCCCTCGCCTGCGTTCACGCCCGACGCCGGGATTCGGGCCGCCCGGCGTCGGGCGACAGAGAAGCCCAGATAAAGTCGAGCAGAAACGCGGAATCCTCGCTGGGCGGCGATTCGCTTTGTTCAAGCAGCCTGCGCTGAATCGTTCCCCTGGTGATGTCGGCGATGATCCAGGCGGTCTTTTCCGCCGGTACCGGGCGAATCTCACCGCGCCGGACCGCATCCTCGATGGCCGACGCCAGACGATGCACCGGCTCACGCAGAAACTCGCGGAACTGGCCGCGCGTGATCGACAGATTGCCCTGCGCGGAGTCCATGATGCGAAAGAATTCCTTGCGCCTCTCGGCGTTCTCGATGCGGGCCAGGGTGAAGGCGGCGATCTTCTCTTTGAGGGTCGTTGCCGCGTCGATCCGCCGCAGCGTTCCCTTCGTGAGAAGCTTCATGTCGTGATCCAGAACGGCCTTGTAGATCTCGCTTTTGGAACGGAAGTAGAGGTAGACGGTTCCCTTGGCGATGCCCGCCTCTCTGGCGATCTCGTCGATGATGCCCTGCGCAAAGCCGCGGCGCGCAAAGACCGTGCGGGCGGCATCGACGATCGCGGCGCGGCGGAATTCGGAGACGAGCTTCTGCTTGGTTTTCATCTGGATGCGGAGTTCGCCTTCCCTTGAATCATGCGGTGCAGGAAAAAATGACCACTCCGTATCATAAAATGACTTTATGGTCAGCGGCAAACAATCCGCGTCCGCCAGCGGGAGCGCCCGTTGAGCGGCTCCGAGCAGGCGGCGCAGGGCGCGGCGGCCGAATACCAGGACTGGAAGCCGGCGGCCAACCCGTGGATGATCGCCGCGTCGGTCATGCTGTCCACCTTCATGGTGGTGCTCGACTCCTCGGTGGCCACCGTCGCCCTGCCACACATTGCGGGCAATCTCTCGGCTTCGACCGATGAGTCGACGTGGGTTCTGACCAGCTATCTGGTCTCCAACGCCATCATGCTGCCGGCTGCCGGATGGATTGCGCGACGCATCGGGCGCAAACGCCTTCTGATCCTTTCCATTCTGATCTTTACGGCTGCCTCGCTGCTCTGCGGCATGGCGTTAAGCATGCCGATGCTGATCGTGGCCAGGGTTTTACAGGGCATCGGCGGAGGGGGCATGCTGCCGCTGGCGCAGTCCATTCTGCTCGAAAGCTTTCCTCCCCGTCTGATCGGCACGGCGATGGCCGTTTATGGCGTGGGCATCGTCGTGGCCCCGGTGATCGGCCCCACCCTGGGCGGATGGATCACCGACAGCTACTCTTGGCGCTGGATCTTTTACATCAATCTTCCGTTTGGCGCGCTGGCCCTGTTCATGGTGAATCTGTTCATCGAAGATCCGCCTTATCTGCGCAAGGCCTTTCGCGGGGCCATCGACTATCTGGGTTTTGGCATGATGGCCATCTGGCTGGGCACGCTGCAACTGGTGCTGGACAAGGGGCAGGAGGCGGACTGGTTCGCGGCGAGCTGGATACGCTGGACAGTCGCGGCATCCGCGATTGCTCTCATTGGCTTTGTTCTGCGCGAGTTCATGGCCCGCGAACCGATTGTGCAATTGCGAATCCTCGCGAACCGCAATTTTCTGGTGGGGACGATTCTTACCTGCCTTTACGGCTTTGTTCTTTACGGCATCACGGCCCTGTTGCCGCTTTATCTGCAGACGCTGATGGGCTATTCGGCGATGGACAGCGGGCTGACGGTCAGCCCGCGCGGCGCCGGTTCCATGCTCGCCATGCTGGTGGCTGGTTTCCTGGCCAATGAACTCGATAGCCGGGTGCTGCTGGCCGTGGGCCTGGCGATCTTCGGCTACTCGTCCCTCGTTTTGAGCCACATCAATCTGGGGGTCTCCATGTCTTCCGTCGCCCTGCCCTGCTTTATCAACGGCTTCGGCGGCGGACTGGTCTTCGTGCCCATGACCACGATGGCCATGGGAATGCTGCGCAAGCAGGAGATTGGCAACGCCTCCGGAATCTATAACCTGATGCGCAACATCGGAGGCAGTGTCGGCATCTCCTGCATCAGCACCATGCTGACGCGCGGCGCGCAAACTCACCAAAACTATCTGGCGGCCGATGTGACGTCGGCAAATCCCGCCGCGATGAGGCTCCTTCAAGCCTTGCAGGCCAAGTTCAGCATCCATGGAGCCAGTGCTTACAACGCGCACGCGTATGCTCTCGGATACCTTTACCAGAGCCTGCAACAGCAGGCCTCTCTGCTGACCTATGCCGACAACTTCCGAATGCTGGGGTTCCTTTCACTGCTGTGCATCCCGCTGGCCGTGCTTTTCCGGCAGATTCGCAGCAGCCGCGGCGGCCGCGCCGAGATAGCCGAGGATTGAAGCTTGGACGCCGTGCCCATTGGGGATGCTGTTCTCGTTGAGCGCCCTGAAGACGGGACGGCTGCGCGCCGCGTAGCCGTATGCGCGGCGCGGTGTTATTCGACGCGCACCAGCAGACAGGTGATGTTGTCGTGGCCGCCCGACTTGTTGGCGGCGGACACCAGACGGGCGCAGAGGTCATCGAGAGGCAGATCGGCTGCAAGGATGGATTGAATCAGCGGATCGGCGATTTCGCCCGTCAATCCGTCGGAGCAGAGCAGAAACAGGTCGCCCGGCTCCGCTTCCATCTCGAATAAATCCGGCGTGACCATGCTTTGAGTGCCCAGCGCGCGGGTGATGACGTTGCGGATGGGGGAGCGCTGGGCGGCGGCGCGGGTGATGTGGCCCGTCCGAACCTGCTCCTCGACCAGCGAATGATCCTGGCTGATCTGTTCCAGGATGCCCTTTTCAGGGCCTTCTTGTTCCGATTCGCTTTGTTCCGGTCCGTTTTGGCTCGGGCGAATCATGCGCATCCGGTAACAGCGGCTGTCGCCCACGTTGAACACCAGGACACGGCGCTCTACGGCTACCAGGCCCACCAGCGTGGTTCCCATGCCGCTGAGCCGGGGGTTGCGCCGGGCGCGTGAATAGATGGCTTCGTTGGCGGCGTAGACGGCCTGTTCGACTACATTTTCGAGCGGCACCGCCGCATCGCGGCCGGTGAGCACACTCAACGCCTCGTCGACAGCCAGGGAGCTTGCGATCTCACCGGCCGCGGCGCCTCCCATTCCGTCGCACACGACGTAGACTCCGCACTCGACGGAGAATCCGAACGCATCTTCGTTGGAAGACCGTTTGCGTCCGCGGTCTGAAGCCGCAGCCGCTGCGTAATGAATCACACCTGAGGCCAATAGATTCCCCCGCTGCTCAGTTTACACGGTTCGCAATGGCCCGGCACCGCCGCTCACCGGCCCGTACGATGAACGGCCGAGTCCGGAAGCGGGGCCGGAGGGGGCAGTTCGAAGACCTGGATTGCGCCTCGGTCGAGCACAGCCACGCGCCGGCCGGAGGGCGAGATGGCCACATTGCCGCCCGCGTCCAGAACCGGGCTGGCCGCGGTTTGCAGCCTTACCGCGCCGTCCGCCGCGTCGAGAACCTGGACCCATTGCCCTCGAATCTCTCCCTGATCGAGCTGAACATTGGGGCTGACCGGGTGGCTGACGGCCAGCACCTCCCGCGCCAGGCGCAAGCCGTTCGTCGCCCGAACCACCAGCGGCCAGACCGTCGCTTCGGCTGCACGCGCCTCCCAAAGACGGCCTCCGTCGTTGGTCATCGCGATGAGATTGTCCCTGCCCGAGGAGTTGCAGGCGGTCACCAGCAGCTCGCGCTCGGAGAGAAAATCGATAAAGGGCGAACAGGTCGAGCTCACCTGCCCCAGAATTCTGCTCCCGCCGCTGAAGTAGCTCAGGTTCAGCCGCCAGTTGCCGCCCACGCCGCGCAGGCTCTCCAGGTAGCCTTCGGAATTGATGGGCAGGTGGACGATGGAGCGGCTGCGGCTGACCAGTATCACCTGTCCGGAATCCCGGCGCAGGATGCGGACCATCCCATCCGAGTCGTCGGCCGGCGCCTGTCCCTCCGCTTCCGTGCCGGTCTCCTCGGCCGGGGAGCTGGCTGCTTCGCCGGAGTCGTCCGGCGCCGGCTCGCGGGATTCGGTCACCATGAATTGCTGCGCAGGGTCCATCTCCAGCCAGATAAGCGGTCCCGGAAAGCGCAGAAAAGGCTTCACTTCCAGCGTGGCGTCTCCCTGTTCGAGATTCTTCCCGTCGCGCAGCAGAAAGCGGCCGTCGCTGAGCATCCACAGGTAGCGCCAGCGGTCATGCACCGTCCAAAGCGCCTCCGCCTCGACGATCCCCCCAGGCAGAGCCAGAATCACGGCGCGAATCTGGCGCTCCTCGCTCGCATCGCTCTCTCCTGCTTCCCTGCGGATCAGTCCGGGCACGCGAAAGGTGAACAGCAGCCGATTTTCGTCGAGAAAGTCCAGCGAAGCCACGTTCTTGCGTTCGCCCAGGGAAAGAAGCCCAGGGGCCGAAAAACCCAGCGGCCGGACGGGGATTGAAAAGGCCGGGGGCTGGGAAGGTTTCACAGGCAATTGGCCACTCCAGGCGCGCGCCTGAATCGAGCCCGTCGGCTGGGGCGCATTCACCAGACCGTTCTGGGCCAGAGCGGCCGGAACCGCGCAAAGCGCCACCCCGGCCGCCGCCAGTCTCAGACCCGCGCGCAACCTCCATCCTGTTCCCAGCCGCTGTTTCGCCATTCCTGTTTATTCTCGCCGATGCCGCCGGCTTCAGACCGTGATCCGACCCTCACCTTCACGCCTGGCTCCCCGTACGGCCCATGTTCTGATGGGTTTCCCCTCTGCCGGTCGCTCGTGTGCGACAGTAAGAGAGGAATGGAAATGAACGCAACAACGAACCGGGAACGCCGCCTCGCGTTTCTGGGCTATGGAGCCTGCTTTGTGGCCGGCTGCCTGTGGGGAACGGGGTTCTACTTCGGCAGGCTGGCGCTCAACGAGATGAGCGTAGGGCACATGGTGCTCTATCGCTTCCTGTTTGCCTGTTTGGGCATGTTGCCGGTGGCGCTGGTGCATCGCCGCGAGTTTCGGTTCACCACCGGCGAGCTGCGCCTGCTGCTATGGTGCGCTTTTCTCGGCGTGCCCATCCAGTTTCTGCTTCAGTTTCAGGGACTGGTTCGCACCACGGTCAGCCACGCCTCGCTGATGGTGGGCGCCATGCCGGTTCTTTTGGCCGCCGCCGCTGCGCTCTTTGCGCCCAAGGGCTCCAAAGAGGAGCGGCTCGACCTCTTTGGCTGGCTGGCCCTCTCGGCTTCCACGGTGGGCGCGGCGCTGATCGTTCTGGGCGGCAGCCGCGAGACAGCCGCTCTGGGCGGGCCGACGCTCACCGGGGATTTGATGATCCTGGCCTCGCTCGTCACCTCGCTGGCCTGGATTCTGCTCAGCAAGAAATTGATGCAGACGCACAGCCCGCTGGTGGTGACCGCCTACACGATCCTCTCCGGGACTGCGATGCTGGCCGTCTGGGTGCTTGGCCCTCAATTGCTGGCTCCCCTGACCCATGCGGTCGTCCAGCCTCTGCCCTTCGCCCACGTCAGCCTCACGGCCTGGGTGGCGCTGGCCATCAGCGGCCTGTTCTGCACGGCCACCACCACGCTGTTGTGGAACTGGGGCATTCACCATGTCCCGGCCTCGCGCGCCGGCGTTTTCCTGAACATCGAACCGGCGCTTGGCTCCTGGCTGGGCGTCAAGATGCTCGGCGAACACCTGGGTCCTTTCGCCTGGGCCGGCGGCAGCCTCATCCTGGCAGCGGCACTGGCCCTTACCACGCACGCGCACGAGCCGGATCCGGCGATTATCCTGGAATAACAAAAATAAGCAAAAATGGAACAGGCCGACCGAATGCCAAACCTTGGTCACATGAGCAAGCAGATTTCAGATCAAGCGGGGCCGCGTTGGACCGATACCTGCATCAGCAACGGATGGAGGCTGATGTGACTCTTTTAACCTGGAGCCACGCCCGCACGGTGGGCGTGAGAGCCATGGATGACCAGCATGGCATTCTGATGGATACGTTGAACGAGCTGCGTCTGGCGGTAGTGCGCGGCCTGGGCCGGGAAAAGGTCAGCGAAGTGCTGGACCGGCTGATCGAATTCACCCGCATGCACTTCTGGAGCGAGGAGCAGCTCATGGAACAGCAGGGGTTTCCTGGTCTGGACGAGCACCGCGCCGCGCACCAGCAGATTCTGGCGCAAACTCTCCAATCCGCCCATCGCGCGCAACACGGCGAGCAGATGCAGATGCGCCCGCTGCTCTGCTTCCTGCGCGAATCGTACATCGAGCACATCGAAGGCCTCGATCAGGAGTATGGCCCGTGGATGAATGAGCGGGGCGTGGACTGAGAGCCACCCGCGCTGCCCGGCTTCTAGCGGAAGAAGGGCGATCTGGCCGAAGCGGTTCCCCGCTTGCCGTGCTACTCCGCCTGCTCTGCCGACGCCTGTCATCCGCCTGAAAAGCCGAAATCGGATGCAGGTGAAGAATATTTTCTGCAAATTTGCTCCACAAATAGTGCAAAATGTGACCTATAATCCGACTAGCGCAGGGTTTCCACCAGAATTGCGGTCTCCGCCTTGCCATGAATATGGCCATTCAGCTTTCTCAGAAGCGATCTCTCGACTTGCCAGCGATCCCCGACCGCCTCTACTTCAAGATTGGGGACGTGGCTCGCATCTGTAGCGTCGAAACCTATGTTCTGCGTTTCTGGGAGACGCAGTTTCCTCAGCTCAAGCCAAACAAAAGCGGCTCTGGCCAGCGGCTCTACCGCCGCCGCGACGTTGAGCTGGCCCTGAATATCAAGCAACTGGTCCACGCTGAGGGCTATACGCTTGCGGGCGCCCGCCAGGTTCTGGAACAGAGCCATGGCCGCCGTAGCCCCCAGGTAGCCCCCCAGCACGATCCGCAATCGCGCCTCCCCCTCTCGCCTGCGGACTCAGCCCAGTCTTTGGATGAGGTGGCGGCAACCATCTCCCGTGCCCGCGCTGAACTGCGCGAGATTGCCAGTCTGCTGGCCGCGCCCGAGCCTCAGCCGGCTCGCCGCCGCACCCGGCTGGCCACCATGCCCTCCGCTTCCGACTCGCTCTTTTAGTACTACAGTTGCAGATCGTCTTTGCGGAGGGAGCAGGGGGGGCTTCAGCCCTCTGAAAAACTGCCCAAAAAGCGGGGCCTTCAGGCCCGGAATAGGGCAATCCGCTGCAAATACAACTGTAGTATTAGGGCCTGTTGAGCCGTGCCGCGGGATTGAACCACAACCGGGCTCTCGTCCCGCGCCATTCCACGCGCCGCACCAGGTTGCAAGCCAAGCGCACCGTGGCTGCGGCAAGGATCGAGGCCCGAGCATCGCGCTTCGATCTCCCCGCGTCCGGAAACTGCGCCTGAAAGCTGCGTCGGGCGCAAAATGAGCATCGGAGCCCAACCCGCAAAGCGCCGGATTCTGCTACACTGATTCCAGCGCAATCCAGGGGTACTATGCACCAGACCGCCCCCCACGGATACGCTCTAGCAACACAAGTTCGGGGAGTGGCTCAGCCTGGTAGAGCACCTGGTTCGGGACCAGGGGGTCGGAGGTTCGAATCCTCTCTCCCCGACCAATAAAATCAATAACTTAGACTGATTTCTGGCCAGGAAAAACAGCCTGGGGTTCCCAAGAGGGTTCCCACTCTTTGCCAGTTCCGCCGTCGGGGGAGACCCTTCAACGGAGTGACGTTTACTTTTTTCTCTTCATCTTCGGTTCGGCAAAGACAGCTTCGATCACTCTGCTGACCGCATCCACGCGTTCGTTCCACCAGGTTTTCGAATAGACATCCAGCGTGATGCTCCCTGAGCTTCCTGCGTGCCGTATGTTGTCACGGGCATGCTGGCCGCACTCGCAACCTGAGATGCTGCGGATGGATCAACAAGCTTCAACCCGCAATCCAACCCGCAATCCTGTATAGCTCCACCTATTATCAAGCACTCAGCGGGACTTACGAGATCTTATATTTCCCGTAGGTGCTTGAAAACACAGAGATGCATCCTTTGACACGGAAGAGGTCGCTGGTTCGAATCCAGTCGTGTTTTAGATTTTCCCCACTCCAGAATGGGTCCGCCAAGGTCCAAGTGAGTGATTACCCGTTTTACCCCGCCTTTGCTAGAGGCGGAGTGGCTTTAGGCAGCATCATCTGGACTACCTTGGTTTGGGCAGTCCGCTTGTGCGTTTCGATGAGATTCGCGCATTCAGCAGCAGAGATACTGGGTTTGTTGGAACCTTTCTATGCTTGGCCTTTACCTCCTGTAACCTCTTCAGAAGCCACTCGGGAGGGAGTGCCGGGACGCAGGTATCAATGACTTCATATGCAGAGCCATTTGGATGAATGGAGGGAGGAATCAAGACATATCCCCGGTTACTGGTGTCCGGTTAGATGTCGAATAGATTCAGTTGGTTAGCGAAAGCTGATTGATTAGTTCTGTGGAGATATGGCTGAAGGGCGCATGAAATCTCGGTTTTCTCGAAGATCGATACCGACAGAATCTTTAGACAAGTTTAGAGCGAGACATCGAGTTTCAGTTCCTTCTTGACGATGGCGACCAGCATATAGGTGGCGATGGCACACCAGATTTGGCTTCTCACGGCGTTCTCGCTGGTGGCCAGAAAGCGCTTGATGCGCAGGTGCTACTTGATCCATTTGAAGAACAACTCTCGCCTGCCAGCGGCTCTTGTAGAGCGCGGCGATGGTCACCGCAGGCAGTGTGGTGTTGTTGGTCAGAAAGACCAGCGTCTTGCCGGTCTCAGGGTCGTGGAAGCGAATGCGGCGAAGATGATCGGGGTAGTTCTCTGCCGAGTAGAAGCTGTTGAGCATGACGCGCTGGTCGCAGATGATTCCGCTGGCCCGGTCCACGGGATACGAATACACGCGCCGC
>Ga0182030_10002088_pt1 | contig 42198 bp, 32 predicted proteins | sample 812S3MmetaG_FD_121299 | JGI IMG/M metagenome (GOLD analysis project Ga0182030, IMG submission 121299) | Permafrost microbial communities from Stordalen Mire, Sweden - 812S3M metaG (Illumina Assembly) | ecosystem: Environmental > Terrestrial > Soil > Wetlands > Permafrost | place: Sweden... | reverse complement strand
CCGTCGCGGACCCAGCCGAACCACACTTGCAGCAAGCCGTGCAGCATCTTATTCCCTTTCCGTCGCCATCCGCGCCGCGGGTGGTGCATCGCCCCGTTCGGCGAGCCACTGCGGGAACTCTTTCGGAGTTTGCACCATTGGCTAGCTGGTGCGGTAGCTGCCGATCAGCCGGTTGATCACATCCTGGTGGATCTTGATCTTGCCCTCTTTGATCAACATTTCCTTCACGCCGCTTTCGAACAGCGAGTTGCGCTCGCGGGCGCGCTCGCTCTTGATCTCGTCGCGAATGATGCTGCGCTGCGCCCCCAGTTGCGACAAATCCGCGCTGCTGTGGGAGACCACTTTGGCCACGATGGTGCCTCCATCGGGCAAGCCCACCGGCCCGAAGACCGTGCCATCGGGCTTGGCGAAGCCCTCCGATACATAACTGGCCATGCCGATTCCCTCGATATTGCCGGCGCGGTCCACTTCGTTGGAAGTCTTGATTTCCAGGCCCATCGACTTGGCCGCCTTGGCGAGATCTCCACCCATTGCCTTGGCCTTCTCGATCAGTTCGTTGGCGTGCTTCTGCACACTCGCCGTCGCGCGGTTCTGCGTCATGAGGTCGCGCACCTGGCCCTGCACTTCCTCGAAGCTGGAGGGGTGCGCCGGAACCACGTCGTTCACCACCGCCAGCGCCAATTTGGTGCCCGCGCTTATAGGTTGCGAGACTTCACCCTTCTTCAGGCCTGCCACTGCCTGGTCGAAATCCGCGTTCGGTCCCAAATCCGCCACCGGCGTGCCGGCGGTATAGTTGTCCACGCGCACTACCTGCATGTTGTACTCGGCGGCCACCTTCTCGGGATGCGACGGGTCCTTCTGCAGTTCGCCCTGCGCCTTGTCGGAGGCCTGTTGCACCAGATCGTTGACCCGCTGTTTCTTCCACTGCGCCACCAGTTCGGGCTTGGCTTCGGCGAAGGTGCGCACACCGGCGTCCTGGCGGGCCAGGGTCTGCACGATGTGATAACCGTACATCGTTTTCACCAGGTCGCTGGTTTCGCCCACCTTCAGTGCGAAGATCGCCTTGTCGAACTCCGGCACCATCTGGCCGTGCGTGATCCAGTCGCCCAGATCGCCGCCATTGGCGCCGGAACCAGTATCCTCGGAATTCTCCTTGGCCAGTTTGGCGAAATCCGCGCCGCCTTTAATCTGCTTCAGCAGGCTCTCGCCTTTGGCCTTGATAGCCGCTTCCTCCGATGCCGGTTTGCCCTGGGTCTTGAGCAGGATGTGCCGCGCCTTGACGCGCTCGGGAGTGCGGAAGGCTTCCAGGTTTTGCGAATACATGCGTTGCAGGTCCGCGTCCGACGGGCTTACCGCGGCTTCCATTTTGGTCTGGTCGGCTATCAGAACCGTCAGGTTCCTCTTCTCGGGCGACGAGTAGCGGCCGGTGTTGGCCTTGTAGAAATCCAGCACTTCCTGCGCGGAGGGCTGTGATTCCGCCTTGTACTTGTCCGCCGTCAAGCGGACAAACTCCACCTTAATCTTCTCGCCCTTCTTGCGGAAGGCCGCCTCGATCTCCGGCTGGGTGACGATCGTCCCTTCCATCGCGATATCCCGCAGGCGCGTGATGGCCACCTGGCGTTTGAGATCGCTCTCGAATTGGTCGATGGTCATGTTCTGCTGCGCCAGCATGCCCGCATAGGCGTCCCTGCCCACGAACTTGCCGTCGGGGAAAAGGCTCGGCACCATCTGCCGGATCGTATCGGCCACATCGGCATCGCTCACCTGCAACCCCATGCGCTCGGCTTCCATCGACATGGCCCGCTCCGTCACCATCTGGTCTACCATCTGCGGGATGTAAGTGGGCAAAATGTCCACCGGCAACTGGCGGCCGCGGACGGTCGCCTGCACCAGGCGCTGCGCCTCCGCCAGGGTGATCGTATCTTTGCCGATCTCGGCGATCACCGTGTCCGAGCCGGTCGAGCCGGTGTTGTAGCTCGGCACCAGGTAGGTGAGCATGGAAAAGGCGACCACCAGCAGCAACCCTCCCAAGAGGATGCGCACGGCTTTGTCTCGGCTTCGGAATAGATCAAACATATTAGGCAGAACTCCTGTGTTCTAAAGGGGAAAACACCAGTATATCGAAAATCTACCGCTTGGCGCGCGGCGCCCGGCCTTCCGACTGGCCGAACGGAAATACCGGAACCGGCGGGCGTATTCCCAGGCCGCACTCCGCATGCACGGCCTTCACGGCCTTTTCCAGACCGTCGCGGCGCACCACCACGGCGATGGTGAGTTCGCTCGAGCCCTGCGCGATGGCGATGATGTTCACTTGCACCCGCGAGATGGCGGTGAAGATACGGCCCGCCAACCCGGGCTTACCCTGCATGCCCTCGCCCACCGCGGCCAGCAGGCCCACGTTGCGGTCCACCTGGATCGGATTCACGTACTGATGCGCCAGTTCCAGCGCCAGGGCCGATTCCAGCGCGTGCAGCGAACGCTCCAGTTCGTCTTCGCGCACCAGCAGGCAGAAGCTCTGCCGGTAACTCGAACTGGAAACCACCAGCACTTCCACGTCGGCGCGCGCAATGGCGTCGAGCGCGCGCGCCATCAACTGCACGCCGTTCATTTCCGCGCTCGCCGGTTCCAGCGACACCAGCGCCACGTTGCGCATGGAGGCCACCGCGCGCGCCCCTTGCGGTACCGCCATCGAGGGCACGATGCGCGTCCCCGGCTTCTCCGGCGCAAAGCTGTTCTTGCTCCAGACCGGAATCTTCTTCCCCACCAGCGGCGCCAGCGTGCGGGGGTGCAGCACCTTGGCGCCGTTATACGCCAATTCGGCCGCTTCGGCGTAGGTGATCTCTTCCAGCACCTGCGCGTCCGGCACCAGGCGCGGGTCCGCGCTCATGATGCCATCCACGTCGGTCCAGATCCACAATTCCGAGGCGTCCAGCGCGGCGGCCAGGATGGAAGCCGAAAAATCGCTGCCGCCGCGGCCCAGCGTGGTCGGACGCCCATCGGCGGTCGCCCCATTGAATCCCGTGATCACCGGCAGCAGGCCCTCTTCCAGATACGGCAGCAGTTTCTCGCACGCCTTCACGCGCGTCGGCTCCATCAACGGCGACGCATTGCCGAACACCGCGTCGGTCACCACCACCTCCCTCGCGTTCACCCCCACCGAAGGCGTGCCGCTCGAGCGCAGGAACTCGCTCACCAGCACCGTGGACAGCCGCTCGCCCACCGCCACCGCCTCGTCCACCGATCGCGGCGGCCGCTCGCCCAACATCGCCATCCCGTGCACGATGCGCTCGAATTCGTCGATCAGGTCGTGCAATTGCGCCAGCACCGCGCCCTGCGCCGCCGCCGGCAGCAACTCGCGGCAGGCTTCCTCGTGGCGCTCCCGCAGGCGCGCCAGGTTGCCCTCCATGCCGGCGCGGTTGCCGCTCTCGGCGTGCCGCATCGTCTCCAGCAAAAGGTCGGTCACCTTGCTCATCGCCGATACCACGATTGCCACCGGCCGATTTTTCCGTTCCGCGGCGGCCAGCCCCGCCGACACACGCATGCGGGCGGCGCTGCCCACACTCGTGCCCCCGAACTTCATCACCAGCAGATTCTTCAACGGTATTCCCTTCCGTTTGTGACGCGCGAGCGCACGATTTTCAGGATGGATTCGATCACTTCTTCGATGCCCAGGGCCGTCGAGTCCAAATACACGGCGTCCGGTGCCTGCGCCAGCGGAGCGTCCGCGCGGGTGGAATCGCGCAGGTCGCGCTCCTTCATCTGCGCGGCTAGTTGCCCCGCGTCGACCGTCTCTCCCCGCGCGCGCATTTCGTCACAACGCCGGCGCACGCGCTCCTCCGGGTTGGCATCCAGGAAGATTTTCACCTGCGCGCCCGGAAATACCACCGTGCCGATGTCCCGGCCTTCCATCACCACACTCGCGCGCTCGCCGATTTCGCGCTGCTTCGCCACCATGGCCCGCCGCACCCCCGGAATCACCGCGATCCGCGAAGCGCCGCTGGAAACTTCCGGCGTCCGGATGGCTTCCGTCACATCCTCGCCGTTGAGCGCGATGTGGCCCGGGGAAAGCTCGATGCCGGCCGCCATAGCGAGTTGTTCCATGCGATGCATGTTGCCGGCGTCCACCCCCTGGCGCACCGCCCACAGCGCCACCGCCCGGTACATGGCCCCGGTATCGATGTAAGTGAACCCCAGCCGTGCCGCCAACCCTTTGGCGATGGTGCTTTTTCCCGCCCCCGCCGGCCCGTCGATCGCCACCACGATGCGCTTCTGTATGGTTTCCGCCAAAGATCAGGATAACAAGTGGCGGAGCGAAAGCAGGGGATGAGGGCACGCACCTTCGGTGTTCAAGGAGAAGGGACGCCAGGTCGCCAAGAAGGCGCCGCGCGAAGCCGACGGCCGCTACCTTTAACCACGCGTAACGTCCGCCGCGCCAGCGGCTTCATCCAAATGCACATCTGAGGACGTAAACGGCCAACCGGGCGCCCCTACGCCGGCGCCCACGTCCGCAGGAAACGCGACGCCCCATCCGCCACGATCGGCACCTGCTCGCCCTCATCCGGCAGCAGCCACACCTCGCCCGCCTGGAACGCTTCCGCACCGATCTTCCCGCGCCCCTCCAGGCAGATCCAAAGCTGACACTGGGCCGCCGCCGGACGAAACCGCTCGCCCGCCCTCAGCCGCACCAACTCCGTCACGAAATGCCTGGAGCGCGCTATTTCCTCGCGCCCTTCCGCCACCGAAACGGCGCGCGACGCCCCGGGATGCACGCCCAGATCGCAGATCGGCACCGCCTTCTCCACGTGGATCTCGCGCGGCCGCCCGTAATCCCACAGCCGGTAGGTCACATCCGAATTCTGCTGGATCTCGCAGAGCACGATTCCCGCCCCGATCGCATGCACCGTGTGCGCCGGAATGAGGTACGTCTCGCCCGCCTTCACCGGCGCCCAGTGCAGCAGATGCTCCACCTCGCCCGTGCGCGTGGCCTCCCACAACCGTTGGCGCGTGATCGGCTCGCGGAACCCCATGGCGATAACCGCGCCCGGCGCCGCCTCCAGGATGTGCCACATCTCGGTCTTCCCGCGCGGGCCGGCCTCGCCGTCATCGGGATGCACCTGCACCGAAAGCCGCTCGCTGGTGAATATCAGCTTCACCAGCAAGGGCAGGTCGCGCTCGCTCAAAAACCACGCCTCGCCGATGGGCGTCTCCGAATCCGGATACCACGGGGCGAGGCGGGTCCTGCCCCATACTCTTTCGCGCAGCGAGGGTTTGAGGCGAATCGGCTGTTCCATAATCTCAGGAGTACTTCACAATGAACTGGTGGATGCGCTCCAACCCGCGGTTCAGTTCGTGGAGCGACGTCGCGTAGGAGATGCGGATGTGCTTGTCCGTGCCGAACGCTTCGCCCGGCACGACTGCCACGTGTGCCTCCGCCAACAGCCGCTCGGAGAATAAGAGCGTATTGGCGATGCCGTTCTTGCCGATAGCCACGCTCACGTTGGGGTACACGTAAAACGCGCCCTGCGGCTTGTTACACAGGACGCCCGGAATGGCGCGCAGCCGCGCCACCACGAAATCGCGCCGCCTGTGATACTCCGCCAGCATGACGCCTACCGATTCCTGGGGACCGCGCAAGGCTTCCACCGCCGCCTTCTGCGAGATGGAACACGCGTTCGACGTCGAATGGCTCTGCAGCTTCGTCATCGCCTGCACGATGGCTGGCGGCACCAGGCCAAACCCGATGCGCCATCCAGTCATGGCGTACGTCTTGGAAAGCGAGCCGGCCACCAGCACGGTCTCCTTGGCGCCGGGCAGCGACGCGATGGAGAACGGCTCGCTGTCATACAGGAACTTGCAGTAGCACTCGTCGGTCATCAGGTAGATGCCGCGCGCCGAGGTCAGCCGGTAGATTTTTTCGAACTCTTCGCGGTCCACCACCGCGCCGCTGGGGTTGGAAGGCGAATTGATGATGACCAGCTTGGTGCGCGCCGTCAGATGCGGTTCCAGCATGGCCGCCGTCAGCGTGAACCCCTGCGCTTCGTCCGTATCGACGAACACGCACTTGCCGCCCGCGTAATTGACCACGTCCTGGTAGGTCACCCAATACGGCACCGGGATCACCACCTCGTCCCCCGGATTCACCAGCGCCTGCGTCAGGTTGAAGATCACGTGCTTGCCGCCCACCGTGATCATGCACTCGTTTATCTTGTACGCCGTGCCGAAATCCTGCGCGTGCCGCTCGCAAACGGCCTTCTTCAGTTCGGCCGTACCGCCCGCCGCCGTGTACTTGGTGAAATTCTGTTCCAGGGCGCGGACGGCCGCCTGCTTGATGTTGTCCGGAGTCGGGAAATCCGGTTCGCCGGCCCCGAAATCGACCACGTCCGCACCTTCGCCGCGAAGCCTCTCGGCTTCGGCCGATACCTTCATGGTGGAAGAAACACTGATAGAGGAGATTCGTTCGGCGATCGGGTTCACTGCTGCTTGCATGTTGCTGACTATGCCCCTTTAATTTTGGATTTCGATAATCGGGCTTGCAGCCGGCGTTCCACCGACGGCGGCACCAGCCCGGTAATATTCCCGCCCAGGCCAAAGACTTCTTTCACCAGCCGGGAGCTGATGAAAGAATATGCTTCATGGGCCATCATGAACACCGTTTCGATCTGCGGGCTCAACCGCCGGTTCATGAGCGCCATCTGCAATTCGTATTCGTAATCCGAAATCGCCCGAATTCCACGCAACAGGACGGTAGCCGAGTGCGCGGCGGCGTGATCCACGAGAAGCCCGTCGAACGAATCGACCTCCACGTTGGGGTAGACGTGGAGCACCTCGTTGAGCATTTCGGTTCGCTCTTCGACGCTGAAGAGCGGCTCTTTGGCGTCGTTCCGCAGTATGGAAACGATCAGCCGGTCGAACATTCGCGAGCCCCGCTGGATGAGATCGAGATGCCCGTTGGTAATCGGGTCGAACGATCCCGGGTAGATGGCAATGACGTGCGGCGGCTTTCGCGACAAACGGTTAATCCTGGAATGGCGGTCTTTTAATTCTAGCCGAAAGGGACGGGCGACGGGAGCTTGGGTTGGCAGGCGAAAGCGCCTGCCCCACAATGGTGCAAGCCCTTGCCTGGCAACGTGGGACAGGCGGCGTACCCTCTGGGTCCGCCTGTCAACACTGCGATCCCAGCAATTATTTCACAGCTTCTCACGGTCGCGCGCTCTGATCGGAGCCCGGAGCGTTAGCGACGCGCTTGCGCGTTGGAACCGAATCTCGCGGTCTCGGCCCTAGCGCTTCTTCCCCGCGATCTGCCACTCCGTGAACGGCGACCGCGCTCCCCGGATCTTCACGTTCAGACAGTACGGCACGCGCGACGCCAGGGCGCGCCCGACCGCCGGCCGCACCTCTTCCGGCCGCTCGATGGTCTCCCCATCCCCGCCGAACGCCTTCATCACCAGGTCGTACCGCGCCTGCTGCAATTCGCACGCCACCGTCGGCGCCCCGCCCGTGCCCCAGCGTTGCAGTTCGCGCTCCAGCCCCCAGCCCGCATCGTTGCCGACAATCAGCACGATGGGCAGCTTGAAGCGCGCCGCCGTGTCCATCTCCGCCAGATAGAACCCCAGCGCGCCATCGCCCGTGATGGCCACCACCCGCCGCCCGGGGTGCGCCAGTTGCAGCGCGATGGCGTTGGGCAGCGACGACCCGATGGTCCCCAGCGGACCCAGCCGCAGCCATCCACCCGCCTGCCGCGCCGGCAGAATCGCTCGCCCCCAGTGCGCGAAATCTCCGCCGTCCCAGGAGAAAAGCACGTCCTCGGGCAGCGCCTCGCGCAGTGCCCGGAAGAACACCGCCGCATCCGCCGGAGCCGCTTCCAACAGCGCCTCCCACTCCGCGCGCAACTCCCGCACCCGTGCCAGCCACTCCGGCCGCGTCGGCCCGGCGTCGGGAATCGCGTCCAGCGCCACCCGTGTGTCCCCACATACCGCCGCGTCGAGCGCGCGATTCATCCCTAGTTCCTGCGGATGGATGTCGATCTGAATGAACTTCGCCTCCGCCGGAAACAGCCGCGTGCCGCCCAACGCCAGCCGGTAATCGATGCGCTTGCCGATCACCAGGAACAGGTCCGCCTCGCGAAAAACCGTGTGCACCGCGTAGTTCAGCGCCGGATCCGCGTACCCCATGCAGAGCGGATGATCGTCCGGCACCGTGCCGCGCGCCATAGTGATGGTGTAGAGCGGAATCTCGGTGCGCTCCACAAACTCGCGCAGTGCCTGCCCGGCGCCGCTCCACCACACGCCGCTCCCGGCGATCGCCACCGGCCGTTTCGCCGCGCGCAGCAACGCCGTCGCCTGCGCCACATCGGGGCAACCCGGCGCCGTGTCCCGCGCTCCGCCGCCAGGCGCCGTCTCCACCGCACTGCCCGTGAACACATTCACCGGAATGGTCAAATGCACCGCCCCGCGCCTGCCCGCATTCGCCTCCGCATACGCCCGCCGCAGGTAGAACGGAATCTCCCCCGCCGACGGCACCTCCGCCGCCCACTTCACCGCCGGACGCGCCATCCCCACCTGATCGATATCCTGGAATGCCTGACGGTCCGCCATGCCGCGCGCCAGCCTGCCGCTCACCGCAATCAGCGGACTCCCCGCCAGATTGGCGGTAGCGATGCCGGTCAGCGAGTTGGTGTGTCCCGGACCGCCCGTCACCAGCGAGAGCGCCGGCCGCCGGTGAATCCGCGCCCACGCATCGGCGGCGTGGGTCGCGCCCGATTCGTGCCGCATATCCACCACGCGCATGCCGGCGCGCGCCGCCGCTGCCAGCACTTCGTTGAGGTGATCCCCGACCAGCGTGAAGATCGGGTCCAGTCCTAATTGTGCGCCGGCGCGCACAAACAACTCGGCTCCATTTGGCATAAAACCGTCATGCTACTACAATCGAGGTCATACCCCGTGACTCCAAGAAAAATTCTCGTTACCGGCGGAGCCGGCTACATCGGCTCCCACACCGTTCGCCTGCTGCTCCAACAGGGCCACGACGTCACCGTTGTCGATAACCTCTCCAAAGGCTACCGCCACAACGTGCCGCCCAGCCGCCTGTATGAGATCTCTCTCTCCGACACCGCCGCGCTCATCGGCCTCATGAAGGAGAAGCAGTGCGATGCCGTGATCCACTTCGCCGCCTTCATCTCCGTCGGCGAATCCATGCGCGAGCCCGCCCGCTACTTCATCAACAATGTCGCCGGGTCGCTCTCCCTGCTCGACGCCATGGTGCAGGCCGGCGTGAAGCACATCGTCTTCTCTTCCACGGCGGCCGTCTACGGCAATCCGCACGCCTCGCCCATTCTGGAAACCTTCCCCATCCAGGCGGTCAACGCCTACGGCGAGTCCAAGGTGATGGTGGAGACGCTGCTCCGCTGGTTCGACCAGATTCATCGGCTCACCAGCGTCTGCCTGCGCTACTTCAATGCCTCCGGCGCCGATCCCAAGGCCGCGCTCGGCGAAGAGCATGAACCCGAGACGCACCTGATTCCACTCGTTCTCCGCGCCGTACAAACCGGCAAGCCCATCACCGTGTTCGGCGACGACTATGCCACACCGGACGGCACCTGCATCCGCGATTACATCCACGTCTACGATCTCGCGCAAGCCCACATCCTCGCCGTCGAGTACCTGCTGAATGGCGGCCCTAGCGACCAGTTCAACGTCGGTACCGGCGCCGGCAGCAGCGTGCTGGAGATGATCCGCACGGTGGAGGAAGTCACCGGCAGGAAGGTTCCCTACGTAGTCGGCCCGCGCCGCGAGGGCGATCCCCCCAGGCTGGTCGCCAGCAGTCAAAAGCTCCGCGACCGCCTGGGCTGGTCCCCGCAATACGCCGACCTGCGCACCATCGTCGCCCACGCCTGGAACTTCGCCAATCGCGCTGCCAAGAACAGTTGAGCCGCAACCACCACAACGGTACCGTCGCAGCGACGCGCGAGGAATTGTGAAACCACGGTGGGAATATCCAGTCAGGACCGCGCAGCCGGGACGACTACCTCCCCCGAGATTTGCCATCCCCGCTGCGCTCTCTAATGGACTCTCCTTTTGTAGCGCGCCCCGCCCGCCCAGCGCCAGTGGAATTCCCGCGTTTTGCACAATTATCTCGCCCCGCCGCACCATACACTTACCGCGCTCCGATGTGGCAAACTTGTGTATAAATCATGGAACCGCTCACTTGTTCCGGCACCTGCGCGCTCGCCGGCCTGCCCATCCAACTCGTGTTTCAGGAGGCCATCCACTCCGTCACCCCATCTTCCCAACCCGCGGATCTCTACCTCGCCCCCGGCTTTGTCGATCTCCAGGTCAACGGCTTCGCCGGCGTCGATTACAATCACCCGCGCACTCCGCACGGCGAGATCGCCCGTTCCCTCCGCGCCCAGTTCGCTATCGGGGTCACCCGCCTTTACCCCACCGTGATTACCGCCGCGCCGCACGACATGCAGGCGTGCCTGCGCAATCTCGCCGACGCCCGTGAGTCCGTCCCCGAGGGGCACGCCATCGACGGCTTCCACGTCGAAGGCCCCCACATCTCTCCCGAAGATGGCCCGCGCGGCGCCCATTCGCGCCAATGGGTCCGTCCGCCCGATCTCGACGAGTACCACCGCTGGCAGGACGCCGCCCGCGGCCGCGTACGCATCGTCACCCTCTCACCGGAATGGCCCCAGGCCCCGCGCTACATCGAGAGCATCACCGCCGATGGCGTGGTCGCCTCCATCGGCCACACTCAGGCCACGGCCGCGCAGATCGCCGATGCCGTTGCCTCCGGCGCCACTCTTTCCACCCACCTCGGCAACGGCGCGCACCAACTCCTCCGCCGCCACCCCAACTACATTTGGGAACAACTGGCTGAAGACCGCCTGATGGCCGGGTTCATCGTGGATGGCATCCATCTCGGTGCCGCTTTTTTGAAATCCGCCATCCGCGCCAAGACGGTAGGCCGCAGCGTGTTGGTCACCGACGCCGCCGCCCCGGCCGGCGCCGTGCCGGGCCGCTACTACCTTGCCGGTCAACCCGTCGACCTGACTGGAGATGGCCGCGTCGTTCTCGCCGGTACGGACCGGCTCGCCGGTAGCGCCCTGCACATGCACCGCGGCGTCGAAAACCTGATGCGCCTCGCCGGCTTGCCGCTGGCCGAAGCCGTCCGCATGGCCACCATCAACCCCGCGCGCGCCGGCCATGTCCCCGGCCGCACCCGGGGACTCGTCCCCGGCGAGCGCGCCGACATCGTGCAGTTCCGGCTGGCCCCGTCCGGCGAAATCGATATCACCGCCACCTGGATCGCGGGAGTGCGGGTCTTCTGACGGCGGACGTCGCGCGGTGTGCTTGCATTGGTGGGGCGGGCAATTTTGCCCTGGGGTCCCCTCCGGGAACGCCTTTTAGGCGGCTCTTTCAGGCCAAGAGCGAGTCTTCCGTACTCGGCACGCGCCGGCTAAAAGCCCGGCTGCAGCCAGGATTGGCTGCCCCACGACTTATGCCGGCCGCCGCAGAGGCTTATTTAAGTGGCATTGGGCGATTTCGCCTGCCAACGCCCGCTGGCGCGCGTTTCCTTTGCCGCTTCAGTGCGCGGGCGCGGGGGCCACTGCGAACGAGGCCATGTTCGATTGATCGACCAGGGTAGCGCCCGTGTCCATGAAGACCGGCACGGAGGCGCGGGTGCCCCGCGCCGCGGCCGCATCGGCAGACGGCTTGGCGTGGTGGAAATCATCGAGCAAGCGCGTCCCGAAATACGCCATGGTGTATGGCTTCTGGGCGATGGTGGCACGAATCATGCCCTTGCGCATCCAGTTCAGCGTCCCCTCCTGTGTGTCCATGGCGATGATTGTCTTGCCCTTGATGCCGGCGCGGTCCAGCACGTCGGCGACTTCGGCGCACGACAAGGCTTCCATGCACACAAAAGCGTCCGGAGCGGTTTTGCCTTTGGCAATGAGGTTATTGGTGCCGTCAAAAGCTTTCGTGGGATCGCCGGCGATATCGATGACCTGAACGATCTTGATGCCGGGACTGCGCCCCAGCACCCGCCTCAAACCTTCCATCCGCTCATCGAGATTCTCCTGCCCCGGAATGCTGAAAACAGCCACGTTGCCTTTCCCGTTGAGTTCCTTGGCGAGCAGTTCGCCGCTCATTTGACCCGCCACGTAATTGTTGGTGCCGATGAAGGTCAAGCGCTTGCTCTTGGGGGAGTCGGAGTCAATCGTAATGACCGGAATCCCGGCGGCGGCCGCCGCATCGATGGCGTCCTTCATCAACTCCGGATCCGCGGCCGAAACGAGGATGCCGGCAGGCGGGATTTGCTCGTGAACCGCCGCCAGAAGTGCCTCCTTCTCCGCTTTCGGATCGTATGTTTCCGGTCCCACCATCTCCACCTTGACTCCCATCTCCCGCGCCGCGGCCCGCAAGCCCTCGGCCGCCTCCTGCCAGTACGCAATCTTCGTATTGGCGGCTACAAGAAAATATTTCTCGGTTGCCTCATGCCGTCCGCCCCCGCAGGCGCACATTAGAGACATCGCCACCGCTACCAGGGCTACCGACGATTTGCTTACGATGTGCATATCTTTAACTCCCTTGGACTCCCACTCGGGAGTATACGTCCCCCGCCGGGCCTCGCGCAACGCGGAGGCCAAGCGGCGCCGGGCAAACAAGGGCGCAAAAGGTCTGTTAGTCTGGAAGCACCTGAGTGCAAGTGTCCATGGAAGAACCCGGACGCCTCAGTTTCGCCGCGGAAGAAACCGAATGCCAGGTCCCGATCGCAAGGCCGCCAAGGCGGTGGTGGAAACGCCTGGAACACCGGCCGGCGGGTTCCGCTGGACCATCTGCGCGCTGCTGTTCTTCGCCACCACGGTGAATTATGCCGACCGGCAGATCCTGGGCATCCTCGCGCCCACCCTGCAAAAGGAGATCGGCTGGAGCGAGGCGCAGTACGGGTTGATCGTCACTGCCTTCCAAGGGGCATACGCCATCGGCCTGCTGGGCATGGGACGCTTTATCGATCGCGTGGGGACGCGGCTGGGCTACTCTCTGGCGTTAGGTTGGTGGAGCATTGCCGCCATGATGCATGCTCTCGCGGCGTCGGCGATGGGCTTCGGTTGCGCCCGCTTCCTGCTGGGCTTGGGCGAGGCCGGCAATTTCCCGGCTGCCATCAAGACCGTGGCGGAGTGGTTTCCAAAGCGGGAACGGGCTTTGGCCACGGGCATTTTCAATTCCGGGTCGAACGCGGGCGCCATCGTGGCGCCGCTTCTGGTGCCGTGGCTGACGCTGCAATTCGGCTGGCGATGGGCATTCGCCAGTCTGGGCGGCGCGGGGTTGCCGTGGATTGTGGCGTGGCTGCTGATTTACCGCGAACCGGCGCGCCACCCGAGGTTGAGCCGCGCGGAACTCGACTACATCTCTAGCGAGCCCGCCGAACCGGTGGAGCACATCCCCTGGCGGGTGCTGATTGCCAACCGGCCGGTTTGGGGACTCCTCCTGGCCCGCTTCCTCACCGACCCGGTGTGGTGGTTTTACCTGTACTGGGTGCCGAAGTTCCTGAATTCCCAGTTCGGGTTGAAGCTCGACCAGATCGGCCTGCCGGTCGCCGGCATGTACCTGGCTTCGAGCGCCGGGGGCATATTCGGCGGCTGGCTCTATTCGTTCCTGACGAAGCACGGCCGCGGCAACAATGCCGCGCGCAAACTGGCCATGCTGGCGTGCGCCCTGATGGTGCTGCCGATCGTGCTGGCGCCGCGCGTATCGAACCCCTGGCTGGCCACCGGACTGATCTCTCTTGCCATGGCGGGCCACTGTGGCTGGGCGGCGAACATTTTCACCATCGTTTCCGATATTTTCCCCAAGCGGGCGGTCAGTTCGGTGACCGGAATCTGCGGGTTCGGAGGCGCCACCGGCGGCATGCTGGTATCGGGCGCGGTGGGTTTCGTGCTGCAGGCGACGGGCAGTTACCTCACCATCTTCGCCCTCGCCAGTTTCTCCTATCTCGTGGGTTTGAGTATCATCCATCTGATGTCCCCCCGACTGTTGGCGGTTAACCTGGAGGTCCGTAACACGTGACGAAGACAAGCAGCAGAGAGCGTGTACTTTGCACGCTGGATCATCGGCAGCCGGACCGGGTTCCGGTGGACTTCGGCGGCACCATGGTGTCCGGCATCCACGCCAGTTGCGTGCTGGCGCTGCGCGACTATTTCGGGCTGGAAAAGAAGCCCGTGAAGGCCGTCGACCCCGGCCAGTTCCTGGGCGAAATCGACGGAGACCTCAAACTGGCTCTCGGCATCGACACGGGGGCATCATGCGGCGCATGACGCGTTTCGGATTTCCCGCCGAAGACTGGAAGCCGTTCCGCATGTACGACGGCGCCGAGGTGCTGGTTCCCGGCCAGTTTAACGTCACCATCGACGAAAACGGCGACACGCTGAGCCACCCGCTGGGCGACACATCCAATCCGCCGAGCGCCCGCATGCCCGCCGGCGGGTATTTCTTCGACGCCATTATCCGGCAGGCGCCGTTCGACGAAGACCATCTCGACCCGGCGGACAACCTGGAGGAATACGGCCCCATCTCCGAAGAGGAGTTGGCCCACCTGGAGCGCGAAGCGCGCCGCGCGGCGGGCACGGGGCGGGCGGTGGTGGCGAATTTCGGCGGCACTTCGTTCGGCGACATCGCCCTGGTTCCGGCGGTGGGACTGCCCCATCCCAAGGGCATCCGCGACATCACGGAATGGTACATGTCGACGCGCGCGCGCCGGGATTTCGTGCACGCCGTGTTCACCGGGCAGTGCCGGATCGCACTGGCAAACCTGGAGCGGATCGCGGCGCGATTGGGCGATCTGGTGGACGTGGTGAACATCTGCGGAACGGATTTCGGCACGCAGACATCGTCGTTCTGCTCAGTAGGGACGTTCCGCGAATTGTGGCTGCCCTATTACCGCGAGGTCAACCGGTGGGTCCACAAGAATACGCGCTGGAAGACGTTCAAGCACTCCTGCGGCGCGGTGGAAAAATTCGTCCCCTCGTTCGTGGAGGCGGGCTTCGATATTCTCAACCCCGTGCAGTGCTCCGCCGCCGGTATGGAAGCGGATGCGCTGAAACAGAAGTATGGCCGCGATCTGGTTTTCTGGGGCGGCGGCGTGGACACCCAGCAGGTGCTGCCGTTCGGCACACCGGAAGAGGTGCGCGAGCAGGTACTCGGGCGCTGCGAGGCTTTTTACAAGGACGGCGGCTTCGTGTTTAACACCGTGCACAATATTCAGGCGCGCACCCCGGTGGAGAACATCATCGCCATGATTCGCGCGGTGGAGAGCTTCAACGGGAGGCAGGCGGGGTGATACTCGGAAATCAGCCTGCTCTCTTCAGGCCCTCGCGGATGGCTTGCTTGAGCACGGTTTGGTAGCCGACGCCGGTCTTTTCCGCTATCTTGTGCGCCTGTTCGAGGTCGGCGATCGGGACGCGGATCGAGATGGCGCGAGTGGCGTTCAACTTGGCCTGTTCCATGAGTTGGTGCAGCACTCTCGGATCTGTCTTCAAGACCTTCGATCCGGCCGGGCGAATCACAGTCCCGTCCTTGAGCGCACGAGCAAACTCGCGCTGCGTCTGCCGGCGGCCTTGTGGGGTGGCGTACCAGTCGGCTTCCTCGGCGCCGGACTTGAATTTCGGGACGTTAGTCGATGTGCGGGGCATAATTCCTCCTGTCGGCAGCGTTCATTTCGTAGACAGTAACGGTGCGGAACAACTTCCGGCGGACCGTGAAGACGACGACCAGATAGCGGCCGGATGCTGTTCTGCCGAAAAGCTTCCAGCGATTCTCGCGATGAATGGAAGTCGCCGGAATGATGACGTTGGCGCGGCCCACCACTTCCTCGACTTCGAAGGGTGTGACAGAGTGGCGCAGAATATGACCCACGTTAGCGCCGTCCCAACCGAAGCCTTGGATCTTGTCCAGCACGCTTCAAGTATATACGGCTAATGTATATACACGCAAACGATACGCGGCGGTTACCGGCAATTCGTTCGACTCGTGGTTTTGGATATTGGCATAATAGGGGTGAGCGACACCCTGGAATGAGCAAGCGGCATCAAGTAGAAAGGCAACGCCGATGACCATCACATTGAGCCTGCCGGCAGACATCGTCCAGTTGCTTACGGAGAACGGGGAAGATATCTCCCGGACAGCACTTGAGTCTCTCGCGTTGCAGGAGTACCGGCTTGGGCGGCTCTCCGAGGAGCAGGTTCGGCGAATGCTGGGATTTGAATCGCGTTTCGACGTGCATGCGTTTCTTAAGGCGCACGATACCCACCTGAACTATACGGACGCGGATCTGGAACAGGACCTTGCGACCGCTCGGTCATTGCGTCAAGGGTGACGGTCGTCGCCGATACCTCACCCCTCAACTATCTGGTCCTGATGGATGCGATTGATACTCTGCCGCAACTCTTCGGACACGTCAAATGGGCTGCTTGATCTGCCATCCGCAGTGGAACGTCTCAGACGGACGACATTCTATGTCGCGCCCAGCCTGTTGCGGACTCTACTGGATCGCGACGCCGAGCGGAAACGGCTACGCTGCTAATTAAAGCCGTGGCGGCGTCATCCCCGCCGGAGCGGGCGCCAGTTCGAACCGGGCGATGCGCGCTCCCGGCGTCCGGCCGACGATGCGCACCGTGTGGCTGCCCGCACCCAGGTACAACGGGGCTGCCAACTTTTCGGTGGTCCAGGAGGCGAGCGGCCCGTCCTTGGAAGGACGCAGCGCGAGGTCGCGCATGTTGCTCTCGTCCACCAGGATGGTGAAGCCGCCCGCGCGCTCGCCCCACCAGCAGACCGCGCTCAGCAGGTACGCGCCGTCGGCTGGAATTTCGATGCGGTAGGTGGCGCTGGCGGCCGGAGAGACGAAATCGCGGGCGCCGGTGATGCTCTCGCTCTCGGGTCTGGCCGCGGGTGCCGCAGCCGCAACCCCCACGTATTTGCCCTGCCCACCCGAAGTGTCCCCGCCGAGGGCTAGTGGCGGAATAATGGACGCCGCATCGGACGCTTCCACTCGAACGGGCTGCGCGGCGGCGGCCGGCGGAATCGCGTTGGCGCGGCCTAACAACCCGTTGGTGTACTCCAACCACGCGTGCAAACCCTGAAGATCGTACGTTGCGCCCGCACGCAGCGGCCTGGCCTCGCGCGCGATGCGGATGTCGGCCTCCACGTCGGGCAGGTAGCGCTTCCAGTCGAACTGGCCGAAGAGCCAGACCTCGTGCGTCACGTAGTGGTTCTCCGTGGCCGCCACCACGCCGCGCCATGCCTTCAACGCCAGTTCCAGGTGCGCGATGGCGTCCCTTTGTTCCTGCGGGCCCGCTCCGAACATCCAGCGGGCCAGATGGGCGGCGCCGCGCAGTTTCTCCGCGTAGTAGATGCCGAGGTTGCCGTAGGCCGTCAGGTCCGCATCGGTGCAGGCAAACTCCTTGGCGCCGCGTTCTACGTGACCGCGAGCCCGCGCGATCGACTCCAGCGTGCGCGTGCCGTACTGCTCCAGGCGGTCCGCCGCCTCCAGCGGGCCTGTCTTTTTCGACCCCGCCACGAATTCCGGAATATTCGCCATCTCCCCGCCGATAGTGTTGTTGAAAATATACGTGCGGATGTCGTGGTACATGGCGGCGCGGCGGTAGTTGACCCGCGGCTGTTCGTAGGAGGTGTTCCAACTGCCGATGGAGCCTTCCGGATACCAGTCGCCGTTCATGTAATTCCAGTGGTAGGAGGTGATCAGCGGAACGATCTTGCCGGATTGATGCATGGCCTCGTAGACGTCATCGCCCGCCGCTCCGAAGCGCCGCCGGAACTGCCCCAGCCAGGTGGCATCCGGTTCGGCGGCGTTGTAGCCCACCCGTCCCCAGAGCATGTAGCGGAACCAGTGCTTTTCGAACTTGTATTGCCAGTCCAGGTGCGCTTTGGCGGCCTCCGTGTGGATGCGGTCCGGGCCTGGCACGTCCACCTCGGAGCCTTCCACGAAGCCGGCCGTATCCGGCCCCGCCATATGACGCACGGTTTCGCGGACGAAATCGGGGTCGCCCCAGCGGAGAATGAACACGTCGTCGTTGCGCAGGTGCCAGAGCAGGCGGTAGCGGCCGCGCGCCAGCGCCACCCACTTCGGATCGAGCACATGCGGCTCCACCGACGAGTACATGTGCTCGCCGTTGAACTTGATATCCAGGTACACGGGGCCGGGATAATTCGCCGCTGCCAACATGGCCGCGAGCGGCTCCGGTTCCGCCTGCCAGTAGCGCAGGATGAACGGCACGGGACGCGCCAACTGCTTCAGCGCCGTGAAGTAGGTGTCGGCGATCCAGTCCATCTTCTGCTTCGCCGTCATCACGTCCATGCGCTCTCCGGCGGTGGTCCCCAGGCCCGTGAGCATGGGATAGGTGGCGAATAGAGCTTTGATGGCCTCGCGCTGGTAATCGCGTACCAGCGGCGAATCGAAGCCGGACGCGGGAACCCGATGCGACTGGGCGAAGGCGCGCGACACATGGATGTTCCACGTGACCAGGTACGTGTCCAGGCCGCGGTCGGCGGCCATCTGGAAGAGTTGGCGGAAGAACGCGATGTTTTTGTCGAGTTCGGCGGCGGGCACATCCGCCGACTCCGGATATTTGGGGACGCGCACCATGCGGCCGTACGGATGGGCGCTCCAGAAGGTGATGGCGTTGTACCGGTTGCGCGCCGCCATGTCGAGGAACTTCCGCCAGTAATCCAGGCTCCAGAACCACTGGTTGTTGGCCAGGTCCTCCTCGGACAAATAGCCGGTGCCGGGCAGCGGAACATTGAACTTGAGGGCGCGGACGGGAAGCGATGGCTGCTCCTCTTTGTCGCGTACCCGGGTGGAGAGTTCCAGTTGCTCGGCGAAATCCAGCGCGCCGTACATGGCGCCGCGCGCGTCGCCGCCTGTGATGGCGTAACCGCCGTCGATCGCGCGGATGCGAAAGGCTTCCGGCTTCAAATCCCGGGTCACGGAGATCGCCACACGTCCGAGGGAAAGCGTGCCGGCAGCGCTGCGAATGGCGGCGGCGCCGAATTCGCTCAAGGGACCGGGAACCCGATTAGTCACCTCAGTCGCGGCATTCGCCGTGAGTGCCAGCAGCATCCAAATGCTGCCTGCCACCGGGAACCAATGCTTCATACGCTACCTCCAGACCGGAAAATCGCTTATCGTCATGATAAACTCTGGCTCAGCGGAAAGGATACCGATACGCAACGTTTGACCATCCGGCAAATCACCCTCGGCCTCGTGTGCACGGCGTTTTCCTGCGCGCAGCCGCTCGCGCTGCGCGGCATCACCCATGTCGCATTCCGTATCGCCGACCTGCGTGCTTCGGCCGCCTTCTACCAGGCTTTGGGCTTCGAGCAGGCGTTCCGTTTGGACGATGCCGGAGTTACCACGGTGGCCTTCCTGAAGGTCAACGACCGCCAGTTCATCGAACTCTACCCGCGCACCGCGGATTCCCAGCCGCTCGGCCTGATGCACATCTGTTTCGAGGCCGGCGACCTCGCGGCCTTACGCGCCGAATACCTGAAGCGCAATCTGGAGCCCACCCCCATCAATAAGGCGCGCGCCGGCAATCTGCTCTTCTCCATTCACGACCCGGAAGGGCAGGTGCTCGAATACCTGCAGTACCTGCCGGGCTCTCTGCATGTCGAGGATCGCGGCCGTCACCTGGGCCAGCGGCGCATCTCGCAGCACCTCGTGCGCGCGGTGGCGAACGTCCGCGACGTCGCCGGGGCGCGCGCGTTCTACACGGGCAGGTTGGGCTTCGAGGATCGCAATGGCGGCAGCACCGGCCGGCTGCTCGTTCCCGGAAACTCGGGGGAGGAAGTGGAACTCCAGGCGACCTCCACCGAGGCCAGGCCGCGCCTCGTATTCGCGGTGCCGGATGTGGCGCGCGCCACCGAAGAACTGCGCGGCCGCGGTCTGGCGCCGATGGCGTCCGCGGACGCGGTCCAGGTGGTCGACCCCGATGGCGCAGTCGTCGTTTTTGCAGTGGGGCCCGGCTCCGATCAGAGCCAAGCCCGTTCCGATCTCAGCCAAGCCCGTTCCGATCGGAGCCACGACCGTTCCGATCGGAGCCACGACCGTCAGGGAGTGGTTTCTCGCTTCCCTGTGGCCGATCGCCTCATCTCCACCCCGCCTGAGTCCTATCCGTTCAACTGGGGCGAAGGCGTGCAGATGATGGGTCTCATGAGGGCCGCCCTCGCGGCGCACGACGCGCGCTATGCCGACTACGTGGAAAAATGGGCGCGGATCTATGAAGCCCGCGATATCCCGACGCTGCTCGATATCGGGCCGTCCGTTCCCAACCCCGCGCGCCGCGGATACTGCGGCCATTGGAGCCCGGCGAGCGCCGTGCTCTATCTCTACCAGTACCGCCGCAAGCCGGAGCACCTGAAGCTGGCGCAAGGCGTGGCCGATTTCATCTTGACCGGCGCGGAGCGCAGTCCGGAGGGCGGCCTCGGCCATTGGCAGGGAAGCCACCAACTTTGGGTCGACACCTTGTACATGGCGTGCCCTCTGCTCGCCGGCCTGGGACAAATCGAGCACCGGCCCGACTACATACAGGATGCCGCCAACCAGATCGTCGTCCATGCGCGCCACCTGCAGGATGAGAAGACCGGGCTGATCTACCACATGTGGGACTGGCAGACCGGCACGCACTCCGAGGGCTTCTGGGGGCGCGGCGACGGCTGGGTGCTGATGTCGCTGGCCGAGACCATGGAAGTCATGAACCGTCGCGACCCCAAATACCAGGAACTGGCTGCCATCGCGCGGAAACTGGCCAAGGGTCTGGAGGCCACGCAGGATTCCGACGGGCTCTGGCACACCGTCCTCGACGATCCCCAGAGCTACCCCGAGTGCTCGGCGACGGCCATGTTCTCCTACGCCATGCTCAAACTCGTGCGCCTGCGGGTTCTCCCCGCGGCCTACACCACCCGGGCGCTGAAGGCCTGGCGCGCCATCAACGAGCGGTACGTGAAGGACGCCCAGGTGCTCGGCGTCTCCGCCGGCACCGACCCGAAGGGTGCCGATGCCTATCGTGCCAAGGCAGTAGGCACCGAAACCTGGGGTACGGGCGCCTACCTGCTGGCGGCCAGCGAAGTGGCCCGCCATCCCAAGTGACAACCCTATGACCGATCTCTGGAAAGACGACGCAGATCTCTTCGCCCTGGCCCGCCGCGAGCTCTTTACAGCCGTGGTCGGCGACATCATGGATAAGCTGGGCTTGCAGCATCAGTTCCTGCCGGCGGCGATCCATCCGCTGGAGCGTAACATGGTCACCATCGGTAGGGCCATGACCGTGCTGGAGGCCGATTTCTTCCAGGAAACCGGCGACGTCGGCCGCAATCCGCTTTCCGGCCGGCCGTTCGGTTTGATGCTGGACGCTCTCGACGACTTGCAACCCAACGAGGTCTACATCTGCACGGGAGGCTCCCCGCGCTATGCGCTGTGGGGCGAATTGATGAGCACCCGCGCCATCCGCTGCGCCGCCGCGGGCGCCGTGCTGGACGGCTATTCCCGCGATACCAGGGGCATCCTGAAACTCGGCTTCCCCACCTTCTCCCATGGATCCTACGCGCAGGACCAGGGCCCTCGCGGCAAAGTGGTGGACTACCGCGTGCCCATCGAAATGTCGGGCACGCGCGTCGCTCCCGGCGATATCGTTTTCGGCGACCTCGATGGCGTCTGCATCATTCCGCGGGCGGCGGAGCACGACGTATTTCTTGGAGCGTTCGAAAAGGCCCGCGGGGAGAAGACCGTCCGCAAGGCTCTGGAGCAGGGAATGCCCGCGCGCCAGGCGTTCGAGAAATTCGGCATTCTGTAGCGGCCGGTTGGTTACGCCCAGCGCGCCAATTCCTGCTTTTCGATTTTCGCCTCGTCGAATTCGATGCCGTAGCCCGGGCCGTTGGGAAGCGCGAAATGGGCTCGCGTGGGCACGGGCTGGGCCTTTTCGAAGTGATAGTACGATCTCATCTTGAGGATCAGGTACTCCGCCAGAGGACACACCGCCGGCGACTGGCTGGCAATCAGGTGCAGGGCCGCATGCAGGCTGTGTCCGTGCGGAATCACAGGGACGTCGAAGAGGGAAGCGACGGTGCAGATCTTCAGCAATTCCGTCGTGCCGCCGCACCACTCCGGGTCGCACTGCACCACGCTAAGCGCGCCCGCCTTCAGGTAGTCGTAGACTTCCCATCGGCCCTGTATGTGCTCGCCCGACGCCACCGGAATGGACGTGCCCTTGCGCAGTTGGGCGAAGCTGTCGATTTTTTCGGCCTGCGTGGCTTCCTCGATCCAGCGCGGATGGTAGGGCTCCACACGCTTCGCCCACTCGAGCGCGTAGGTGAGGTCCCAACCGCTATAGACGTCGAACATGAGTTCGGTGTCGTCCCCCACCGCCTCGCGCAGCACCCGCACGATTTCCACATTCTTCTTCAAGCCTTCGGGTCCGTCTCCAGGGCCATAGGCGAGGAACCATTTCTGGTAGCGGTAGCCGTAGCTCTTGAGTTCCTCGGCGCGCATCTGCGCCTTTTTCGGTTCCAGTGAGTATCCGAGGCAGCTCGCGTAAGCCTCGATGGATTGGCGCGTGGGTCCGCCCAGCAGACGGTAGACCGGCGTCTTGAAATAGCGGCCGCGCAGGTCCCAAAGTGCGTGGTCCACGGCGGAGATCGCCATCAGGAAGAAGCCTCGCCGGGCGTGGCGGTTGGAGCGGTAGAGCTGGTCCCAGAGTTTTTCCTGCGCCAGAGCGTCCTTCTTGAGGAGGAAGGGACGCAACTGCTCGTCGACCACGATGGCGACCTCCTTGTCGATGGGCCCGTAGAGGCCATCCGGGCCGCCATCCGTCTTGATCTTCAGGTAATAGGCGCTGATGGCCGCGTTTTGAATCGCGTGCTGCCCGTCGGCGTACGGCATCGGCCGGAGTTCGTCGTAGATGTACAGCGGGTTGACCTGGTACTGCTGATCGACGCCGAGGGTGGCGTCATGATGGCCGTGGAGTTGCCAGATTTCGACCGCGGCGATCTCCAGAGGTTTGGTTTGTCCGAATGCCGTCAGCGCCGGAAGCGCCGCCAGAAAGTGCCGTCGGGTCTGGCTCGTCATGAAGGTGGCCTCGTGGTCGATTCCGGTCTGTCCGGAAGGATAGTTCGATTGTAAGACCAGGCGAGCGGAAAGCGGGTCCTGAGGATTCAAGTTCAGGCGTACCGCGCGTTCCACCGGGGAATGGAACTTATTGCCCGCCGGTAGATTGCAGCGCCAGAGACACGGGGGCCGACGTGCCTGTCCCGTTGGTGGCAGTTGCCGTGATCCCCTGGATAGCGGCCATGTCGCCGGCCACGTTGAAAAGCACGGAAACGGTAAACTGTCCGCCAAAACTGCGGCTGGCCGCGCTGTTGAACCAACCGTTGAAAGCGGCCGAGACATCGGCCGTCAAGGTGGTGGTTGCCAGCGTGCTGTTGTCGGCGGGGATGAGGGTGAAGGCAAACTGGGACAGTGAGCGGGTGGTGGATACGCCGGTAATCAGCAGTTGGAAGCTGGCGCTATCCATGGCGGCGATTTGGAACGCCAGGATCTCCGGGGCGGAGGCAGGGATGGTAATGTTCTGCGTCAGCGGCGAGGAGCCGGTAACCACGTAGGTGCCCAGCGAGAACGAGGCGGACAGCGCGATGGCGCCGGCGGAAGATCCCGTTTGCATCACGACGCCGGTCGCGGTGGTGCCGAACACGGCGTCCGTAGCGCCCCCCGGAATCGTGAAATCGACATAGCGCTGACCGTTCAGGAATTCGACGGCCGGGTCGTCCACCAGTGAATCGGGCGTGAAGGCCAGCGTCAGCCTCCCCGACAGATCGTACGGATAGGCCGAGGCGAGATGGATTCCGATCATGGGCTGCGTCAGGGGCTGCATCTGGGCGTTCACATTGGTGAAGCTGATGGCAGGCAGCGAAGGCGGCGCGGTGGCGGCCACAACGATATTGGACGTCTGCCCGTTGATCTGCAGGAAGCCTCCGGTTATGCCGAGCACGGTGGGCGTAAACGACGCATTCACCTGGATGGAACTGCCGGGCGCCAGGGTTGCCGGCAGCGAGGGCGCCACGGCCACGGAGAAGCCCGATCCACCGACGGCGAAATTCTGAATCGCGCCGGCCTGGTTTCCGGTGTTGGCGATTTGCACCGTGAAGGGGAGCTGATCTCCGATGGACGTAGAGGGCAGCGTAATCTGGGAACCGTCGCAGGACGATGGCGTCTGGCCCCGAGCCGTAAACGTACAACTGAACTGCGCCCCCAGGCCGGCTCCGGAGAGCACGAAGGATGCATTGCCGATGAGCAATGTGCCGATGGCATTGCCGGCGGTTTGCGGTACGAATGCCAGGCTCAGTGTGGTGGTACCGCCAACGGCGATGCCGAACGGCAACGCGGGCGCATTCTGCAACTGGAAGAAAGCCGGACTGGCGGTGAGGGTGGCAATCTGCGCGGGTGCGGTGCCCGTGTTGGTCACTTGCACGCTAAGCGCCGCCGGCATGCCCACCGCTACCGATGGGAAAGAAATCGTATCGCCCGGTTGGATCGCCTGCCCGGTGCCGGCAACAATCTGGAAGGCCAGCGAAGCGGCCGCGCCAAGCCCGGAAAGCAGAATGCCGTGAGAGACTCCCGCCACCGAATAGGTGAGGGTGCCGGTGAAGTTTCCCGGCTGGCCGGGTGAAAACGAAATCCCCACAGACATCTGGCTGCCCGCGGCGAGCGCGGCCGGCAGCAGCGGCAGGCCGGAGAATCGAAAGGCCGTTCCGGACAGCAGCAGAGCGTCTATGGAGATGGACGCGGCGGTGCGATTGGTAATGGTGAATGTGGCGGAGGCCAGCGAACCCGGGGCGGTGGCGGGAAATGCGATCGTTCCGCCATCCGGCACCAGCACCTGGTTCCCGTCCGAGGCCATGGCAACGCTCGCCAGGACGCCGTCGACCGCTTGCGCCGACAGGGTGAACCGCACCACCTGGGACGCGCCGGCCGCCGTGCTGAGAATCAGACTCATGGTGGCCGAAGCCGGGCCGGCCGCTTTAGGCGAAAACGTGACGGCGACGGCGGTGGAAGCGCCCCCCGCGAGTTGGGCCGAAGCCGGCGATACCGCGAACAGCGGGCTGCTCACCGACGCCGACAAACTGTAGGACGACTGCGACTGATTGGAGCAGTAGATGGTGGCGAGCATTGCCGATCCGGCCGCGGCCACCGGGTAGACGATGGTGCCGCCGGGAACCAGCGGACTCACGCTGGCCGCGCCCGAGGCCTGATAGGTGAACGTTACGCCGGTCTGCGCAAAGAGCGCCACGGGCGCCAGTGTGAGCAATGCAATCTTATGCAGCATGGGAGCGATCTCAATTCATGGGTACGAAGAATGCGCTGTAGTTCTGCTGGGCATTTACCAGCAGCAGCGGGAAATCGAGCAGGTCGTTCGATACCAGGATGGAGGGCGTATCGAGCGCCGCGAGTTTGGTGGGCGCCGCGGGCAGCGGCACGAAGCGGGGTGGCTGGGAGCCATCGGTACGCGCCACCACCAGCGCCGCACTGCCGGCGATGGCGACGGCCAGCGTCGACGAGTCCACCGCGGCCAGGCCGACCGGTGAATCGATTCCGCTGGATTGATCGAGCAAAACCGTGGGTGCGCTGCCGTCCAACGCAAAGAGCAGCACCTGGTTGGAGGCGGCATCGGCAACGGCCACCGACTGGTTGCTTAACCAGGCGACGGCGGTAGGGCGAAACGCCCCCCGGTCGAAGACAGAGATCACGGCGCCGGGGTTGGCGGCGCAGAGTTCCACAACCTGCCCCGATTGACTGTCGGCGCCGGCCACCAGAGCGCAACCGGAATTGGAGACGGCGACGGCGGTAATGTTGCCGCGAAGGGCCAGCGGAACCGGGTCCGAAACAGCCGGCGCCGACGCCAGGTTGGTGACCAACTGGACCTGGTTTTGGGAGGTGAAGACGATGGCGGCGGCAGATCCATCGGCGCTCAGAAAGGCACGGTCGCTGTCCGGCAGGGCCGCATCCAGGGAGACAGCGGTCACGGCCGCACTCAAGCCATGCAGAACGTAGGCGCGCCGGGGTTGTTCATTGGAAATGGCCACGGCGACATCGCGGCTGCCGCGGACGGCGGCGGCGGTGACACCCCACCCCAGAGGCAGGGCGCTGCCGAGATAGGCCGCGCCGGGACTGCCGAGCACGGGACGAAGCGTGCCCGATCGAGCGTCCAGAATGTAGCCCGATATCACGCCGCGAAAGGTCATTTGGGCGCAGCCAAGGGAGCAGAGAGTGGTCAACGCCAGCACGCGTGCAAACATTAGTGGGGACCTCCGACGGTAATCTGGCCGATGCCGACTGTGGTTGTGGTCGTGCCCGGGGCGGCGATGGTTTGCGCGCCGCCGCGCGCTTTGGCGGCCAGCACTCCGGCCAGGCCGGCGGCCGCTCCCACCGCCACGATGGTCAGCAGTTTTTTCGATCCTCCGCGACTGACGGAGACGGGCTCGCGAGTGGGCGAGGATGCCCGGGCGACGCGCCCCGCGGCCGGGGCGGCCTCCGGCGCGCCGTCGACGGCGGGAAGCACGGCGGCGGACGTAGTGGCCGGCGGCGGCGTACCGCGATCCGCCGAAGCCGCGCTCCGCGACGCGGCGCCGGCTGCGGGAAGCATGGCGGCAGGCGTGGTGGCCGTACCGCGATCCACCGCCATCACGCTCCCCGGCGCGGCATCGATACTCGGGAGCACGCTGGCGGACAGGGCGGGCGGTTGCAGTGCCGCCGGACGGGCCGGAAGGTCCCGCGACTGCGCTTTGGACCCAAGCAGCACGGGCGCGGCGGTGTAAACCGTCACCAGCCTTCCCGCCGGAATCTCGATTGCCTTGCCGTGCTGAAACCTGGTGAAAGAGAGGGTCGGGAGAGTGCCCGGTGCGCCGGATGTGGTTTCGGGCGGCTTCTTCGCGCCCGGGTGGCCGGCGCCGGACGCCCGCAGCCGCACGCTGCCGCCATCGGCCAGAGCCACGGATTCGATATCCACCGCCAGCCGGCCGTTGCCCATCAGGCGGCCTACCGGCGCGGCGTCGGCAACTCTTCCCCACGCCGCGCTCCCTTTTCGAATGACCACCGCGCCGCCGGCGCTCACATCCTCCGTGACTTCGAACTCGACGCGATCGTTGACGCGCGCCGTCTCGGAAGACAACGTCTGTTTCAGCCGCAACGTGACGGGCACATCCGGCTCCAGCCGGACGGAGGGGGCCGCGCCGAAGAGCGCCGGCGCTGCGCCAAGCGCGGCCAGCGCAATGAGTGTGTATCTGGTCTTCATAATGCGTTCTCCGATTTCTGTGCAAAGACGGTCTCCCAAGCGGCCGGATCCTCCTGCCCAAGGCGCCATGCGGAGATGCCGCGCAGGCCATACTTGTCCGCCAGAGCGGTGCGGCGGGCGAGAGAATCCGCGGTCTCCAGCCAAACGGTGTGGTCGCCTTGCGAATCCGTGTATTGGAACGTGGCTTCCTGGTGGGTGGCATCGAGCCGTATTTCGGATTGGGCCGCATGCGCCAGTGCGGCCGCCGCCAGGTAGGGGCCTTCGGTCACCTTTTTGGCCACCCAGTGGCGGTGATAGAGCGGTACGCCAAGCATGACCTTGGCTGCGGGGGTCCATTCGAGCAGCCGGCAAACGTTCGCCTCGACCCAGGCGAGACCCGCCACCGGTCCGGGCACTTCCGGAGAGGTGTATTCGTCGTAGGTCATGAGCGAGAGGAAATCGGCGGCCCGGCCCAGCCGCGCATAGTCGAATGCCGCGCTTTGTTCACTGGCTTTCCAGACCGGTGCGGCCGAGGGTGAGGAACTTCCCGCCGCCAGCGGTGCCGGTACCGCGACGCTGAGCAGCATTCCCCGCCGGTGCAGCGCGGCGGCGAGCCGTTCGGTGAACTCGGCGTAGGCTTGGCGGTCGGTTGCCCGCAACCCCTCGAAATCGAGTTGCAGGCCGCAGAAGTGCCGCCGCCCGGCAGTCTGTACCATGGCCGCGATCAGCCGGTCGCGAGCGGGCCCGCCGGCAGCGGCCGCCGTCTCCGGACGGAAGCCGCGATTGACCACCACGGGCATCACCCGGATGCCGTTCGCCACCGCCCAGGCGGCGGTCTGTTTTTCGATCGTGCTGACCAGGTTGCCGGCGCGGTCCACCTCCAGCCAGACAGGCGAAAGCAGACCGATCTGCCGGCCATGCGCCCGCAGTGAATCGTCCGCCAGCCGGTCGTTCCAGTAGTAGAAGTGCATCACCAGCGGCGTTGGGCGCACTTGCGGCGCCGACGGCGCCAGCGAGACCGTCAGGAGCACTGCCAGTAAGCCGAAAAGGCGGAGGATCCTCATTTTTCATCCATCGAAATCAGGCACAGGTAACTGGCACGCGCCGCCAGCCTGGCAAAATCGAGCCGGAGGACACCATCCTGGCTGACGTGGTAGTGTGGGATGCCGCTGCCCAACAGTGCCGTCACCCGCAACCGGGAGGGCACCCTCGGGAGGTAGACATACACGCTGGTATCGGAGATGGGGTGGCTGCCGCTATTACTGACGGCCAGGCGGATGCGGCGATCGTTGACCTGACGGACGTCGGTAAGAACCCGTTGGCGGCGAATCCACCACTCGGCCATGTCGCTGCCCGTGGCCATCCAGGCTCCACGCTGTTTGATGCCGCGCAGCAGGCCACCCAGCGCCGCGGCGTTTTCGGCAGAGCCGAGGAGGTCGCTGCGGAACGACAGGATGTAAGCTCCGCCGGTTTTCTCGACAATCTGGAAATCTCTCCACAGGCGGTCGGAGGGCGCATCCGTTGGAGACTCGGCCATGGCTTCGAAGTCGTCGGCGAAGGGCGCTTCGAGCCGGGCCAGAGGCACTTGCCGCACCGGTAGAAAGGAGACCGCAGGCGCGGCGATCAACTCCGGCACGGCGCGGGTCGCATTGACGCGGTCGAGGTAATAGGCAAACCCCGCGTCGCGCAGCGCGCCGACCGTGCCATCGTCCCAGAGGCTGTCGGGCGGCGCAAAACCGGCCAGATTTAATCCGCGATCGTTTTGCATGCGCCGCCGCGCATCCGCCAGGCGGGCGGTCTGACGGGACGCAGCCTGGTCGGCAAAACTGTCGGACGTGTCGCCCGATGACGCGACCTCCCCCAGGCCGGCAAGCGATCGCACCAGGTCGGGAGCCTGCGAGGCGGTTCGGGCATCCAGAAAGAACGTGGCGCGGACCTGGTTGGCGCGCAGCACAGCCATGGTGGATTGCGCCGTATGGGCGTCCATCACGCGCGAGGCAATCACCGCCGCCGAAGCAGCGGCTTTGGGCCAGTTGGCAACGGCCGCGATGGGCTGGCGTCCCACCCATTGGACCGCCGAAAACAGGTAAGCATTCAGGATTCCCCTTCCGGAGGCATCCTTCACCGGCGTGGTCTCCGGGAAACCGAGCCACACGAATCGCCCGCGTCCGCGAACGCCATGGATAGCCAGCGTGCCACCCGGCGCCGGTTCCAGCGGGCGTAAACGGTAGTCGGCCGCATACATGTCCGCTTTAGCCGCGCCGCCCATCACCACTTCCTGGTTGGCGAGCGGAAGCTGATATCCGGCGGGCACCGATCCGGAATAGAAATTCCCTCCGGTATAGGCGCCCACGAGCGGCGCCGGGGCGGAAGCCGACGACGGGTTCTTCAGGCCGGTGAGCCTGCTGAGCGTATCCCATCCCTTCCACGAACAATCCCCGGCGCGCGCGCCCGTCGCGCCCGAGAGAACCAGGCCCTTGCCGGACTCGACGAAGGACTCGATCGAGCGCCGCTGCGCGTCATCGAGGCACACGGCCCACGGCAGCACGAGCACATCCGCCGAGTTGGCGAGCCCTCCGGCAATGTCCTTGTCGTTCACGATGCGGTACGACGCGTGCCCCTCGCTGAGGACCGCCTCCCACTGCCTCGCCAGATCGAAGTACTGTTCCGGATGATCGGGATTCAGCTTGGAGGCGGCGTCGCTGCGTAATACCGCCACGCGGAACATGGCTTGGCCGTTCGTTGCTCCGCCGAGCCACCTCGACGAGCCGACTGTCCGGTCCAGGATGGCGAAATAAATGATGCCTTGCGCCACCACGATCGCCGCCACCGCGACCGTCAGCTTCATCGTCAGACCTCTGCGTCGACTTTCCATTCCGGGCTCCTTCTGATCGGGCATGGTCACCGCGTGGTTTCGTAGCGGCGGAAAAATCGCGGCTCCGGCGCCGCGGGGGCTGGCATGGCGGGGACCTTACGGCGCTTTCGCACCTGGAAAACAGTGTAGGTCACCAGCGTGAAGAACGCGGTCAGCAGAGTGGCAATCAGGATGACCGCGGCGACAACCGAATAGAGTTCGAGTTCCATAAATTCTCCCAGTGGGATGGTTGCTAAATTCTTCCGACACGCTCCGTGCCGAGCCAGGACATGGGCACCGAGAACAGCTCATCCACCCAGGCGAGCGCACGCACGACATCGATGAACGGCACGAAGAAGACGCGGTAAACGATCACCTGGAGCATCAGGCGCAGGTCCTCTCCTTCAGCGGCCAGACAATACGCGGCGATCACCGCATCGATCACCGTCAGTTGCGCCCACCACAACACCACGAGCGAGGACATGCCGCCGCCGCTCAGCGTGGTGAACAGGAAAAAGGCGAGGCCGGCGAGGTTCATCATCGGTATGGCGATGCTCTCGGACACGAAAAGCCAGAGCGCGAGCCAGGTAACGAAACCGGAAAACGGCCGCAACAGCGAGCGCTTATGCTTCAGAATGGCCTGCATGATGCCGCGCGACCAGCGATACCGCTGCCGGATGAGAGCGCCGGCGTTCTCGGGCGCTTCGGTCCAGGCGACGGCGTCCATATCGTATTTGATCCGGCCGCCATGCAGCATGATTTGCAGCGTGATATCGCAATCCTCGGCGAAGGTGTTGGTGGCGTATCCGCCGACCGCGTCCAGCACACTCTTGCGGAAAATGCCGACCGGACCGGGGATGACCGTCACTCTTCGCAGCGCGCCCTGCGCCATGCGCACCAGGTTCAGGCCCTGGATGTATTCCAGCGCTTGCAGGCGCGTCAGGACATTCAGGCGGTTGGCCACTTTCACGTTGCCGGCCACGGCGCTGATGGACGGGTCGGCAAAGTGGATAGCCGCCTTGCGCAGGACGTCGCGGTCCAGCCGGGAATCGGCGTCGGTGCACAGGACCAGCGTGCCGCGCGCGTAGCGGATACCCGCATTCAGGGCCGATCCCTTGCCGCTGTTGGCTTTACTGAAGACCCGCAGACGATGTGCTCCGTAACGGGCCGAGAGCGCGGTGGCCTTCTCGAAGGTGTCGTCGGTCGAGCCATCGTCCACCACGATGACTTCGAAATTCGGATAGTTCAGCGACATCGCGGCGGCGATGGAGGATTCGATCACCGCTTCCTCGTTGTAGGCGGGGATGATGACGGAATACGACGGATAGTCCGCCGGAACCACGGGCTCGGCGGCGTGCCGGATGTGCTCGATGAGCGAGATGGTGGTGAGAATCACACAACGCAACACCAGCAGGCCCAGGAAGACCAGCAATACGGTGGTGGTTCCGTACACAAATGCGTCGGCGATCTCCAGGCGCTCGCCGTAGAAGTAGAAGCATACCGCCGCCACGGCGCACGTCAGGGCGATGGCGGTGAGGGCGATAAATAGAATCTGAGCCAGGCGGCGCGTCATTGATTTGCCCCTTTTTGAAGATCGAGCCGCGACGGATCGGCGCGGGTGATGGACGGCATGAACGAACCTTCCAGCCGGAAGTCGATCGAGTTGGTGCTGTAGACGGGAGATCCGAACGCGCTGCTGCGTCCGCGGCCGTAGCGATAGCCGAACAGCAGGCCGAGATCGGGACGGAGTTTCCATTCCAGGGCGGGATAGAGCGACATTTCGAGCGTCCCCACGCTGGGGTCGCCGAACCGGTTGATTCTGCCATAACCCAACTCGCCATCCATGCGCAGCTTGAGCATGTGGGAGAGCGGCTTTCGCCAGTTGTAGGCGATGCCGTAGGTCCCGTAATACGACGGGCTGAAGAAGAGCAGGGACGCCTGCGTAAACGTCGTGCCACGGGCATAAAAACCGGCCGTGAAATCGGCGGTCAGGATGTAATCGAGGCGAGCTCCGAAGCGGCGCTGAGTGGTTCCGGGCGAGGCGCCGCTGGCGCTGCGGGAATAGTCCGAAATACCGCCTAGCATCGATAGCCGCCAGCGCTCCGAGAGCTGCTGCTGATAGGTCAGAAAGGCATGCCGCCCGCGGATGGCATCGAAAAGGGAAGCAACCGTGTTCACATCGTAGGCGGCATCCCGCTGCATGACCGATAGCGTCAAGGCGCGGCCGGAGCCCTGGAAAATCGCGTCCGCCCGATACTGCGCGCTGGTGCGGGCGGTATCGAAACGGGCCTGGTAAGCCTCGGCCACCAGCGAGAAGTGGCTGCCGGGCGCCACTTCGACGCGTCCTCCGGCGCCGGCGGCGTGGACCGTCCCATTGGCGGCGCAGATCTGGTTGTCGAGCGATTTCAGCAACCCATTCGATTCCTTCGAACCGCAAACCGTTCCGCCGACCTGCCGGTCCTGGCTGAAGTAGTCGTATCCGAAAAACGGCATCAGCTTCAAACCGCCCCGCATCGGAAACGCTCCTTCGAAACGGTTCACGGAGCGGCCAAAGCTGTCGGAATCCGTGAAGCTCGTCTGGTGGTACGAGAGCGACGGGGAAACCTGCGGCTCCAGTTCATCGAGCCGCTCCCGCGCGGCTGGGTTGGAGGGGTCCTGCACGAATGCGGTCCGGTAGGCCTTCACCACTTCAAAACGGTCGCTCCCGCGGTAGTCGGCGATCTGCGCCAGGCCCAGCAGGGCATCCGCGTTGTTGCGGTCGTGCGCCAGCACCGCGCGGTAAGAAATCTCCGCGGCAGCCAACTCGCCGGACCATTTCTGGACGTCGCCGAGTTCCAACTCCGCCTGGCCATCCTCGCCGTAGCGGCGCAAAAACTCCCGATAGCCGCGCTCCGCCGTGGCGTATTGCTTACTCCAGTTATAGAGGCGGCAGATGCCGAGATCGATCTCCCGGTCGGTCCGGAATTTTGCGGCGTACGCGGTATAGAGCGCGAGGGCCTCCTGCGTGCGCCCGGCAGAGCCCAGTTTCTGCGCCGCCTCCAACGTCTTTCGGCGCTCCTGGTCCCGGTAGAGTTGGCGCGATTCCAGGGCCACCGCGTTCCCCGGTGAAAGCGAGGCCAGTTTCTCCGCGTAGGGCTGTGCCTCCTCCACCTTGCCGTCCCAGACGAAGGCATGCACCAGGTCCTCGTAATCCTCCACGGACGCGTGGCCGCCCGCGGCCAGTTTGGAATACTCGTCCTGGGCTGGCGCGAACTCCGGAATCGTCAGTTCGATTTTCGCCAGCTCGCGCCGCGCCGTATCGTCGTTGGGAAGATGTTCCAGGTACTGCTTGTAGTAGGCCGCGGCCTCCACATAAAGCTTGCCCCAGGAGTACACGCGCGCCACTTCCAGCATCGTCTCGGTACTATCCGGGTGTTGGTTGAGAAATTCCAGAAACGATCCGGCGGCCGACTTGTAGTCCCGCTTTTCCAGGCGCTCGAATCCCTGGCGCCGCGGCAGAGCTTCCGCCATGCGGGTGCGGGCTTCGGACAATTTCTTATCCCCGGGATTCAGTTCAGAGGCCTTCTGATAGGCTTTGAGGGCGAGATCGAACTGGGCGGCCTGCTCGTAGCATTGGCCCAGTCCGTATTGCGCTTCGGCATCGTTGGGCCGCCGGTCCAGCACGCGGCGGAATTCGCCGGATGCCTCCTCAAACCGCTTCGACCAGAGCAGCGCGTCGGCAAGATTCAGCCGCGCATCCACGTCTTCCGGGTTGTGCGCGACGTACGCGGCGTAGGCGTCCGCCGCTTCGCCGGCGTGGTCCCACCACAGCAGGACTCCGGCCAGCTCCAGTTGCGCGCCGCGGTCACCCGGTTTCTGCAACAGGTAGCGCCGGTAGCTTTCCACCGCCGGAGCGTAGTCTTGCTGCCAGGAGAAGTTCTGCGCCGCCCGCAACAGGAATACGGGGTTGCCGGGTTGTTTCTCCGCCAGGGAAAGATAGGCGGAGGCGGCTTTGCCGTACTTCTTCTGGCGCGTATAAATCTCGGCCAGCCGCTGCCGGGGGATGATCAGTTCGGGCGAGCGGCTGACGAGGGCCGTGAGTACCGGCTCGGCTTCTTCGAGCCGCCCGGCGGCGATCAGCTTCTCGGCGCTCTCCAGGGCTGTGCCGGCACGCGCGCGTTCCATTGCCTCCGGTGGTTGCGGCCGGGGCAGCGCGGCCCGCTGCTGCGGCTGCGGCGGCGGCGGTGGTGGCTGTAAGGCGCGAATCGCTTCCGGGTCTCCCGGCGCGGTTTTCAGAATCTGCCGGTACTCCAGCCGGGCTTCTTCCGGACGGTGCAGTTGCACCAGGCAGCCCGCCAGCATTTTGCGCACAACCGTGTTTTTTGGCTGCTTCGAAAGTACGTCACGGAGCAGCGGCTCCGCCTGGACACACTTGCCGGCACGGTATAACTCCAAGGCCTCGACTGCCGGATCGGCCGCCAGGGCTGCCGCGGGGGCCGCCGCCGTCACCATGACCAGCGCCGCCAGAAGATGGTTTCGAGTCTTTCCTGGTCGCATGATTCTCCTCAGTACGAAGACGAGACGGCCCGCTTCTTCTCGGGTTCGACGTTGCGGACGCCGACGGCGTCGACCACCAGCGACCGCATGCCGCTTTCCGCAATCGCCCCGCCGGTGGCAACCGCGTCGACGAAAGGCGCCGTCGAGCCATTCCAACCGCGCCGGAAGCGCTCCAGGAACGGAACGCTGTCGCCGGCGCCCGCCAGCAGCACGACAATCCCGCGCTCTCCGGTGAAGACCAGGTCGGCCGAACGGGTGAACAGCGCCACCACGGAGGCCAACTCGTCCAGAAGGTGCCGCCCGATGCGCATGATAAACAGGCTCGGCGCGGCGCCGAATCGCTGGCAAAACGCGCTGTCGTGCTGCACCCGGGCCACGAAATAATCCAGGTCGCCGGTGCAATTGACCTCGCTAGAGAGTGCCTGGCCGTCGTATTCTCCGCGATTGCGGTCGAGGAGCTCGACCGCGCCAGTGCGCCGCAACAGGTTCCAGACGCTGGGCCGGAGCAGGCTGCGCTCGGCCGGCATGGTCAGGAAGACATCGATCCCCGCATGCAGGAACGCCGCCTGGTCGGCAACCCGCCGCAAGCGGCGCGAGAGCATCACGATGGGCAGATTACGCCCGGCGCCGCGCAGCTTGCGCGCGATATCGATTCCGCCGCCGCCGCGCACCTGCTCCGCGACGATTACCAGATGGGGCGATTGAATGGCCACGGCGGACAGCCCGTCGGCGGCTCCCGCGGCCACCACGATCCGGAATGCCGGACCGAGCAGCGACTGGAGTTCGGCGGATTCGCTCTCTTGGGGATCGATCACGAGCACCGTGGCGGCCGCGGCCGCCGCTGGAGGGGTCCGCACGGCCAGCGGCATGGGCGCGCTCCGCGCCGGCCGCGCCGAACCGATGGTCAACACCGGGCGGGCATGATCCGGGAGCGCCCGAAGGCCGAGTCCTGGTTGCAGTTCGAAATGGATCGCCTCACCCCTCTGCGAGTCCGGCATCGATTCCAGCACCAGGCGGCGCCCGTCGCGCGATTCTTCGAAGCGGATCACGCCGTGCGCCGAATCTTTCGCGGCGGTCGCCTGCGCCTGGCCCTCCGGCACGTCGACCAGGTAGAGCGCGGTCGCGCCCATGGCGCGGATGGAGTTGGCGATCACGCGGAAACGGTCGGCCACGAAGCTCGGCGTCGGACCGGTAAGCAGAGGGGTAATCGGGTCGAAGACCACACGCTGCACGCTGCTCCCCGCCAGCGCCGCCCGAAACTCTTCCACGATCCGCAGGTCGTCGAGCAGCCGGCTCGAATTGCCGGCAATATCTTCCGGATACTCGAAGAGAAACAACCGGTTGTCCTGGAAAGCGGCCTCGAAGTCCAGGCCCGAGTGCCGCGCCTGTTCCATGACGCTGGCCGGGCTTCGAGAGGTAACCAGCGCCACGGCCTCCCCGGCGACCAGCCCTTCGGAAATGAAGCTCAGCGCGAAGGTGCTCTTTCCCAGCCCCGCGGCGCCGTAGACGAGATATGCCTCGCTTGCATGCAGCCCGTTCGTGGCCTCGTCAAATGCCGCAAACCCTGTGCCGACCATGCCTTCTTGTGCGTGTTTCATGCAGTCTTCACCGCCCTCCAGTGCAATAGTGGCAGCATACTGTATCAGCCGCCAGGTAACTAGTAATCGGGGGTAATCGCTTACCTTCGATTACCGTAATAAGCGGGTTTTATCGCTCCTGTGCGGTTACACTGAAGTCCGAGATATGCGTAGTCGATCGGTTGCGGAACTCTACCTGGCTGCGTTAGTGGCCATAACTTCGGGTGCGGGGATTCTTTCGGCCCAGACTCGCGTCGAATACCAGACGACCAGCGATTGGGGGACCGGCTTCCAGGCCCAGATCGCGATTTACAACGATGGGGCGCAGGACATCGGCGGCTGGACCGTTTCGTTCGATTTCCCGCCTAACATCGACACCATCTGGAACGCCAGCGTGACCAGCTACCAAAACCCGCATTACGTGATTCAGCCTCCCGCATGGAACTCCGTGATTCCAGCCGGCGGAAGCGTCAGCTTCGGATTCGTGGGATCGCCGGGCAACCTCACCTCTGGACCTGCGGGGTTACAGGTCGCCTCTGGCGGAGCCGTGCCGGTAGTGACCCCGCCGCCGGCGCCGGTGCCCGCCACGATCGCGCTACAGGGCGTCGATGCCAACGCTACCCAGATCACGGTAGCGCAAGCGGTGAGTACCTATAAGTTGTCCGTTGCGGGAGTGAATTCGCCGGTATTCGCGGTGGCCACAAATAATCCCGGTGTGATAGGGGTGAGCCTGGCGGATGCGGCCACGCTGGCCATCTCCGGCCTGCGCGCCGGACGGGCCTCGGTGTGCATCGAGGAGACCACCACGCACACGGTGCTCTACCTGGGGGTCCGCGTGCGCAACGCGGACGGCACGTTACCCGGCCTGCCGCCGTATCTGGCGGTGGGCTCCGTCAGCGAAGACACCACCGACGATTTGAACTTCTGGGAGCAGTTTTCGAGCGGGTTGCAGGGCCATCGAGTGGATATCCGGTATATCTACCTGAACGGCGGCCCGCAGAATGGCTGGAGCACGTGGACTGGGACACCCGGGGCGCGCGCCTCGCAATACATTCGTAACAGCCGCTTGCTGGGGATGATTCCCTTCTTTGTCTTTTACAATATTCCGGATGCCAGCGAGGGTTATGCCCTGGATCTGGCACACGCTCAGGACCCCGTCTACATGGCCGCGTATTTCAGCAACCTGGCGCTGGCGCTCGACATGATCAACCAGGAGTCGCCCGACGATGTCGTCGGCGTGATTCTGGAACCGGACTTCCTCGGATATCTGGCGCAGAATTCGGGGAGCGCCCCCTCGAATATCGCCGCGGCCGTGCATGCCGCGTACTCTGGCGGCATCCTCTCAAGCGATGTGGATCCGCTGTTTCCGGATACCATTGCCGGCCTGGTGAGCGCCATAAACTACACCATCGCCAAGCGTTCGCCGCAGGTGCAGTTCGGTTGGCAGGTCAACCTTTGGGCATCGCCCGCGGGGGGTTGGACCACGCCGATTCCCAATAATGGCCTGATCCACCTCACCGAGGGCGCCGGCCTCGCGGCGGGCCGCGGCCAGATCGCCGCGGAAGCTACGGCGATCGCCAATTACTATGTTCGCGCCGGGATTGCGACTTATGGCGCGTCGTTTGTTTCCATCGATAAGTATGGTTTGGATGCCGTGGGCTTTGCCGCCGGCGCCGCCCAGAACCCGGCGCAATCCGTCTGGTTCTGGAACAACGACCTGTGGCAGAACTATCTCACCTTCGTCGCTTCGCTGCACTCTACTACCGCCCTTCCCGTCATGCTCTGGCAGATTCCGGTGGGGCGAATCAACAGCTCGCTCGCGGTGAACCCATACGCTGCGGCCGGTGGTTTTCCCGACTTAGCCAATATCAATCAGCAGTATGAAGACTCGGCGCCGGATTTCTTTCTGGGGGACACATTCGCCTGCGCCGGCAACCCGTACACCTACTTCTCCGCCAACCTGGGCGGCGATCCGCTGGTTTCCTCGACCGAGAACACCGTCACCTGGGGCAGCCACATGCAGAACACGTCAGCCAGCGGGGTCATCGCGATCCTGTTTGGAGCGGGGGTCGGCGCCAGCACCAACGGCATCGGCTCGCCCCCGAGCGACGGCTACTGGTGGATTACGCAAGTACAGCAGTATTACCAGCAGCCCGTACCGCTGGGCGCCGGGCAGTAACGGCCGGCAAGGGGGGCTCCGGTGCCTGCGTCGGATTCGTCCGTGCCGGGCGCGGTGCGGGCGCAAGCCGCTCATAGCGCTTGTACGCCTCGAGAGCCTCCTGGCCGTTGCCCGTGAGGCGGTACACGTCGGCCATCTGCCGCCAGCAGGCCGGGTAGTCCGGGCTGATCGTGAGAATCGTCTCCAGTGTTTGCAGGGCTTCCCCGAACCGGTGCTCGGCACACTGAACCAGGCTCAACACGTACAACGCCGAGGGATTCGCAGGATCGGCGGCGATGGCCATCTCGACCTCGCGCCTCGCTTCCGGCACATCGCCTTGAGGCAGCAGACAGTGCGCCGCGCGGGCGATTCGCGCCGGCACGAAATGCGGGTGCGCTTCGATGACTGCTTCGAGCGTGCGCCGCGCGTTGTCGAAATCGTCATCCGCCAGCACCATGACGGTCGCCGACACGGTCATCGCTTCCGGCAGATGCGGTTCGCCTTCGAGAGCTTTAGCCGCGGCACGTTTCGCCTCGGGGATGGTCGGCGCGGGGTCCGCCGAGCCCAGCAGAAGCATCGTGTTCAGCGCCGCCGCCATACCGGCCCAGGCGCGGCTGGACTGGGGATCTTTTTCCACCACCTTCTGGAAATTGCGGGCCGCTCTTTCGAGCGCCTCGGGCGTACTTTGGTTCATCAGGTAGCGGCCCTGAAGATAAAGATGCAGACTTTCGGAATCGCCCGGCGGTGCGCCGGCGCCGCCGCCGAGCCGCGTCACCACGTACCGGATCACGTCCTCCTGCAATTCGTGTCCTTCGGTTTCACGCCGGTCGAAACGCTGCGAGAAAAGAAGGGAGCCATCGGCGCCGTCTACAATGTTCACGGCCACGCCAACCGACGCACCCGAGCGCCGGATGCTACCCCTGACGATGGTCTCCGGCACTTCCGCGGCGTCCCACTGCGTGGCGTCCGAGGCGCCGATGCGGATTCGCCACCCCGGGATCTGCCCCAATGCGCTGACGATTTCTTCCGTCAGAACCTTGCCGAAATGTCTGGAATCCGCCTCCGCGCTCCAACTGGCGAACGGCAGCACCGCCACTGAGCGTTGGCGTAGCCCCGGATTTCTCTCGCACGGAATCGTCTCGCGCAGCCGGAACAACGGCACGTACCCGCCCCGCTCGAGAACGATCTCAACCTCGTCGAAGGCTCCCTCTCCTTCGTAGTACCCGGTGAGACGCGCCCGCAGCCGGCGGGCGTCGATCCGCACAATGGGGTCCAGGCGCGGATCGAAATCCGTACCGCGCTCGAATACGTCCATACCTAAGGGCAATTCACGGAGAAGCCCCAGCCGTCCGGACAGCTTCACCTCCACCAGGTAACGCAAGAACCTCCGCAGGCGCTCGGACCGCGAAAATGGGGCGCTCGCGAGGATCTTCGCCAACTGCGCCCGAACGCGTTCCGGCGGGATCGAAACACTCATCGACAGTCCCCTTCTACATACCCAGACAGCAGTTCCTACCTAGTTAACGACAAATGGGCGGGATGTCTGTCATCCATCGGGTACTAGTACGAAGATTTGAATCTCGCCGCCAAGCGAGTGCCTGCCGGTCCGGCTATGTGATTTGGTGCAGTATCCAAGCCTTGGCGAACTTCGTTTCGCGATGCACCGTGGAGGGGGAAATTTCCATTGCCTGCGAAACCTCTTCCACGGTCAGCCCGCCGAAATAGAGCAGCTCGATAATCCGGGCTTTGCGGGTATCCATTGCGGAGAGTTTGGTCAGCGCCTCGTCGATCAGCACGACCCGGCTATCGAGATCTTCTGAAACCATGAGGGCTTCATCCAGGGAAATCTTTGCCATGTCGCCGCCTCGCTTCAAACGGCTCCGCTCCTTGGCATGGTCCACCAGAACTCGCCGCATCATGATGGCGGCCATGGCGAAGAAGTGCGCCCGGTCCTGCCAGGGAATATCGACGCCGGCGAGCCGCAGGTAGGCCTCGTGCACCAGGGCTGCGGGCTCCAGGGTCTGGCCCGGTTGCGCGCTGCGCAGGCGGCGGACCGCCAACACCCTCAGTTCATCGTATACGAGGGGGAACAGCCGGTCGAGAGCCCTCTGGTCGCCATCGCGCCACTGCCGGAGCAATTGCGTTACGGACTGCCCTTCAGGCGCCATGGTGGGACCTTTTCCCTTCGGCGGTGAGGATGTTTTCCAGGTTGGCCGCGGCTTCGACTACCGGCGATGCGTCCGCCGGCAACAGCCCGCGGCGGAGTTCCAGCGCTTCGCGGGCCAGCGCCTCCGCCTCCCCGGAACGTCCACTCCCTAGCAGCAGCCGTGAAACGGCGAGAAGATGCGATGCCGTCTGTAAATGGCCGGTGGGAAACGCCCCGCGGTCGATATCCAGGGCTTGCCGCCAAAGCGCTTCGGCTTCCGCCTTCCGGTTCTGCCGCACCCGCAGACCGGCGAGCTCGGCGATCGCCGCGGCGGTATCCGGATGGGCCGCTCCCAGCCGTTCCCGCTCGATGGCCAGGGCCCGTCCCAGGAATTCCCCGGCGCTGGTGAAATCGCCGAGGTCCGCCAGCACAGCGCCGAGTCCAGCCAGGATGTGTGCCTGGCGAGGGCTGCGGTCTTCACATGTCTTTTCACACAGGGCGAGGCTCTGGCGATACAGGCGCTCGCTCTCCCGGTAACTGCCCCTCTGCCTGAGCAGGGACGCCAGATCGCTCTGCCAGAGAGCGACATCGGAGTGGTCGCCCAGCGTGCGTACGCCGATGGCAATGGCTTGCCGGTAAAGGTCCTCGGCCTCCGCGTCTTGGCCCATCTCCTGCAGCACTTCCCCCAGGCTGTCCGTGTTTGCGGCGGTGTCGGGGTGCCCGGGGCCCAGTACCCGCTGGTAGGCGGCCAGCGACGCGCGCAGAAGTTGCACGGCCTCGGTATAATTGCCCCGGCCCCGCAAGACCCGGCTCAATCGCACCATGCTGCGGATGGTTTGCGGATGGTCGTTGCCCAGGCGCTCGCGGCGCTGCCCGAGCACTTCCCGCATCACCGGTTCGGCACGGACCACGTCGCCCGTTTCGGCCAGCACCGCGCCCAGATTGCTCATCATCACCAACGTCTCTGTCCACTGGTTTGGATAGCGGCGCGAGATGGCCACTGCGTGCTCGAACAGCCCCTTCGCCTCAGCCAGTCTTCCCTGCGACTGCACCACCAGCCCGAGGTTATTGTAGACATGGGAAAGCTCCATATCCGTTGGCGCGAGCAGGGCCGATTCGATGGCCAGCGCCCGCCGCAGATCCGCCTCCGCCGCCGGGAAATTGCTGCGCTGCCTCTCCACATCCGCCATCTGCCGCAGGCTTCGCGCCACTCCGTAGCTTCGGGGCCCCTCCGCTTGGGCGTAGGCTGCCACCTCCTGCCGATACAGCGATTCCGCCCGGTCGTACGCACCCAGGTGCTGATAGGCGAGCGCCATGGTATCCAGCACCTGCGCGCGCACCTCCGGCTGGCCTTGCAAATCGCGCGAGACGCGCCGCGCGCCTTCGTCCAGCAATTCCCGCGCGGTCACTTTGTCTCCCTTCACCCGGAACGGGTCGGACCCGCGGAAAAGTTGCGTGAGAAACGAAGAAACCTGCTCGGCACGGGCGCTCTCTCTGGCCAGCCTGACCGCCAGCACCGTCATGATCGCCGCGAACACCGAGATCAATAGCACCAGTGCGCTCGCCACCGCGACGCCTGCCCGGTGCCGCCGT